>Ga0207702_10004269_pt1 | contig 12748 bp, 15 predicted proteins | sample KBSCornC62_FD_184302 | JGI IMG/M metagenome (GOLD analysis project Ga0207702, IMG submission 184302) | Corn rhizosphere microbial communities from Kellogg Biological Station, Michigan, USA - KBS Corn C6-2 (SPAdes) (version 2) | ecosystem: Host-associated > Plants > Roots > Rhizosphere > Soil ...
CACCATAGCCGGATGATCGAAGTAACTGAGTTGCGGATGATGTCCCCAAACCCAGTAATAGGATTCATCGTTTGCAAACGGGAGCCAAATCGCGATGACGATTTTCACCGCCAGCGCGATCCACCAAACTTTCCAGACGTGTTTCACGGGAGCGTTACTTTTTTCGGTTTACCGAGATCGCCTGGCACACCGCGGTCGTTGCCGTTGACCGTGAGGTTCACGGCGCCGGCATCCGAAATGTTCAAGACGACTTTCTTAGCGCGAATCGTTTGAACCGAGTTTGCGCTGAGAGAGATTGTTTTCGCTTCGCCGTCGATCGTTGCGTTGATCGTTACATCGTTGAGCGCTTCGATGAGAATCTCGTTCGATTTGCCTTTCGCCGCTGGTGTTGGCGACGGAGTCGGTGAAGCACCCGCGACGGCCGCAGCCGGAGTCGCCGACGGTTTCGGAGTCGGCGTCGGAGTTGGTTTCGGCGTCGGTGTCGCGCTAGGCGTAGGCTTCGGTGTTGGAGACGGCGAAGGTTTTGGCGTTGCGGTTGGCTTTGGAGTCGGAGTTGGCTTTGGTGTTGCGGTCGCAACCGGCGTCGATGCAGGCGTTGCAGTTGGCGCAACTGTGGCAGTCGGAGTCGGTGACGCAGAGAGGCCCGCGATGGCTCCGCCGACGGGCGTCGCTGTCGGCGACGCTGCTACAGAAAATCCAGGAGAAGCACCCGGTGACGCTGACGGAGAAGGCAGCGCCTCAAGACCTGAAGGCGGAGTCGCAGGAACGGATTCCTTCTCGTAATTTTCCATCTTGTTTTTCACAAGCACGATCAAGACAACAAGAATCAGAATGCCGGCAATAGCGCCGATCGTAACGGCAGGAGACGTTTTTGGATTGATGGCGCGGTCGGCTTCTCCCGAATCACCGCGAGGGGTAACGGGAATCGCTTCAGGCGCTTTTGGTTTAGTCGAACCCATCTCGTCGAAAAATGTGTTCATGATCGCATCGACGTCGAGTTCAAGATAAGTCGCGTAAGCTTTTACAAATCCGCGCAAGAACGTCTTCGGCGGCAAGTGATCAACATCGCCCGCTTCCATCGCGACGATCGTCTTCACATTGATCTTTGTCGCGATCGCCACCTCGTTGACCGAAATGTTTTTCCGTTCGCGGTTTTCTCTTAAGATTTGGCCGGTGATCTTCATGCTGCTGCCTAATTTCCTACTTCATCAATTTAAGAAGATCTTCCGCTTTTTTCGCGTAACGACCATCGGGATAAAGTTTTACGACATCTTCCATTCTAGAAATCGCGGAAGATGTGTTGCCGAGTTTGTAATACGCAAGACCGCTGTAGTACTGCGGCTCATCGAAGCCAGGCTCATTGCCTTTTTGGCAGATGAGAGTCGCGTTATCGAGAGATTGCGCCGCTAACGAGAATTGTCCGAGTTCGAAGAGCGAGCGTCCGTACAAGGTTTGCGCGAGACAGTTTTCGCGATTCGCCGCAATCGCTTTAGCAAACGTTGAGCGCGCTTGATTGAAGTCGCCCTTTTTAAAATATGCGAGACCGAGATTCACGATCGCTTTCGAGGGGTCGTTGTAAGTGAGATCGGCGAGAACTTTGTGAAGTTCCGTGACCGCCTCGTCATAGCGACCCAATTCGATTAAGACGCGGGCCCGGTTGTTACGCGCCTCGGAGTATTTTGAATCGAGATCGAGCGCGCGATCGATGTGTTCGATTGCGAGCTTGTACTTCTGTCTCATGAAGTAAACGAGACCGAGATTGTTTTGAAGCTGAGGGTCGTTTGAATTTAATTTTTCAGATGCGAGCAATTCACGAAGGGCATCGGGATAATGACCTTGTTGAAGGAGAGCGGTTCCGATGCGCATGTGAAGTTGGGCTTCTTCTTTTGTTTTTGTAGACGCGCACGAGCTTGCGAAAAGCATCGCGAGCAGCGCGGCGGCCACAAATGAAAATCGAAGTTCAAACATCACTTCCAAGAGTAGCAAAGAAATCGTAAGCGCGCAAAACCCGTAGGCTTTTTCGGCCTAGACCGATGGCGGGCGCGTCAACACGACAAGCGTTTCGACGTGGTCAGTTTGCGGGAACATATCGAATGGTTGAACGCTCTCAAGCGTCCATCCGGCTTCACGGAAGAACTTTAAGTCCCGAGCCAACGTCACAGGATGACAGCTGACATAGGCGACAAATGCGAGAGGCGAAGACGCGATTGCTTGAACGACGGCAGGATCGCAACCTGCACGAGGAGGATCGAGCAAAACAGCTGAGCCTTTAGGGATCTGTGTCTCCGAAAGAAAAGCTCCAACGTCGCTTTGAACCCAACGAATGTCGTGCTTTCCAAATTCATCGCGCGTTCGCACCGAGCCACGCTCGACGCTTTCGCGATTGAGCTCGACCGCGGTCACTCGCGCCCCGCTAAAAGCTTTTGCGAGCGGAAAGGTGAAGTTTCCGCTTCCAGCATAGAGGTCGAAGATCAGGGGCTTTTCTTGATCGATGAACTTCGAAACGAAGGCGCCGACGACGACTGAAACCAAGTTTCGATTTTGCTGCGTATTGACCTGCGAGAAGGCGAAACTTAATCCGCCCTCATCGTCTTCGGCGGGTAATCCGCCTCCGCGCGTGTGGACCGACTCATCTTCGGCGACAAAGACCTCGATGCGTCCCGGTCGCTCTGCTGAAAGTGATTGGCGGAGAACGGGGATTTGGTTCGCAATCGCTTCTTCGGCTATCGGGCAGTCATCGATCGAAACAAGGTCGTGGCTTCCACGTTTGAAGTAACCAATGACATCGGGTTTGTGGTGCAGCTGGATCCGATTTCGATACCGAAGTGGTCTCGGGGACGGGATCACGGGCTGAACAAGAGACTCTGAGGAAACGTCGAACCCCGAGAATTTACGAAGAGATTCTCGAACAAGCTCGCGCTTGGTCTTCAATTGTTCGGGATAAGCGACGTGCTGCCAATTGCAGCCACCACATACACCGGCAACCGGGCAAGGCGGCACGATTCGGCTGGAAGCGGGCTTAAGAATTTGAAGCAAACGAGCTTCGGCGAAGTTCTTTTTAACGTTCGTAATTTCGACTTCGACGTCTTCATCTGCGCAGACATCGGGAACGAAGATAACGACATTTTCCGCCCGACCCACGCCGCGTCCGCCGACCGATAAGCGATCGATGTGCAGTTTGATTTTTGAGCCGCGCGTGAGTGCCATCTGAAAAGTATGAACGGAGCCTTAAAAAAACAAAAGGCCAGCACGAGGCTGGCCTTTCAGCGTGAGAGTCGCGAACGACTTACGCGTTAACGAGTTCTGATTTCTCGAAGAAGAGAGCGAGTTCGCGCGCTGCAGATTCAGGCGAATCTGAACCGTGAACTGCGTTTTCGCCAACCGAATCGCCGTGTTTTTTACGAATTGTGCCGGCTGCTGCTTTTGCAGGATCAGTCGCGCCCATGATTTCGCGGTTTTTCATCACTGCGCCTTCACCCGAGAGCGCCATGAGCATAACTGGACCCGACGTCATGAAATCGACGAGTTCGCCGAAGAACGGACGTGCGCTGTGCTCAGCGTAGAATTCTTCTGCTTTTTTGCGTGGGAGAATTGTGAGTTTCGCTGCCGCGATTTTGAGGCCTTGGTTTTCGAACATCGAGATGATGTCGCCGATCGCGTTTTTCTTAACAGCGTTTGGCTTGATGATGCTGAAAGTCATTTCTTTCGCCATGTGGAGCTCCTTCGGGTTTTTGTTCAAGGCTTCTTACCTGCCAGACTTGCCTGTAAGCAAGGAAAAGACTGGAATCTTAGCTATGAAAACCATCATTTTTCTGTTGTTAGCCTCCTTCTCGTTCAATGCCCTCGCTCTTTCGATCGAAGATGCCGCGGCTGCCGCCAAGGCGGCCGGTTTTGAGGACAAAACCTTTCCTAAGGCCGGGGAGTCGTATGTCACCACTAAAACGAAGTCGAAGAAGAATTATTCGACCTTTAAGACCTACACGAAAAGTAAGTTCTCGTCGGCCATCGAGCAGATTTCTTTGACCTGCAACCAGTGCGAATCAAAGAAGATCTCGGAGGCGAATTCGATTCTTTGCTACGAAGACGTGCAGGCAATCGCTCTTGCTTTGAAAATTGATTTGCCGGGCGGAGTGATTAAGTCTTTTGAAAACGTGAAATCGCAACAACAGTCGTGGGATGTAAACGACAAGCGAGCAAAGAGCGTTCGCTACACGAAAACGCAAGTGAAGTGCGGTTCGAAAACTGACGAGGGAATTAAGTTCGATATTTTCTTTAAGTGATCGAATCGGCTTCCGGTTCACAGTTCTCTGTTCACGGTTCTCAGTTTCTGTTGTGAATTCCAACAGGAACCGTGAACCGCGAACAGTGAACCGAGAACCGAAAAACCGATTTGCTTATAGCATCGACGAAACAGCGTCTTTTTCTTCTTGGAGCTCTTTGAGCGTCGCGTTCATTTTCTCGCGCGAGAAGGCGTCGATCTCGAGGCCTTTTACGATTTGATAATCGCCATTCGCGCAAATAACCGGGAAGCCGTACATCACTTCTTGTGGAATGTCGTACGAACCATCCGATGGAATACCCATCGTCACCCAGTCACCATTCGAACCGAGCCACCAGTCGTGCATGTGATCGACCGCTGCTGCTGCCGCTGAAGCCGCCGAAGAAGAACCGCGTGCGTCGATGATCGCGGCGCCGCGCTTACCGACTGTCGGAATGAAAGTTTCTTTGTTCCACTTGTCGCCGTCTGGAGTGCCTGCGCCGACGAGTTTCGAAACCGCTTGGCCGTCTGCCGTCGCGTTACGGAAATCAGGATACATCGTCGGTGAGTGGTTGCCCCAAACCGCCATTTTCTTGAATGAACCAACCGGTTTGCCCGTTTTGTTGGCGAGCTGCGCCAATGCGCGGTTGTGATCGAGACGAAGCATGGCTGTAAAGTTACGCGCTTTCACGCGGCCGTGTTTCATCGCCGATTTCATCGCGATGTAAGCGTTCGTGTTCGCCGGGTTTCCGACGACGAGAACTTTAACATCTGGCTTTGCAAATTTACCGATCGCTTCGCCTTGAACGGTGAAGATCTGGCCGTTTGCGCTCAAGAGATCTTTGCGCTCCATGCCTGGGCCGCGGGGACGCGCGCCGACGAGAAGACAAACGTCTGCGTCTTTGAATGCGACCGCTGGATCACCTGTGCCGATCATGCCTGCGAGGAGTGGGAACGCGCAGTCTTCGAGTTCCATCATGACGCCCTTGAGCGCTTTTTGCGCTTTCTCGTCAGGGATCTCAAGAAGTTGGAGAATCACTGGCTGATCGTTGCCGAGCATCGCGCCACTTGCGATGCGGAAGAGAAGTGAATAACCGATTTGACCTGCGGCGCCTGTAACCGCAACACGAACGGGTGCTTTCATGGGGAGTGACCTTTCTCAAAGCCTTTTTAGCAGGGTGTTAGACTCTGAAAAACTACGCTTGTGCGGAGAAGCTGTCACGCGAGTCGAGGTCTCGATTCGTTTTCGACGCAGCAACGCATTGATCCAGACGACAGTCCATTGACCGCCCGGCAGGTATCCCCCAAAATGTCCGCACATCACAGTTAGCGAAGTCGGGCAAAGCCCGAAGCGAAGGAAAACTCCATGAACATTCATGAGTATCAGGCGAAAGAAGTCCTGCGAAAATACGGCGTCGCGACGCTCAAAGGCCAAATGGCCGAGTCGCCGGAAAAAGCCGTTGAAGCCGCAAAAACAGTTGGCGGAAATCTTTGGGTCGTAAAGGCTCAAATTCATGCCGGTGGTCGCGGTAAAGGCGGCGGCGTAAAGATCGCCAAGTCGTTGGACGAGGTTCGCGATCTCACGAAAAAAATGATCGGCATGACCCTCGTGACGCACCAAACAGGTCCCGAAGGCAAAGTTGTAAACAAGGTTTACATCGAAGCCGGCTGCAATATTAAAAAAGAATATTACTGCGCGGTTCTCCTCGACCGCAAAACCGGTCGTACGGTTTTGATGGCGTCGGCTGAAGGCGGCGTCGACATCGAAGAAGTAGCAGCAAAGACTCCAGAGAAATTGCACAAAGTTGAAATCGATCCCGCGGTTGGTTTGTGCGGATTCCAAGCGTTGGAAATCGCGTTCAAGATCGGCATGAAAGACAAAGTCGCTAAGAAAGCGGCGCAGTTCTTCCAGGGTCTCTACAAAGCGTACATCGACAAAGATTGCTCGATCGCCGAGATTAACCCGCTCGTCGAAACCACAGAGGGCGACGTGATCTGCCTCGACGCGAAGATGAACTTCGATTCGAACGCACTCTTCCGTCACCCAGACATCGTCGAGCTTCGCGATCTCTCGGAAGAAGATCCGTCAGAGATCGAGGCTTCTCACTACGACCTCGCGTTCATCAAGCTCGACGGCAACATCGGTTGCTTGGTCAACGGCGCGGGTCTTGCGATGGCTACGATGGACATCATCAAGCTCCAAGGCGGTTCGCCAGCGAACTTCCTCGATGTGGGCGGCGGCGCTAACAAAGAAAAAGTCACCGAAGCTTTCAAAATCATTCTCAAAGAGCCAAACGTAAAAGGCATCTTCGTGAACATCTTCGGCGGCATCATGAAGTGCGACATCATCGCTGAAGGTGTGATCGCGGCTTCAAAAGAACTCGGTCTTAAAGTTCCACTCGTCGTTCGCCTCGAAGGCACGAACGTCGATTTGGGTAAGAAAATTTTGGCGGAATCAGGATTGAACATCACTCCTGCCGACGACCTCACTGACGGCGCGAAGAAAATCGTCGCGGCAGTGAAAGGAGCTAAGTAATGTCGATCATGATTGATAAAAACACGAAGGTCATTTGCCAAGGTTTCACGGGCGCGCAAGGCACGTTCCACTCGGAACAAGCAATCGCGTACGGAACAAAAATGGTTGGCGGAACATCGCCGGGCAAAGGCGGCACGACTCACCTCGGCCTCCCGGTTTTCGACACCGTTCGTGACGCCGTTGAAAGAACAGGCGCAACTGCATCGGTGATTTACGTTCCACCAGCAGGCGCAGCTGATGCGATCATGGAAGCGGTCGCGGCCGAGCTCGCGCTCGTCGTGTGCATCACTGAGGGAATTCCGGTTCTCGATATGGTGAAAGTGAAGCGCTACATGGAGGGGAAGAAAACTCGCCTCGTAGGACCGAACTGCCCGGGCGTGATCACTCCGGGCGAATGCAAGATCGGCATCATGCCGGGTCACATTCACCGTCCAGGTAAAATCGGCGTTCTCTCTCGTTCGGGCACCCTCACTTACGAAGCCGTCGGTCAAACGACTCGCATTGGCCTCGGCCAGTCGACTTGCGTAGGAATCGGTGGCGACCCGGTGAACGGAACGAACTTTATCGACGTTCTCGAAATGTATAATCGCGATCCGAACACGGAAGCGGTCATCATGATCGGCGAAATCGGCGGGACTGCTGAGGTTGACGCAGCCGAGTACATCCGCCGCGAATTCAAAAAGCCTGTCACTGCGTTCATCGCAGGGGCAACGGCACCTCCGGGAAAACGCATGGGTCACGCCGGTGCAATTATCACGGGCGGTAAAGAAACTGCTGAAGCGAAGTTCGAAGCTCTCGCGTCTGCCGGTTGCGCAATCTCGCGCTCACCAGCCGAAATGGGCGCGACACTCTTGAAGCAACTCGGCCGTTAATCAAACTGTTTTGTGTTCACGGTTCTCAGTTCACCGTTCGCTGTTGCGGTTGGAAACTTCACCGCAACGGAGAACTGTGAACCGGGAACGGCGAACTGCAAACTGATTTTGTTGCACCTGCAACCGCATTGAGCGTTAATCAAGCCTGTGCCAGCACCAGCGATTGAGCTTCGAAACGTGCGCTTTTGTTTCGGTCGAGACGTCATTCTCGATCACGTTTCGCTATCGATCGCACCTGAAGAAACCGTCGTTCTCATCGGCCCGAGCGGCCAAGGAAAATCCACTCTCCTGAAACTCATGGCGGGCCTCCTTCAGCCCACGCAAGGCGATGTTTTCGTCGAAGGCAGCAACTTACAGACGATGACCGCGCCCGAACGCGAAACTCTCGCGAAAAAAGTCGGCATGCTCTTTCAAAAGAACGCGCTCTTCGATTCGCTGACATCGGTCGAAAACGTGGCTTTTCCTTTAAGGGAAGTCGCGGGCGCCGACGTCGATAGTCGGGAAGCAATTGCCACGGCTGAAAAATTTCTCGAGGCCGTCGGTATCGCGCATGCCCGCAATCTTTTGCCCGACGAAATTTCGGGCGGAATGCAAAAGCGACTCGGCATCGCCCGCGCTCTCGCACTTGATCCACAGATCGTCTTCTACGATGACCCGACGGCGGGCCTTGACCCGATCACGTCGAGAAAAATCGTTCAACTCATCATGGATCTTCGCGACAAGCGAAAATCCACGGTTGTGGCAGTGACCAACGACATGCACCGCGCGTATCAACTCGCCGATCGCATCTTGATGGTTGTGGATAAAGAAGTGATCGACTGTGGATCACCGTCGGAAACTCAGAAAAACCGCGACCCGCGCGTTTCGCAGTTCATTCGTGGACTTCTTGAGGGCCCTCTTACGGTGCAAGCATGAAAGCGATGATCTCCTTTAAGAACATCGTTAAGCGCTTCGGGCCCCGAACCGTACTAAAAGGAATTTCATTCGATGTTGCAGAAGGCGAAATCCTTTTTGTCCTGGGAACTTCGGGAACGGGAAAATCGGTTCTGTTAAAAAACATCGTAGGACTCATGAGGCCTGACGAGGGTGAAATCTGGATCGATGGCCAAGAAGTCTCGCGCATTCCCGAAGACGATTATCTTCCCGTTAGAAAAAAGTGCGGCATGGTCTTTCAGCATCCGGCCCTCTTCGATTCGATGACGATCTTCGATAACGTCGCGTTCGGAGTTCGCCGTCACGAAGATTTGCCGGAGGATCAAGTCGGAGAACGCGTCACGCGCTGCTTGCAACTTGTGAATCTCTCGGGCGTGGAGCAGAAAATGCCGGGCGAAATTTCCTACGGAATGCAAAAGCGCGTTTCCCTCGCCCGCACCGTCGCGGTCGGCCCGAAAATCTTGCTCTTTGATGAGCCAACGACCGGTCTCGACCCTGTGACAACAAGTGCGGTGAATCAGTTGATCAAAGATCTCTCGCGCTCCCTTAAGACTACTTCGATGGTCGTTTCGCACGATATGCGCTGCGCGCTTGAAATCGCCGATCGCATCATGGTCTTGGATCAAGGCCACATCATCGCTCAAGGAACGCCTGAAGAACTCAAGCGCTCAGAGCATCCGCTTGTGCGCGACTTCTTGGATGAGGCGGTAAACGCATGACGTGGACTCGTTTACCTTTCATCGCGGGTGGAATCGCCATTCTCGAAGATATCGGCGGCTGTCTTCTCTTTGTCGGCGAAGCATTTCGGACGGCCTTGAAGCGGGGGATTCCGGTTCATGAAACGTTCGTTCAAATTTGGAAGGTCACGATGCAGTCGTTCTCAACGACTGCGCTCGCCGGATTCTTTGTCGGCGCCCTTATGACCGTGCAGTTCTCGTTACTCGTCAGAAACTTCGGCGCTCTCGGGTTCTTGGGTGGGTTATCGACGTCTGCCACCATCCGCGAGGTCGGTCCGCTTTTGATCGCGTTCATGTTGAGCGGAAAAGTCGGCGCCTACACGTCGGCCGAACTCGGAACGATGCGCGTGACCGAGCAAATCGATGCGATTCGCTGCTTGGGTGCCTCTCCTTTTCAAGAAATCATTCTTCCTCGTATCGTCGGCATCATCATCTCGTCGTTCTTCCTCCTTCTCGTAGGTCTAATGATGTCGATTGCCGGAGGGCTTCTTCTCGGGATCTTGTTCGCGCACATCAACTCAGACGAGTATTTGCGAAACGTTCCCACGATCGTGAACGCGTTCTCGATCGGAACAGGTCTCTTCAAATGCCTGGTCTTTGCGATCTTGCTGGCCACCATCTGTACCTATAAGGGCTACTCAACAACAGGCGGCTCAAAAGGCGTTGGCCAAAGCGTTGTTGCGACCGCAGTTTCGACAATGGTCGGGATCGTTGTTGCCGATTGGGTGACGAGCGTGATTAGCGAAGCGATATTAAATCTGGCGGTGGGCCGATGATCGAGACTTTGAATCCCTTCGCGCTCCTTGGCACTTGGCTTCTAAATGCTTACGATTCAACGAGCGAGTTCTTGAAACTCACGCTCTTAACTCTGGTGGCCACATTTACTCCGCCATTTAGATTTCGCGATACGATCAAGCAATTTTACTTCGTCGCGAATCAATCGGTGTTGATTGTCTGCTTTTGCGTAACTTCGGCTGCCGCGGTAACGATCGTTGAATCCTCGTATCACATGAAACTCGTGATCCAAAATGACTCACTCGTCCCGGGTTTCGCGGCGCTCCTGATTTTGCGCGAGCTTGGCTCTGTCGTAATGGCGCTTCTCATTACTTCGCGAGTCGGTGCGGGCTTAGCGGCTGAAGTCGGTTCCATGCAAATCACCGAGCAAGTCGATGCGTTGAAGATGTTGGGTATAAATCCGATTCGATTCATCGTCGTCCCGAGATTCGTTGCCTGCATTTTCGCGGGCATCCTTCTCGCCGTGATTGCGAACCTGGTTTGTTTGTACGGTGCGATGGTCGTGAGCACTTGGAAACTCGGTTACACGACGGGCGGATTTATCACTGCCATGCGCGGCTTCGTCCACTTCCGCGATCTCGTCTTTGCGGCGATCAAAGGGGCCGCGTTCGGCTCGGTGATTCCGTTGTTCAGCTGCTTTTACGGATTCAGATGCAAATCGGGAGCTGAAGGCGTCGGCCTCGCTACAACAAACAGCGTCGTTGCGACCTCAGTTTCGGTGATCGTGATCGATTTCTGTCTGACTTACGTGTTTACTAACTTCTACTAATGTAGTTTGGGGTCGGGGTGGATTGTGAAAGTTGAAACCAAGGTTGGTCTCCTCTTTGTCGTCGCGGTCGCAATGGTTGCGGCCTTCGCGTACTACTTGGGCGTTTTGAATCCGTTCAGCGACTCTTATAAAGTTGAACTCGGTTACAACTTTGCGGGCGGGATCGAAGTCGGTTCCAAAGTCCGGGTGATGGGGATCGAAGTCGGCAAAGTCACCGCGATCGACTTCGAACCCGGTCTTCGCATGCCTAAGACAGGTGAAGAGGTAAAACTCAAGATCACCGCAACCGTTTCGAAGAAAGCTTGGCCAACGGTTCGCCAAGATTCGAAGTTCTTCATCAACCTTGCGGGTGTCATCGGCGAGAAGTATCTCGAAGTCTCTCCCGGCTCATCGGAATCGCCAGCTTTGGAGCCCGGGCAACTCGTGCGCGGAGAAGATCCTCCGCGAATCGACCAACTGATCTCTCAATCTTACGGTCTCGCGGGTAAAATCCTCGACCTCGTGCAAAAAAACGAAGGTTCAATTACCGATACGCTGGATAAAATGAACTCTCTCGTCACCAACGTGAACAAGACTCTCGTCCTACTCGAGAAGACGACGAAAAACGAAAAGTTCTCGCACATCGTGAACAACGTCGACACCCTCACGTCTGACCTCACGATCCTCACAGCGAAGCTCCGCGGCCCCGAAGCCCAACGCACCATGGACCTCATGCATCGCCTCGTCTGGCGCCTCGACAAGCTCGACGAACCCGCTATTCGCAAGTTCTTGCAGCAAGAGGGAATCAAAGCCCACCTCTTTTGAGTCAGTTTAATAGTTAGAAGAGTCAGTATCAGTCCAGCGTGCAGAATCAGTGTCAGGGGACAGTGGTGCGGGATTTGCTGAGCGCTGCGGTATGCTTCACACGTTTAAGGCTTATCAGCTCGCCAAGAAACACTATGCGCTCTGCAAGAAACTGGAATTACCCGATTATTTGCGGGATCAACTGCATAGAGCGAGTTCGTCGGTCGCTCTTAATTTGGCCGAAGGGTCCGGGAAGCGGACAAAGAATGAACGAAGACGTTACTACTCAATCGCCCTCGGCAGCCTTCGCGAATGCCGCGCAATCCTGGAGATAGAAGAAGTAAACGACGTCGACCTTCTGAAGTTGCACGACGAACTCAGCGCCATCGTCTACGTATTGGCAACACGCCTGCCCTCTTCAAACTGACTCTGAACCCTGGACTGATACTGCCTCTGCACGACTTCTAACTGCTCCAGAAACAAAAAGCCCCTCGAGTGTGACCTCGAGGGGCTTTAAAAAAGAGCCTTACGACTCTAAAAGCTTAGCGCTTTTTCGAAGCTTTTTTGCGAGTAGCTTTTTTCGCTGTCGCTTTTTTAGCTGCTTTCTTCGTAGCTTTTTTAGCTGCTTTCTTTTTTGCCATCTGTCGATCCTCCTAGGATGAACTTACCGTAATGTTAAACAAGAAGACTTCCTGTTTAAATTCCAACGCGTGTGACTCTGATCGTCAATAGAAAAAATAATCTTGAGTGCTTTTTTTTCTTTACGCGTCCGATTTTTCGGATTCGAGCGCGCAAAAACACGCGCGAACATCACTCATGCACACTCATTTGATGTCGCACGCGAGTTGCAGTGAACACGCGCGAGGTGTCTCACGCATGTTCTACGCATTCTCGCTTTCGATCTTCGGATTCGCGTTCGCATTCCGGACATTCACGCATTTCATCGCGCGAAATCTTGTCGATAAGAGGCTCATGACAAAAATTGGCACCGGCTATTTTGCGGCGGTTCTCGCGCTCGTTCTCTTCTTGCCGGCGTCGCGATTTTCATTTTGGTGCGCGCTGTTT
>Ga0207702_10004270_pt1 | contig 12748 bp, 8 predicted proteins | sample KBSCornC62_FD_184302 | JGI IMG/M metagenome (GOLD analysis project Ga0207702, IMG submission 184302) | Corn rhizosphere microbial communities from Kellogg Biological Station, Michigan, USA - KBS Corn C6-2 (SPAdes) (version 2) | ecosystem: Host-associated > Plants > Roots > Rhizosphere > Soil ...
ATGACCGGCTGCTGCCGAAGTTGTTTTCCGATTTGCACCCGCGTCTTCGCACGCCGTGGAAATCGAACCTGCTGCTGCTGGTGTTCGTCTCGCTGGGAGCGGCGTTCACGCCCATTGCGAGGCTGGGTAATCTCACTAGCATCGGGACTCTTTTCGCGTTTGTGGTGGTTTGTATCGCGGTGGTAATTATGCGAAAGAAGGAGCCTTCCCTGCCGCGGCCGTTTAAAACGCCGCTGGTGCCGCTGGTCCCGGCGCTGGGAGTGATTGTCAACGTGGGTTTGATGGCCGCATTGGGAGCGGCGACATGGATTGCGTTTCTGATTTGGATGACTCTGGGACTCGCGATTTATTTCGGGTACAGCAGGCACGTCAGCCGGGTGCAGGAAGCGGAATCGGCGAGAGGGGTATAGGTATTTGCGTACTGGAATCGAAGCACATTTTTCGTCGTGGCGGGAGACGCAAAATTGAGGTTATGCGCATGCTTGACCCGTTAGGCCCATATCCATGGGGAAGCACCGTATTCCGGTGAAAAGGCCTACGCTAGATAGTACACGGTAAATGGAAGGCCAGTGCGAGGAAAACCCTTTCATCCGATACACTTATTTGCAGCTAATTCGGCCCAAGCAGAAGTGCTGAGATGAATTACTACGAGGAACTCGGAATAAGACCCGATGCGGACCAGGAGGAGATCCGCAAATCGCATCGGCGGCTTGTCCGGTTGATGCATCCCGACCAGCATCGCGACCCAGCGATGAAGCAGCTAGGCGAGATGCAGATGCGGCGGCTCAACTCGATTGTGGCGACGCTGCTCGATTCGGAACGATGGCGCGAATATGACGTGCAGCTCCGCAGCGGCTTTGCGGCTGCGCCTGTGGGCTCGACCGCGTGGCACAAGATGCCGTGGTGGATTGCGAGCACAGCAGGAGCTGTAGTGCTGACGGTAGGCGCGGTGTGGTTCGGGGCGGATCATCTGGGAAGCTCGTTCAATGCGCGGACACCGGTGGATGTGACGGCCGAGCGTACGGTCACGGCCAAGGCACAACGGCCGCCGGAGCCGGAATCGCAGACGGCGGCTTCGCCATCAAACTCAAACGTGATCGTGGCAGCGCCTCAGTCTTCGTCCCACACAGAGCCACCGCCGGAACCCTCCCCGAGAATTAGCGCGACGGTAGTTCCTTCGGCGCCGGCAAACGATCGCTGGCAGCGTGTTTCGAAGCCACCCAAGAGCAACTCGTTTCATAGTGTGGTGGTCGCCAGCGTGCCGGAAGAAACAAAGCCCAAGACCTTCACCTTGCCGGTGGGCGTACACAGCGCGCCAGTGCGCGCGGAGAGCGAGCCGCTTCCTCCCCCGGCCGGTATCAATGCAAATCCGCCAATGCATCAGGAGATTGCCGCGGCCGGGACGGCTTCGCTGCCGGTAGCCACGGCTTCCAAACCAAAACCGGTATTTACAAGCGGAGATCCGGCTGAAGGCGATTGGGTCTACTCACCCAAAGAACCAGAGAAGCACAAAGCGGGCTTCTATCCGCCCACCTATATAAGCCTGAAGCTGAGGAAAAAAGAGCACGGGTTGGGCGGGCAATACAACGCGCGCTACGAGGCGGCCGACAACAAGCGGATCTCGCCGGCCGTGAGTTTGCAATTGACGGCGGTGGATAAATCCTCGCGCAAGTTCGTTTGGGAAGCAAGCAACGGCAGCCGCGGGACTCTGGCGATTCGTTCCATCGAGGGGCGGACGATGCAGCTTGAATGGCGCACCACGGTGTTCACGGGCGGGCCGGCGCTGACGTCCGGGATCGCCACATTGGAGCGCCGCGAGCCCTGACCAGCCGGCGATATTCCCACGATACAAAAACCCGGTAAACTCCACGTAACCTAGAGTGGGTATAAACGTCTTTCGGAGCACCTGCTTCAGGTGAGTGGTCCGCTTCCGCAATGAGAAAACAAGTTGCGTTCTGGTTTTGGATAGCGTATGGGCTGCTGGTGGTCTTGCCGGCAGGCGCGCAGGATCGGCCGCGATCCCGTATTACGCAGGCGATTAACGGAAGCCGCCGGATTACGCTCGCCGGGAATATGCATCCGATGGCGAGGGCGGAATTCGATCGCGGGACAGCGCCGGCCGATTTGCCCATGCAGCAGATGCAGTTAGTGCTGACACGGAGCGCGGCGCAGCAAGCCGATATTGAGCGATTGGTGGCGGCGCAGCAGGATCCGTCTTCGCCTGACTATCATCGCTGGCTCACACCCGAGCAATTCGGGCAACGGTTTGGGGCGTCGGACGAAGACGTACAGAAGATTACGGGCTGGCTCGAATTAAACGGCTTTCATGTCGATCGCGTGGCGAATGGGCGGAATCTGATCGAATTCACCGGCTCAGCCAGCCAGGTGGACAATGCGTTCCATACCCAGATCCACAGATACATGGTGAATGGCCAGAGCCATTGGGCGAATGCGAGCGATCCGGAGATACCGGCGGCGCTCGCGGGAGTTGTGGCCGGCGTGGCCACGCTGCACAATTTTCAGAAGAGGCCACAGGCGATTCGCTCGGCGGCGCAGTTTGAAGCGACAGTCGCGGGTGGTTCGGGCGAGCCGCAAATGACGTCGGGCGGCACGCATTCCCTGAGCCCAGCCGATTACGCCACGATTTACGACATCAATCCGTTGTACGCGAGCGGGATTAATGGTTCGGGCACGACCATAGCCGTAGTCGGCCGCAGCAATATCAATATTCAGGATGTGATGAGTTTTCGTAATACTTTCAAGCTGACGCCGAACACGCCGCAGGTCATCGTGAACGGACCCGATCCGGGAGTCCTGGGCGATGGAGAGGTTGATGAAGCGACGTTGGATGTGACGTGGGCCGGGGCGGTGGCCCCCAATGCGTCGGTGAAGCTTGTTGTCACAGCTTCGACAAACACAAGCGATGGAGCGGACCTCTCGGAGGAATACGTCATAGACAACAATCTCGCAGACATCATGACGGAGAGTTTCGGATCGTGCGAAGCCAGTTATACGCAAGCAGAGGCAGCGCTGATTTCGAGCCTGGCCGCGCAGGCGGCCGCACAAGGAATCACGTATGTTGTGGCCTCGGGCGATTCGGGCGCGGAAGGATGCGACGATCCTTCGAGAGTGCCCGCCAGACGGGGGCTATCCGTCAATATACTGTCTTCGACGCCATACAACATTGCGGTGGGCGGAACACAATTCAACGAAGGCTCGGGATTTTACTGGAATAGCTTGAATTCCAGCGCGCTCGGGTCCGCAGTCTCTTATATTCCGGAGGTTGTGTGGAACGAGAGTTGCACGGCCGGCACATGCGCCACAGGAAATTCGCCGGGGTTGTGGGCGGGCGGCGGCGGGGTGAGCACTCTGGTGTCGAAACCTTTCTGGCAGGCCGGCGTCGGGGGAATACCATCCGATAATCACCGCTATGTGCCGGATGTGTCTTTGACGGCCGCGGGGCACGATCCCTATCTGATCTGTCTCTCTAGCTCCTGCACACCGACGAGCACCGGCCGGTTCAGCCTGGAAGGCTACGCGGGAACTTCGGCGGCGACACCGTCTTTCGCAGGCATCATGGCGTTGGTGGTGCAGAAGACCGGATCCCGGCAAGGCCAGGCGAGTGTCATTCTTTACCGGCTCGCGGCGCAGCAGCAGTATTCGCAATGCAAGTCGAGCTTCCGCACTTCATCGAATTGCATATTTAACGACATCACGGACGGCAACAATGCTGTGCCGGGCGGCCCTGCCGGTCTCTATCCGGCCACAGCCGGCTACGATGCTGCAACCGGCCTTGGCTCAGTTAACGTAACGAACCTTGTGAATGGCTGGAATGCGACGCCAGCGCAATTTCGCTACTCGATCGATGCTCCTTTGTCGGCGCCAGTCGCGGGAGTCACAAGGATGAACGGCTGGGCGGTGACGGATACCGTGGGTATCGGCAACGTAGAGATCGCAGTGGACGGTGTTTCGTATGGGAATGCAACGTACGGCATTTGGCGGGGGGACGTCTGCGCGGTATATCCGAATCGGCCCGTCTGCCCCAATGTCGGGTGGACGGTAGACTTTGATACCACCCGGTTGCCAGATGGTATTCACCGATTGGACGTGATCATGACGGCGACTACGGAGCAAAAATATACGGCGAGCAGCAATTTCACAATCGCCAATGTGGCCGCTGGGAATCCGATGCGCATCCATATCGACTCTGCTGACCCCTCTAACACTCTGCTATCCGGCCCAGCGGTTCTTTTCGGCTGGGCCATCGATGATATTGATGCCATATCGCGGGTTTCCTTGAGCGTCGACGGGGTCTTTGTTCAGAACGCAGCATATGGCGTCAGGCGAACGGACGTTTGTGCAGCATATCCCGGCCGCATCGCCTGCCCGAATGTAGGATGGACCAGTCTTTTAGATGTCGCTTCTTTACCGAATGGAACGCACACGCTCGCCGTAGCGGCCACTACAACAAGCGGACGTAGCTCTGTTGTCACGTCGTCTTTTACAACGAATTTTGCCGATACGGGCCGAGTTAGTATCGATCTTCCTACGGCCAAGAGCGGCGCCTTGAGTGGGCCGGTAACTCTATTTGGCTGGGCCCTCAGCGGGACGGGAACTATCAATCGTGTTGAAGTGGCAATAGACGGCGTCCGAATAGGACAGGCGCCCTATGGTGACTCTCGTCCGGATGTTTGCGCCGTTTATCCGAATTCCATGGATTGCCCCTCGGTCGGATGGCATTATCTATTCGATACGACGCAGTTCGCCGATGGAGCACACACCCTTAAAGTAACCGAATTTGATGCGTCAGGTCCCACTACAGCGACGGCTTCCCTCACCATCGCAAATGGCGGCAATGCCGCCAATCCCACGAAGGTTTACATCGACGCACCGACGCCGCAGGCCACGCTATTCGGGACAACCACGATTGCAGGCTGGGCGGTAAACGACCATGGCGCGATCAATAATGTCGCCATATCCATAGATGGAATTCCAAAAGGCACGGCGACTTATGGCGTGAGCCGAGGGGATGTATGCGTTGTTTATGCCAATCGAACGGGTTGCCCTAACGTCGGTTGGACGTTTTCACTTGATACGACGCAGCTCGCAAACGGGCCGCATATCATACAAGCGACCGCCAGCTCCGGCGCACAGTACGGCACAACCAGCACGATGTTTACAGCCAGCAATTGGACGACGAATCCAACGCGCATCACGATTGACCGGCCGGCCGCGCAAGGGGCCAGCAGCGGAGTCGTGAACGCTTTCGGCTGGGCGATTGACGATATTGAGGCAATTACCAGCGTCGCGATTTCGATCGATGGCGTCTCGTATGGAAACGCGGCGTATGGCGGAAGCCGCCCGGATGTGTGCGCGGCATTTCCCGGTCGGGCGGGATGTCCGAACGTCGGCTGGAATTTTCTGCTCGACACACGCCTGCTCAGCGATGGGCCGCACGTGTTCGGGGTCACGTCCACTAGCGCAAGCGGGAGACATTCCACCATTACGAGTCCGTTCAGCGTCTCGAACGCGACCGGCAACTCGATCCGGATCACAATTGATTCACCGGCTTTGAACGGCACTCTGGCCGGAACGGTGCAGGCGTTTGGCTGGGCGCTCGAGAGTGGAGACCAGATCGCGAGTGTGCAGATTCTGGTGGACGGCATCTTGTATGGGGCAGCCAATTACGGCGATTCCCGTCCGGACGTGTGCGCGCTCTATTCCAGCCCGAGCTGTGCAAATGTTGGCTGGCATTTTTTTCTCGATACCACCGGGCTCGCGAACGGCGTGCACACTTTTATCGTGCAGGCCACGGATACGAACGGATTCAGACGAACTGTCAGCAACACGTTCCAGGTGTCGAACGGGCCGTATTTGACCACCAATTAAAGGCGGTTGATCAGACTAGCAACGTAACCCGCGCCGAAGCCATTATCGATATTCACTACAGTCACGTTGCTCGCGCAGCTATTGAGCATTCCTAGGAGCGCGGCGAGGCCGTGAAAGCTGGCGCCGTAACCGATGCTGGTGGGCACGGCGATTACGGGGCAGCCGACGAGGCCGCCCACGACACTGGGCAGTGCGCCTTCCATGCCGGCGCAGACGATCACTACGCGAGCTTGCGCAAGACGCTCGCGCTGGTGCAGCAGACGGTGAATGCCGGCCACGCCGACGTCGCAGATGCTCTCTACTTCGTTGCCCATGACTTCGGCGGTGCGCTGCGCTTCTTCGAGGACCGGAAAATCGCTGGTGCCGGCGCAAATCACGGCGATCTTGCCTTTGCCGTAAAGAGCGCGATCGCGCCAGACCCGCACGACACCAGATGCCGGAAAATACTCCGCTTCCGGCGCGAGTTCGGAGACGCGTTCCGCCATTTCAGCAGTGGCTCGAGTCAACAGCAAGTTGTGGGATTTCGCAAGCAGCGCGGCGGCAATGCCGGCTACCTGATCGGGATGCTTGCCCTGCCCTAAGATCACTTCCGGCATGCCGTGCCGCACCGCGCGATGATGATCCACCTTGGCAAAGCCGAGATCTTCAAAAGGCAGGTGGCGCAGGCTCTCCAGAGCGGCGGGAACGCTCATCTCACGATCGCGAACCTGCTCCAAGAGCTGCTGAATTTGCGAAGCATCCATATCCCTTAAAATAGTAACGTCTACGCCTCATGCACCTTTTTTGGAAGCGGCTGCGCCTTACGCTCGACATGATCAAGTTCGAACACTCGATCTTTGCGCTGCCGTTTGCCATGACCGGCGCGCTGCTGGCGTGGCGCGATAGCGGATTTCATATCGCCGGGCTGGCGTGGCGCTTTGTCTGGATTCTGATCGCCATGGTCACGGCGCGCTCGGCCGCCATGGCGTTCAACCGCATTCTGGATGCCGATATCGACGCGCGCAACCGGCGGACAGCAGCGCGGCACTTACCGGCACGGCTGTTATCGGTGCAATTTGCGTGGGGGTTCACGGCGATTTCCTCGCTGCTGTTTCTGGTGGCGGCACGCCAACTGGGATTCTGGTGCCTGGTGCTCGCGCCGCTAGTCCTGGCTATGCTATTTTTCTATTCGTTCTCGAAGCGGTTCACGCTTTTTTCGCACTTGATCCTGGGATTCTGCCTGGGTATGGCTCCGGCAGCCGCATGGATTGCCATGCGCGGCACCTTGGACGCGCGCATTTTATGGCTTACGGGGGCGGTGATGTTCTGGACCGCTGGCTTTGATGTGATTTATGCCTGCCAGGATTTCGAGTTCGATTGCGCCGAAGGATTGCACAGCATTCCGAAGCGATTCGGCATAGGCGGCGCATTGATGGTTGCGCGGCTGCTGCATATGGCGATGATCGCAAGCCTGATTGCACTGGCGGCTTCGTTCCGGCTGGGGCCGCTCAGCGCGGCTGGCATTGCGGCAGTCGTCATCCTGTTGGTCTACGAGCACGGCCTGGTGAAGCCGCACGACTTGTCGCGGGTGAATGCCGCGTTTTTCACGGTCAATGGCTACGTGAGCCTGTTGTTCTTTGCGTTTTGGGCAGCCGATATTCTGCTGCAGCACAATTACTTTTTTCGATCATGATTGCAATTGAGGATTCCCGTCTCGGCCCCATTTGGGAGAAAGTATCCACGGGCACGCGCCTGTCCTACGAAGACGGTGTCACGATGTTCCGCAGCTCCGATATCCTCGCGCTGGGCGCGATGGCCAACGTGGTGCGTGAACGGCTGCACGGAGACACAACGTATTTCAACGTCAACCGGCACATTAATCCCACCGATGTGTGCGTGGCGAGCTGCCGCTTGTGCGCGTTCGGAAAAAAAGCGAGAGATCCACGCGCCTACACGATGTCGCTCGAGCAGGTCTGGGAAATGGCGGGCAAGGGCTACGCGGAAGCGGTGACGGAATTTCATATTGTCGGGGGACTGCACCCGGAGCTATCGCTCGATTGGTTTTGCCAGATGATCGCGGGCTTGAAGGAGCGCTATGCGGGGGTGCATTTGAAAGCGTTCACGATGGTCGAAGTGGCATATCTCGCGCGGCGCGCCAAAACATCGATCCGAGAGACGCTTGAGAAGCTGAAAGCAGCGGGAGTCGATTCGCTGCCGGGCGGCGGCGCCGAAGTTTTTTCCGAACGCGTGCGCCGCATTATCTGCGACCACAAGATCGACGGCGATGAATGGCTCGAAACGGCCCGGACCGCCCACCAGATCGGTCTGAAAAGCAATTGCACCATGCTGTATGGCCATCTGGAGACTGCGGAGGATGCAGCCGATCACCTCGTGCGGCTACGGGCGGTGCAGGATGAGACGCACGGCTTCGTGACCTTTATTCCGCTGGCGTTCCATCCGGCAAATACCGCGCTAAGCCATTTATCGCCGACGAGCGGATTCGACGATTTGAAGCAAATCGCGATCTCGCGGCTGATGCTAGATAACATCCGGCACATCAAGGCGTATTGGATCATGATGACACCGGGTGTGGCACAGATCGCGCAGCGGTTTGGGGCAAACGATATCGACGGCACGGTGGTGGAGGAAAAAATATACCATGACGCCGGTGCGCAGACCGCGCAGCATTTGAGGCGGCAGGATTTGCTGAGATTGATTCGCGAAGCGGGACGCGAGCCGGTGGAACGGGATACGACGTACCGGCCGGTGAGCCGGACGGAGTCAGCGTTTACTGTGCTTGTTTAAGGCCGATTGCCAATCGGCAGCAGGCTACCAGCCTACCCCACAAGGAAGTTTTCGTCAGCGCCGCCGGCGGCTGAAGACGAGATTGGACTCTTCCGGCTATCGCATCCTTGAGGAAGGATTCGGGCAGGCAGGCAGCGCCATCCTGCATCATTTGGGCGAGCCACTTGTTGCCGCTGTCGTCGATTGAAGTGACTTCGCGCACGTCCAGTACCAGCCTGCGGCTGCCGAGAATGGCGCGGGCGGTTTCCCAACAGTTACTCAACTCGGCTACATCCGACTCGCCAAGCTGACCAAGAAGTTGCAGACGGCAATCTCGGACACCGTCGTGAATGTAATACTTGAAATTTGACGAATTGGTCAAGCTATTGAATTGGATTCACGGGAGGCCCAGTGAGTTCCAGTTTTCGTTTACAGCGCAGTCGCCGGGGAGACATCTTTTTCGTTTCTACGTTCTTCCAGTCTAGTCAGAAACGTAGTGTCGAATTCTCCGGCCAGAAAATCCTCATCGGAGAGAATTTCTTCGTGCAAGGAAATGCTGGTTTCAATGCCTTCAATCACGAACATACTCAGCGCCCGTTTCATGCGCTGGATGGCTTCCTGGCGATCCTGGCCGTGCGTGATCAACTTAGCCACGAGGGAATCGTAATAAGGGGGAATGACACCATCAGTGTAGGCGGCGGTATCGACACGCACTCCAATTCCGCCGGGTAAATTGAGGGCGGTGATCCGCCCGGGCGAAGGCGCGAACGTTTGCGGATGTTCGGCATTGATGCGACACTCGATGGCATGCCCTTGGACGCACGGGGCCGAAGGCAGAATATCGGCGAGACGCTCGCCGGCGGCGATGCGGATCTGCGCTTTTACGAGGTCCAGACCGGTAACCAATTCAGTAACAGGATGCTCGACCTGGATACGGGCGTTCACCTCGATGAAATAAATTTCGCGGCCAGCGTCCATCAGGAATTCCACAGTGCCCGCGTTGGTGTAGCCGATTTCCGCCATCGCTTTGCGGAGGCCATCGGCAACGCTGGCGCGTAGCGCGGCGGAAAGGGAGGGCGACGGCGATTCTTCGAGCAGTTTCTGGTGGCGGCGCTGGATGGAGCATTCGCGCTCGCCAAGAACCTCGACGTGGCCATGCTCGTCGGCGAGAACCTGGAATTCGATGTGGCGCGGACGCTCGACCAATTTCTCCATATAAATATCGCCGGAATCGAAGGCGGCAGCCGCTTCCGCCTGGGCCTGAGCGAAGAGGCCCGGCAATTCCGCTTCCGAGCGCACAATCCGCATGCCGCGGCCACCACCGCCGGCGGCAGCTTTCAGCATGATGGGATAGCGGATAGAATGGGCCAACTGCAAGGCTTCTTCCGCGCTTGCGAGCACGCCGAGCGATCCCGGTAAGATCGGCACACCGGCCTGCTTCATTATGGCGCGCGCGCGCTGCTTCAATCCCATTTCGCGAATGACGGGGGCCCTGGGACCGATGAATTTGATTCCGGAGATATCGCAGACCTCGGCGAAATCGGCGTTTTCGCTCAGGAATCCGTAGCCAGGATGGATAGCGTCGACATTGGTAATCTCCGCCGCGCTGATGACTTTAGGAATGTCGAGATAGCTGAGGGAACTCTTGGCTGGTCCAATGCACACCGCCTCGTCGGCGAAACGCACGTGCAGACCGTGGCGATCGGCCTCGGAGTACACGGCAACCGTTTTTATACCCAGGTCTTTGCAGGCGCAAATAATGCGTAGCGCGATTTCGCCCCGGTTCGCAATCAGAATTTTACGGAACATGTTTCGGTTGGCGGCTCAATCGGGCCGGATGGTGAAAAGAGACTCGCCATACTCGACGGGCCGGCCATTCTCGACATGGCTCTGCACGACGACGCCCGCGATCTCGGCTTCAATTTCATTCATCAATTTCATCGATTCGATGATGCATATCACTTGCTTCGGTTGCACGCGATCGCCAGGCCTCACGAAGGGCGCGGCTCCGGGAGACGGAGCGTCGTAGTAGGTGCCGACGATCGGCGATTTCACTACGATATCGCGCTCGTCTTCCTGCTTTGCGGCCGGAGCGCCGGGGCTTAGCGCCACAGGAGCCTGGACCGGCTGCGCCACGGGAATGACAACATCCTGAGCATGGGCAATGACGCCTCGCACGCGGACGCTGTTTTCTCCGCGCCGGACTTCCAATTCCGCAATGCCTGTGTCCTTCACGATCTGGATCAATTCTTTGATTTCGTCAATCGTCATTCTGTTCGTGCCGCAGCGGAGGACGCTTTACAGAAGCGTCAGCTCTTTGCCGGTAGGAGTCAGGATCTCACATCCCTGTGAGGTCACGACCACAGTGTCTTCGATGCGGATGCCGCCAATCCCCTCCTGATATACGCCCGGCTCGATGGTGATGGCCATGCCGGGCTCCAACTTTGCCGCTTCCTTGCGCCCTATCCGCGGACGCTCATGAATCTCCAGGCCGAGTCCGTGCCCGGTGGAGTGAACAAACAATTTTTCCAGGCCATAGCCGCGCAGCACGCTACGCGCCGCCCGATCCACTTGCGCACAGGTGACACCCGGCTTTACGGCGGCAATAGCGGCCAACTGACTTTGTAGAACGGCACGATACATTCGCCGCATCTTCGCGTCGAGCCCGTCCACCCCGAAGGTCCGGGTCATGTCGCTGGCATAGCCGGCGACGTTCGCGCCCATATCAATCAATAATAGTTGATTGCGTTCTATAGGCCGCCGAGCAGGATGAGCGTGTGGCAGCGCGGTTCTTTCCCCGGAGGCGACGATGGTGTCGAAGGCACTGCCGTCCGCTCCGAGCCGGCGCATGCGATATTCGATTTCGGCCGCCAGATCGACTTCGGTCATCGAAGGCTTGAACTGCCGCAAGGCCTGATCGAGTGCCTTAGAATTCAACTCGACAGAATTCCGGATTGCGACGATTTCATCTGCCGATTTGACCATGCGGAGCGTCTCAACAGCGCCGTTTAGGGGCTTGAGGCGGACGCCCGAGAGCACCGAGGTCAAAGCCTGGTGCTCTTCAAAGCCGATGCGATTGCGTTCAAAGGCGACGGATTTGAGCCGGAGCCGTTGGACCGCCACCGAGATTTCGTTCGCCAGCGGTCCTTTGGCAATTCGGATTTCGCAATCGGATTCGCGCGATGCTTGCGTGCGATATCGCGGATCGGTGAATAGAATGGCTCTCTCGTCCGTTATCAGAAGAGCAGCATTGCTGCCAGTAAAGCCGCTCAAGTAGCGCACGTTGGGCAGCGCGGTGGCGAGATACGCGCCGGCACGGGCGTCCCGGAGAGCAGGCAGTAATTTCTGGCGCCGAAGCGCGAAGGCTGCTAGATTTTCCAAGGCGGGCTCTTAGGAGTAAAAGTCCGCTTGCTTACGAGCGCGGTTCTGCTCGACGGACGACTCCGCTTGCGTAGGCACGCGATTCTGTGTTCAGTGGCCACACAGGAGCTTAGCATTTAGGGTTTCAGAAGTAATTTACCGGTAGTTTTGCGGCCTTCGAGATCGCGATGCGCCTGAGCGGCGTCGGCCAGTTTGTAGGTTTTGTGGATGCGCAGGCGCAGCCGACCGTCGGCAAGCCACGTGAACAGATCGCTTGCGCGCTGGCGCAGCTCCGCCGGGTCACTCACATAATTGGCCAGCGACGGCCGGGTTAGGAATAACGATCCTTTTTGGCTGAGGACAAGCGGATCGATCTGTCCTACTACGCCGCTCGACTGGCCAAAGCTCACGAGCATGCCACGCGGGCGCAAGCAATCGAGGCTCTTATGAAAAGTCGTGCTGCCGACCGAGTCATACACCACATCGACGCCGCGATCCCCGGTGAGCCGCTTTACTTCGGCAACGAAATCCTGTTGTGTGTAGAGAATCATAGAATCGGCTCCGTGGTCGCGCGCCAATTGCGCCTTCTCCTCGGTGGAGACGGTTCCAATCACGGTGGCGCGGGCGATTTTTGCAAGCTGCACGATCAGCAATCCCGCGCCGCCTGCCGCGGCATGAACCAGGCAGGTTTGACCGGACTTCAGAGGGAATGTGGAACGAGTGAGGTAATGGGCGG
>Ga0207702_10004272_pt1 | contig 12747 bp, 8 predicted proteins | sample KBSCornC62_FD_184302 | JGI IMG/M metagenome (GOLD analysis project Ga0207702, IMG submission 184302) | Corn rhizosphere microbial communities from Kellogg Biological Station, Michigan, USA - KBS Corn C6-2 (SPAdes) (version 2) | ecosystem: Host-associated > Plants > Roots > Rhizosphere > Soil ...
CCGAGCTGGCCGCCGGCGGCCCCCTCGGGGAGCTTGACCTCCTCGGCCAATTCCTCGTGGGGGCGGCGCGGCCGCAGTGGCTCTTGCTCGCCCCGGGCCAGGCGCAGCGCCTCCAGACCCGGCGGCCCGAAGCGGTCGGCGACCAGGTCGGCCGGAATCGCCGCAAGCGCCCCCAGCGTCTCGATCCCCAACCGCCGCATCGTCTCGACGAGGCCCCCCGCCTCGCGCGGCGGCAACGCCAGCCGGCCGACCAGCGTCGAGACGGGGAGCGCTGCCAGGAAGTCGGCTGCGGCCGGCGGCGGGACGATCGTCTCCCGCTGCGCGGCAGCGTGGGCGGCGAAGCGGGTGGGCGCAACCCCGATCCGCACCTCGATCTCCGCCGCGCGTCGCGCCACCGCCAGCACCCCGGCGCTATCCCCCCCGTAGAGCCCACGCAACCCGTCGAGGGAGAAGAACGCCTCCCCGGGCCGCTCCGACTCGACCGCCGCGCCGATCCTCTCGAGTCGGCGCAGCAGTCGCTCGGTCAGCTCGCCGGCCTCGACCGGGTCAGCGAGCGCAGCCTCAGGGATCAGGACACAGGCGACCTCCATACGAACATATGTTCGTATAAGCGACCCGCCGAAGTCAAGGACGACGACAAGGATTTAGGGAAGAGGGCTCCCGCCGGTGCGCTCACTAATTAATTGCTGTCTCGGCCAGTGCCTCGAGCTCGTCTGGGTCGGGAAGCCGGTCTTCGGCCAGCCTTCTCCCCACCAGCGCCGTCATCGCGGCCACGCCGGCCCAGGCGGGATCGAGAGCCGCTGCCGCATCCGGTCCTCTCAGCAGCGCCGCCAGGCGCTCAATCGCGTCGTGTTGGGCCGCCACTCCGGCGGGGCCCACCGAGAGGATCTCGACGCTGAGCAGGCGTGCAGCAGGAACGTCTTCCGCCAACACGGCGCCGACGAACCTCGCTCCCGCGCCGGCTCTGCTCTCCATGCCCTTCCATTGCTCACAGCCACCTTCGAGCGCCTCGAGCAGGCGCTCGAACAGCTCCTCGAAGCTGACCAGCATGCATTCCCGCTTGTCCTTGAACTGGCGGTAGAAGGTGGCGGTTGACACACCGGCGTGCTTGGCGACCTCAGCGACCGAGGCTTCCACGTAGCCTCGGTCGGCGGAGACCTCCGCCATCGCGGCGATCAGCCGTTCGCGTTGGTTGCGCTCGACCAGCTCAGGAGGAATCCCATGCGGGCCTGGCGGCAGGCGGCGAGGGCTGTGTGCGTCGGGCTTCTCCACTGAGAGATAAGGTTAGTTCCCAAAGGCAAGGCGATATTTCCAGCCGCCGAGCGTTGCCATGGTCGTGGACGTGGGAAAGTGGTGGCCAATGGGGAAGGGGGAAAGAAGACGTTGGGCCATCGCTCTCGCCCTGGCGGCAGCTCTCGCAGGAGTCTTGGGGGCAGCCCCCGGCAGCGCGGCGGCGCCGTTCGAGCCGAACAACTCGACCACGGAAGCCGCTGGCCCGCTCCTCGCCGGCCAGAGCGACGCCGCCGACCTTGCCTCTCGCGACGATCGGGACTTCTACTTCTTCTACGTGACCTCGGCGGATCCGGCGCAGGTCGAGCTGAACGTGGACAACACGGGAGGCGGTGCGGCGGGCTCCGACATCGGCCTTACGATTCTGGATGCCGCGGCGACTCCGCTCGCCAGCCAGGCCTTCATCCGTCCTGGCGAAACGCGGCTCGTCACCGCGGCGCTCGGCCCAGGGAAGTACTACGCCGAAGTCGTGCAGAACGACGGGTCCGGCGACGCGTACGTCCTCGGGCCCGGGGGCGGAATCGGAGCCTTCGGTCCGTACTCGCAGATTGTCGCGCGGTGTGACCGAGCGAGCAGTCGCGCGGCAGCCGCAAAGGTCGGGGTCCGCAGGGCGGAAGGAAGGCTTCAGCGGGCGATTGCCCGCGGGCGGCGCAGCCGCTACGCGGGGGAGAGGGCGCGCAAGGGGGCTCGCCTCGCACGAGCGCGTGCCCGCGCGAGTCTCAGATCCGCGCGGAAGAAGCTGCGGAGCGCGGAGAGATCGCGCTCACCGTGGTGCTCGATCCCGCAGTAGGTGCGCGACGCAGCCTCAGCGCACCCGACAGCTGCGCACCAGAGTCGAGCTGAGGGTGCGGCCGCCATCGAAGGTCATCGAGGCGCGGGCGAAGGGGAAGGTGGCGGCGGTGAAGCCGCGGGGAGCCGCGCAGCTGGCGCTGAGGTAGGAATGCCGGCGGCCCTGAAAGACGAAGTTCCGCTGCAGCTGGAGGTAGATGGACTTGAGGTAGCCGTTGCGGTTCACGGACTCGGGCAGGGTCGCTTCGAGCACCGTGCCAAACGTGCCGGGGGAGCGCGTGATGTGAAAGACGACGAGCTTGGTGTTCGGAACCGGGCTGTGCTGGAAGATGTGGCCGAGGATCGCGGAGCGCCCTCCGACGACGCTGTTGAAGAGAAGCATTTCCGCCCGCAGCAGATAGTTCGGCTGTTCGGGCAGGGATGTCACCGCGGTGATCCCGCCTGCCCCGACCAGCGCCGAGCCGCAGGCCGCGAGGGCTCCGGCGGCCGAGCTGTTCTTGATTCTGCCCTCCGGGCAAGTTGGCAGGCCGCGGCTTTCGAGCCTGCCCGCCCTATTGAGAGCGACTTTGATCTTCCGCAAGGCCGGCGGCTTCTGCCTGGCGGGAGCCCTGATCGTCCCTTCGATCCGCACGCCGATCGGCGCTGCCGAGTTTCGCGGCAATGCACGCGGCGTGATGCCGCCATCGAAACGAATGAAGATGCCGCCCTTCTGGGTGAGCTCAGCCGATGCCGTGGCGGCGACCAGCACTGCGATGAGCCCCGCAAGGAGGGCGACGCGCCTCAAAGCGATCCCCCCCGATCAAGTGCCGCGGCCATCTGCGCGGCGCCTTCCCTGACCATCGACACAGCATAGGCGCCCGCACGAGACCCTCACCCCAACGGCGCCCCCTCCAGCGACCCGACCTTCCAGGCCCCGCCTTCGAGCGCCATCGGCATCGCATACGGTTCCCCGCCCACCCCGTAGTAGAGCACGAAGCCGTGGTCGCCTTCGACGCGCAGGGCGCCGACGTCGGCACGGGCGCTCGCGACCAGCGCCTGCTGGCTCGAGCCGGTTGCAAAGGCTTCGAGCACTTCGGGGCAGCTCTTGACTCCCTTGCCTTTCGCGTAGCGTTCGGCGAAGGCTTCGATCGTGGCGGCATAGCCGGCCGCCAGGTAAAAGCAGGCATCCGCCCAGCGGTGGGAGACGCGGGCGTCCAGATAGGCATGAAGGACCGCGGCCGCGGCTTGGGTTTCAGAGGGGCTGCCTTCGGCGCCCGATTCCTGGATCGAGTCATCGCCGCCCTTGGTGGCGAACTGTGCCGTTCCCCCGCCTCGGTCGTGGTGGGCGTTCTTGGGCCGGGCGGGTGGGAGTGAGGCTTGGGTTTCTCCTTCTCCTTCCTTCTCCGCGGCCGAGCCGCTGCCCTGCCCCCCTTCGGCCTGGCCTTCCCTTTCGCGCTTGATCCGCGCGGCGCTGTCTTTGAGCTTGGCGGCTGCTGCTTCGGCGCTCTGGGGGCTCGTTGCCTGCGCGCTGGAGGGTTCGCTCCCTTCAGGGGCGCTCGTGCTCTCTTCTCCCCCTCCCCCTCCGCAGCCGCCGATCAGGCAGAGGCAGAGAAGAAGCGCCGCCGCTAGTGCCTTACCTTGCACGTTTCGCTCAGGACCTGGGAGACCGCGGGGGCGCCGTCGAAGGTGAAGCTCGTGCGCGCCAGGGGGAAGGGGGCGGCGCCAAAGCCCTTGGGGGCGGGGCAGCCCGCCGAGAGGAAGCTTCGCTTCTGGCCCTTGTAGGAGTAGTTGCGGGCTAGGCGCATCTTGACTTCGGTGAGGTTGCCCCAGGCGCGCAGGTTCCCCGGCAGGGTGGCTGAGAGGGTGGTGGCGTAGGTGCCCTTTTGCTCCTTTGAGACTTTGAAGACGATCACGAAGGAGGCGGCGAAGGGGTAGGCGGTGTAGATCTGGCCGTAGAGGACCGGCTTGCCTGCTTTGGTGCCCTTGAAGACGAGCATCTTGCCCTTGGAGACGTAGCTTTCCTGGCCTTCCAGTCCGACCAGGGCGGAGAAGCTTCCCTGGCCGACAAGTGATGAGCGGCAGTTGGCAAGGGCCCTTTGCGTGGAGGCGGGCTGGATCTGGGGGTAGGGGCAATCGGGCAGGCCGGTGGGGTCGAGGATGCCGGCGCGGTTGATCTCGATCTTGACGCTCTTGAGGCTCGGCGGTTTCAGGGCGGGGTCGGTGCTTTGGATCCGCCAGCCGACCGATACGGCGATCGGAGAGGTGCTTTCCCTGGGCAGCTTCTTGGGCGAGAGCTTTGCCTGGACGCTCAGCGCCAGGTTGCCGAGGATCTTGGTCTCGGCGTTCGCGATGGTGGTGAGGGCGAGGGCGAGGAGGGCCGCCGCCAAAAGCAGGATTGGGAGGGCGCTCTTTCTCATCTGTTCCCTTCAACTGCGCCGCGGTGAGATCGATGCGCTCTATGGCGGCGGTGGTGGGCTTTGCGATGTGCCTGGCGGCGGTGCGCTCGGCGCCGGGGGCGCGTGAGGTGCTTGACAGTCGCGCCTGGGGCCGGTGGAGCGAGGGCCTGCTCAGGGGCTGTCGGGCCCTCGGAGACCTCTGACTGGGCCGCTGCTTCTTTTTCGCAGGCTGGACAGCTCTGCCCGGGCGCTTCCCCCAAAGGAGCGGCGGGTTCTCCCGCTGACGGCGCGGCGGCGGCGGGCAGCGCGATCGGCGCCGTGGTGGCGGCTCCGGGCCCATAGGCGTAGATCGAGCCGAGGGCGGTGTTGCCGGAGGTGACGTAGACGCGGCCCTGGGTCGCGGTTTCTGAGTTGTCGACGGCAAGCCCGCTCGGCATCCCCCAGGTGATCAGGAACTTCAGGTGGCCCTCATACGTTCCGTCGGGTCCAAAGACGTAGACGATCGCCTGCGGGGATTCGGTGTATTCGGGCTGCAGGTCATCGACCAGGTAGACCTCGCCGGTGACCCTGTCGACGGCGATGCTCGCGTCTCTGAGCGAGACGAACTTGCCCTTGGGGGTTTCCGCGCCGTCGATCGCTTCCACCGGGCCGGCTTCGGGGGTGGCGCTGTCATAGACCTCGATCGTGTCTTCGGCGGCGTCTGGGACATAGAGGTAACCGGCGGTGCCGGGGTAGGAGGAGAAGGCGATGCCGTAGCCGTCTTTGAGCGGGCCGGCGCCGATCTGCAGCGGCTTGGGATTGAGCGGTTCTGTTTCATCCACGACGGGCGCCCCGCTCGCGTCGAAGACCGAGACGTGGTCTCGCTGGTCGACGTAGACGTCGCCGGTCGTTGGGTCCACCGCCACCCCGGTGGGATGGGTTGCTTCGGGCGTCGTCGCGCCCGTGATCGTCGTTGGGGCGCCGAAGGCGCCGAGCGGGCCGTAGCGCTTGACCGCGCGGTGGTAGTCGTTGACGTAGAGGCGACCGGCGGCGTCAAAGGCCACTCCGCAGGGGCCGTCGATCGCATCGACGGCGGCGAGCTGGCCCAGGTAGCCGGTGGCGCCGGAAACGCCTTTGGCGTTGTAGTCGGCGTTTTGGTCATAGGCGTCGACCGCGTCGTGGTGGTAGTCGGAGACGTAGAAGCGCCCGGCGGGGTCGACGCCGAGGCCGCAGGGACCTTCGAGGTAGCCGAAGGGCGGGGGCAAGACGGGTGGTTTTTCCGACGGTTTCGGAGTGAAGGCGAAGAGCGGATCAGAGGCCGCGCCCTGGGCGCCGGGCGCAAGCAGCGCTCCCATCGCCAGCGCCGATGCCAAAACGACCAGGAGCCTTGCCTTGCTCATCTCCTGCCTCCCTTGCCTTTCTTGGCGGCCCCGTCTCCCTTGCCCTTGCCCCCGCCCTTCCCGCACTGCCCCCGCAATTTCGAGGTGAACACGGCCCCGACGTTGTTCTGGGCGATCGCCTTGACGTTGGAGACCGGCGGCGCCTGGCAGATGTCGGCCGAGTTGACGAGCAATCCGCGTTTGCCCCCGTAGAGCGTCATCACGAAGCGTTCGACCGGCTCGTCGGGGAGGTCGCTGAAGAAGGCCTTGATGCCGCCGTTCTTGCCGCCCGGTCCGATGTGGCCTTCCAAGACGATGCGGATCGAGCCGGAGTGCAGGTCGGCGACAAGGTCGGGAAGGGCTCCCTGGGAGGAGCGCAGGTAGACGTTGCCTTTCAGCGGTTCATCCAATAGCGGCGTATAGGCGACGGCGGAGCCATAGACCGATTCCTTCGGGCACTGTTCGCGGGCGAAGGCCGGCTTGGTGCAGATCGAGCGGATGTGTTCTTGGGCGAGGAACTCCTGGCGGGGGATGATCACGGCGATGTCCTTGAGGTTTGAGTCGTTCGGTCCCCTGGAGGCGAAGGTGACGCGCAGCTGGGGGTAGGCGCGTCGCTTGGTGCCGCCTCTGAGGCGGACGCCCAGCCGCGGCTGGAAGCCCAAGACGCGGCAGTTGAGCAGCTGGAAGAAGCTCGCCGGAGAGGCGACCGAATCGTCGGCCGGGTTTTCGAAGGAGGCGCCGGAGCCGGTCAGCCGCGAGGTCAGCGCCGATGCTTCACAGCTCGAGGGGTTGTGGGTGAAGTTGGGGCGGTCCGCGTAGATGCGGATCTCCTTGAGGTGCAAGACGACGCCGTCGAGGATGTGGGGGATCGGGTCCGATGCCGCGGTGTCGAGTTTGAGCTGGGCGGTGTGTTCGTCGACCTGGAAGGCCGATCGGATCACGATCGTGCCGAGATCGAAGGGACCGACCGTGGCCGGGTTGATCGTGACCAGGGAGAGCGGCGCGCCGTGGTAGGGGCCCGCCAGGTAGAGCTTGCCTTCGGTGTAGGTGAGGGCGGAGCCGACGCCGTAGCCGGTCAGGGTGCGGCCGACCTGGGAGGAGGCCGGGCAGGAGGGGCTCTGGGCCTCTTGGAAGCCGCGCTTGGTCTTGGCGACTGCGATCGCCTGATCGGAGCACTTCGCCACCCCGGCGAGCTTGCCGGTCACCCCCTTGGGCAGGGTCAGCGAGTAGGAGGTCAGCTCCTGTTCGGTGTCGCGGCGGCTTATGTGGACGAAGTAGGGGGTGAAGGCGTTGACGTTGGAGTTGACCGCGCCGGAGCGGACTTCGGGTTCGAAGGGCGGCGTGCCGGTCGGGCACGCTCCACCGTCTACGCCGGTTTTCAGCAGGGTGTAGGAGAGTTCGTCATAGGGTTCGGCCGAGCCGTAGGGCGCCGCGATGATCTCGGTCGGGGTGTAGCCGCAGTGGGGCGGGGTGATCAGGAAGGAGCGCTGGCCGGAGCGGAAGGCGATTTCCAGTTCGGTGTAGGGGAGCTGGGGCAGGGTGTCGAAGTGGGCGGTGAGGGTGCCGTCGTTGGGATTTGGCGTCAGCTCGCCGGCCAGCTTGACCATCACCCCCCTTTGCGGGGACTTGGCCAGCAGGTAGATCGAGATCAGGCTGTCGAAGGGGTTCTCGGCCCCCGGGGTGGTTGTCGCCGGATCGTCTGGCTTTGCCAAATACACCGCCCCGGTCAAGAGGTCGCCTTCGAACTGGGGGTTGAAGATCGGCGTGTGGACGGTCAGGGCGCCGATCTTGGCGTCGTTGGGGCAGCCATTGCCCTGGCCGTTTGAGGCGGACTCCTTGGCGAACTGCTCGGGGGTGCAGACGCCCAGCCCGGCTCCCACCGAAGGATTCAGGGTCGTGCCTTCGGGCAGCTTCACGGTCACCCCCTTCGGCGGGGCCGCGTTTGAGAAGGCTGGGTTGGTGAGGCGGTCCTCGTTGACGTTCAGCCTGAAGACGAAGCCGCTTGGAGCAGAGGCCCTGGTGTTGTCGAGGTGACCGACCGCTTCGGGGTTGAACTGCAGGTATTCGCAGTGCATCTGGGCGGGAGCTCCCGCTTTGGTGCGGTTGATCGCCGATGCGCTCACTTGTCCGGGTTGCTGCCAGGAGGTCGCCGTGGCGTTGAAGGAGAGCGTGCCTTCGCACTTGGGCGGCAGGCTGAGGTAGGCCTTCGGGGCGAATTCCAAGGGGCTGCCGACCGAGCATTTGGCCCAGGGGAAGGAGGGTTCGGCCTCGTTTAGGCAGTCGCCTCTTTGCCCGTCGTGGGAGGCGCCCCAGGGGACGCCCCAGAGATTCAGCTCGAGTCTGTGCAGCGCCAGGGTCTGGGGGACTTCCTCTGCTTCGAGGACCAGGGCGTAGGAGCCGTCGGGGTTGGCGTTCAGGCGCACCGCGAGGGCGATCGGCGCGCCGAAGGGGGCAAAGCCGAGCTGGGCCGCCTCCCCCGGCGGGGCTTCCAGGTTGAACAGGCCAAAGGCCCTTTCTCCCGTGGCGGTCTGGATCGAGACGGTGCCCACCTGGGTGGAGTCCGGGCAGCTCTCCCCCGAGCGGCTTTCTTCGAAGGGGGATTCCCGGGGGGTGTGGAAGTCGGCCTGGGTGCAGACCGGGGTCACCTGGGGGTCGACGATCAGCCCGCTGGGAGCTTCGATCCGCAGGCTGCGCAGGTCCCCGTCGGAGAAGACGGCGCCGGGCTGGCCCTCGGATTCGCCGGCTTCGTTCAGGCCGAGGTCGAAGGAGAGCTGGTTTGGGTGAGAGCCGGCTACCGTGGCCGCTTCGCCGCCGTCGGCGTAGGCGCGGGCGGCAAAGCCTGCTTCGCCCGCCAGGAAGCCGAAGCCCTTGGTCGTTTTGAAGCTCTGGGTGGTTCCGGTAGTGGCGCCCGATGAGTTGGAGGCGACCAAGCGGAAGTAGTAGGTGGTGTTTGGCGTCAGCCCGGAGATCGCCGCCCTTGCTTCTTCTTCGCCGAGTCCAGAGCCGGCGGGCTTGGGGGGCGTTTTCGTCGCCCCGGCGAGGTTGGCGGCGGTTCCGTATTCGAACCAGGTGGTGGTTGAAAGCCCTTGCGGATTGACTTTCCCCTTGAGCAGCGCCGAGGCGCCCTGGATGTCGGTGGCCGAGGCAGAGCCGACGGTGGGAGCGGCGGCCTGGGCGCCTGCGGCGAAGAGCGCCGGGAGGCAGGCGGCGAGGATCGCGAGGACGGTGAGGCGCTTTGCGATGCGCGGCTTCATTTCTTGGCGCCTTTCTTCTTATGGTGGCGCCGCCTGTGGTGATGGGCCCCCTTCTTTTCGCAGATCCCCTTGCGCTTGACGTAGCCCTTGCGGCAGTACTTGTGGTAGACGACCGCGGGGTTGCCGGCGCCCTTGGCCAGGGTGGCGAGGCTCGGTTCGGCCGGGACAGCGGGGAGGACCTGGCAGGCGTCGCCTTCGCAGGGGATCTGCGGCTGTGCTTCTGGGAAGCCGCCGCCTACCTTGGCGTCATAGAGGTCGATCGAGCCAGGGTCTGATCCGATCAGCGATGCCGCGCTGAGGAAGTAGGCGTCTGAGCCGTCGGCCGAGGCGTCGGCGAAGGTGGCGCCCTGGGGCAGGGCGCCGTTTGAGAGGATCGAGACGCAGCCGGCGGCAAGGGCGCAGCTGCCTTCCCCTTTTGCCTCCCACTGATAGACGTCGGGGACGCCGGTGTGGGTGGTCGGGTCGGAGTTGGAGTCGCTCGTGACCAGGGCGTCGCGAGTGTCGAAGAGGACGCGTTTGCCGCTTGCCGAGAGGACCCGCGGCTTATAGGCCTGGAAGCCCACTCCGTTTCGGATCGCGCCGGGAATGCTCGAGGGCCCGATCGGGCGGGCGCCGCTGGGGCGGCAGGAGACGCACTTCAGCAGCGGTGCGGATGCGTCATAGAGGAAGAGCTCGGTGTCGGGAAGGCCGCTGACTTTGTCGGTGTTGTCATAGCCGGTGAGTTTGGCCTTGGAGGTGAAGAGCAGCTTCGATCCATCGGCGCTCACCCTCGAAGCGCCTGCGGCCGGCGGCCAGCTGGAGGGATCGGCCGCCGTCGGGCCCGCCGCCACGCTCGTGGTCGTTCCTTCTGACCAGAGCTCCAGGCCCGCCGCGTCTTGGAAGTAGACGGCGGCGCCGTCGGCGGAGGCGCCGAGCACGCCTTTGACTTCGCTGGCGATCTGGATGCTCGCTTCGGTGGCGGCGCTGTAGTGGCGCAGGGTGGCGCCGACTAGGTAGTAGGCGATCGCGCCGTCGCTTGAGGCGGTTTGGAAGGAGGCGCCGCCGCCGATCGTTTCGGGCAGCGCCTTGGGCGGCTGGCCTGCTTCATAGAGGAAGAGCGGGCCGTCTTCGAGCTGGTAGGCATAGACGCGGGAGCCGTCGTTTGAGATCGCGCCCGACCCGGCGGCCAGGACGGCGCCGGGAAGCGTGTTCAGCAGGGTGAGGTTGCCCGTTGACTTCTTCCAGAGGTAGAGGTTGGGCCCAGCGCCCCCGCAGCCATCGATCGCGTCGTCGGTGAGCGGCGAGCAGCTGGCGAGCACCACGGCGCCTAGATCAGGCGTGGCTCCTTCCAAGCGCACTTCGAAGCTCGATGGATCGAGCCCTCTTCCGGCGATGTCGGCTTGACCGATCAGCGCTTCGAAGGAAGAGCCTTCGCGCAGGTAGTAGTCCTGAAAGCCCGCCGGGGCGTCGGTGCCCGCCAGCGGCGGATTGGCCACCGGGCATTCGCTCTCCTCGGCGCTGCGGCAGCGATCGCCGTTTAGCAGCAGGGCCCGGGAGAGGTCGCTGGAGAAGATCCGGTAGGGAACGCCCTGGTCGGCGAAGTCATAGGAGCCCGAGAAGAGCGGGGTGGTGACGTTCTGGGTGGACCAGCCGCCCGCGGTGCGGGCGCCGATGTACTGGGAGGCGATCGGGGCGCCGCTCCCTCCCGCAAAGGAGGAGGCGGAGGAGTAGGTGATCGCTCCTCCCTGCGCCGCGGCCTGCAGGTCCCCTCCTTTGGCGATGGTTTCGGGCGGGTCGATGCGCCCGCCGTTCTTCTCGATCGGGGAGACCAGCTCCCAGCCCCTTGAGTCGGGCAGGGCGGCCTGGGCGACGGGACTGAGCGCCAGCGCCACCAGCACACAGGCGCCGCCGCCCCCCAGGAGGCGGCGGCGCCCTTTGCGGGTCCTCATCAGGTCCCTGCCCCGAGCTTCAGCCGTGGTGCTTTGCGTGGTGCCTTGCCTTGCCCTTGCGCGCCGATCCCTTGCAGCGGGCCTGCATCTCGGGCTGTGCTTGCAGGGTGCGGCCGTTGTGGGCGGCAAAGGCGGCGTTGGCTTTGAAGGTGGAGGCGCAGATGTCTCGGCTGTTTTGCAAGAGGCCCTTCTTCGCCCCCTTCATCTTCAAGACGACCCGGGTGATCGGCGCGTCGGGGACGAACTGGAAGGTGGTGCGGATGCCGCCCTTGACCGAGTCGATGCGCCCGTCTGCTTCGAGGTGGATCGGCTGGGAGGCCGGTCCTCTCAGGTCCATCACCAGGTCGGGCAGTTCGTTGTCAGAGGAGCGCAAATACACGTTGCCTTTCAGGGGTTGGTCGAGCAACGGCGTCTGTGCCGTTACCGAGCCGTAGATCGAGGCTTTCGGGCACTGGTCGGCGTCGAACTGCACCCTGGTGCAGACGGTGCCGATGTGGCCCTGGTCGAGGAACTCGGATTTGGGCAGGGCGACCTGCACGTAGGAGGTGTTGGCGTCTCCGGGCCTTGGTCTGAAGACCGCGGTCAGGGCCGGGTGGTCGCCGCGCTTGGTGCCGCCCTTCAGCTTCAGGCTCAGTTTGGGCTTGAAGCCCAGCGCCGCGCACTCGCCCACCTGGAAGCGATCGGAGACGGTGGCCGAGGCGCCGCCTGAGCCTTCGATCACGCCGTTTGCCGACTTCGCTTCACAGCTGGTCGGGTTGAGGGCAAAGCCCTGGCGGTCCAAGAGCACCCGCACGTCGCGGAGGTCCAAGGGGACGCCGGAGAGCATCGTCGGGATCGGATCGGAGACCGCGTTTGCTCTTGCCGTTTTGCGGTCCAGGGTGATCGGCACCCGGACCAAGACGTTGCCGAGGTCAAAGGGGCCGGCCACCGCGGGGGTCAAGACCGCGAGGCTCAGCGGGGCGCCTTTGTAGGGGCCGGCCAGGTAGGCCTTGCCGGTCTTGACATAGAAGGGGGAGCCTGAGCCCGCTCCCGCTTGCACCGTTCCTACCTGCGAGGAGGCGGGGCAGCTCGGGTTGGCGAGCTGGGCCGCCCCTGTGCCCGCCGCCGTGGGCAGGGCGCCCAGGGCCGAGTCCGGGCAGATGCCCACCCCCGCCAGCTTTGCCGCCAGGCCTTCGGGCAAATCGACCGAGATCCTGGTCAGATCAGGTGCTCCCGGTTCGTTGGTGACCTGGGTGGCGAAGGTCGTGAAGGACCCCGCCAGCGCGGTCTCCGAGCCGGCGTGAAAGCCCGGGGCGAAGGGCTTTGCCCCGCAGTTTTCATCGAGGGTGAATTCGTTGACGCCTTTGACCGGCGGAGTGCCCGACCAGGGGGTCAGTTCGTATTCGCTGGCGTAGACGCCGCATTTGTCAGGCGTCGTGATCAGGCCCCGGTTGCCGCCCTTGAAGTGCAGTTCGAGGTCTTCGAAGGGCTGCTGGGGGTTCTGGGTGAAGGTCGTCGTCACCTGGCCGGTGGCAGGATCGACGTCGATCCGCGCCGGCGCCTTGATCAGGGCCCCCGCTCCCTTTGCCACCAGGTAGCCGGCGAAGAGGGAGTTGTAGGGGTTGTCTTGCTGCTTGGCTAGGTAGAAGGACGCTTTCAGCGGTTCTCCCAGGACCGGGGTGTGGATTTCGCCCGTGGCTACCTTTGAGGATTCGGGGCAGTGGGCTTCTTCGCCGTTGAAGCGGATTTCGCCGCCGTTTTGGACGGTGTCGGT
>Ga0207702_10004275_pt1 | contig 12746 bp, 11 predicted proteins | sample KBSCornC62_FD_184302 | JGI IMG/M metagenome (GOLD analysis project Ga0207702, IMG submission 184302) | Corn rhizosphere microbial communities from Kellogg Biological Station, Michigan, USA - KBS Corn C6-2 (SPAdes) (version 2) | ecosystem: Host-associated > Plants > Roots > Rhizosphere > Soil ...
CGTTCAATACCGTTCGCTATAGCGAGAAACTGCTCGAAGCCAGTGGCATCTCAACCGAGACCCTCGATCTTTCCGAAGTCTTTGGCAGAATTGCTCGGCTGAAAGATGACAATTCAGGTGTGCAGGCGAAGCTGTCGGAGATTCGGAAGTATGTAAGCACCAGTAACGTCCCCGATGCGGCTCTGGTCAAGATGGCCAAGCTCGGCTACGTGATCGACGACTGGATGAAGCAGACCGACGTCAAGATCAGTGCCGTACAGTGCTGGACCTCGATGGAAGAATATTTCGGGGTAGTGCCGTGCACGATCATGAGCATGATGAGCAATAATCTGCTGCCCGCCGCCTGCGAAGTCGACGTGTGCGGCACGCTCAGCATGCATGCGCTCGCGCTAGCCTCGGAAAGTCCCAGCGCCTTGCTGGATTGGAACAACAACTACGGCGACAATCCCGACAAGGCCGTCTGCTTCCACTGCAGCAATCTTCCCAAGCACTTCTTCCAGGATGTCCGCATGGACTTCCAGGAAATCATCGCGGGCACAGTAGGCAAGGAAAACACCTTCGGAACAGTCGTCGGACGAGTTAAGCCAGGTGCCATGAGCTTCGCGCGTTTCTCGACGGACGATACCGCAGGCGCAATCCGCGGGTACGTGGGAGAAGGCGCGTTCACGAACGACTCGCTGAATACCTTCGGAGGCGTCGGAGTCGTGCAGATTCCCGATCTCCAGAAGCTTCTGCACTACATCTGCGAGAACGGCTTCGAGCACCACGTGGCAGCAAACTTCTCGACCACCGCGGCTGCAGTACATGAGGCGGCGGTGCGATACCTGGGCTGGCAAATGTATTGGCACCAAAATTAGCCAGACTCAGAGTTGGCTAGCGCGCGTTCTCTGTCATCCCTCCCGTCTCGCAATGGCCCACTCGAGCTTCGTGATGATGATGTCTTCGGCGCTAGCCAAATAGAGATCAAGGCCCTGCATCTCAAGCAGGCGGCGTCACCGAACCCTTCCTTACTGAAGGGACGAGCCTTGCGGAAGATCAGGTCAATCTTCCAGCCGGTTTTGCAGTCGATGACGTTCAACAGAAACTCCCGCCGATGCGCATCAAGCGCTGTATTCAGTTCTGCGTAATATCCTTCCACCTCGAGGCTCTGAACGAAGGGGCGCAACTGCTCCGGAGCGGCTTCGATTACGACGCCGATGCTTGGCTCGATCGTGGAGTGCCATAGCGCGCTGGCCAACGAACCCTGTGAGCATGTACGCAATACTAACTTCATTGAGCGCGGCGGTGATTCTCCGTAAGACGTCCGGCACGCTCATCGAAAGCCGGCTGGCAGGGTGTGGGAAAAAAGGCGAGTCTTAGGAGTTCCCGATTGATCTGCGTCGCGATAAATTGCAGTTGAATCTCTTTCGCCTCGGGGCTGGTATCAGCCAAAGACATGGGACGGATGTTACCACGCTCTTGAACCGTGGCTGGTTCGCCCTACCCTCCGGCAATCGCCCCAATAATAAGATAGGGTTCTTTCCCCGAAACCACGTCTTCAGGTAAGAGGGCGTCCGGCGACTCGTGGGTCAAATCCTCCTGGCACGCAAAGAACCGCAAGAATGCGCGTCGCTGCTTGGTCGCGTGATCGCGGATCGCTCCCTTCAGCATGGGATAGCGATCCTCGAGCGCATCGAGAACCGATCTTTGTGTGACCGCCCCCTCTACCTCGATCGGCACTTCGTGCCCTATATGGGCCAGCGTGCGCAGGTGTTGCGGCAACTCCACTCGTATCGTCACTGCCATTTCAACAGCACCTTCACTTTATATAGGTCTCTTGCATGTAGAGAGCTTTCCATTCATTGCCGGTGCGAGTCCACACTTCTCCAAAGACGCTGTTCCCCTTTGTGGCTTCTCCACCAGCCTTTCCTTCGTACCGGGCGATGTACGTAACCAGCGCCGAATTGGGACCAAGCGATTTGACCGTGAAATCACTCAGGCTGTAGCTTACGAGTTCGAACTCATCCACCGCGTTGACCTCGGTTTTCTTGTCACCGAACGCGCTGAGGCCCTCCTCAAATTGACGAAAGCCATCGTCCAGCGCCGCCGCCAGTCCCGCCTTGTCTTTGTTTTTGAAGTCCTGCCATAGTTTTCGGACCTTGGCTTCCAGCGGAGGCGCGCCCGATTTCGACTTGACTGGCTGCTGCTTTTCCTGAGCCGTTGCTGCACCGGCAAGTGCCAACAACACTGCAACCGCAATCAGCGTCTTTCGCATGTGCTCTCCCGTGAATCATTCTGCCTTCTACTTCAGCGTCTGCACCTCTACCGACAACACCGCCGGCAGATCGTGCACGATCGGCTGCCACGAGTCTCCGCCATTCGGCGACACATACACCTGCCCTCCGGTGGTCCCGAAATAAATGCCGCAGTCATCCAGCGTGTCGACCGCCATGGCATCACGCAATACGTCCACGTAACAATCCTTCTGAGGTAATCCCTTGGTGAGCGGCTCCCATTCGTTCCCGCCGGAGCGGCTGCGGTAAACCCGCAGCTTGCCTTCGTGCACATAATGCTCGCCGTCACTCTTGATCGGGACCACATAGATCGTCTCCGGTTCGTGCGCGTGCACATCGATGACGAATCCGAAATCTGTCGGCAAGTTCCCACTCACTTCTTTCCAGTTGTCGCCTGCATCATCCGAGCGCATCACGTCCCAATGCTTCTGCATGAACAGCACACCCGGCCGCTTTGGATTCATCGCGATGTGATGCACGCAATGCCCGATTTCCGCCGTTGGATTCGGAATGTATTTCGAATAGAGTCCCTTGTTAATCGGTTTCCAGCTCTTTCCGCCGTCGTCAGTTCGGAAGGCCCCCGCGGCCGAGATCGCGATATAAATTCGTTGCAAATCGCTCGGATCGAGAATGATGGAGTGCAGGCACATTCCTCCCGCGCCCGGCTGCCACTTCGGGCCAGTCCCATGCCCGCGCAGGCCGGGAAGTTCTTTCCAGTTCTTTGCCCCATCCGTCGATTTGAAGATGGCGGCGTCTTCCACTCCTGCGTAAACCGTATCCGGCTCCGTCAACGATGGCTCCAGGTGCCAGACGCGCTTGAACTCCCACGGATGCTGCGTCCCGTCGTACCACTGGTGTGTCGTCAGGGGAGCGCCCGCCGCGTCATAAACAAATTTGTTGCTTTCGCCTTTGGGCATGCCACCGGGGCCCGCAGTTTCTCCCGCTGGCGTTCCAGGCTGATGCCAGGTCTTGCCGCCATCATCCGAGCGCTGAATAACCTGCCCGAACCAGCCGCTGGTCTGCGATGCATAAATGCGATTTGGATCCACAGGCGATCCTTTCAAATGATAAAGCTCCCATCCCGCAAACAGCGGCCCGTTCACCTCCCACCTGTCGCGCTTGCCATCTGAACTAAGAATGAATGCGCCCTTGCGCGTACCAACCAGAACTCGAACCTTACTCATGCACTGACTCCTTCACAGAATGTATGTGTAGTAGTGGTCCCCAAAATAGAAAACGATTTTATCTGAGCGCACAAGGAAGCGGTCAAGCTGACCCTGTGTAGGTGTTCCTCTGTGCTGAAGATATTTGCAGTTAATGGATTGACTTGTCGCGCTGAAAGACCCGCACGTAATCCACCAGCATCGTTTGTGGAAAGGTCGAGGATGCGTCCGGGTTCCCCGGCCATTCGCCGCCGACCGCAACGTTCAAGAGAACAAAGAAAGGATGTTTGTATGCCCACTTCGCGCCCTTCGGCAGGTCCGCAGGAGTTCTAGTCTGGTACAGATGATCATCCACATAGAAGCGAATCGCCTTCGGCTCCCACTCCACAGCGAAAACATGAAAGTCATCCGCAAAGCGCTGCCCCGCAGGTAACTCGAACGGAGCGCCAATACCTTTTGCTCCGCTATACCCAGGCCCGTGAATCGTGCCATGCACCATCCCGGGCTCCTTGCCGATGTTTTCCATGATGTCGATCTCGCCGCATTTCGGCCAGCCCTTCTTCCCAATGGCATCGCCCAGCATCCAGAACGCCGGCCAGATTCCCTGTCCGTAGGGAATTTTGATGCGCGCTTCAAACCGTCCATACTTCTGAGAGAACTTGCTTTGCGTCTTCAGCCGGCCAGACGTGTAATTACGGGTCACTCCGTCAGCCCCGCTGTATTTTTCCTCAAGGGCCTTAATGACAAGACTTCCGCTCTGCTGAATCACGTTCTCCGCGCGCCCGGTGTAATACTCGAGTTCCTGATTTCCCCATCCGTTACCGCCCGATTCTGCTACCCACTTTGAGGGATCGATCGGCGAACCATTCGCACCGTCGAACTCGTCGCTCCACACAAGCTTCCAGCCCGGACGCGCAACTTGCGGCCTGCTTTGCGCCGCCGCGCAAATCGAGATCACAAATATGGCTGCGTGCCATTTTGGGCAAATCCAACTCGCGATCATTCCCGCTCCCATGTTTTTGAGAATCATCCGAACTATACTCACAAGGTTAAATTCCCGCCAGGAGAACTGCGTGTCCAATGAACAGACGAGGCGAACCTTCCTGAAACTTTCTGCTTTGGGATTAGCTGCCAGTACGTCGCCACGATTCTCCCTCGCAAGTCCAGCACCACAAGCAGGAGAAATTGCAGTTCGCGTCACCGCAGGAACTCTTCGCTACGCCGCGGCGCCGGCATTATCCTGGCACACGGGCGCGGCCACCGGAGACAACGTTCTCACCTTGGATCCCACAAACAAATTTCAGGATGTCCTCGGCTTCGGCGCGGCTTTCACCGACGCCGCCTGCTACACATTCAACCGTCTCCATGCACCTGCGCGTGCCAATCTCTTTCGCGAGCTTTTCCATCCCGCTGAAATGGGACTGAACGTCTGCCGCACCTGCATCGGCTCGAGCGACTATTCGACGGAGATGTTCAGCTACGACGAAGGCGAACCCGATCCCGAAATGAAGCGCTTTTCTATCGCGCACGACCAGGCATATGTCGTTCCCATGCTCCGCGAAGCCAGAAAAGTGAATCCAGATCTCTTCCTGTTCTCCTCGCCTTGGAGTCCTCCCGGATGGATGAAAGCCGGAGGATCCATGCTGGGCGGTTCCATGCGCCAGCAATATTTCGCTCCCTACGCTCAGTATTTCCTGAAGTTCCTGCAGGCCTATGCCGCCGAGGGCGTCCCGGTCCAGGCAGTGAGTGTTCAAAACGAAGTTGACACGGACCAGGACGGCCGCATGCCCGCCTGCCTGTGGCCGCAGGAATACGAAATTGCATTCGTCAAGAACCATCTCGGTCCACTGCTTCAGAAGAATAATCTCTCAACCAGCATCTGGATTCTCGATCACAATTACAACCTCTGGGGCCGCGCCGTCGATGAACTCGAAGAACCCCGAACTCCGCAAATTCTGCAATTCCGTCGCGTTCCACGGATATGTCGGCACACCCGACATGATGACCAGAGTTCATAACGCATTTCCGGACGCGCAACTCTACTGGACTGAAGGTGGTCCAGACTATACCGCTCCCGACTACGCCACCGACTGGGTCAACTGGGGACGCACCTTCACGCAACCTCTTCGCAATTGGTGTCGCTCGATCACCGGCTGGAATCTCGCTTTGGACGAGAAGGGCCGCCCCAACATTGGCCCGTTTCCCTGCGGAGGCCTAGTCACGATCCATTCCCAGACAAAAGAGATTACGCGCAGCGGTCAATACTGGGCTTACGCGCATTTTTCCCGCAACATTCATCGCGGAGCGCGGCGTTTTGAATCCACGGGTAACGTAGCGGGCGTGGAGCACGTAGCTTTTGAGAATCCGAATGGCCAGAAAACGATTGTCCTCACGAATTCGAAGGAGGCCAGGAATGTCACTCTGAAGCTTGCGGAGAAAACGATAAATGTTGCCTTACCCACGTCTTCTGTGCTCACATTGATTTGGTAATGATCGTGCTCTCTTCTGGCGCCGTGTTCGGAAGCGCCACTTAACAGCAAGAATTACATTGTGCGGTGCCGGTGAATTTCGTGCCAAGCATCACTGCCGCAACGACTTTGCCGTTTGGCATCACTTGTGCAACCTTTTCCCCGTCCCCGTACTCAGAATTGGCTGCACCGACTCCGGTGGAGGTTTGTGTCCTCTCGAGTTGTCGCGGCGGGGATGCTTTATTTGCGTGCTCAAAGCCACGCAGCGCGCTGCAACTGCCCAAACAGGACCACGGATTGGATCGCACTGCCGTACCGCGAATTCCTGCACTGATAGTAGTAGTTCTTGCGAACGTCTTGGGTTTCGAGGATGTGTAGATGCGATTGCTAAGCGCTCGACTGATTATCTCGCTAGTTGTCGGCGTAACTCTGGTGTCCCTCTGCTCCTCTTACTACCAGTCGTACGTTCTGGCGCGCGGCATGCGACGCGACCTGGAACATCGCGCTGAGTTACTCGGCGAGAGCCTGGGCAGAAACGTCGAACGGGATCTTGAGCGCACTAATCCCGCCATCCTCCAGCGCACTGTGCAGCAATTCGCCAATCGCGAGCACTTGGCCGGCCTGGCAGTCTATGATCCCCAGGGAAAGCCCGTCGCAGTAACAACCAATCTTCAGCCCCTGATGGAAAGCGCGCCGCCAATCGTCCTTCAGTGTCTGAAGGAGGAGCACGATACCAGCGCGTTCGTTCGCATGGGCATCGCTTCCATCCACATCTATGCGCTTCCTTTGCGCAAAGGCGAGAACCTTGTCGGCAGTCTCGCTATCGTGCATGACTCCGGATACATCAAGGGCGAAAGCCTGAGAATCTGGCGTGAAACATTCTTGAGCGCCTTGGCGCACGTCGTGATCATCGTGCTAATCACGCTTCTGATCGTGCGCTGGAGCATTGCCGGACCCATCGCCCGTACGGCCTACTGGATGAAAGCTCTCCGCACCGGACGCTCCATGGCTCGTATCAGGGTTCCCGACCTGGACCTGTTTCGTCCTCTGGCTCGCGAGGTAGCAACCTTCGCCGAAAGCCTGAACACTGCGCGGTCCGCCGCGGAACTCGAAGCTCGCCTGCGCGAATCCGGAGAATCCATTTGGACAGCAGACCGCTTGGCGGTTCACATCCGTGCGCGTCTCGAAGACAGCCGGCTGTTCGTCGCGTCCAATCGCGAGCCCTACATCCACCTTCGCAAGGGAAAATCCGTCGAGGTCAAACAGCCTGCCAGCGGTCTGGTCACCGCTCTTGAACCCGTGCTCCGCGCCTGCGGCGGAACATGGGTTGCCCATGGCTCGGGCGACGCCGATATCGATGCTGTGGATGTCCACGACCGCTTGCCGGTTCCTCCCGACGATCCTCATTACACGCTTCGCCGGGTTTGGCTCTCCAAAGAGGAAGAGCAGGGCTACTACTATGGCTTCGCGAATGAGGGTCTGTGGCCGCTCTGCCATATCGCCCACACGCGTCCCCTGTTCCGTGCCGACGATTGGAAGCACTACCAGGAAGTGAACCGGAAATTTGCCGACGCCTTGCTGGAAGAAATGGCGGACACTAAACGCCCGGTCGTTTTGCTTCAGGACTACCACTTCGCCCTGCTGCCCAGAATGATCAAGGAGCAGCGTCCCGAGGCTCGCGTCGCGATCTTCTGGCATATACCATGGCCCAATCCCGAAGCCTTCGGCATCTGCCCCTGGCAACGCGAACTAGTGGATGGACTGCTGGGAGCTGATCTGGTCGGCTTCCATATCCAGCAGCATTGCACAAATTTTCTTCAAACTGTGGACCGCATTGTCGAGTCCCGTATTGACTGGGATCACTCCTCCGTGCAGCGACTCGATCACCGCACCGCCGTGCGCCCCTTCCCCATCAGCGTGGAGTGCACCGATTTACCCGTCGATAATCGCCGCGAGTCGGCCTACGAAGAGCGTGCCGCATTACTGAAAAGTCTGGGTGTCGAGGCCGCGCTCATGGGCGTGGGCGTTGACCGGCTCGACTACACCAAAGGCATTCTCGAAAGATTTCTCGCGATCGAACGCTTCCTGGAAAAATTTCCACGCTATCAGGGAGTTTTCACCTTTGTCCAGATTGGCGCTCCCAGCCGGACGCATATCAAGCGATATCACGACCTTCAGGCCGAGGTGGAAGCCGAGGCCGACCGAATCAACTGGCGTTTTCAGGCGGATCAATGGAAGCCCATCATCTTGCTCAATCGCCAGCACACTCATGACGAAGTTGCTGCCTATTATCGGGCCGCCGATCTCTGTCTGGTCACGTCACTCCATGACGGAATGAATCTGGTCGCGAAGGAATTCGTGGCAACCCGCAACGATGAGCGCGGCGTCTTGATTTTGAGTTGTTTCACCGGAGCGGCTCGGGAATTACGCGATGCCCTGCAGGTGAATCCGTACGACATTGATCAGACCGCCGACGCCGTTCGCGCCGCCCTGGAGATGTCGTCGGACGAAAAGCAAGCGCGCATGCACCGCATGCGCAAAACGGTTCGCGAACACAACGTGTTTCGCTGGGCCGGAAATTTGATCGGAGAACTTTGTGAAGTACGCCTAGACCAGCACACATTTTCAGGTGCCGGTCTTGGACGGGCGTTGCTGTCAGAGAGTGGAGTGAGGGATGTTACGTCAACAGAATATTGAGGAATTTCTTGAATCCGTGGCCCGGGCCCAGCGTTCCGTCTTACTGCTCGACTATGACGGGACCCTGGCCCCTTTCTCAGTGGATCGGCAACTCGCCGTTCCGTACCCTGGTTTAAGGGACCTGTTACAACAGATCATCGATGTAGGACGTACTCGACTCGTGATCATCACCGGAAGAGATGCCCATGAGATCGACCCCTTTCTGCGCCTGCGCCCGGCACCGGAAATCTGGGGCTCTCATGGTCTGCAGCGCCTTCTTCCTGACGGAACTTGCGAAATGCCGGAAATTCCGGACACAGTTTCCCAAGTGCTGGACGATGCCAAACGCTGGCTCGAATACCAGGGGCTCCATGATCTCGCCGAAAGAAAACCGGGCAGCATCGCTGTGCATTGGCGCGCCCTGGAGCAAACCGCAGCCAAAGAACTTCGCGGCAGAATCATCGTCGGTTGGTTTCCCATCGCCGACCGCGCCAACCTCAAGCTGCTGGAGTTCGACGGTGGGGTTGAGATGCGCATTCCCGACCTCGACAAAGGCGACGCCGTTCGAACCGTTCTTGATGAAACTGGTCCGAACTGCCCCATCGCATATTTGGGCGATGACATTACTGACGAGCGCGCATTCCGTGCCCTTGGATCCAGAGGGCTCGGCATCCTCGTCCGGCCTGCCTTCCGCAAGACTTCGGCGCAGGCCTGGCTCAAACCTCCCGAGGAGCTTGCCACCGAGACAACCCAACTTACCCGGAGTGCTACCTATTAGCGCTCATGGCTTCTGCTATCCAACCTCCGGTGCGCAAACCGGATGCCCCGTTTTATTTCAAAACCTCGGAGCATCTGCTGCGCATCGGCCGGTACAGGGCAAATAACCTCGCCCAGCTACTGAACGCCATCCAGAGCTGTCCCGAGGATTCTATCTTTCAGCATACTTTTCGTACGCTCCAGGAGCATCACTTCATTCGGCAGGGATTCTCCAACGATTTTGCTCACTGGAGCCTTTTCGCCTGCAACGAACCCATGTTGGCGGAACAGTTGGCCAGTGTGGACATTCGTGAGTTTACTTCCATCGAGGGCGTTCGCCGCAGGATGATTGAGATTGTCGACCACTTCCTGCATGCCCAGCCCGACTCCGGCTCGCGGCCGGCGCAGGAACCCTTCTATTTCTGTGCTTCCGATATTGTGGTCTTGCCCACACCTTATTCCCCCGAGACTCTCAAGGGCTTTCTCGACGGCCTGAATCAGGTCAGCGTCCATTCGATTCACCATCACTTCATCGAAGCACGCCTCCGGCTGAAGCGCATGTCCAACGACTTTTCCACCTGGCTGGAAGAAGACGTCGGCCTTGCTGACGCGGCTGACGCAATTGAAAGAATCGATATTTATACCAACACTATGGAAGGAGTCCGGCTGCAGATCGCACGCATCGTCTCGCAAGCCATCAATTAGGGAACAGCATGGACTCAGAAAATCAGAGCGCCTCATCTCATGGCACGAGTTCGCCGTCGCAGCCCTCAGGCGAAATCCAGGAACGCAGCACATCCCCCGGCATGCGCTTTCCCGAACGCCGTCTCGCCGACCGAAGAAATGGGCGGAGCGTTCCCGCCAGCCTCCTCACTCCTCCCACGCCACCCCCGCCTCCGCACCTGGATGATTACGCAAGTATCGTAGGCCGCGCTCAGATCGAATCTCTGCGTTTCCTGGCGGATCAACTAAAGGGGAAATCCATCAAGATGGTCAACTCCACGGCGCTTGGCGGCGGAGTTGCGGAGATGCTGAACCGCCTTATTCCTCTCCTTTCCGAGCTGCAAGTGCCTACACATTGGGACGTCATCACCGGCGGCAACGATTTCTTTGAAGTGACCAAAGCATTCCACAATGCCCTCCACGGCAAAGCCTATGAACTCACGCAAGCCGCTAAGCACATCTTCCTGATGTACACCGAGCAGAACCGCCAGCGTATGCATTTCGAAGAGGAAATGGTTGTCATCCACGACCCGCAGCCCCTTGGCCTGGTTCTCTCGCGCGCCAAAACGCCAGCTAGTTGGGTTTGGCGCTGCCATATTGACCTCTCGAATCCTGACCGCAGGGTTTGGGAATTTCTCCGGCCCTTTGTTGAACACTACGACGCTGCCATTTTTTCCTCGCAGTCCTTCGCTCGCCAGTTATCGATCCCGCAATATCTTTTTTATCCCTGCATCGATCCGCTTTCGGAGAAGAACAGGGAACTCTCCGACGCCGAAATTCAGCAGGTCTGTGATGACTTCGGCATCGACCGCTCTCGGCCGATCGTAACTCAGGTTTCCCGCTTTGATCGTCTGAAGGATCCTGTGGGCGTTGTGCAGGCTTACAAGCTTGCCAAAAAGTATGTGGATTGCCAGCTGGTCCTGGCCGGAGGCGGCGCTAACGACGACCCCGAAGGCGCGGCGGTCCTTCAGGAGACCCGAGACGCTGCCGGCGATGATCCCGACGTCGTCATCCTCGACCTTCCTCCGTGGTGCGCTCTGCAGATCAATGCCATCCAGCGTGCATCCACTATTATCGTTCAGAAGTCTTTGAAGGAAGGCTTCGGACTCACCGTCACCGAGGCGCTTTGGAAGGGCAAACCCACGATTGCCGGCGCCGTTGGCGGTATTCCCAATCAGATCATCCACAACCTCACCGGTGTTCTGGTTCACTCGGTGGAAGGATGCGCCTTTCAAATCCGCTATCTTCTCACCCATCCCGAATTCGCCCGCACTATCGGCGCAAATGGCCGCGAACACGTCAAAGAGAATTTCCTTATGAGCTCGAACGTAAAACGCTGGCTGCTCCTCTTCAGAATCCTGGAGCAAGCCAAAGCCAGACTCCCCAAAGCAGCATAAGACGGCGCAAGCGACTTTCAAAGTTGAACGGAGGCTCCCATCTCAATAGAGAAGGGGGCGCGCCGCCCTTGTCCCCGCGTCTTTAGGGGAACAGGGTGGGGCATTTGAAGTCCGTTGAGCGGCAACAATTGCCAAGAAAATCAAAATCCCCGCTATCCCGAGTCACCCTTTTGCAGCAGTGCTCGCCGGTCAGTCCAACCCAAGAAAGCAATTGTAAAATCATCCAGCGCAGCTAATCGGCATGACGCATTGCGGTGCGATATCCTGACATATGCCGTCCCGCTTTCCCGCGCGCCGGGATCAGCAGTTAGTTCAGATCGTCGACGCCGCCTTGGCAGATGCGACCCGCCGTGCTGGAGATTGGCTCGCGTGCCGCCCCGGCTGTACCCAGTGCTGCATAGGCGTCTTTGCCATCAATCAGCTCGACGCTGCCCGCCTGACCCAAGGCTTTCGCAAACTGAAGTCGCTCGCTCCCGATCGAGCCGCAGCAGTCCATCAACGAGCGCGAGATGCCATGTCACGTCTATCCGCAAGCTTTCCGGGCGATCCGGTCACGGGAATCCTCGCGGAGGGAGAAGAGTCCCGCCGCTTTGAAGATTTCGCCAATGACGAGCCCTGTCCCGCTCTCAATGCGCAAACCGGATTGTGCGAACTCTACGATTCCCGTCCCATGACCTGCCGCGTCTTTGGCCCTCCCGTCCGCTCCGAAGATGGACTGTGCGTTTGTGAGCTTTGTTTCCATGGCGCAACGCATGAACAAATTCAGAGCTGCGAGATGATCGTCGATCCCGAGAGCCTGGAAGAACATCTGCTGGCAGAATTGGAGAAAAGAACCGAAGTGCACGGAAGCACCATCATTGCTTTCTGCCTGGGCCTTCTGAACTGAAGTCAGCCGCGAAGCGGCGAAAGAATGCAGCCCACGGCGCAAGCCGTGGGTGCGCCAAGCTCGAAGAACCCCTACGCCTGCTGCTTGCCCTCAAGCTCAGCCCACCGCTGGTACAGCGCGTCGAGGTCTCGTTGTACCTCTTCCAAGTCACTATGTGCGATCACGAGCTGCTCCGCATCTGAAGCAATCGCCGGGTCCTCGGCGTGCGCCTTCTTCTGCCGCAGCACCTCCTCGGCATCAGCGATGCGCTGTTCAATCCCGGCGTATTCGCGAGCCTCCAGATACGACAATTTTTTCTTTACGGGCTGCACATTCCGAGTCGTTGATGCCTGATGTCCTGTGTCCACCGAAAGTGAATGGCTCCGTGCGTCCTGCCAGATCTCCCACTGCGAGTAGTCTGCAAA
>Ga0207702_10004278_pt1 | contig 12736 bp, 25 predicted proteins | sample KBSCornC62_FD_184302 | JGI IMG/M metagenome (GOLD analysis project Ga0207702, IMG submission 184302) | Corn rhizosphere microbial communities from Kellogg Biological Station, Michigan, USA - KBS Corn C6-2 (SPAdes) (version 2) | ecosystem: Host-associated > Plants > Roots > Rhizosphere > Soil ...
CTGTGGAGCCCCTGCATAACTATGCACGCAGGAAACCCCGCACCGACAATCCACGCCCATTCCCAAGGACAACGAACACCATTCGCCTGCTATGACAGCCGACTCCTGTGTCCGAATTGGATGTGAATTCTTCCATGCCGGCACGGGGTAATCCCGCGAGATGACTATTCAATTATGAACGTGGGAACCCGTACACTGTTCCCACTTCCTGGTCCCGCTGTACGCACGGGTCAATTCCGCCAGGCGCGGAAACTCGTGTCAACCGGTGATGGTGGTCCGGTTGCCGCCCTCACGCTCGCGCGCCAGCACCTCGTCCCGCTCGTCCGGGTGCTGCCTGATGTACTCCTGCACCTCGGCCACGGTGTGCGACGACGGGTCGTACTCACCGTCCGCGTCGGCGGTGTCGAACTCGCCCAGGTCGTTCACGTCCTGGCTGTCCGTGTCCTTGGGCTCGTTCTCGCTGTGCTCCGACTCGAACAGGTCGGCCGGGAACACGTCGTGAAGCTCCGGACGGTCCCGCTGGACCACGTACACGCCCGGCGCCACGCTCTGACGACCGGAGATGGTGCCGACCTCGTGCGGCTCCTCCACCGCGTACGCGCGGACGCTGTTGCCGTCTTCGGTGTAATACGTCTTGTACTCGTGCACTGCATTTCCCCTTTCAGGAAAGGTGCCTAAACGGAGGGTACTCCGGTACTAGGCGGTGGGCGAAGTGGGCGGAGCTGGCGTGGACTGCATCGGCGGAGCTGGCATGGACGGCGACTGCAACGTCGCGATGAAGTCCATGAGGTGCTGGTGCATCTCGACGACCTCATCGTAGATGCTTCCGATGTTCTTCGGGTGCGTGTCGCCGGTCACCGGGTCCGGGTCATCACCCCGGAGAATGGTACCCTCGCCGGTCGCCAGCTTGGCGAACTGCGCGTCTAGGTACGACCTGAGTTCCGGATCGAGTGCCACTGTACTTCCTCCTGAGGTGATGATGGGAGCCAGCCAGTCCTTGAGGATTCGGCTGTCGTCAGTGTTGGTCCCGCTGACGCCGGGAATCGTCGCCGTACTCGTGAACTGGCGCGCGTACCACTGGTCACGAGCCCACCCCGGCGGGAGCGTCAACTGCGCATCCGTCAACCGGGAATAGTCCGCATACCACAGTCGGCGCCACCCTGCCGGGAACAGTGACGCGACGATGTGATTCACCTTCGCGTAGTTCGGATAGGTGTACACGAGCCCGCGATCCAACCCCGCTGCCACCGCTGCCTTGACGAACTCCGCAGCATTGGCAGCCGCCCTCGTAGGAACGTCAGGGTCTTCTACGTCCAATGCGATGATGTCGTTGCGTGGGTCGAACCCCGCTGCCTTGACGACCGACCAACAGTGGTCGAACTCGTCGGCACCGTTGAACTTCGGCTTGGCGTAGTGGTACGCGATTCGCCGTAGTCCCTTGCATGCCGTCCATCGCGTCTTGAACGTAGGGTCCGTGAATCCCGTTCCCTCCGTTGCTTTGAGAGCGATCGCTTTACGCTGCGTGCTGTACACGCTGACGTTCAACGAATCCTGATGGTGCGACAGGTCTGCGAAGTTTGCCATGCGTCCTCCCCTACTGGAAGAAATCGAATACGACGACGGTTAGCACCGTGCCGTTTCCTGCCGAGATTGCCGCCGTGGCTGTTCCATTCTTTCGTATAGTCCCCTTGATGGTGTGTGATCCTGCCGCCGGAAGGACGATCGGGTAATTTGCGGGGTAGTCGAACGAGTCCCTAGCCGTTGCCGATTCCTGCCCAACGACAATAGGAGTCTGCAAGTTACCGTCTGCAATGATCTCGCCCACCGATACGTTACCAGTACCAGCGACGCCAGCAGACACCGTAACATCCCACACGGCAGAAACGAGCGCTATTGCATTAGGATTCTTCGTGGTAAACGTCACAGTCATGTTAGTGACATCGGTGCGTGTCGTCGTCAACGCTTGCACAGAACTGGCTATTGCCTGCAACGTTTGAAACAACGTGGAATCAGGAACAGTCTTACCAGCGACCTGCACACCCGCCGGGTAGCTATTACCGAACCTGTCCGTACCAGCCATGGCAGCGAATGACGCAGCCAGCGGGGACACCGTAGGCGTGTACGTCAGCCGTACCTGTCCATTCGCACCGGCTCCCGGACCGACCGATGTTCCGCCACCCTGCCCACCGCCACCGCCACCGGGTGACGACCCAGGCAACCCTTGCACACCGTTTAGCGTGCCGCCCTTGCCACCGCTGCCGCCCCCTGTAGTGCCTCCTGTGCCGCCAGCACCACCGAACCCATGGGGGTCACCAGGGTTGCCGAGTCCGCCCGCTGCCGTGGTTCCTGCGGCTCCACCACCGCCACCGCCACCGCTGAACACGGTTGCAGCCCCATTGCCGCCATCGAAGTGTGTACCCGCTGCCGCCCCTGTGCCGCCAGCAGCCCCGGCGCTTCCCAGCCCTGTCTTTCCACCATGCCCGATCGTTGTGTTGATGTCAGACACGAACGTGCTGTTTCCGCCATCAACCCCGGCGGTTGTGGAACCTGCGCCAACCGTCACGACATAGGTGTTTCCAGGTGTTACGGTAGTAGCGGGACGCTTGTTGTATTCGCCACCACCGCCACCGCAGCCCGCTAATGTTCCCGATCCTTTCGGACCACCACGACCACCGCCACCCCAGCACTCTGCCTTGACAGAGGTGACCCCAGGCGGTGCTGTCCAGTTGAACACGCCAGGTGCTTGGAATGTCTGCACTACCTCGCCGGGTGTTGACGTGTACGACAGGAATGCAGGCGAGGTTATGCCGTAGTCCTCGAACATGTGCAGACCAGTGAAGTTCATTGCTTCACCATCTACTGCAACTGGTCCCATTGCTGCGTGCTGATCTCGCGACGAGTCATCAGACATCGACGACAACACGAGAGCGTACCCCGTGTCCATGATGGGAGAGTGCAGAATAGACGCCATTTCAGCATTGGCACTACCCTGACTGAACACGACGACGCCTAGCATTCCCTCCATCATGAAGTTAGGGTCATCCGGCAACATGCGAATGACTGCCTCTAGGAACCCATCGTTAAAACCCACTTGAACATCAGGGTCTACGATGAGCTGCGATCCACCAGGAGTACCAGCGGTAAGCGTGTCCGCTGTGATGGAACCACGTATGTTCGCGTCTTGGAACTCCGCTGTTCCATCCCTATTGATGGACCATCCGGACACGCCCGTAACAAAGTCAACCGACTGTATCGCCTCACGGATGAGGCGCACACCCTTGACGACTTCATTACGGAACCCCATTACCGGCCCGTTTCCTTCATGCCGTCTAAGACCACCGTCGCTACCGCACCAACATCCCCACCGGTCCACACGAACAGAATCGTCTGCCCACTGCGCACGTCCAACGTTCCACTGTCCGGCGAATACGCTTCATTGTTGCCGTTCGGTGTGCCGTCAATGAGAGTAGTGGGAGACTCTATCTGACGATACAGGGAACAGTCCGTATCCACTGTTGATGTGCTAGAGATTGACGCACGTTGAATCGCCCACGACGAGCCGTACACAGTTGGTCCCATGCTCACGCTTGCACGCCCGCTCGCATTGAATACGGCGGACGCGCTCTCAGCAAGGGGTATCTGCATCGTTAGATTGAGATGGCGATTTCTTCGAGTACGATGATCTTACGGGGGTCCGGTGGCGCGTCTGCAATCGCCCACAGGTCGGACTGTGTGGTGGTCTCAAATTCCACACCACCGCCATCAAGCGGGTACCCGTTCCACACGGCCACGTTCTCATTGTTGCTGATCCACACGCGGACGCCAGCACCCTCGTTCAACTTGATCTTGGCCCGAGTGCGCCTGTCATCTTGCGTGAGGATTCGCACCGGTCGCAGGTTGTCCACCGGCTCCCAGTGAATGCGAACGTCCTTCCGTTCCTTGCCGGTGCGGTTGACGACGTACACCGGCACCGGGTCCGGCTCCGGCGGCTCCTCGTACACCGGCACGACTGCGGTTGCCGTGTCCGGAGCTGCCACGTCCTGCCACACGTCCGGAGAGGCGACGCCGTGCACGTCCAACCCACGGTATGGGTTGAACTGCCCTGCGCCCGTTGAGGGGCTGGGAGGGACCACTTCCTGCCCCTGTATGGGGAACCTTGGACCAGTCATGCCGAACCCTCCTGTGGGATGAGGTGCAATGGACGCTTCGGTTCCAGCGGACGGTCCGCCCGCAGCGTGCACTCATACAGGCACACGAGGATGGCGGACATTGCCACCGCCGTGTACGCGGGCACCGGAGAGCCAGTGAGTGACGATGTGATGATGCCGATTCCGAGTGTCGCTGTGACTGCGGCAATCTCGCCTAGCCGTACGTCTGCGGCAATGTCGGTATCGGTGTTGGGGTCCGCCTTGCGTACGTCGGACAGTCGTGGCAGGAACGTGGTGAACGCCCCGATGCCTTGCGTGACTCCGAGCGTAGCCGGACCGATAACCTCAGGTGCCACCGGCATTGGCTACCCCTTTCGCTACAGTGTTCGCGGCTTTAGACACAGTCTTAATCTGTCCCAACGCAACAGCAATAAATAGCGCACCGGCTATGAACCCGGCAATACGTAGCCAGTTGTGAGGCTCCGTCAGCCACTTAGCGGGACCAGCCGCCGCAGTTATCACCTGCATGATTTGCTTTGACTGGTCCACTGGGTTACCGATGCCCAGTAGGTTGTCCGTCACTGCGCCGGGTGAAGTCGCCGTGCCAGGTGTGTTCACGACCCTCCGGGCGCGCCAGAAACCCCACATGGCACGCTCGACAACGAACTCACCCGTCTGTGGCGCCTCAATGATCCTGCCGTTCCCCGTGTATATCTGCACATGGTGAAAGTCCGGAAACACTAGGTCGCCTACCTGCAACGCTTCCTTGGCGACGGCAGTTCCCATGTTGACTTGCATTCCTGTAGTACGTGGCAGGATCACACCAGCAGCCGCATACGAATGCTGAACAAGGCTAGAGCAATCCCAGGCATGGGGACCGTTGGCTCCGAACACGTAAGGGTCACCGATGTGCGACCGCGCAAACGCGATCGCAATATCGGCAGCATTCGGAGCGACTACCATTACCGTGCCTTAGGTGCGTTGCCGCCCTTGCCGGGCGCGGTGGGTGCCGGTGCGGACGTGGTGGGCGTCTTGGCTTGCGCCTGTCCCAGTGCTTGCTTCACGACGTCGCGAGGATCTTTGTCCTTCACCGCTGAGTACAACAGAATGGCACCAACGGCGAACAGGACCACGCCCAAGGGATCCATTTTCACTTGGCCAGTCCTGTCTTCTTGGCGATGCTCGTTCCGTACGTGAGCACAGCGGCGACGAGGATGAGTACACCGAACTGTGATGCCAACTCGTCGTTGATCTGCGAGAGAGCTGCGAGACCGATGACGAGGAACCCGGCACCCACAATCACTTTCATCTCTAGGCCCTTGCCCTGCGACCACCGACCGGCTGTGACAACAACGCCGGTTAGTACAACACTAGCTGTAGTGTTCATGCTGCCGCCGCTCCTGCTGCCGTCTTCGCTATAGCCTTGGTTACCGGAGACAGTTTGTTATCGCCGGTCAACTTGAACAGCCCAATGATTAGCAACACTAGTCCCGCAACAAAGTAGGCAACTCGAATCCAGTTGTGACTGTCGCTGATGAACTTGAAGAAATCAACGATGCCGTCAACAGGGTTCGGTCCCGCGCCGGGAGCTGGCAACGTAGTGGCACCGCCGTTGTCCTTCGCGGCTGCCTGCCCTCGTGGCATGAATGCGAGGTACGCGCCACTCATGAACGTTGACCACGGCTTCCAACTGCCGCCCGCGTCATCCCACACTTTCTTGGCAGCCTGCGCATTCCCCAACGGTTCCTTCAGTTGTGAGACGGGGAACCCGTGAATGCTGTTGATCTGCCATAGACCGTAGTCGATGCTTCCATTTGCGTTCCGGTGCTCAACGGTGGGATCACCGGAACCGTCTTCGGCTATGGACACCGCCACCGCCCGCGCTATTTCAGACGCGGGAAATCCTACGGTCACAGCCAACTGTGCCCGCATTGAGTCGGTGAGCCTCAAGGTGTCCGCCATGGTGTTACAGCCCCAGTAGGTTCTTCATCATGGGGTTGGAATGTGCGTGTTCGTTGAACTGTGCGAGACCGTCAGCGAACTGACGGAGCGTCGTCACGGTTTCCTCCAACAGTTCACGCTCCGTCATGAGAGCGACGTGCCGACGCCCCTGCTGGTCCACGCGTTCCGTCACAGGAACACGACCCTCAGGCGTGTGCCCGTTGTAGTCTCGCGGTTCCATGCGTCCTCCCTAGGGAATCAGGATGGTCGTACCCGGTGTGAGTACGTCCGGGTTCGCGATGGTGCCCGTATTGGCGTTGTAGATGCGTGGCCAGTCCGGGTAGTTGTAGAACTGCATCGCGATCTTGTACAGCGTGTCACCCGCGCGCACCGTGTAGAAACGGTTGGACGGTAGGGACACACCGACGTTCTGCGGTGGTGTCGGCTTGCCCTTGACGGGACCAGGAACCGACGATGGGGGTTTCGGTCCGGGAACCATTCGCATGTCAGACCACCACCGTTGTGTAAATCTTCGCGTGCGCCGGGAATGCTCCCCTGTGCGTGAAGTAGTACGATAGGTAACGCGCGTTGCGCGCGTCGCCGACCGTACGGCCTAGCGCAACTTGGATTTGCGTTGCACTGGCAGACCGCGACGAGAAACGCTGGATCAATCCACGTGCGCTTTCCGTGGCGCCGAGCTGGTGAATCTGCACCACGTACCGCAGTCCAGCCTTGGTCACTGGCGGTGGTGTCGTCACTGGCGGTGGCGTCGTGGCCGGTGGCGAATCGTCCGGCGGAAGCACCTGCGGCGGACTGCCGAACTGTGCGAGCGCCACCGACAACAGAGCGAACTCCGCTGGTGACATTGTGGACGTGATGCCAGCCAGGTACTTACGTACCATGCTGTCTACAGTTGTGGGTGGGTAGTTCTTCGCGATGAGGCCGTTGGTCACCATCACGCCCCACTCCTCATTGGTGGTCGGAGTGGCGACCGGTGCGACGGGGCTTGGCGTCGTTGGCACGAAACCACCAACAGCACCCGTGCCGACGCCAGGGTCGCCGGACGTGTCGTCAACGATCTGAGTTGGAGCGTTGGCAGCCTGCCGACGCGTGTACAACGCGATGCCGAGACCACCGGCAACGACGACAACCCACGCACCTAGAGGCAGTGGGCCGACTTGCTTTCCCAGGTCAACGCCCCCTGCCACCGATGTACCCCTTCCGATACAGGATGTACACGATGATGCCGACGAGCAACCACAGCGGCAATGCAACACCGATGGCCATTACAGCCTCCAGGAACGATTGCCGGGAGTGGGTGACACGTCAACCGCGATGATTCGTCCACCGGACTGCGGTGGCGGTGTCGTGTCAGCCGGTGTGATGGTCTCGTTCACATCCCATGGCGGTGGGTCGATACGGTACGTGTTCATGGTCTGGTGCTTCGGAGGCTGCATTCCCAGGATCGGGTACACCCTCCGGTGGTCCGCCATGCTGAAGTGAACGCCGTTGAGGAACCGTTCGGTGCCGGTGTAGTTTTCAGCGAACGGACGGGTGAACGAGTACGACGCCGGAGACATTCGCGTTGTCGGACGGGGCTCCGGTGTCGGCGTCCAACGGGGATCGTCTGCGCGGTGCAGTCGGTTCTTCTGTTCCTCCCAACCGTCCGCGTCGGTTGTGGTTACGCTCTCCCGTCGCCTGGCGTCGCCATCCTTGCTGGCGTACCACTGTTCCGGGTGATCGGGGGTCGCACGGAAGTCACGCCGTGGCAGGACTCCCGTGCGCGTCCCGTCCGGCGTTTCCTCCGGAGACAGTACCGGCGCCCATCCGAACGAACGGATGTACTGCCGGTTTGTATCCGACAGCGGGTCCGGCTCGACGTACGACTTGCCGTCCACACCCACGTACGGTTCCGGCACGGCGATACGCGCTGTCGCATACGGGTTTGGTGTCGTCATGTTCCCTCCCTTTCTGCGTCAGACACTTAGCCGTCCGCAGGACCTACTTGCCGAGAGCTGCGCGGATGCTTCCGGCGAACGCGTCACCCATCGACTTGATGACCGTCGCACTCGTCGGGCGCGACACGATCGTTGTGACGAGTGCCACCGTGACGATGGCACCCAGGACGTTGAACAGCCTGTCACCCGCCATTGGTTCCACTCCCTTCCTGTGTTGACTGCACGGTTTCAGTACCGCCCGAGTAGGTGATGGTTCCACTCTCCGGGTGTAGAACTTCCGCGACGCCCTCCTTGACCTTGTCTTTGAGCATCCCGTTTTGGATGTCGTCGCGTAGACCCTGTGATGTACTTACTGCCTTTTGCGCGGTGGTCTTGGCTTTGAACGATTGCCAAGCGCCGAGGCTAGTAGGAATGAGTACAACCACAAGGGTGGTAAGAAACCTGGTGTATGTATCCGTGTCCGTGTGTTCCAGGGACAGCGCCACGAATCCGCCCATGACGATGGCGAATACTGCGACGGCTGCAAGGACAAGAACAATGAAGTTCCTGTCCCTGTTGGGATTGTCGGGAGACAACGGCATCACACGGCAGGCGTGGCGGTGGACTTGGGGCGGTTCACCATGCCCAGAATCCACGGAACCACGTACATCGCCAGCAGTGCACCGACGATGAGGGACTTGATGTCGAGACCGAACGGCATTTCAGTTTCCTCTCTTGTGGATTGTCAGCCGACGCGGACGCCTGCGCCACCGACGTTGACGCCCCTGAATCCTCGCTTGATGAGGATGAGGAACACCAGGGCGCCGATGACCAGTACACCCGCCATCTGCGGCGTGTCGATGGTGCGCCCGTCGCTGACTGGGTTCACCATCTCTGTCTGATCGCCGAACATTCTTCCTCCTGTATCTGGCGCCGGTTGTGCAGGCGTCCTAGATGAAGACCGTACCGGCGATGGCGACGTCGTTGGTCATGACGGTGAGCGTTCCCGCGTTGCCCACGCTGCCCTGCAATTCCAGCCGCGTGCTGCCGAGCGTGGGGAGCCACAGGTCACGGTTCTCGTGGCCGATACTCCCGTCGAACTCGTGGCAGAAGTCGTACACGAACACGCCGTTGTCGAGACCGCCCGCCGAGTCGTTCGCCGGAATCGTGGTGCCGAGAGCCTGGCCGAACCCGGTGCGCTCGAACATCTGGTGAAGCCAGTTGTTCCGCTCGATGATGTCCAGCGGGCGGGTGTCCAGGTACACGGTGGTCGGGTCGGGCATGTCCAGATGACCGTTCGCCCGCGACGTACCTGCACGCCGCAGCACGAAGATGAGGTTCCTGATGTAGTTGCCGACGCGCGTCAACCGGATGTTCTGCGCACCCGCGTTCACGTTGAACGTCTGCTCCGACCAGAACTGCGTGGTGTTCATGGCGGGCGGCGTGATCTGGTTGGACGCCCCGGCGTTGCCGCTCTCCGGCTGGTCCCACGCTTCCAGGAACACGCGCACGCGCACCGTGGGAAGCGTGGTCGCGGGTGGCGTCGCGAACACCTGTGTGGACGCCGCGAGCGTGAGCCGCAGCTTGAACGTCGCTGCGGCGTTCTGGTTCGGCAGTGAGCCGAGACCGTCGCGCAGGTTCAACTCCACCGGCACCCGGTAGGCGAACTGGAAGTTGCCGCCCGTCGCTGCGATGGCGCTGTTGATGGGCGACGCGCGGAAGTCGTTGCCGGTGGTGTGACGGTAGCCGCCCCACTTGTTCGCCAGCGACGTGCCGTACCCGCTGTTGAACGCGGAGAGCTGCGCGCCGTTCGGCTCCGTCAGGGCGATGTTCTTGAGCGCTGCGAACGCACCGTCTTCCGTGGCCGTGGCACCGGCACCGGCACCGCCGGTCGCCTGCACGAGAATGAAGAGGGAACGGACGTAGCCGTAGGCGGGGATGTCGAACACGCCCAGGTCTTGATCCGCCGCCGTGAAGATGCGCGACACGTCGATGCCCGTGGGCTCACGGTGTTCGGCGGACGCCCGGATGAACGGGACCATGGCGACGACCGGCTGAGAGGACGCCCGCCCGGGCGCCTGCGCGGTGCCACCGCGCGTGGTGGTAGCTGCCGTTGGCATGCTGTGTCCTTTCTGGACAGTCTTTTGTGGACGGTGAAGGGTCTAGAGGATCGTCGCCATGGCTTGACCGACAGGACGGTCCGCCCACTTCGCTGCCGCCATCCTCCACAGGAATGAGAAGATGACGACATACGCTCCCACGATGAGGAACGACAGTGTGCTGATCGGAACCATGTTCCCTCCCTTCACCGAATGTCTGGACCACGGGTGCGGTACATCCGCCCCGTACGCGTGTTGATGTACAACACTTGATGTGGCTCTAGGTTGCTCACGATGCTGCGGATCAAGTCCGCGCTTCGGAACGAGATACCTGACAACCGACGTAGGTTTGCCTCGTCGTTGTCACGCCAGAACATCAGGTGTGTACTCTGGTCGTACACCATCAACGGAATGAACGCCGGTCGCTGTGTTGCAACGATTAGTGAGATGCTTAGTGAACGTGCTTGTGACAGGTATTCCTCCACCCATCCATCCATGTTCAGACGGTTGGAGAAGTACCACAATTCGTCAAGGTAGAGCGTCCATCCCTTTTCCAAGAAGATGGCATCAAACGCGTTGTCAAACACGCGTCGTTGCAGTTCCAGTCTTTCCTGCTTGCCTTTCAACCTGGCAATGTTCGGCCACACAACACGCTTCGGGTATTCGTCAGCGGGTATACTGCGCCACTGGTCCATGCGGTAGTACCCGCTACGAATGAGAGCGTCCATGGTATCGTCATACGGCTTGGTTGCGAACACCGTGACGTAATAGTGCAACGGCAACAGAGCTCGCGCCATCGTCGTTTTGCCCCCACCGGTAGGACCGATGAGGGCAAAGTGTTCGCCGTTCCGCCATTGCAGTACATCACGTAGGAACACATCCCACGGAACACGCGGAGCCTCTAGCGACAGTCGTGAGAGCTGGGATGTCTCGCGGCTGCGTACGCGTTCCGCTACCGCCTCCTCTGCCGCGGTACCGACGTATTGATTTTGCCCACGATCCGCCACCGGGGCCACGGATGGGATCATGCGCGCTGCGCTGCCATCCGGGCGTCGCGGTGGACCGTTCCACGCGGGACGACTAAACCCCCGCGTGGACGGTGCCGCGAACCCGGATCGTGACATCAGACAGGAACTTCCTTGGACTCTCCACCGCTGTTACGGCCGTACCCGCCCATTGAGTTCCACAGTTGCAGGATCTCGTTTCGGTCCAGCATGAAACCGAAATGATTGTCGTACACCCATCCGCCCTCGACGTTCCGTGTGTCTCCGCCGAGTGCTTCCGCTCGTACGATAACCATGAACCGACGCGATACGAGGAGTGTGATGCACAGGGGCGGGAGTTCGTACACTTCCGCTGCGCTGTCTTTCAACGCGTAGTTCAGTTCGGCTTCGCTGGCGATGTGGTGCCATCGCCCGCCGTTGTCCAGGTTGGGGAGGAACGTCGGTGCGTCGAAGTCCTCAGGTAGCGTCCGCTGTTCCATCGTCGTTTGCCTCCTCTTTCGCGAGCGCATCACGAATGGCAACGGCCTGTTCTGCGAGCATGTTCGCGATGAACTCGCCCATGCCGGTGTTGTCGATGGCGCTGCGGAACTTGGTGCTGTGGTGCATACCAACGGCGAACAGGATGGGAGAGTGAGCTGCGACGACCTTGGTGAGCATCCCCGTGCGCGTCAGGTTCCACAGGACTTCGCGTACCCATTCGTTCTGGTACGCGAGATCGTCGATGGAACGCGCGCACGCTTCCGCACTGCTGACGACGGACGGTCCGCACACACCATCGCGCGATGTCCACACGATGCCCAACGCCGTGTAGAACTGCGTGAGCGGTTTGACGAACTGCCCGCGCCGGTTGGGTATGACGCTCTTGGGCTTGCGTGCACGCTGGCGTGATGGGGCAGCGGGACGCGACGTTCGGGGGCTGTTTGCCGTCGCGTCCCGCTGCCGCCCCTTCCCCCTGGCGAAACGCTCACGGAGGGTGCCCACACGCGGTGTCCTCTTGGGAGCTGCCGCCGTGTGATCGGGGGTGATGGTTGGCTGTTCGGTGAAGCCGCTGCCGGGTAGGTCTGCGTCTTGCACGTCGAACAGTACGCGCTCTGCCTCCTCCGACAGTCCGTCACCCGCAAAGTCAGAGACCGGAGGCACGTACGTCTGTTCGGTCACTCACCCCACCACCACTTGTGGAACTTCCCGCGTGTGCTGTTGTCGGCCGGTGGCTTGGATGCACCGCCCGGCGCAGGCGAACCTTCCGTCTGCTGTGCTGGCGTGGGTGGTGTCTGCTGCTGTGCTGGGTGGGACGCTTCCCGGACGGCGTGCGCGACTCGTTCCGGAATGGCGCGCACCTCGTTCACGAGGGCGGTGGCGTCGAACCCGGCGCTGCCCTGCTGTGCTGGCTGGTACTGCTGCGGCTGCGGAGCTGGCTGCGGTGCTGGCTGCGGTGCTGGCTGCGGTGCTGGCTGCGGTGCTGGCTGCGGAGCTGGCTGCGACTGCGGCTGCGGTTCCTGTGGTGCTGTCACTGCGTCCTCCCATTGTGTGAAGGGTCTTCACGATGTGAGGAGCCGTCACTGCTGTGAAGGTTCCTCACACTTGAGTGAGCTGGTACCCTGGTCCTG
>Ga0207702_10004281_pt1 | contig 12734 bp, 4 predicted proteins | sample KBSCornC62_FD_184302 | JGI IMG/M metagenome (GOLD analysis project Ga0207702, IMG submission 184302) | Corn rhizosphere microbial communities from Kellogg Biological Station, Michigan, USA - KBS Corn C6-2 (SPAdes) (version 2) | ecosystem: Host-associated > Plants > Roots > Rhizosphere > Soil ...
CAATTCTGGTGGTGGAGAGGCGCTCCAGGTAGTTATGGTGACAAGAGGAATGGAGATGGGACTTTAAGACAGAATATCTTATTTATGCCATCTGTTGAAGCCACTCGTATAATGCCATGCCGTACACATAATATAAACGTTGCTATAGACTTCTTTAAGACACTTAAGGTAGCATCTAATGTAACAAGCGCGCTAACCTTATATTCACCAGACAAAACTACCTTTAGTAAGAATGGACAGTTAAAAACTACTGCGCAGTTCACTGGAGCTAATATAACAACTAGCTTCACACCTGATGAAGTGAGTAGTGTATATGTTAAAACATACTTATCTACATTCCACTTCCAGGCTCTAGGTACAACTGAAGAATTCAATCCTACAGTTATTAACGACTACATAGCCTCTAGAAAAGGGGATTCAACTATAGTTGATAATAAACAGACTATTCGCGATGGATTTATTCCATTTATCACACAGGTAGAGCAAACCACTTATCAAATGGTATTTGATGATATTGTTATAGATCAAGCTTCCGATTCAGATGTATTAGGAGCTATGATGAATGGTGGTGTAATCGGAGCTCAGTCTCCAGTATTTGTAAGTCTCGGTACATATAAACCGCATGGTTTAGTATTTAGTGGAGACTCTGCAAAATATATCACAGAAGCCTCTTATCTACGTGCTGAAGGTGTAACTTCAGGAGTCGAGATTGATGAGAACACCATTTGGGTTAGTGTTAAAGGATCTGCCGCAGCATCTTGGCAAGGATTCTTCCGAATTGGTGGAGACGATACTAAATACGATGCTCCTGATTTAATGCAGAACTTTCAATTAACATAATATGAATGTAACTCCTACTAGTGGTACTACACTACTATCCTCCAAAGATTTCTTAGCCTTACCTCAATTCGATATAGACTTTGAGCTAAAGGCTAAGATCTTTAATCAGGAAGGAGATATGAAATTTGAGTATAATGCTTTTAGGAATCTAAGAGACAGTGTAACAGGAGAGCTTAAAGACTTCCGTACTCCGGATTTAAACTTTAATCTAAACAATCCTGTTGAGATAGAGATACAGAGATCTTATGATAACTCTGTAAATCTTATCTTAAATGATGATCTTAATCCACCTAAGCTTATAAACTCAAGGTTCACACTCCTAGAAGATGATAGATATCAGATTATAGACCGTAAAGGCAATACTGATACAAATATATATAAGGAAGAAGTAGTTGCGGAAGTAACACGTTTATATAAGACTAGTGAAAAGATACCTTATGTTGTATTTCAAGGTCTTAGTGAAGGTGGAGCGCTTAAATCAGGTAATTACGTATTCTACTTTAAATATGCTGATGCTGATGGCAATGAGTCAGATATTATTACAGAGTCAGGTCTTGTTAGTTGTTATATAGGCAAACTGAACGATCCATTCTCTACTAGAGGTGGTTTAGCTAATGAACTTACAAATAAGATAGCTAAGATGACCATCTCTAATCTAGATCAATCATATGATTATGTGAATGTTTACTTTACAAGAGCTACTGGTGATACTGGAAAAGAGGAAGTCGTAGAAGCCTATAAAATATTAAATCCAAAGATTATTAATGGTGATTCGATAGCGATAACTATTACTGGATTAGAAACTACTCAGCAAATTAGTGTAGATGACTTAAATCTACAGTATAGTATAGTTGATGCAGTAAAGAGTCAAGCTCAGGTTCAGAATATGTTATTCTTCGGGAATGTAGATAAACCTACTATTCCCTACACTGAACTAGAAGACTTATCCTTACGTATCTATCCAATGATTGGTAATGCCAATAATATTGGATACCTAGATGAAGAGTATCAACCAGTAGAATTGCTAGATGATCTACGTAAGTCCGAGTACTATGATGCAGTGAATGTATATAATTACACTGGTTACTGGAATAAAGAAATGTATAGGATAGGTATAGTATATGTCATGAAAGATGATACTCTATCTCCTGCTTTCAATATTCGTGGTAGAAATAATCTAGGCGCATTTACTAGAGCTGGTAACTTCGTTGATGATATTCAAGATTACTATACCTACACACCATTATATGATAATCAAGGTCACAGACAGTACATCAACTACGATGATGATGGATTCATAAAACAGTCTAAATATGATCTAGAGAATGCTAAGGGCGTTCTACGTATTGCATATCAAGAAGACTTCATGAATAAAGATGGAAATGCTGGAATCTATCCGCTTTCCATTAACTTTAATATAGAGGATGATACTATTACTGAGCTTAAGAAATATGTTAAGGGATTCTTCTTTGTAAGACAGAAGCGTATACCTACTATTATAGCGCAGGGCATTTCGATAGGTACAGATCAGATCTCTTATATCCCGTCTATCAAGACTCAGATATATCAGAATTCTAGCACCTCTAATATTGGTTACATAGCGGAGTCTTTCGTAGACAAGAGTACACAGTTAGTACATGATTTTACATCTAGATTACTTGTTAATAATAATGGAGCTGTAACTGTAGGTGGATTTATCTGTCCAGAAGCTCAATTACGTAGTGAGTTCTTCTCAGAAGTATTTACAGGTGCATTATTTAACTGTTCAGCTGCTCCATTTACACCTACTAATAAGTACTTCAATCAAGATTTAACTAACTCTAGACACTTCTATATAGCTGACTATACTAATAAAGGAGCTTCGAGCTTCCTATATAAGGATGTTAAGCTTACATTAATTGAAGATAATCAACCAATGAAGTATAGTGGTACAAAACACTTCTCTACAAGGGTTGGTATTCCTGAAGAGGCGTATAAGTTTAGCTGGTTCAACACTGAAGATAGAGGTAGATATGCTACTAATATAATTCGTGGAGCCTTTACAGGCTTTGTAGGAGTGGAAAACTTCTCAGAAGAAACTACTATAGTAGATATTCACATCCCTGGATATGATTTTGGTAACATGAGAGACTACTTTCTACTACGTGCTCAATCATTTCATCCATTCTATGCTATAAGTGATAGGTATGACCTTAACTTATTAGCATCCACAGTAGTTCCATATGCTAATGTTACTGATGGAGATGGCTTCACAGAGTTCCAGGCGTACCGTGGAGACTGCTTTATAGGTACATATACAACTAGGATAGTAAGAAACTTTCAAGATCCAGAGACTCCTATTAATGATACAATCATAGATACGCTCTCTTGGAAGACAAATTATACTGGTTATACAGCATCTGGTGGTCTAAAGGCAGATGATATCGCGAAAATTAACCGTGGGGATGTCAATGCAGTTAAAATAGGACATTGGGCTACCTTTAAAATATGTAGTAACATCAATCTATGTTATCGATCTAATGACGAAACACATACTTCTGAGTATGCTCTTACTGGTGTTGCTAGGAGTTTCTACCCACTTTTATCTATGTCACCTAGTGGGGAGTCTAAAATACCTGATTCTCAGCTTACAAACGTAGGATATAATACTACTACATCAAGCAAGATCTATATCGCTGAACCAAATGTGCCATATATCAAGAATATATTCTCAAATAGACTAATGTTCTCTGAAATACACATTAATGATGCGTTTAGAAATGGATATAGGGTGTTTAAACTTGATTCTTATAAGGATTTAACCAATGCTTATGGTCAAATAACAACTATTCTCGAATGGAAGAATAATTTGATGGTAGTATTTAGTGATGGTGTAGGTGTAATACCTATAAACGAGAAGATGGTAGGTGCAACTGGACAAGGATCTAATGCATTTATTACATCTAATCAGGTAATACCAGACATTGTTAATATGCTATCTACAAATTATGGTTCTAATTGGAAGGATTCAGTAGTAGCAACTACGGATTTCGTCTATGGTGTTGATGCAACAGCTAAGAAAATATGGAGAACTAATGGTTCTACGTTCGAAGTACTGTCTGACTTTAAGATTCAGAAGTTCCTTAATGATAATATCACACTTAAGGAGAGCGATAACAAACCTCTAACAGCATTACTCGACATACGTTCACATTATAACGCCTTTAAGCAGGATATAATGTTTACTTTCTATGACAATGATGCGCAGAATAGAGAGACCATTTGGTCGATGTGTTATAATGAGAAGCTCGAAAATTGGATTACTCGATATTCTTGGGTACCTTTGCGTAGCGCTGATATCTCAAATGTGTATTTCTCTTTTGATAGAGAAGCTGGCAAGAAACTAGCAATGGCTGGATACTCTCTTAAGAGTAATGACGAAGCCGCTGGTATAGTTCTTGATAGCGTACTTATTAATTCAACTAGTGAATCACTAATCGGAACCCTTTCTTTAAAGGGGTATAATTATTATAGTAAGTATCTACAGACGTTTACACTTGATAACTCGTTTGATTCTTCGTTCTTTGATATAAGACAGAATGGCGATGTCTACGAGCTATGGTATAAAGGAGGAAGTTTTAATCAGTACGCATTCACTATACGTGTGAGAGCTGGATTATCAGTGACTGATGGTTCTGGAACTGAAGAAGTTCAATTCTTCTTTGACTATCTTGGAATATTAGTTAACAGAGCTAATCTGTCTCCTGATGATAAAACCAATTATGATGATGCTATATCCAATTGGTTCTGGAAGCATGGACAAGCTGGTATATTTGATAATCAAACCGTAATTACACCAACTTTCTGGTATGGTAAGCAAGAAGCATTTGAATTCGAGTTCATAGCAGCTGATAATCCGCAGTATCAGAAGATATGGGATAATCTAAAGATTATATCTAATGATGCTGAACCTGATTCATTTTACTTTAGTATAATTGGTGATAGTTATTCTATAGATCGTACTCCACGTACTTGGACATCAACTAACACCTGGTATAGTTCTACAATAGCTCCTAAGCTAATATCGACTTATCAAAAGGGTCTTACTCTCAATGAGTTTGGTAGACGTCAGGGAAATATGCAGTACAAAGAAGATCTTTGGGATGTGGAAATCAGACCATTTAGACATACTAAAGGTACCGAGCTAAAAGAAGCACGAATTCGTGATAAATATATACGCATACGAGTTAAATACTCTGGAACAGAGTTAGCTGTTATTACTGCGTTACAAACACTATACACACAAAGTTATGCCTAACTATTTAAGTTTATTTGGAGGGTTGACAGGCAGTCTTCCCTCCTTATTTGCAAAAAAGAATACTCCATCAGAGCAGTATGACACTATGGCTAGTAAACCTGTGCTCAGATCTGAACCTTTAGGTTCAGCTAGGAGTTTAGGCTTGAGTAGCATACCTAAGATTAGCACCACCTTTAAAGATAGTAGTGGCATGCTGCCTGACCCTATAGTCAATAACCCTACTAGTTCTGCAGGTATTAGTAATCCAACGGACAGCTCAGGGATAGCTTCACAAAACACTGATAATGGAGATTCAGATAATAATGGTTTACTTAATAGTAAAGCGTTAATGGGTGGCTTAAATGCAGCTGCTAACACATTCTCATCTCTTAGTAGTATTCCTAGTACAGCTTCGTCTACGCAAAGAGGTATTGCTTCTGCGAATGCAGTTGTAGGTGGTGTAAGTAACGCACTTATGTCATCTGGTAATCCATATGCCATGGCTGTTGGAGCTGGTATTAAAGGAATAGATGCTCTTGGAGGATTGTTTATGAAGAATAATGCTACCTCTAAAGCAATAAAGTCCTTTAACGTCAATCAAGACGTAGCTCAATCTTCTGCTTATTCTGGCACAGCCACACAGGCAGGTCAAACTAAAGATGATGGAGCTGCTTATCAGAAATCAGGAATGTTTGGTAAACTATTTGGGCATGCTGGTAAGATTAAAGCTGATATAATTAACTCTAATTGGCAGCAAAATGCTGTCTCAGATGTGCTTAAACAAGCTAGACAGGCTTTTGATGGTCAATTAGGTAGTCAGGATATGTACGCTGCTAAACTACAGAATAACTTGTATAATAGTGATATGTGGAATAATGGTAGTGTAGTAATGGGTAAAGGTGGAGCTAAGATCCATATTAAGAAATCCCATGAAGGACGTTTTACAGAATATAAGAAACGCACTGGTAAGACCACTGAAGAGGCTCTACATTCATCTGACCCACATGTAAGAAAGATGGCTCAGTTTGCTAAGAATGCAGCTGCTTGGAAACATCAACAAGGAGGTGTCATGAAAAGAGACGCTACAGTGATGCCAAAGCCGCACATAGCTTACTTAGATCAGCTCACTACCGATAGACCTAAACTGACAAGGGATCAAGCAGTTAAGTTAACTGGAGATAAGAATATTCCTTATAGTTTTTCAGACTGGAGACCTCTTTATGGAGGTGTGGCTATATATGAGAATAGTCTTGAGGATAAATATGATGCTAATGACGGACATTCTGTTATAGTTAAGGATCATAAATACAATATGCGTAATAATCAAAAGGTTAACTCTATTATGCTTGACGACATTGTTAAAGGTGCCGTTAAGAGTAAAATCGATCCTTATCTTGCTTTAAGTATAGGTCAAAGAGAATCCGGATTAGGTCACTCAAGCGCTAAGAAGGATAACTATTCTAACTATCAATACTTCCCTACTAATGTGTTTTCTTCATGGGCAGGTGATAATATGGGCATGAATGCCGATAAGAAGAAAATATTTATGGATGCTCAGAAAGCACATGATATTGATAGTCAAGCTGGTGAAATTCCTGGTTACATTGGTGATCGTATGAAGAAGTTTGTAGCTGATAATACACAGTATCCTTTCCAAGCTGAAATGAATATCATCAAGGATAAAACTAAGAATGGTACCTTTATACGAGGCTATAACTATGGTGATCCTGATTACCCTAACAAAGTAGCTAAAGAGCGTGAAATACTCATGGCTCCTGAAAATGCTAGATTCAGGCAATATGTAGACAGTGTAGCTAAGACTGTTAGATATCAACATGGTGGTAGACTTCAGAATGGAGGTACTAATGCTGTTCTGAATTATCAGAGAATGATGAATCAGAAGTATGGTGCGAACATTACTGAGGATGGACTTTGGGGTGACGAAACTGAAAAGGCATTTGAGAAGTTCGAGCCTGAGAAATATAATCAGGTAATGACTAACAAATCTATCACTACTGGTGGTAGAATACCTGACGAATTACCTAAAGAGAGCAAACCTAAGAGTAGCTATGTGTCATTCAATCCTATCCTTGGTGGTGAGATACCTAAATCTAATGAAGAAAAACCTGACTACGCTCCAGGTAAATGGAGTCCTTTAACTGGAACTCCTAATACTGGTAGATTAATGAGTTTCTTACCAGGTTTAACTAATCCTTTAACAGGAACGGATGGTACTGCTATGTTACAACCTTTACCTAAGGAAAAAGGAGAGTTATATAGTCCTGGTAGATTTTCACCTTTAACGGGTACTACGCTAAATACAGCTAGGTTAATGGATTTCTTGCCTACTATGAGAGCACCTCTAACTGGTAATGACGATACTGCTCAATTACAAGCTCTTCCTGTAGAGAATAAACAAGAGTCGAAAACTACTCAGCCTATAAAGAATGTAGCTAAAGCTGATTCTACAGCTAAATTCAATCAGTTTAAGGAACAAGCTCTAAGTAACCTAAAGGCATTATTTCCTGGAAAAAGAGTAGATATTGACTTTCATAGTGGTGGTATTTACAATAAAGAAGGTGGTCGTGATATAGCTACACAAGATACTTTAAAAGCTAATGGGGCGTCACAAACTAATGTGAGTTTACATAACTTTAATGCCGCACGTGATTATACAATATATGTAAATGGTGCCCCAGTTGATGGTAAACATCACTTAGAAGTATATAAGAAAGTACTATGGGATGCAGCTGATAAGACTGGAGTTTATCACTTAAGTGATTGGGATCCTGGTCATATCGGTTTAGCTAAAGAGGGTGTTGGTACTGCCTTTGATGAGCTTAAGGATAAATATCCTGAATTATTTAAAGGTGAAAACGCTAAGCACACTATAGAATTCCTAAATAGAAATCCTATCAAGTATCAACGTACTTTACAAGCACTTAATGGCAGTTTACCATTAATGTATAGAACTAAGTTATATCAACCACAGGGACAAGCTAACTACGATCTACGCAGTCAAGAAGGATTCAAATATCAGCATGGTGGTAAGGTAGGAATACCACATCCAGGACCGCAAGTGCCGAAAGCTACTATGCCACAACCTGGAAATATCCCAGCCATCACTTCCAATGCTCAACCTATGGCTTCTCCAATAGGTATGCCTATGCAACCTCTACCACCTAAACAGGTAGTAGAAAATAAAGGTGATAAGGCTATCGATGAAGAGCAAATGTTGGCTATAGCTAAGCAATCTAAGAATGCTAATGTAAATGCTAAGCCCGTAGGCGCATTGAGTGTGTCTAGTGACATTATAAACATGATTAATGATGCGCTACAACCTACACCTATTGATCCAGACAAGCTTCCTGCTTTTAGAGATGGAGGTGCGATTAACGTAATAGTAGATGGTAGTCTTCATGCTCATAATCACGAGTTACATAATGTAGCTCACTTAAAAGATGCTAAGATCACAGCAAAAGGAATTCCAGTAGTAACTATGGATGAAGGTGGTGAAGTTACTCAGCATGCAGAAGTTGAACGTGATGAGTTGATACTCCATTTTGATCTTACTAAGAAATTAGAAGAACTAATGGATGAAGGTACTGAAGAAGCTATGATTGAAGCAGGTAGAATACTGTCAAAGGAAATAGTAAAGAATACTAGGGATTCTAAAAGTAAGTTATTGAAGAATGGATAATATAATAAAAGCACAGGATGGTGCTATGCTGGCGTCTACTGGAGTACCTAAAACTACTCCAGTGGCCACGCCACCATTGAAACCTTATGATGCATTGAAACTATACTCTCAGTATAGTCAATTAAAGTACGCAGCACCTGCTCCTCATAGCGAACAAGATTATCGTAATAAGGTGGCTAGTGCATATCAGAAATATAATGGTAAACAGATAACTGACTCTTTTTCACCTATACAAAAGCAGAATATAGATCAGTTGAAAGCTAAGGGAGAAAACCTTAACTACTGTATCTCAGGTACTTGTAGAGTGCTTAATGATGCTGGAGATAAGTTTACTGGAGAGGGTAATATTGATGGCATTTACTTTGGTAATGAAACCGCTCAACAGGACTTAGGTAAAGATGGTTATATACAGAATAAAGACATTAATGGTTACAAGAGAGGAGACATTCTACAGCTTATGACTAACGTCAGTGGCAGAGCGGTTCCAGAACATGCTATGGCCTTTGACTCTTATATCAAAGATGCTACTGGTAAAGTTGTTGGTATGAGAACCTTTCAGAATCATGGAGATGGTAAAGAAGAATATACTGATATTGTCGACGATCCTAAATATCATGGTAAGGGTAATGGTTTAAGTAGCATGACTTATCAACAGATGTCTAAAATATATGATCCTACTAAACCCCTTCAAGATGGTCAGTATAGCATTCAGGCATGGACTAAAGATCCAGCTCAGTTTGCTGCACAGGATAATGCAGTGCGTCAGCAACAGAATGATAAGTTACAACAGCTTAGACAACAGTTAATTAACTTCAATCCTGCATTTAGCGATGATGAAGCTGCTAGGAAATACTTTACCATGTATAACAATGATCAGCCGCGACCTCAGCAACTTAAATTGTATGCGGATGGTGGATCACTTGACATGGACGAGGAGGAAAGAACTACAGTTAAGGTAGGTGATCGTACTTATCATGTCATTATTGCAGACGATGATGAGAAGAGAGAAGATGGCTTACAGTACGTAACGGAGTTACCTTATAATGAGGGTATGCTATTCGTATTTGATGAACCAACACAAGCCGCTTTCTGGATGAAAGATACCTATATTCCACTGGATATAATCTATGCTACAGAGGATGGAGAGATAGTTCAAGTATGGCATGATTGTGCACCAATGGATGAAGATCTCATGGAAGCTGATAGAGATGACATTCTCTATGTTTTAGAGGTAAATGCAGGTAGTGGAATTCAAGTTGGAGAATATCTCGATTTCGACGAAGATTTTGAATTTGACGAAGACGAAGATAGTGAAGACGAGGATGAAGAAGCACCGAAGATGTTGGTTCTAAACGCAAAAGGAAAGGCTCAGATGGAACTTCAAGGAGGTGAGCGTATATTTAGTCGACCGAATACTAAAACGATTATACGGATGGCTAAAAGGGCTTATAAGACAAAATCAAATTCTGACTACAAAGCCTTAGGTAAGAAGATATTTGCGTATCTCGATACACAAAATAATAAGGAAGATGACTATGTGGAATTACCAGACTAAACAGAAAAAGCCGCTCATGGCGGCTTTTTGACAGACATCTTTGATATGATTACGCTGGCTTGTCTAGTAAATAGCACATCGCCACTAAGTTGAAACTTTGTCTGTAAGAGTATGAAGCAAATATACGGATTCAATTTAAGATACCAAATAAAGTTGCACTTAATATATTTATTTATATCTTCACTTGTATAACTTCTACGATATTCTTATCTTTGCGGATACGCGTAGACAAAGCTATTGTATCTACAAGTGATTAATAGCCTATTTAAAACAAACATGAAAGTTTCAGAAAAAATCCAAAAATTCCAAGCTGGTGGACCTGCTCCTGCACCAGATGCTTCAGGCGCACCAGATGCTGCTGCTCCTGATCAAAGTCAAGGCGGTGCTCCTGCAGGAGCTGACGCTGGTCAAGGAGGACAAGATCCAGTAACACAATTAGTACAATTGGCTCAGCAAGCTCTAGAAGGTCAAGATTGTCAAGCAGCTATGGCTGTATGTGATGGCTTGCTTTCTTTGATACAGCAATCACAAGGTGGCGCGCAAGGCGGAGCTCCAGGTGGAGATGCTAGTCAAGGTGGTGCTCCAGCCCCAGGCGGTGCTCCAGTATACCGCGCAGGTGGACGACTAACTAGGAGAATAAACTAATTATAAGGAGCATGTACCACACATGCTCCTTTTTTAATATATAACAATGTCACAAGTAAAGAAACATAAAGACGGTACCGGCTCAACTGGTATTACTCCAGCTACTAATCCTCTAACATTTAAAATAAATGGTGGGGAATATAAGCTAGATGAACAAGCTGTACGTGACAAGTTCAACGGCATCTTCTCAAATTTAGTTAGCCAAGGTGAAGCTAATGAAAGAGACCGTGATAAATGGCTACAGTCTAACGAACAGATAATTGCCAATATGCGTAGTGCTCCTTATGATATTAACTCCAGTAATGGCAGCCTATATAATATAGGTTATGAAGGTAAAGCTGACAATGCTAGCCTTGGTATGAATGAGGATGGTAGCGTAGCGAGGAAAACCGTTGTAGGTAATTTTTTATCTCGTAGACATAAAACACCTGAGCAACGTATAAGTATGCTTAACGGCCTACTTGGCAACTCAATCTTACAATCACATAGTGCAGATGTAGAAACTGCTAAGAAGGCAGCTGATGAGGCTGCGGCTAAGACTAAGAATTTAGGTGAAGATCATGCACTTAACTTGGTTAGTAAAGCAATGCAGGGTTATGGTGAAGGAACTTATGGGGCTGATTTGAAAGATGATGCCTCAGCTAAACTTATCTTAGGTAAGTGGTTCAACGATAAAGAGACTTCTCCAGCATCTCGATATAAATCTCTCTATGATTATCAACTCTCCCGTTACAGCAATCTATTCAATCCAGATCTGGATAATTATAAAGACTATTTAAAAAGTAAGAACTTTGATCTTGATAATCTACGTGAGCAAGCTAAGAAGAACTACGATCCAACCACTGGGAAGTTTGTAGGTAAATATGGAAAGATCGGAGATCTAATAAATCTCAGCAATCCATTTGATACTATTGGCGCTGATAATATATTTGCTGATAAGGGTACTTATGATAAAAGCATTACATCTAGTACTCCAACAGCTCCTGGTACTGTAGCTGGTGGTTCGAATGAACCTTCACCTTTAAAACAAGAGGGTAACTTATTTACAGATGGTACTCACTATTTTAAGGATAAGGATAAGAAAGAGCTACAAAAAGGCTTCGGTACTGACGGTAAGTTATACGATAATGAAGGAAAATTAATGAACGATTCATGGTATCTCCATGATGGTAATCCTGATTCTCCATACACGGGTTTCTATAGAAAAGGTTCTAAGACTAGCGTCATAGATGGTAAAAACTATATGGCAGCTCTAGAGAAGAATCCAGCTAATCTTGCTACACTACAAAAAGTACAAGAAGGCTACTCTCAAATACAGAAAGCCTATGATAACTATTATAATGATAATGCAGCTGGAACTAATAAATGGTTAGATGCTGGTACAGCAGCTAAGGATGATGCTACATACAATGTGTGGAATAATGAACAGCGTTCAGGTAAAGCTTATGGTAAGACTAGAGATATCTCTGCTCTTTATAGAGGCTTAGGTAATAAAGCGAATGTTCAGGTATATCAAACTCAAGCATTAAATGAGTACGGTAAGCCAAGAGCTTATCATAAAATAACTTTAGCTAATCATAAAACTTTCAATGGTGTTATTAAAACGGATGTACTTAATAATGTCGTTGGTATGGAAACGCCTAACGGACAGCCTATTCACGATGTTGATTTGCAGAAAGCATTACAGGGCGTTGTATTTGATAAATCTATACCAAATC
>Ga0207702_10004284_pt1 | contig 12729 bp, 25 predicted proteins | sample KBSCornC62_FD_184302 | JGI IMG/M metagenome (GOLD analysis project Ga0207702, IMG submission 184302) | Corn rhizosphere microbial communities from Kellogg Biological Station, Michigan, USA - KBS Corn C6-2 (SPAdes) (version 2) | ecosystem: Host-associated > Plants > Roots > Rhizosphere > Soil ...
GCGCCCTTGGACCATTCGATCTTGCTGACGAACTTGGTGCTGTAACGCCGTTTCAGACCGGCGGAGAGATTGGCAATTGTTGCCGCTGGAGCTGCCATGGGAAACCTCCTGGACCGAGCGAACGCAAATGCGCTTCAAGCTCGTTGCCCAGGAGTTTCGCCATGCGGGCAAGCTTCGAATTCGGGCTCTTGCTGACGATGGTGAATGAAATTCGGCGCGCCGTCAATGTGCGCGTTGCGCGATTAACGTGTAGCGCGGCAAAGGACCAGCGCGCGCTATACGTTACTCATTGCGCAATCAACGTATAGCGGATCAGTCTAGCGGACGAGCCTGTAGCGGCGAGTAGAACGTCGCGGACCCGTCAAGCTTGTCGGGCTCGTTCGGGTCGCGACCTGTCCGCAGGTACTCGCGCATTCGGGCGAAGTGCGCGCGCTGCTGCGGCGTCCATCCCTCGGGGTCACCTTCCGGCCGCTGCCACTCGGGATTGCGCTCGGGGAACAGGCCCGCGCGCACATAGGCGTCGCCGCGATTCCGTCCCATCCAGTCCTCGAAGGTCTGGCCCTTCTCCTTCTCCTCGTTGTACGCCTCGGTGTCGATCCGTCGCTGCTGGGGCGTGAGCGACGAGAGAAGCTCTTGCTTCATCGCGTACCACTTCGGGTCGACCGGCTGTTTCTTCTCCATGTCGACGTGGCCGCCGAGGTAGTGCAGGGCGTCCGCGGCGATCGCGTCCTCGCGCTCGGGACCGGCGAAGTTCTTGTAGAGCTCGAACGTGAGCTTGCCCGGACGCGGGTTGTCGCTGTCGGCTGGGTGGTAGAACTCGAGCTGCCGGCCATCGCCTTGGTCCTTCGACTGAATCACGGCGGCGCGTGACATGTGCGGCGCGAGCGCGGCGTATTTCTTGGAAATCGCGTCGATGACCTTCAGGTCTTCAGCTGAGGCAGCCGGAGGTGGCTTGCTGACTGCCGCTGAACTGGCCGAGTCTGGCAGCTCGTCGCCGGGCTTGGTCCCCGGCGGAAGGCGCGCGGTCGGGATTTCAATGACCTTGCCATCCGGCCCGACCAGCCGCGCAACGTCACCGTCGATGCCGTAGACCTTCAAAACGTCGAGCCCCAGCCCTTGTGGCCGGCCTTCTGCATCTCGCGCTTGATGATGGCGTCGCGCTGGGCGCCGTCGAGCGGCAGGCCGTCATCGTCGACCGCGGGGCCACGCGCGGCGATCCGCTTGCCCACCGGGGCAGCCGGCTTGGTAGGAGCCTTGACGGCAGGCTTGGTGCCCACCGGAGGAGGCACCACCACGGCAGGCTTGGCGGCTGCCTTCGAGCCGCGCGCCGGCATCTCGAGCCCCAGCGCCTTGAACTTCGGTGCCTCCTGCTCGCGCACGAGCTCCTCCGCGGTGTCCGCGGCCTTCTTCAGGTACGCGGCGTGCTCGCCAGCCTTGAACCCGGCGCGCTCCCACATCTGCAACGCCGATTCCTTGATGGTGTCGAGCATGCCGGGGACGGCCCGGGACAGCGGAATGTCCAGTTCCTGGCTCTCGGTCAGCTCCTTGGCGAACAGCTGCGCGTATGACTCGACGCCGATCGCGTAGCGGACGAAATCCATTTCGGCGCCCGGCTTGTTGCCGGCTGCGGCCCACTTCTCGGCGGCGCGGGCATAGATCTTGTCGAAGTGCGGCGACAGGCCAGCCTGGGCGACGGCGTCGCGGATCATCTGCTGGCCGCGGTACTGACGCAGCTCGGCCTCGACGGCAGCCACGCGGTCGTCAGCCTGTGGCTTCGCCGGAGCCGGGCGCACCTCGGGCAACGTGACCTTGCCGGTCAGGGCCAGCTCGAGCAGCTCTTCCTTGGTCTCGATTCCGAGGAACTTGAGCCGCTCGTTCAGGTCGGCGCCCTTCAGCTTCTCGACCGCTGCGGCGGCCTCTTGCTTCGCCTGGGCGGCTTCCCTCGTCGCCTGGTCGACAGCCTGGCGCGCGCGCTGAACCTCGTCCACGAGCGTCCGGTTGCGGGCCTGGTACTTCAGCGCGTCGAGCATCTCCCGGCGCTGGGCGGCTCGGGGCTTCTCGGTCGCGGCGGGCGGATCCGTCTTGTCGGCGTCGGGCTTGGCCGATTCGCCCGCCTCATCGCCACCAGTGGCGGTGGCCTCCTCATCGTCCGCGGCGTCGTCTGGCTTGTCGACCTTGGCCGGATCGTCGCCGGTGATGTCATCCGGCTTGGCGTCCGGCTCCTCCTCGATGACGATGTCCCCCGCCTTCGAGCCCGCGTCGGTCGGGCCGCCGGCCACCACCACGTCACCCACGTCGATGGCACCGAACGCATCGGCCTCGCGCGGCTCGTATTGGATCTCCTTGACCGAGTCGGTGAAGCCTGGGGGCGCGGCGGTCAGCTTCGCCTTCGCTGCCGGCGCGGCTGGCCTCACCGTCTCCACGGCGTTCGCCCGGTCGGCCATGACGGTCTGCGTGATGCTGTCGGACATTGACCGGGTTCCCCTGCTCATTCGTCAGATCCTTTCGTGGTGGCCACCGCTGCCTTGAGCGGAGCGATCGCGTCGGCGTTTGGAGTAGCAGTCGTGTTCCGATCTCCAGCACCGAACACCATGCATCTCCACTCGGCGTCGCTCATTGACATGAGCCTCTTCGCAAATTCCTCCTCAGTCTCGAAGAAGTTAGCGAACGGCCGATGAGTGAGTGGGCCGCTCATGAAAGCAGCGGCTCCAGGTCCCAGCCGCAGAAGCGCCGCCCGTTGCGCTCGACAACCGCGTCCTGCTTCGGCAGCCGCTTCGCCAAGTCCGCCGGAATGATGAGGACCCCATCTATCCCGTACACCATATTGTCCGGGCAGTACCGATCGAGCACGGCCGTCCTCGGCTCGGTGCCGTCGACGCTCGCATAGTAGTAGTCGACGCCCTGGCAGGTGATCCCCGTCCATTTTGTGTCGAATCGCCGCCGCCGCGCTGCCTCGACAGTCGGCAACGCGACCAGCGCTGCCAGGAACGGCACGGACGCGATGAACCCGCGCCGGTCCATCACTGCACCATCACCGGCACCGGCGGCGCGCCAGGAACCGGAGGCATTGGCAGTCCGGGCGGTCCGCCAGGCGGAGCCTGGGGTGGCTCCCCGGTGGGCGTCGGACCGGCGGACGTCGGCGGCGCGATGCCAGGCAGGACGGGCGGGAGCGGCTGCCCACCGCCGCCTTCGCCGCCTGCGACGGGAGGACCGGCAGGTGGCGGCGCTGGCTCAGCGGGCTGCGGCTTCGTCGCATTCAGCAGTCGGCGGAGCATGTTCATCGCCTCCTCGCTGTATGCCTCGTCCAGCTTCGCCAGGAAGTACCTCGCGCGCGCGTACGTGAACAGCGCCTCCTTGTTCATGTACTCGTCGGGCGTCTCGTAGTGCTCGTCCTCGAGAATGTCGTCGACGAGCTTCTCTTGAAGCATCTGCTCGGACAGGATCAGGTCCGTGATCGGCGAGATGTCCGGCACGTTCAGCGCGGACATCGCCTGCTCGCGGGTCAGCCAGCCCTCCTTGATGAGGTCGGCCGCCTTCTGGAACTGGCCCGAGAGCGACTGACCGAACAGCGACGACGGGAGCACGCGGATCTCGTACTCTCCGGTCAGGTCCTCGAAGACCATCTCTTTCCAGACGCCGCGGGAGATGGCCCGCCACTTCGGTTTCGCCTCGGTGTGCTTCTTCGCGTAGTCGCGGGTCAGTCGCCACCACCAACGCGCCGTCTCGACCCGATCCGTCTCCCAGTTCTGCGACGGGAGCGCGAGCCGGTCGGCCTGAAGCTCGGTGTCCTCTCGGATGGCCACGGCCGCCGTCACGCCCGCGCGCCCCTGCCCGCGCATGATGTTCGGGCTCAGGCCGATGGTGTCGGACATCTGCCCTTCGAGCTCGTGGATGTACTGGTACGCCTCGGGGTGAAGGGCCGGCGGCGTGTCCACCTGCATCGGCGTGTTGACGAACTGATCGACTGCGACGTAGGCATTGTTCAGCCCGGTCGGCGACTCCTCGCCCTTCTTGATGTGCAGGATCTTCGTCGCGCTCTGGTGGTGTGCCTCGCGCAGGGTGATCTGCTGCTCGTTCAGCTCGACCTGGCCGGCGCGGTTGAGCGACACGACGCTGTGCCCGGACACGCCCGTGTGCTTCTCGTCGAACACGCCGGTGATGAACGGGATACCGTCGTAGTGCCAGTCCTCGTCGGTGTGCAGCTTGTTCCCGACGATGATCACGTGCCGGCCGTTCGGACCGCGCTGGTAGGCGTCGATGACGCGGACCTTCTGCAAGGTCGCGTTGATGCCGATGGCACCGGCCATCAGGCTTCCCTCGCTCGACGTCTGTCCGGCCAGCTCCTCGGACTCCACGCCCAGCATCGCTGCGGCTGCCACGGTCGGGATGCGACGGACGTGGTAGCGGCACTCGGGATCGCCGAGTTTTCCGTCTTCCTTGTCCCAGAGTTGCTCCCACGGCGGAAAGCGCGCCAGCTTCGTGTCGCCATCCTCCACGTAGACCTTCATCCAGCCGAGGTCACATGTGAGTTGGTCGCGCTGCTTGAGCGAGGCCTCTTTCTGGTAACCGACGTGGTCCGCCCAGGCATCCGAGAGCGCCGTCATGTTCCGGCTGGCGCGCTTGGCCTTGCCGTTGCCGCTCGACGGGACAAACTGCGCGCGCGGGCGGAAGGAGCAGACCCGGTTCCGCACGGTGCCGACGAGTTGATAGACCTTGTTGAAGATTTGGCCGTTCCCCTCTTTCGCGTCGATGCGCGAGAACACCTCGGACGCGGCGTCCAGGTCGGTCACGCGGTCACCGGTGTACAGCTCCAGGTCGTAGGCCATCCACTCGCGGCGGTTCTTCTCGTCCTGCGACTGCTCGATCTCGTCGATGGTCCGGTTGAGCTTCTGGACGAGGTCAGGCGCGTCGAGGTCGCCGGCTTCGTTCTCCTCGGCGTTCGGAGCCTCACACCACCTCGGCCCGCTCCCGGTGCGCTGCACGCGCTTTTCGGGCTGATCGGTGTCGGTCACCTCGGCTTCAGAGTTCTCGGTTGGCTCGGTTGTCTCGTCGCTCATCGTCTCGTCTCCGCTCATGGCCGTACGATCCTGCTCTCTGCGATCTCAGCGTCGTCGTCGCTCTGCATCGCCCGCACGAACGCCGTTGCCTGCCGAGTCGCCGCGCAGTGCTCGCATCTTCCGTGGGCGTTGGCGCGCGACGGGCTGTGACCGCGAATGTCGGCGGCGGCCCGGATGAGGCGCGACATCAGGTCGACGAGTTCGCGTTCGGTGGTGTCCTGGGCTTCGTCGTCGTTCATTCGTACCCTAAGTTCTGCGGCTCGGATGCGTCGCGTATGCTCATCCGGCGCCACTCGAAAGAGTTGTCGGACGCCGTTCGGATCCAGACTCGCGGGCGCCAGTTCAGGCGCTCGTCAAGCCACGCCTGGCACATGTTCGCGCCTCCGATTCCGTCCGGGCACGATGGGACCGCACACGGGAGCCGATTACCTGGTTGCCAATACTGTCGGACGTGGTCGCAGGCACGCTCGCGCGCACGTTGTTTCCTGGTCAATTCAGCAGTGACGCTCATGAGAACGCCTCCCGTCTCGTCTTCGCAGCGCGCGCGCGCATGATCCCGCCCTGCTGCTGCTCGCGCTGCATCCGCTCCATGGCCACCTCGTAGGGCGTCTTGGCCGGCGGTGGCGGCGCCTGTCCCGGCAGCTCGCGCAGCATGTCCCGCGCGTACCGCCACGGGTACAGCCATGCGTCTCCTGGGTCAGAGTGTGCGGCGTCCGAGGCCAGCTTTCCCGGCTTCTTCCAGCGCAGGCGCGTGGCCTCCTTGACCATCAGCGCGGCCAACTGCGGGTCGACGAAGGTCTTCCCGCTGCGCAGGTCGTCGTTCAACTGCTGGATGAACTCGACCTTGCGCGCCTTCTCGGCCATCACCCACTGAATCTCGGGCGCGTCCACGGCGAACGTCTCGATCGTCTTCCGCGTGGCGTGGCCGGCCGGGTCGAACACCACCGGCCCCGGGTACTCGGCCTGCAGCGCGCGGAGACGGGCGAAGAGTTGGTGGTTCGTCTGCTGGCTCGTGGCTTCCATGTGCGTCAGGTGCGAGACGTCCCGGAGCGGTGAGATGCTGATCCGAGAGATGGCGTCGGCGTCGTTCCAGCCGAGGTCCAGCCCATAGACGTGTGAGAACGCCTTGCCGTCCCATGGCCGCAGCGCGGGCGGCGGGATGTAGTAGACGAGCGCGTCGGGGTCGACGATCCACTGACCGAGCCACTCGCGCTTGTACGTGATGGACTCGGGCGTGAGGTGGTACCGCTGGCGGGCCTCGGCGAGTGGGTCGCGGCCAGCAAAGAACGGGTTCTGCGCGCACGTCCAATGGTGCTGGTTGCTCCACCCTTCAAGGGCGTGGCAGGCGTCGAAGAACGGACCGGAAGCTGCGGGGCCTGGCGTGCCGATGAGCACGAGCTGGCCGTTGTAGTCGAGCAGCGCAGGGCTGAGGACGTCGGACAGGAAGTATGAGAACCAATCGGGCCCGAGTTGGCTCTCGTCGACGATGGCGAGGTCGAAGTGTCGCCCGCGGGCCCGCTCGACGTCCTTCTGCTGGTAGAAGCCGAAGATTTCGAAGCGACACGCTCCGCTCGTGAAAGCGAGTTCGGACTTGTGAGCTTCGAGGCCCAGCCGGTGCCGGTGGTTGTGCTTGAGCAGGTCGTCCCAGACGATGCCGAAGCCTTGGTCATCGGTGGGAGCGAAGTAGGCGACGCGGGCCCCGGGACGCGCGCCGAAGCAGCGCAGGGCCTTTCCCAGGATGCTCGTCGTCTTCCCGGCGCGGCGGCCGGGGTGGGCGGCAATCTGCGGCGAGTCGTCCTCGCACAGCGCGAGCTGCTCGGGGCCAAGGATACGGCGAAAGCGCTCGTAGGCGCTCTTCGGCGACTGGAGGCCGGCGAGCTGGGACGCAAGGCGCCTGTATTCGTCGCTCGGCACACTATCCGGCGGCCTCCGGGCGGAACTTGTGCCACCTGGTGATGTAGGTAGATTTGCCCATGATCATCCGTTCGATGAGATCGGCGAGCTTCGCCCCGGACATGCTCCGAAGCGCCTGCGGCTCTATCTCCAGAGCCATGCGAACCGGCTTTCCTCCGCGCAATACCTCGATGCTCACCGACCACGTGTCGGACCCAATGCCGGTGCCGTAGCCTGCGGTGAGAATCACGCTTCTCCCGATGCTGCCATCGCGCTTCGTCGTCACCTCGACGACGTTGGTGCTCACTCGTCAACCTCCACGCTGTCGCCCGACAGCAAGTCGTCGTCCACGGCCGGCCGCCCGAGCGACAACCGCTCGACCTGCGCCCGGTCCCGCTTCCACTTCGTCAAGTCGGCCTCTTCGATGCGAACCGTCGGGATGCCGTGGCACTTCACCCAGCGGCCCCAGCAAGCCGTTTCGGCCAACACCTTGAGCGGCAGGTCTACCCCCGCCGCCTCGAGCAATCGCAGACCGATGCCAGCGCCGCGGAACTGCTTCTTGACGTACAGCATGCCCAGCACGTCGAACTGGTCCCACAACGCGAACCCGAGAATCACGCGCGTCCCCTCGTGGGATGCCGTGGCCAGCAGCGTGCGTCCGTCGCTGATCATCTCGGCCACGCGCGGACCGAAGATGTGCACCCACTCGGTCCAGCGCACGGGGCGCGTGTAGTCGCGGTGGGGCCAGCGCGTCTTGGCCGTGGCCTCGAAGACGAATGCCGTCTCGCTGCGAAGTTCTGGCGGCTGCACGTCGACGGTCAGTCCCGAGGCCAGGAGGCGCCGGGCCCCCTCTGTGCGCATATGCTCGACCTGACCGGCGAGGATGGCATCGCGCTCGGCGGTCGCGCCGGGGCGGCGTACCTTGGCGAAGGAGGCGAGCGTGGGCACGAGGTCGGTCACGCTCATGCGGCCTGTGCTCCACTTGAGCTGAACCAACGATCAATGGCGGCTTCCCATCCGCAGCGCTTGCATTTTACATCCGCCTTGACGCCGTAGAAGTCAGCGAGGATCTCTCCGTACTCAACGGGGACCAGCGCGTGCCCGAATGACTTGCAGGCCAAATAGCGCGCCCATCCGCGCAAGACGTAGCACTCGATCCACAGCCGACGAAGAATGCGGTTGACGAAGGCCGGCGCGCCATGGACCGGCCAGAGCCGATTTGCCGGGCCAAGCAAATCCGTCATCGGCGCGGCCTCAAGATGGTGAGCAGCAGCGCCACGACGCTCGCGCAGAACCCGAGCGCCCACACGCCGGTGCCGGTCACGCCGGCCACCTCGTGTTCAGTTCCATGGTCACGATCGACGCCATCGACACCATGAAGCGCCGGCACGACAACGCCGGACCAACGTCAGCATCAGGCCATACGACCTCGCTCACCGTCGCGAAGAATTTGCACCAGTCGACTTGGACGTCGAACAACTTTCCGTCTGCCTTCCACGTCAGCGCGTGCACCGACTTCGGTATCCCGTCCGCGTCGCGATACACGAGCCGGTGGACCTGTGACCGGCCATTGACCGTGGCATCTGGTGGCGGGACCAGCGTCAACGCAGTCGTCACGCCGGGCTCCCGAACTCGCGGCGGCAGTAGCCGCACTTGATTACGACGCCCGGGCCGAACACGGCGATTTCGTCTCGTAGCTCGCGGTGGTGGCGCCAGTGGGCGAAGACGCGGCTGATGGCGCGGATCACGCGGTCACCTGGTTCAGTCCTGAGATTTCGCGCAGCTCGTCTTGCGTCAGCCCTTCGAGCCCGACCCATTGCTGGGCCGTCAGCTCGTGTTCGTGCGGCGCATACAGTCGCCCGAGAAACTCCAACTTCTCCACGGACAACCCCGCAAGCCCGCCACGCAGCGGCGCACTCAACTCATCGGCGCTGGGAACGCGCGAGAAATCGTCGTCAGCTCCCAGCGGCACGCCGTCGCGGTCCAGCAACGTCGAGCCCGGCACCGTCGTCGCCAGGAATCCGGAGCGCAGCTTGACGATTCGTGGCTTCACGGCGTCGCCCTTCCGCCGATCGTCGCCAACTGGTGGACGGCGTCGACACAGGCGTCGTCGATCGCCTGCTTTTCGGCCCGAGCCTTCTTCCGCGCCCGGTACCGCGCCCACACGCTGCGCGTCTTGTCGCGCGGGCACGTCGGCAGACATCCTCGCTTCGGGTTCTGGCCGCAGTCAGCGCAATTCGCCATCAGGCGGCCCACTTCCACTCGGTGAACAACCGGTCGATTCCACCGGCCTGCTCGATGCAGTCGAACCAGCCGACACCGCAAAGCGAAGCTGTGCCGTCTTTGCGCACGAGCCACCCACCAAATCCTTGACGGCGTTGCTCCTGCCGCAGTTCATCAAGCCTCGCCATAACGACGACGCCAATTCGGATCTCCTCCGACATGCGCGCGTCCATCACCGCCGACCCCGTCGCTGCCCGCGCTTGCCGTCTCGAGGCCGATGCTTCTCCTTCGACATGAGGCGGTCGTATGCGGCTCCAAACGCCCGGCGAGCAATGCCGATGCACTCCACCAAGTCGACCTTGGAGCCCATCAGCGCTCCTCACCGAACACGGTCCGCTTCGGCTTCATCCGCTTCTCGCTGTACGCGATGGCCAAGATTTGAGCTCGCGACCGCGGCTTCGCCTTGCCCTTGTTCGCGGCCGTCAACTCGCGGACGTTGGCCTCGAAGGCGCCTCGCGACTTGCCTGGCTTGAGCGGCACCTACGCGCCCACCGTGTTTGCCATTCAGTCACGCTACGCGCAGATTTGGCACGTGTCAAGGTGACTCGACTGACTTTCTGGCGCTATACGTGGGTCACGGCGACTCAGGGTGACAGATTGGCGCTATACGTTCGTGGACGGCTAGCGCAGGCACGAAACGACAAGTAGCGGCTACCTGAAGCCGGCCGGCGGTGCGTGGTTGCCGTTGCGCTCTCCGCAACCTCGACACCGGGCCCTCGCGTGCTCGATGGCCTCGCCGCACCACCAGCATGCCGGCGCGGCCATCGAGAGACGGATCACGCCGTGACGCGCGACGTGCGCCTCGACCTGTCGAGCCTCCCACTCGCGGATCGCCTTCCGGCCAGCCGGTGAAGGCGCAGGGGTGGCTTTTGCCTGAGGTCTGATCCTCGACAACCTGCTACCTGCGTCTGATTACGGTTGTTCCAGCATGGACGAGCCCCTATCAATCCCTACTGCGCCAGGGGGGCCAGAAGCCACCACCAGCCGCTTTGCGCAGCGCACACGGTGCAGAGCCGTGGGTCGAGAGGTTCGTCGCCGGAACAATCCTGCCAAGGTGTCACGGCAGCGCCAACCTGGCAAGGCGAACCAGGAAAGCCGACGTCGAAGTGACGTCGTCACGCCGTGACGTTGCGTTGGTCACGGCATCCGAGCAGCACCGTGGGTCATTCCGACCCGCCGCCAGCCTCCGCGACCGCCTTCCGCATCCGCTCGATGACCAGCCGCTCGATCTCGTCATCGCTCTTCCTCGCCGCGGCCCGGGCCTGCTCGAGCTTCAGCACCACATCGGCCATTCGGTCCAGCTTCTCGACCGCCTCGGTGTCGAGTTTGAAGCCGATGTCCACCCCCATCGCCCTGGCCTTCCCGTCACCGAGGCTCGTGGTCTTGTTGAGCTTTTCGAGCGTCCGACCGGTGTCGACGTCGATGATTTTGAGCATCCGCTCGGTGCATCGCTTCGACAACTCGCTGATGTCGGTTCCGCTCGTCGTCGTACGCGTTTCGGCGGCGCCGTCGGTTGAGTCAGCGGTGCCGTCCGAGGTCATCGGTCACCACCAGCGTGGGGCGACGGTAGGTCGCGTGTCAAATTGACACTCACCATGGACGTGGCTCCCCGTCAGGGATCGAGGCCTCGGTTACCTCGTCGCGGTCTTTCGAGACGAGCGCCCGCCAACTGGCGCCATCGAGCGCAAACTCCTCGTCGGAGTGGCACGAATCTGCCCACTCCGGCCACTTCTCGCGATCGCAACCGAATTTGCGCAGGAAGAGAAGCACGAGCTTGCCCGGCGCCGTCAGCCACGCGCATTGCACCGAAGAGCCGTGCTCGAGCAGGTCAGCGTGGCTCAAGACGTGCGCGGCGAACTCGACGGCCAGCGCTGGAATGTCGCCCATCGGCTCGTAGAAGCCGGTCGCCCTGGCAAACGAGGTCTGCCCCTCGGCGCGCTGCCGGTCCCACGTGTCCGTGATGTCGAGCGAGCGCCCAAGGATGTCTCGAACGAGGCCCCACAGATCGTCACTGCTGCCGCAGCCGCAAAGCGGGACTCGCTGGAGGGCCGACCTGATCTCCAGCTCTCGGCGCTCCTCGTTCACGGACGCCCCGCAATCTCCCAGCACACGCAGCGGCACTTCCCGAGATGGCCTGGGCGCAGGTTGCAGGTGGCGACGACCGTGCCGTCGGAGGTCTTGATCGGGGCGTTGCACGTTGGTTCGGGCGTCATCGGAACCTCCTGTCGGTCATGAGGAGCGATTCGAGGATACGCGCCCCCTTGTCCGAAAAATACAGGGATTCATCCCATGCCCACCTCTGCCAACCGCACTGTTTTACGTTACACCACTTCATTTGCCCCATCGGTAAACTGACCACGATTGCATTGTGCCGTAGTCTCATCACGCCCCGTTGCATGCCGCGCCTGTCCTTCGCGGTCAGGCGTCCGTAGTCGATGCTCATCGTTTCCTCCTATCGCGTTGCCATCTGCCGTCGTCGCCGCGCACCCACGGGCCGAACTCGCGGGCCAGCCGAGCCGATTCGTCTTCATGTCCCATGCGCAGCGACGCTGCGATTCGCTGGATGTCCCGCGCGAATCTGTCGACGCCGTTCGCCTGCCGCGGGTCCGACTCAGCCGGGTAGACCCGCGCCGGCTTCGCGCGCTTGGCCCTCACAATCCGGCCTTATCCAGGCGCTTCTTTCTGGCGTGCTCCATGAGCGCCTTGACCCAGCGCTCGGCAACCTCTTTCAGATCATCGTCGCTAACATCTCCGACCGATATGTTCCCCACCTCCTGCCCATTTACCTCGATGAACAGGTAGTTCGGCAACGATGGCGTGCGCAACATGACTTTCATTTCACCATCTCCCGTCTCCGCGTCACCGACGTCTCGTCGGCAGCGGTGTCGTCGTCGATGAGCGCGTAGAGTCGGCGCTCGCGGATGGCAGAACCTGGCTGCCATCGAGTGAAACTTGGTTCACATCTTCCGGCGGCCTCCCATGAATAGGCGCTGACCGATTTCTCTGACCTGCCGGTCTCGTAGCAGTAGAAAGTGGCCGCAGCAGGATGCCTATTTAAAAGAATCCTTCGCTCTCTTCTTCCGCACGCGTGACACGGCCGCAACTCGACCGCCATCCCCACGCGAAGCTGCGCCTCGTCCGTCACCAGCTTCCACGGGTCGCGCGTCATGGCCGGCCCTCCTCGGTCGGCTTCTCGTCTCCCGGTACCTGAATCGGCGACCAGTGCGTGGCGTAGCCGTCCTCGTTGAAGTCGTCTTCCAGGATGCTGCCGGTCCCGCGTGGTGGCTCGCAGACGCGACCGCCCGGTGCGTGCCACAGGATCACGTAGCCGTGGTCCTCGCGCAGCTCCTCGATCGGTCGTAGACGGTTCGCCTCCCCCGCCAGCCCGTCGAGCGCCAGGCGTTCGAGGTAGTCAAGGACATCAGAGAGTAGCGTCTCCGAGTAGCTTTGCGCCCGCGCGTTCTTTGCGACGACGAGCAGCTCGCGAAGTGCGGTC
>Ga0207702_10004287_pt1 | contig 12721 bp, 16 predicted proteins | sample KBSCornC62_FD_184302 | JGI IMG/M metagenome (GOLD analysis project Ga0207702, IMG submission 184302) | Corn rhizosphere microbial communities from Kellogg Biological Station, Michigan, USA - KBS Corn C6-2 (SPAdes) (version 2) | ecosystem: Host-associated > Plants > Roots > Rhizosphere > Soil ...
CGATCATCTCTTCCACCGTCTCGACGCTGTGCTCCAAGAGGTTGAGCTGCCAGTCGAGCTCGCGTATAGAGGCGACAAACTGCTCGGCGCGGCGCTTCATTTCCCGGCCCCGGATCTGGGCGAGCCTTTGGCGGCTGTTCCCACCCGTGCCTGCAAACAAGCGCCTCGCGACTGCCGCTCTCGATTGGGCCAACGTGCGTGAGAGTGGGCCGCAAGGTGCGACCCACTCTCGTCTAGCAGCCTTCGACTCGTCCCTAGGCCGGAACGTGGTTGTCCATACCGGCGAATCGGCCGTTTGGCAGCTGGGCGAAACAGGTCATGAGGTCGCCGTTGGTATCGATCCCGGGGATCGCCTCGATCTCTTCAAGCGTCAGCCCCAAGAGCGGGGCGAGGTCTTGCAAAGAGATGAGCTGGAACGAGTCCGGGCACCCACCGACTGGTGCCGCTGCTCGTGCCGGAGACGCCGTTCCCGCCACGCATCCCAAAGCAAACGCCGCCGCCGTGGCGACCGTTGCCCCAAAGCGCTTCACTGAGTTCCCCCTTCCGCCTGCCGCAGTTGGCGAATGCCGATCGTGGCAAACCGCGCGACAGCTTTCAAGGGCCGCCCGCGGTGCGGAGCCAGCAAGAGGACGGAACGAGACTGCCGCTTAGCGGGGCTGTCGAGGAGGAGCGGATGATGGGACTCGAACCCACGACCTTCTGCATGGCAAGCGGGTCGTGGGTTCGGCCCCGATGCGCCGCCAAGGCGTATGGTTGAGCGGAAATCTGTCCTCCCCGCGCGGCACTGGCCGTTGCTGTATCGCCGCCGTTTGCTCGCGATTCCTTGCGGTTTGGGCACTAGAACGGGCTTGTGCCCAAACGCCCGCGACGCGCACGCCACCTTCGACGCTCCGGTTAGGGACGGACGCGGTGAAGGCAACCCTCGACCGAGCTCCAGCGGTGCAGCCAAGCGGGGCCGCTCAACTTCGACCCCGTAAGCGCCGCGGGGCGTCGTTGGCGAGGCGATCCTCATAGGTAGGTCACCGCCCGCCTTCGGACCGGCGGCCGCCGCAGCGGTCACTGCACAGGTAGCAGCCGTCGACGGCCAGGATGGAGCCCTTCTTGCCGTCGGACCCTCCGCATGATCGGGGCGCTAGCCGAACGTTCCTGTGGAGCTTACGAGCCCTTTGCCTGTTCGCGTATGGCCCCAGCCGCATTATGGGGAGCGTTCGTTGCCTCTTGCGCCCTGCCGGCGGGTAGGAAGGCTGCGTACATCGCTCTTCGCCTCGGCAGCCTGAGCGGCCGTTGACGCCGCCTTCGCTTCGTCGGTTCCGATCTTGAGGCCGAAGTACGCGCCGACGAGAGTTCCAATCGGGCTCATCCGTGGACGTCTTGACAGGCGGATTCGGGACGGCGGGATTAGGACGTGAAGGTGGCGTTGTCATGAATCCGGCGATCCTGAAACTTTGTGACAGCTGTGTCTAGGATGCGCGCAGCGTGTCCTGTGCCTGCCGTCAGGAGAGCTCCGCGAGCATCGGCTAGACCTGTGTCGCGGTTTCTCAGAACAGCCCGTGCACCCAGTCCAGCTTGTCGTCGAGCCACCCGAGCGTCGCGAGGCTCCCAGACAGCGAAGTAGGAGGTCGGCTCAACAACGTGTCCGACGCCAGCACACGCGAGAAGTCCACTGCTCCCCCCGGCCTGGGTTCGCCGGCGGGCGTTCTGAATTCGACTTGAGCCAGGTTCATCACCTGGATCGCCTCGTGAGCAATCAAGCCGTACGCAATCGTGGTCGGATGAATCCCGTCTAGTGAGAAAAGCCCGCCGTCGGTGCGACCGGCCGGTCCGGAGGCGAAGAACCTCGTGTTCGGCACCGGATCGAGCCTCGCCAGCTCGGGGGGGAGTTGGTACGGGGTCCACCAGTCCGGCTGAGCCGCAGGGTCGGATAGGTAGCGCTTGGTGGCCAGCCGATCCAGCAAGCCGCCAACGTCGAAGAGGTACCAATCGAGCCCACTCTCTCTGGCTGCCGCGACCGAGTTGATGATCGTCTGGTTGAAGGCGTCGATCGCGGAGTCGACCGCGCGGGCCTCTTCTTCGGTGATGTGTGGGTCGACGTCTTCGTCGAAGTCTTCGTCGCGAATCCAGGGTCGCGTGTAGAAGGGGAAGTAGCGCGAACCAGACCGAACCTTTGCGCCGACACCCCGCGCAATTGGCGCGATCGTAACCGCCGGAACCGTGCCCACGATCACGTGCCTCGCCTTGATCCGCCGTAACTCCGCAACGACCAAGTCCCACTCGGCCGCAAAGTGCTCGGGGCGCCAGACCGTATACGCGCCCTTCTCGTCGAGGTCTTTGTAGCCGGCGCCGCTCCAAGCCAGCTTCAGCTTCGTCACCGCCTGCAGGGCGTTGTTCGACCCGAGGAGCACAGTGAGGGTCTCGATCCCCGGCCCGCGATCGGAGACGTCGGTCCCCTGCTCGCCGAGCAGACGCGCAGCGCCGAGCGGCGTAAGGAAACGGTTGCCCGCACCGCGCGCGCTCTCGAGCACGAACAGTGCTGCTCGATCATTGTCGTCCTCGACCTTCTGCTTCGGGAACCAGACATCGTCGCGCGGCCGCCCGATCCGGCGGCGCACTTTGGTGGCCGTCAATGAGAGAGTGTCTCGCAGATCCCAGCCGTAGATCGCCAGGTTGTGCAGGATTTGGTCGGCCGGCGGGGTTTTCGCACCGCCCCCACGCTCCCAGTAGTCCTCCACCTTGTCTAGGTAGCGGTGAAGCCAACGCGCGATGGCGACGTACTCGTACCAGTCGGCCTTCGATCCGAACCGCGACTCGAAGGAACGTAGCGCGCGCTCGATATCGAGCGGGATCCCCCCGGGACCGTTGGGTGGCTCGTAGACCGGGCGTCGGAAACGTTGAAACTCGCCGAGTTCAAATGCAACGATCGCCGGCCACGACAGGTCGGTCCTGAAGATCGCCCCGCTCATGAACCCGTGACTGATCGAGTCGCCGATCGTCACCAGCCGGTTGCGCGGCTCTCCTGTCCGCTCAACGTCCACCGCGATGTTCAAGGTTGGGTCGATCTCCGGCTTACGCGGTTCGAAATGGATCTCGAGTCCGGCGGGGATTGCTTCGCGCTCGTCGGCGGCGGGCATCACGCCACCCCCTCAGGTTCTTGGCCCTACCTTGGCTTCGTCGATTAGACCACCTCGCAGCACGGTCATCAAGGACGCGAAGCCGCCCGTCAAAGCGAGCTCATGGCAACAAGTGTCCGGTTACCGGCCCGAAGTAGCCTGGACGAGGTGAGGGTTCGCGATGAGGCGCTTCAACTTGATCACTGCCACCGGTCCTTCGAGTCGCTCCTGCGCGCCCTCCTCACGATCCGGGATTACCACTGCTCGCCCGGTGACTCCCGTGGGTACTTCAATTGAGGCCAGTCGCTTCCGCGTTGTGTCGACGGTGCTTGCCGGCGCACCAACGCGCGCCGCAAGGACTGCCCAGGTCGTGGCGTGATTGACGAGGAAGTCTGGGCGATGACCAAGCGGCTGGTCGTAGTCGCATATGAACCAGTCGTTATCGCGCAGCCGCCTGCGAACGTGGCGGTCGAAGACGGTCGTGGCGAACCTCGTTCCTAGCCGCCACGCATAGTCAAGCAGCCTGTCCCGCTTGTCAGTGCTCCACTCAGGAAGTTCCTCGCGCGCATCCCCGAAGACGAACGTGATCAGGTCGACCTCGTCATCGTTGAGGAGCCCGAGTTCTGCCAATCGCACAACCATGACGCCCTCTCCGATGTCGCTCGGGTCGTGGAGAATGGCGTCGCGGACGAAACGCAATCGCTTGCGCATCACCTCTGCCACCTGCTCCAGATCGCCCTCCACGCTTCCGGTCCTCGGACGTTCGGAGGTCTTCACGCCGTCTCTGAGTTCGTCTGCCGCATCCGGGAGGTCGCGGGTCGCTCGCTCGGCTGCGTCGATATGCCGTACGACTTTTACACCAAAGAATTCGAGGCTCTCGGTTTGGCCCAAAGCGGCCATGACAGCTTTGGGGGCAAAGATGGCGGTGATGAGCGCGCCGCCGATGACAAGCAGCGTCAAGGACGTCGCGTCCGGATGCAGTTTGCCCTTGTCGCCGAGGTATATGGCTTGCAGCACCAGCAAAACTGCGACGATGACCAAACCAGCGGCCGCGCACGCACGCAGCGTCCTGTCTCGCACCGCATCACTCTAGGTGGAGCGTCCTCACGTTGCAACGAAACAAAGCGACGCGAGCTGCAGGTGCTGAATGGGCCGTAGAGGCGGTCGCCAACCCGCCGGGGGAACCGTGGACGTGAAAGTGCGGTACGTCCTGGCCGCCGCCGGACTCGTTGTGTGCCGCATCGATGTCCCTCCGCAGTCGTAGGTCGATCGGATCGGGGCGGCGAAGAGCTGCGCGGTGCGGTAGACGGCTAAGAGCGCCGTGTCCGTGATGGCGTAGACGTTCTCGTAGTGATCGTTCGGCACCGCCGTTGTCGCGGTGGCTCCTTAAGAGAGAGCCGTTTGAGCTCGTGGGCGCCGGTCCGGCGCTGGCCCGTGAGACCACCGAACTGTTTCCGCGTCGTCGGGATCACGACCGCGGGCAGCGCGAATCGCTGTATCCCGTGCCGCGGCGGTACGAGAAAGCGCGCGGTGAGAGCACGAGGATTTGCCGGACTTTGGGCTTTCCTTGATTGATCTCCCCCGTGAGTACGAGCGCCCGTCTCTTCGCGATAACCAGCTGATGGCACCGTGCCGAGTTCGACCATGGCAGGTGGAGCGCTAGGCGGGCTTTAGTGGCGTCGTTGAACCGAGCGTTCGTGAGAAACCGTCCACTGCCCAACGCGGCCGCACTAAAGCGGTGAAACCTCGCACCCGCTCGCACCGTCTCGATCTCGATTGGACCAATAAACGAGTCGACCAAATCGTCGGGTAGTGATCCGTCGGCGCCCGTCGCCTTCAGCAGCGCAACCGCGTTCTTTCTCGAGATCGTGATACCGGCCCCGTGCGTTGCGGCACCAGCCCGCTCGATCGATGATGGTGACGCCGTCGCCTTCCCCTTCTCCGCCTTCGCCTCTGGGGGGTTCGACGCCCAGGTGAATGCGACGATCGCAAACCCAGCCAGCAACGCCGCCGCAAACATCGACCTCAGAGCACGCCTGTATTTCCTGCGCGCCCCAATCAGCAGACCCTCCTCGCTGATTCTTTCCACGACCGGCGCCAGATCGAAGAGACGCTTCTTTGCTTCCGCTTCGTCGTGGATGTTCTTCGGAGTTCGGTCCCTTTCGAGGCGCTGCAGCGCCTCGAGATAGTCCTCTCGCGCGTCGCCGTATTCCGCGTCGAACGCCGCAAGCGAACGTCCGTGGCCCCGGAGAAGCTCCCAATTCGCGGCGAACATTGCGGCCAGCTCCTGGTCTTGTACGAGCGTCGGCAAGTCGCAAGTGATCGGTTCGGCGACGCTGACCGCAGCCCAAATCGCCGCAGCGATAGCCCCCAGACCCACAACCGCCGCGCCGACGGCGATCCAGAGCCGCCAGTCGTCGATCTTGAGCTGGCCAAGGTTCGAGAGCGGCGCTGATCCCGCAAGTGCGACTCCGATCGCCGCAAACGCGAGTATCAGCCAGCGCGCGCTGTCGCGGAGCTTGTCGATTGCCGCATACGCCTCGTTGGTGGGTGACGCCTTCTCAGCGACACTCACGCCTGAGGCAGAGCGATCACGACATCGCGACCCGCGCTCTCGGCTTCGCGGATCGCGTCCGAATACGAGGCGATGTCGATCGTGTCGCCTACCTCCGGAGCAATCACGAGCGGCTGTTCTGGCTCAAGGCTTGCGATGTAGGTCCGAAGTTCATCGGGGCGCTCCCACAGGTGCGTACGAACCGGATTAGGCCAGTCGTCGTCCACCTCGCTCTTGACGACGAACCGGATTGAATTCGAATGTCCCATGGCCGAGTGCCTCCTCCGGACCCCCGCCGACAGTGAACCGGCGACTTCGTAGACGACGTGCCTAGATAGTGTCTGGCAGGCAACGTGACATTTGCGTCAAGCGGAGTCAAGCTCATTCGCAGAGCGGCGTTCTGCGCCGTCGGAACTGATTCAGCGAGGCACGCGAAGTCGAGCAACGGATGCAACTCAAGCGCGTTCGGCGCGACACCGGTCTGGCCGTGCTTGAAGTCGAAGAAGGCGACGCCGGTGACGCGTGCCTTGGAACAGACCCGGGCAGCAGCTCGTGAGTTCTTCATCTGCTTCCTCCGATACGCGTCGCTCCAACCGTGCAGAGCGGCGACGGTGTCTCGGCGATCATCGTCTTGACGCCCGCGCGCAGCACGAGATGGTGGTCCAGGTCGTCCTCGGAGCGGACGAACGTCACGGCAGCAGGTCACGCTAAGGAACAGCGAGAGGCGGCCCGGGGGGCCAAGCCGTCACGAGCGCTGGCGCAGCAGGAAGTCGAGTGTGGCGCGGTTGAACGTCTCGGGATCCTCGTGCAGCCCAGCGTGCGAGAGATGCTCGAAGACCAACAACTCACTTCCGGCGATCCCGCTCTTGAGCGGTTCGGCGAAGCGCGTGGAGCAGACGACGTCTCGCCCTCCGGTTGTCACGACGTAGATGCGCGCTCGAGCGCGAGTCGGCCGGGTGGCGGAAACGAGTTGGGTCGCGGAAGCGCCACGAGCTGTGCGACCGTCGCAGGGCGTCGCGCGAGGAGGACTGGCCGGTCCTTCAGCGTCTTGATCGACCAGCGCTCGACGCCGCCGCAGGCGAGCGCCACGGAGAAGTGAGCGTGACGTCCAGGTGACGGAGCCGCCACTCGCGCCGCCACGGCCGCCACCAGAGCCAGGAGCACCACCGCGGGCACCCGGCGCCCGGTCGTTCTGCGCATCTGACGACCTTACGACTCGCTCCGGCCGTGGTTATAGGCGCGCGAAGCGAAGGGTTGTACTGTGGGATATGCCGCCAGAGAAAGGGAGCGCGTGTCGAAGGCGAACAGAGAGTCGCCCCGGGTGCGCGGGCTATTCGAGTCCGGAAAGCGGGCAAGGAAGTGGCTGATCGGCCTTCTTCTTGCCGGAGTCGCTGCCGCTGTCACGAGCTATGTGACTAGCGGTATCCGGTCCGGCGTCGACCATGCACACAGCCTCGTCAAGCATCAGCCGGCACCGGTTCTCGTAACAGTCACTCACTCAGCGAGCAAGGGGTCCGGACATTGGTACTTCGCTGGTCCCGCCTCGGCTGTTAAGGCAATTCCGCTTCCGACAGGCGATCTGGGCAGCCTCGAGACATGGGACGCGTGGGCACGGGCACACGGAGGTGTCGACGCTGACATGACCGCGGTACAGGTCGTCCTCGAAGGAGCCACGCCGTATCCGGTCATCCTCACGAGACTCACCGTCGAGGTGGTCGACCGCGCGACTCCGGCGCGACGGGGCGTTCACTACGTGGTCAGCGGCGGCGGCCCGGTGGGGGTCCGCTTCTTCGACGTCATGCTTGACAAGAGGCCGCCGACGGTCCACTCGATACCGGCGGAGTTCAAGCCGCTGAAGCCGGCGATCGACTTCCCCTACAAGGTCTCCCAGACCGATCCGGAGGTCCTTGACATCCGTGCCTATGCCCTGAAATGCGACTGCACCTGGCGGGCGAACCTCCAATGGGTCTATCACGGTAAGCACGGCTCCACGGTGATCGACGACGATGGGAGGCCGTTTCGGACGGTGGCCGGACCCAGCGCAATCCAGTACTTTCCGAAATTCGACGTCGGTTCCGGGACTGTTGGCGGTAGCTAGCGCCCTTGCGGCGCAGCACAGAGCTGAGGAGGACGTGCGCGTCCTGCGCGCGATTGGTCGACTCGTTCTAACGCCTGCGGTGCCCGGCGCCACGCCGGTCACTGTCCTGAACGATCCGAGGCGGGCGGCCGGGTGCTGACCCTCCTCCTGGGGGAAACACCGGAACGCCGCATGCCCGACTGCCTCCTCCTCGGCGCTTGCCACTCGAACAGATGCCGTCGAGCCGCGCATCCCTCGTTCGGGTGATCCCGACGCCGATCCCGTGGGTCGTGCTGCTCGCCTTCTTCGCCCTCGATCCCGAGGCCGATCAACGCGGCGACCTCACTGCCGAGCTCGATTGCTCCATTGCGTCTCTCGGCGCGAACTTTCCTGCGCAGGCCCCGCGCCTCCGGCTGAACGACAGCGCGGCTGAGGGTGCGGTGTAGCGCCGGTCACACCACCCGGTTATGGCGGCGGACTGTCACACAACCGTTGCATGGCAGTCACGGTGACGTTGCCGAGCGGCTTCACGATCGCCTTGTCATCGACCAAGGGGCCATCTAATGAAGCTCTCGTTCCTCATCTGCGCCGCTGTCGTGCTCGGCTTCTCTGCCTCGGCCGAAGCCTCCGTCTTCCCCGGCTTCCATTCACCGACCGGAAACATCAAGTGCTACTACAACCCGCACGGGCTCAGCTCGCGCGGCTTCACGCCGATCGTTCGTTGTGGCCTCGAGCACGCCGACTACGCACAACAGCTCCAGCATCGCTGCAGTGCAGGCGACTGGCATGGCTTCGAGCTGACACCGACGGGCAGGCCGCTGCTCTACTGCCCCGGCGGCGCGAGCGGGGACCGCGTCGCCTATACGACCCTCGCTTATGGCGAGAGCTGGGAGCGCGGCCCGTTCACCTGCACCTCGCGGATCACCGGTGTCACCTGCCGTAATCGCACCGGCCACGGGTTGTTCATCTCCCGGCAGCGCTACCGCGTCTGGTAGGGACGCGGGCCGACAGCGACACGTAATCGACTCCGCGCTTCAAGTGCGGTCAGCCCTTCGTGCCTTAACGCGTGCAATCACGCGCTCTCGATTGGCCGCGTAGTACGCGCGCGACTTCGCCCGCTCGCGCTCGGGATCCTCAGCATACCGCCGGCGGTCACGGTTGCGATAGCGGCAGCGGTCGGAACAAAACCGCTTGCTCATGCGGGCTTCACGCATGTACTCGAACGGCTCGCCGCACTCCTCGCACTTATCCGCTCTCATCGTTTCTTTCCCCCGGAGAGAGATTGGGTGACTTTGGCGGGGTCAGCGCGGACCTCCCAATGAAGGACACCCCCCGCCCGCATGGTTGGGCCGCAAGCCGGGTAATACGTTGAGCGAAGCGCGCACGGTTGCCGCTGAGCACGACGAGGCGGCGTCCCGTTGTGCGTCCATAGGCGAAGGGTCGCCGGCGCTGGCGCATCGACGCCCTCACCCGACAAAAGTGGGAGGCAAGGAGCTCGCTAGTGCTGGCAGTCGTCGCAGCGCGAGCGCCGAGGAGCCCGTGCGACGAAGCGCTTCCGGCAGCCGGTGCAGATCGTGCTCCAGCCACCGGGGACCGGAAATCGTCCGTCGGTAGCGAAACGAACCGCGCGACTTAGGAGGTCGGAGCAGCGACGAACCTCGGATTTTTCACGACAGACAGGGCAGTAGCTCGCGAACGTAAATCGACGCTCACTCGTGGAGTCGGCGAAGACGATCCCGCAGCCGTCGCCGTACTGGTTCCAATCGATGAGGGTGCGACTGAGGCGGTGGCGGACCCTCACCGAACGCATCCTCCCGTCACGCGTCTCCTCGCGATATGTGCGACCAACGCAAACCGTTAGCGGCCGGCCGTCCTCGAGCTGCGCCCGTTTTGCCGCACCCGGGCCGAGTCCATTGGAAGCCCATTCCCGCATGTGGAGGATCGAGGGAAAGAACGAGCGAGGGACGGCCCTGCCTTCGCCGACCAGCTCGAGGAACTCCTGAATGGAATTGAACCGGTCGACCGCGAGGAGGTAGCGATCGTCCCCACTTCTGTCGGGTGACATTTTCGCCGATTGCCGCGCTGTTTCACTGGTTGACCTGACCGCCGACACCTTCGCAGGAGCGGACGACGTACTCGCTCCGCTTCTCTCACTCAACGAGGTCGCGCATGTGCTGCGCGTCTCGCGACCGACCGTCTACGCGCTTGTGAGGCGTGGCGAGCTCGAACCGATCCGTGTCGGCGAGCGGCTGCGCTTCGAGCAGGGCGACATTCGTGCGTACCTGACGCGGAACAAGGCCACCCAAGAAACGCGAGAGGCCGGCTTCCCGGCCTCGGAGCCTCTCGCAGATGGAACCGATGGCGAAGCTACCAGCACCACCTGACGCCGAGCCGCAGCGAAGTCGGCTGCGCGAGATCTGGAAGGCGATGATGTTGTCGCCGACGCTCGAGGTCTGCGAGGCGCTGCTCCGAGGCGAATCGGTGCCGCTGGAACGCCTCGATCCGGAATGGGTCGCACGGTTTGCGAGGCGCGAGCGATGAGCGAGCGCGTCACCCTTGACGAGTTCAACAGCGTCCCGAGCACCAACACGACACCGGCCGACCTTTCTTTCCGCCCAGTAAGTCCTGGGCGGCTTGGCGGAAAAGAGAACGTCGAGAAAACCCTCCCGTTTGCTCTCCTCACGACCGCACTTGAGAACGTTCCACCGGACCCGGAGTGGACGTGGAAGGGCTACCTCGCACCGGGAGCCATCACACTGCTCGCGGGTCGGCCGAAGGTAGGGAAGAGCACGCTTCTGTTCGGCCTCATCGCTGCGCTCGAGGCGGGTGAGCCGCTGGCCGAGCTCCCAACCGAGCCGGTCGGGGCACTTGTACTTTCCGAAGAGCGGGAAGCCACGCTCGCAGAGAAGGCGCACCACTGGAATCTCCGCGGCCGCGTCCACCTGCTCATGCGTCACCAGGCGAATGGGCGCAGGTGGACGGAGATCGTCACCGAGGCCGTCGACTACTGCCAGCTGCATGGCCTCGGGGTTCTGATCGTGGACACCTGGGACAAGTGGACGGGCCTCAAGGGGGATGCGGAGAACAACGCCGGCGCGATCCTGGAGGCGCTCGAGCCACTAGTGCAGGCCGCGGGCGCTGGGCTCGCGGTTCTCATTTGCGCCCACCAGCGCAAGAGCATGGGCGAGTTCGGAGAGGCTGTGCGCGGCTCGAATGCGCTCACTGGTGGCGTCGACGTCGTCCTCGACCTCGAGCGGCCGCGATCGGATTCGCTCACCGGCGAAGGCGTCCGCGTGCTCCAGGCCGTCTCGCGTTTCAGTGCCACGCCTGACGAGTTGGTCATCGCCTTGACCGATGAGGGCTATGAGGCTCGCGGTGATGCTCTGACCGCGACCGCCCAGGTCGAGCAGCGCCAGATCCTCGCCACGCTCGAGGCGCTGGGCTCCGCTGGGTACGACGCGATTTCGGAGGACACCGGCCTACCGCGGACGACGGTGCAGCGGCGGCTGGAGGAACTTGGCGAGCGCGTCACCCGGAGAGGCAAGGGCAAGCGCGGCGATCCGTTCCTGTTCACTGCCCACTCCCTTACTGGGCGGAAAGAAATCGAGACGCCAACTGAGGCCGAAGTCGAACGGCTCGCCGCTCTCGCGCGTGAAAGCCAAGAGGCCAGCGCATGACCGAGCGTGAGTTCCAGCGGGCCGTGCTCCAGGTCGCAAAGCTCTTCGGCTGGCGTGCCGCTCACTTCAGGCCAGCGCGGATGGCGAACGGCCGATGGCGGACACCGGTCGAAGCCGACGGCACTGGCTTCCCTGACCTCGTGCTGCTCCGCCTCGATCAGATGCTGGTTCGGCGAGCTCAAGGTCGGCGCCGGGAAGCTGAGCCGCGAGCAGACGACCTGGATCGAGGCGTTCGACCGGGCAGGAGTCGACGCCGGGGTCTGGCATCCCGACGGCTGGGATCGGATCGAGGACGAGCTCCGATGAGCGCGCGCCCGACGGCTGCCCAACTGCTCGACCGCGAAGGCGCGTTCCTCAGCCGAACCGATCTGCGCGAGCTCGGCCTCGAGCGCCGCGCGGTCGATGCAGTCTTCCGCGCGCTTCCGGTCGTTTCGTTGCCTGGCTACAGCCGGCCGCTCATCCGGCGGGAACACTTCCTCAAGCTTGTAGCCGAGCACACCTACTGCGGCGATCGTGTGCGGCCGTGAGAAGTCCTAGACGCGTTTAATTCGAGGTCCTAGAATCCAGTTCGGCTGCCGGGGCAGCCACCCGTCACAGATGAACCGCCCCGGCGAGAACGGAGGCTAGAACATGCCTAGTGCCTGGGTCACCAAGCGCACGGCCAAGGACGGCTCGAAGCGTCATCGGGTCATGTACCGCCTGGGAGGACGTGAAAGCGTCCCTCGCTACGGCGGGTCGTTCAAGACTCAACGCGAGGCAGTGCAACGTCGGGCGTGGATCTTGGGCGAACTCGCAGCGAAGCGCGTGCCCGACATCCGCTTCCTCGAGCCCAAGCAGGCTCCGACACTACTCGAGGCCTACGAGCGCTGGCAGGCCTCGCGAGTCGACGTCTCCGAGGCCACGAGCCTCTACCAGCGCTCCGCGATACGGCGGGCGAAGGCGCTGCTTGATCGTCGCGTGGATGAGATCACGGCCGAAGACGTGGCCACGCTCGTGGGCGAGCTCGCCGCCGCCGGCCGCTCGCGCGAGACGATCAGGAAGACGATCACCGTCCTCTCAATGGTGCTCGACTTTGCAAGCGTCCAACCGAACCCCGCCCGCGATCGCGTTCGCGTTCGACTTCCGCGCGAAGACCGGGCCGAGATTCAACCGCCGACCGCGGCGCACGTGGAGGCCGTTTCGACCTCTTCCAGGCCGTCACGGAACTCGTGGCGCGCGAGGATCGCGTCCCTGACCGGCGCGTCTTCCAGGGCTTCGGCGTCGACCGATTCCGCACAGCGATCGGCCGAGCCTGCACCGCGGCCGG
>Ga0207702_10004288_pt1 | contig 12720 bp, 10 predicted proteins | sample KBSCornC62_FD_184302 | JGI IMG/M metagenome (GOLD analysis project Ga0207702, IMG submission 184302) | Corn rhizosphere microbial communities from Kellogg Biological Station, Michigan, USA - KBS Corn C6-2 (SPAdes) (version 2) | ecosystem: Host-associated > Plants > Roots > Rhizosphere > Soil ...
ACCGTGGGTTCGAATCCCACCCCTTCCGCCAGATCGATGTATCTGTTAAAATAGCGTTTGACACGTGTTCCAGCGGTTAACCACTGACCGGGAAGAGCAGCCCGCCAAAATGTATTTCATTTTGCCGGCGCGATGAGAAACCTGCTTACAGGTGTCTCATGTCTTAAGGAGAGGTACCCAAGTGGCTGAAGGGGACGGTTTGCTAAATCGTTAGTGGGGCGCGAGCTCCAGCGAGGGTTCGAATCCCTCTCTCTCCGCCAAGTAGAAAAGGCCTGTCGAAAGACAGGCCTTTTCTTTGTTATGAGGAAGATGCGGCCCGTCGTTGCTCCTTTTTACGGCATGGTGCTATTTTTGGCTTCAAAAGCAGCCCTTGTGCACCTGTACGCCAATTCCCGTACAATTTTGTAGTACAATACGCTTATGGACAATCAGCCCGGTCAAGTCAATGTTCCGATTTCGCATAGCGATACTCCCGGCCCGGGCGAACAACCTGCCCCGGGTGCTTCGGGCGCGCCAAGCCAAGCACCACAACAGCCTGCGACGCTTCCTCCGGTGCGGCCTCAGTCTGCCGACACGGCGCCACTCCCAAACCCCTCCCCTGACGCGCCCGCGCAAATCACATCCGATACAGATGCTGGTGCTCCTGACTCATTGGATCAGGACGATGGCTGGCAATATAGCCAAGAAGCCGATGCTATGGGAGATGATGAACCGCTTCCCGATGACCTGAACTGGACAGCTTCCGAGTTTGTCGAACACAAGAAAGGCGCTGGCTGGTATGGCTTGCTGGCTCTTGCCGGTTTGGTGCTGGCCGCAATTGATTATCTTGTGACAAAAGACGTTGTTTCTACCGGTGTTATCGTTATAGCTGCAGTACTATTCGGCATATATGCCGGCCACAAACCGCGTACACAACAGTATCACCTCTCGCCCCAGGGGCTACAGATCGGTGAGAAACTGTACACTTTTAAGTCATTCAAGGCATTCTCTGTTACCGAAGAGGCTGGTAATGCCAGTATAATGTTCACCCCGCTCGCCCGTTTTGCTCCCGCACTGACGATATACGTGGGTCAGGAAATGGAAGATCAAGTGCTTGATTATTTAAGCGAGTTTCTGCCGTTTGAAAAGCGCAAAGCCGATGCCGTTGACGGTCTCTTAAGACGTATCCGTTTCTAGAACGGGAGCGCTCCTATCCAGTTGGTGTTAGCCGTTTTTTCTCAGTGAATGTAAAAATGCCGTACCCGGGCAAGTGGTATAGTTAGGATGTGGCATTACTGAGAAATAAACATCACGATTATGACCCGGTGTGGCACGTGGAGCTTATTATTGTTGCGGTCGTTGTACTGCAGCTGGCGTTGCCTGACAGGTTTGTGTTCGGCGTACACTGGCTGCTGCCTGCGCTTGAGGTACTGCTGGCACTACTTTTGCTGGCTACAACTCCGAGGGAGAAGGTATTTAGATCACTCGCCCGTAGGGTGAACGTCATTCTCCTGCTTGCCGCGGTGGGGCTAGGCAATCTGTATGCGTTGCTTCGGGTGGCTAATCTGCTGCTGCAGCATGGGCGTGTTAGTAATGGTCGTGAACTCATTTTGACGGCTATTAATATTTATCTGACGAACATAATAGTGTTTGCCCTGTTGTACTGGGAGATGGATGGCGGCGGACCAGGACATCGGCACGCGGCACGTGATGTGGAGCGTGATTTTTTGTTCCCGCAGAGTGGCGTGACGTCGCTTGGTGGGTGGCGTCCCACATCCATTGATTATCTGTACGTTTCAAGCACCAACGCGACCGCTTTTAGCCCAACCGACACCCTGCCCTTGAGCCGTCGTGCCAAAATGCTTATGCTGGCACAGTCGATTATTTCGCTCACGGTAGTGGCACTGGTTGCCGCACGAGCCGTGAACATTCTGAGCTAGGCGGAAATTCCTTGCCTTCTTTTCGTTCGGCACGTTCTACCGCTATTTTGCAATTTTCACAAAAGTGCTCTATTATATATGTTGAAAAGTGTAAATCGTAGCCTGGAGGCAACGTAACCTATGTACGATCAAGACGAACCTGTTCTGCGCCGTATTTTGTTGATTGCCCTGTGGTTTATCATCATCGTGACGGTGGTGTGGGCCGTGATATGGCTGGTTTTCTTCCGGAATAACGAAAAAACCTCCAACAATACGCACATCCAAACGTCGCAGTCGACTGGCGGTTCAGGCAACCAGCAAAAGCAACAAAAGCAGTCTAACGGCGGCAGTAAGCCGAACGACTCCAGCTCCGGATCTTCTTCGAGCTCAAATGGCAACACGGGCAGCTCAAACTCAACCGGGAGCTCCAGCTCGGGCGCTGCTACAACCACCCCGGCTCCGTCGACAACCAGCACCACGACCACCCCGGCCCAAACGCCCAAAGAACTGGCCAATACGGGCGCGGGAGACGTGATTGTGCCGTTTACGGTGGCGACGGTGGCCGGCTACTCGTTCTACTATATCCGGCAGCTCAAGAAGCAAACCCGCTAGTGGCTGCCTGCATACTTTGCACATTTTGGGCGGAAAACTCCGCTCCTCTCTCCAGCATATTTCTAGTACGCATGCGTTCCGGTGCTCGCTTTCCTCTCCAAACTGCACAAAAGTATGCAAACCGTCTTACATCAGGTAGAACTGGTATACTTGAACAAAGAAATGAACACTCGTAGCAACCCCGTCCTGTCGGTCGTAGTGCCCCTGTATAACGAAGCGGCCAATCTGGAACAGCTGCATGCCTCGCTTGCGCCAGTGCTGCGAGAGGTGGGTTTGCCGTACGAGCTGATCTTTGTAGACGATGGTAGCACCGACAGCAGCGCTGCCGTACTGGCAAAACTGCACAAAGCCGACAAGTCGGTACATACCCTGCACCTCAGCCGCAACTTCGGTAAGGAGGTGGCTATAACAGCCGGTCTGCACCGTGCCCGCGGCCAGGCAATCCTTACGCTGGATGCCGATGGGCAGTTCCCTGTTGAGTTAATAGGCGAATTTGTGAAGCGCTGGCAGGATGGGGCCAAAGTGGTGATTGGCGTGCGGCAGTCGAATCAGCGCGAGGGTTTTGTAAAGCGCTACGGCTCAAAGCTGTTTTACAAGTCGATGGGCTTGCGACTTACCCCCGGAGCGACCGATTTTCGCTTGATAGACCGTGTCGTGCAGCAGGATTTTGCACAGCTGACTGAGCGCAACCGCATCACCCGTGGCCTTATTGATTGGCTTGGGTACCCGCAGGAGCACATCCCGTTTCAGGCTAATCCACGCCTGAATGGCAGTGCCAGCTACTCGTTCAGGAAACTGTTCAAGCTGGCGGTCGACAGTGCCATCTCGCTCAGCATTTCCCCACTGTATCTCACTGCGTACATCGGTGCGGTTGTGCTGCCGCTGGCTACACTGCTTGGTCTGGGCATGGTAATTGACTGGGCACTGGGCGATCCACTGCATTTGCATGCCACCGGTGGCGCCTATCTGATTGTACTTATTCTGTGGCTTGTTGGGGTGCTGCTGGTATCGCAGGGTATCATTGGGTTGTACCTGTCGCATATCCACACCGAAACACAGAACCGCCCACTGTACGTTATAGACGAAACGAAATCGAAAGGCTGGGAGTGAAACGACTGGATGAGCTGATGAAGCGGCCGGGTATTCGCTACCTGTTCATCGGCGGAAGCGTGTATATACTTGAGCTGGCGGTTATTGTGATTGCTCAGGACATCTACGGCGCTTCGCCGACCTGGGCGGTGGCGATCTCTTTTTGCCTCGGCACAGCGGTCTCGTTTTTTATGCAAAAGCTCATCACGTTTGGTGACACGCGCATGCACCATCGTATACTCATCCCGCAGATAATCGCCACCGCCCTGCTTATTGCCTGGAATCTGGCGTTTTCGGTGCTGCTCACCAGGGCCTTGCAGCATCACTTGCCGGCAGTTGTGACCCGTACTCTGGCGTTAGCCATAACCACCATCTGGAACTTTTACCTGTACAAAACCCGCATATTCAAAAACAGCAGCGAAGAGCTTTTGGGATAGTAATGCGCAAGTCCACAAAACCAGTCAAACCACCGGTCACCTCTGTGCAGAAGTTTTGGCATAATCCTGCGCGGCCGTTTGCGGGCCTGGCACGCAACAACATTTTTCGTCGCTGTTACGCGGTTTTCGCGCTGCTGGTACTCGTCGGTACAACCTTACTCTGGGCAGTTCTGGGCGCGCGGTTACAGGGGCGAAACGCCGACCAGTTGTCCGATCCGTACATGTTCTCGACGGCCAAAATCTTTCACGGTGCGCTCTTCCCCGGCTCGCATACCTTCCTGATCAAGTGGCCTATCTTCTGGCTGCTGAACGTGATGGGTATTAGCCAGCGCAATCTAATAATTGCCACAGTAAGCGTAGTTTTGGTAACGGTACTGGCACTGGCGTACGTGCTGTATCGCATAGACCGCCGACCGCTAGTGTTTGGCACGATCTGCCTGAGTCTAAGCTTGGCGCTGTTGCTTGTGCCCGCCCAGCCCTACGCGGGCGGGCTGTTGCCAGTAAATATGGCCATGCTTACCACGCGCAATATTGAATACATCGTATACCTTGCCGCTCTTGTGTTTTTGGCCCGAGCCAAACGTGTTAAGAGCTGGAACTTTGCGGCTGGGTGCGCGCTGTTGGTGCTGCTTATCGCCAGCGACAAGTTGTTCCTGAGTCTGAGCCTTGGCGGCGCGCTACTGGCGTTAGTTGTGTACTCCGGTTTGAAGGCCTGGAAGCTTGTCACATTCGCCGTGCACTGGCTCGTTGGAAGCGCCGTGGCGGCTGCAGGCTCAGCCGCGCTGCTGGCGGTGCTTTCTGCAACGCGTGTGACTCATCTGGTTAGTAGCAACGCGGCAACGCCGTATAAGGTGGCAGCGGGCGCCAAAGACCTTGCGTTAGGGGTTTTGTATGGCATGCTCGGCCTCTTTACAAACGTTGGTGCCAACCCTGCGTATGATGGCACCACTGTTCGTCAGCTGCCGGGCATTCTTGAACATCGGTTGCTGAGTGTCGGTGGTCCGGCGTACATTGCTGCCGCTCTTGCCCTGCTCTACGCACTAGTGCTCGCCTGGTGGTTGGCGTGGCGGGCGCCCCGCACAAAACCGCGTGCCACCCCAACGGTTGCCAGTTTGCTGGCGCTGGGGTTAATCTGGTCTACGGTAGCGGCATTCGGTGTGTTTGTGGCCAGTCATCACTACTATGCGGTTGATGCCCGCTATTTGACGATCGGCCTGTTCGCACTAGTAGTTACGGTGAGCGTTGAGTTCCGCAAGCACCGATGGCAGCATCCGGAAGTACTCATTCTGGTTGCTTGTTGCCTGTTGATCGCTATCACGCTTGCCGTCGGCACATCGCTGCGTGTGTCACGAACACAAACTGCCGCGCTGGATGGTATCAACGGCCGGAATGCAGTGATCACCGAAGCGCTACAGCGTCACAAGGTTGACATACTTGTGGGCAACTACTGGCGTGTGTTGCCGGTAAAGCTTGCCATGCATGGCGCGATTACGGCTACGCCACTTGCCGGCTGTACGCAGCCAACGGGCTCGCTGACCAGCAGCGCCTGGCAGCCAAATCTGCGCAATCATAGCTTCGCGTATTTGCTTACTATCAGTGGCAGCATTGCCAACTTCCCCGACTGCTCCGTCTCCACCATTGCCGCAACCTATGGCCGTCCGAACGCCATGCAGGTTATCTCGGGCACTGCCGCGCATCCAACCGAGGCTCTGTTGTTCTACGATCAGGGAAGCAGGCCGCCGGTTCCGGCCAAAGAAAGCGTCGCGCCGGTGTCCATCCTGCCCGTTACACTCGACAGCGTAGCTGATACCGACTGCATGGTGCCAACCATAATGAACGTGGTGGCACACGAAGACGACGATCTGCTTTTTCTCAGTCCCGATCTGCTACATGAGATACATGGTGGCGATTGTATTCGTACGGTATTCCTGACAGCTGGCGATGATGGCCAGGATAAATTGTATTGGCTGAGTCGCCAGCTTGGCGCCGAGGCGGCTTACGATAACATGTTGGGCGGAAAGCATGTCTGGGTGCAGCAGACGGTCGAAATGGCACCCGGAGAGTTCGTTACGATGGCAAGTCCGCGGGGTGTCTCCAGAATTACGCTTATTTTCTTTAACCTCCCCGATGGTAATCTGCAGGGCCAGGGTTTCCCCAGCTCCGGCTTTGAAAGTCTGGCCAAACTCAAGGCTGGCGCGGTCACAAAACTCCGTACTGTTGACGGACAGTCGACGTATACCTCCGGCCAGCTTACCGCTGCACTGACACAGCTCATGCACACATACCATCCGGCCGAACTGCACTCGCAGGCAGATGTTAAGGATGCGCAGTATCCCGATCATAGCGACCATACAACAACTGGTAAATATGCGCAGGATGCGGCGGTAATCTACGACCACCAACAGTTTGGCGATGCGGTCGCGCTACCCGTCAAACTATACATCGGCTACCCGATCCATGGCTATGGCGCGAACGTGTCTGATGGTGACCTGGCGCAGAAAGAAACAGCTTTCTTTGCCTATTCAGGATACGACTCGGTCTGCCATTCGGTAGAAGAATGTCAGCACGCCACCTACGGCTTCTACCTCGCCCGGCAGTACCAGCACAACTAGAGCTTACCTGAGCGGATGCATCGCGGATTGCGGGTAATACATCACGGCACTGCCGTCATCTGTATAATCAACGGATTGCGGTTGTCCGAGCCGTGCCTCGATCGACGCAACTGAGCATACATTTGGCGTATTGGTTATAGCACTTTCATCTAACACGATAGCGGCGCTCGTGTTCGGTTCGGTAGCATTATGCGCAAACGCTCCATCCATGGAAAAGTGAGTCTGCACAAGTGCGCCATTCAGGCACCCGACGGGCAGTGCCCTTTCGGCCGGTAGACGATACAAGTACTGTGCGGGCATGGCAGTGTCGGTGCTGGCGTAAACACGTGTATTCGGATGGTTGAGTATGTAGCGATACGCACTTGCTATATGCGCATCTGCCGGGAACGAAGTACTCCAATGCGCCGTCAGCGCGATTGCCAGCGCGGTCAGGTTTAGTGCAACTACAACACTTGCAGTCACCATGGCGGGCCGAATGGCAATTTTTGGCAGACGAACCGACCCAAACGCAAGCAGCAATGCGGGTACGGTCATGATTAGATAGCGTGAGGTTGCCGCCCCGTGCACTGCTTGTCCGCTGGCCATGTACACCAGCGTGTCAACGATCCAAACGCAGCCCACCAGAAGCAGTAGCCTGCGCGAAATCTGTCGCCGTACCGCGCCATAAAACACCCCCACTACACCGAGAAGAAGGAGCCCGACATTAGCAGCTTCTCTCGCCCGTCCGGCGTCGTTGGCGCCAGCCAACAGACTAACGGCAGACTTAACGGTTCCACTTGCACTCTGAGCCAGCCAGGCGGTTGAGAGGTGCGGCGCAGCGGCATTTCCAGTATCGGTAAAGCTCAGGTGTAGCCAATGGCCGGTAAGCGCAAACAGTACTTTAGACACCACAAAGCCGAACAGTAGTAGCCCGCAAAGCACGGCTACGGTATGCTTCCGGCAACGCTTTGCCACGGCCAGGGTACCAGCGTACAGCACGAGTGGGATTGCTGTCATGTACACCTGCAGCGGATCGCTAAAAAACAGCAGGCTCCCCAGTGTGGCAACTCCCCACTCCAAATGCGCGTTCGGTCGTCGGATAAAACGGATCCCAAGATACAGTAGTAGCAGGCCACCGGCCACCTCAAGATTGCGCGAGTTGGCAAATTCTATCCAAAATACCGACCCGGCAACCGCACCCAGCCACACGAGCGAGGCGTAAAACACCCAGCCGATCCGAACGTGAAATTCCCGGAGTATCCGTTCGGCAATCAGCCCAATGAACACAAATGTCGCTATGTTTATGGCAAGCGTCAGCAAAGTCAGCTTTAGCCGGGGTGATCCCGGCAGTATTTCCATGGGCGCATACAAAAGCAGCATCTTCGGTATGTAGGCAGTTTGACCCATGTGTGCCACACTCACCTGCCCGTGCAGCCACTGCTGGACGATTACCTGCTGGCTTACCAGATCAAAAATTGTCCGCTTGGTAAAAAATCGCAGCAGCGTCCAAAGGCACACCAGTAAAATACCCGCCGTATACGCAATCACGCGCTGCCGTGCACGCGCCCACTCCACCATCCTTTCGAGCCACATGTGACCAATTATAAATGAAGATCCCGTGCTCTTGCCTGCCCCTAGTATTTTTGTGCTCATTATGCTAAACTTACCCCTGTTACTCGATTCTGTGGTGATATTGCCGCGGACCGGGAAAAGAGAGCCCGACAAAAAGTCACGTCTTTTTGCCGGCGCGTGGAGAAAAACCCAGGATGGGTTTGTCTCCAGCAGTTTAAGCACCCGTAGCTCAGCTGGATAGAGCGTTGGCTTGCGGAGCCAAAGGTCGTAGGTTCGAATCCTGTCGGGTGTACCAAGTAAAGAAGGTCGGTTTGCCGGCCTTTTTTACTTGGTACACCATAATACCCCAGCACCGTATACTTGAAAAAAATTGTATATTATGCTAATGTTTAATTATGCTCGATGGCACAATTACAAACATGCCAGAGATAGGCACAGATCCAAGAACGCTACTCGAACTCGCGGCGAACGATTGCGGTGTTCAGCTGACAGAGGATAGGCTCGCAAAGTTAGTGGGATTTGCGGAGCAGTACGTTGAAGCGAGATCAGATCCTGACTATCCGTACGAGCCATCGTTTCGGGATTATGATACTGGCGTTTTTGTTGGTTTGCCAGGAGAGAGGATAGGGCGGGATGACGGTCAGACGGTCCAGTCTAAAGGGATAGCGAGAATAGATTTTATGCCTGTAATTAATGGCGGAAAATCTCGTCGCTCGGCCGTCGAACTTCACGAGGTTCCGGAAGTTGCGCAAAAGGCCATACAAGGTATGCAAGATTACGTGCTACTAGTTACGGCGGGATACCAGCAAAAGCCCGATGTATTATATGGCATGACCAATGCCGATATGGTGAAATCGATGGCACGCTATGGCTTTACACCTATCGAAACAATAGTAAGTGTAATGCCAGAAAGTGAAGGAAAGGTTGAAGCCGTAGTCACAGCCTCTTTCGATACCGTCGCAGATCACGTTTTTTCGGAAAGAACACAGCGCTTCTATGCGGGCCTCACGAAACGGCTAGGTGGTGTAGGAATTAACGGCGGCACTCCATCTCCCTAGCGGTTCATATATTTGTATAGATCATAACTCCCTTCAGCTTGGTGTACCAAAGAAAGAGCCGGCTTTTTCTTCGGTCTGTTAGGATGCGCAACTCAAGTTTTTGCACGCCAAAAGGCTACGAGCCGTCAGTTTGGCGTACGCTCGCAATGTGTGTTGCAGGCAGCGAAACAAACAGACAAGCCCGGCTAGTCCAGGTGCTTTCCTGCCGGGTATAACGCGGCTATACTCGAAAGGTTCCTATTAGTGGTTGCATAAATCGGACGAGAGGGTATGGAAGTTCCGTATGCACAGCTTTGGTAAGAAACCACGCACCACGCCGCGTGCCCACCCGGCCGAAACGGGTACCACAGAGAAGCGCCGCCGCCCGTTTTACGCCGCTGCCGCCGGCGCTCTTGCTCTGGCTGGCACAGCGGCTGGTTTATGGATTAATGCGCTTGAATCCCCTTCTCCGCATGGTCCAAAGCACTGGCTAATGCCTGAATACGCAGCCAGTGAGCTGGGAAGGGTCGCGGCCGGCAGCAGGTTCATCGAGTCCATCGACAACCCGTCGACCTACGAGATTCTTTCTGCGCACACCGGTCCGGATGTGTTGCCTCAAGCGACGCATGTTATGGTGTTTGACAGTTTTCGGGCAATACGGCTTGCCTTTTCAGAGCATCGGATTCCAGGGACGGTTAAAGGCATCCTTTATGACAACGAGCGCTGGAAAGGTACGCCCTCCGTCGAACAGCGACAGCCGTTTACGTACGTGCGACTTGCCGAGCAGTTGGTGCATGCTCACGGACTGCTATTCATGAATGCCCCAGCGCCAGACCTAAACACTACCCTTGAAGGTAACAAACAATATGATAATTACCAGGGTTATCTGCACCTCCGGCTTGGCGCTCTCGCCAAGTATGCCGATGTCTTCGATATTCAGGCCCAGCGAGCCGGAGGCGTTTCTGCATATTCCTCGTTTGTTAGGCGGGCGGCCATGCAGGCCAAAGGTATCAACCATGACGCGACTGTTTTATGTGGCCTTACTACTGCCGTTTCCACCTCTCGGGACTTAACGCGAGAGGTACGCGCGACGGAAAATACATGCGACGGATACTGGCTTAATGTTATCGGTGGCGAAAGCGGGGTGGCAACGGCGCTACCCATGCTGGAGAATATTTACAGTATAAAATAAATATGTTATAATATACTATCTTCTGACTCCTGTTAGGAGAGCACCTCAGAGAAAGGCAACATCGTGACCATTCCCTGGATCAGCGAGCGTATCCTCGACGAAAACGAGACGAGGACTGCGCAGATGTTCCATGGCACGTGGAGTGTACTCTTCAACCTCATCACCCTACTGTGGGAGATCGAGCAGAGTGCCAAGGAAAAAGAGCGTTATGTGCTCGTGGAGGCACCAAGATCACTCGTGTACCACGGCTACGGCGACGCTTGGTATGGCTTTCGCAAGAATAGCCGAGTGCCCTTTGTCAGCATCGAGATGCACATCGGTATCGCTTCAGTTGGCTTCCGCTACAATGATCCTCTGGATCCAGCGAGCGGCTGCCGCAACGACACGACTGTGCGTACGGGCTGGCAAGGTACCGCTGAGCTTATCGACGCCGCTGTGCGCCGGTCGAAGCTCTGGAAGCGGTGTGAGACCGTCGAAACCGAGTCGTGGAACGATAGCGGTTCGCGTGTGACCTACGATGTGTGGGCCTACCCGCAAATCCGACGCGAAATCAGCTGGAACCAGACTCCTCACTATCAGGCGGGACGTATCGCCTTCTCCCCTGGGCGTGCGGTGAAGCTGGCAACGGTACACGTGGTACGTGCATACATCGAAGGGCAGCAGACAGAGCAAGTCGTAGGACTTACACTCTTCCCTGACCTGTCCGCCGAGCGTATGTACGACGACGAGGATCTTCCGAGCAACGAGAACTGGCAGCTTTTGCCAGCTCAATGGTCGACCCCTCGCATACCGCTTCCCATGCCCGTCTATCTCGACCTCAGCGATCAGATGATGACCAGGATTCAACCCCACGACGGGTTTGAGCTGAAAATCAACTGGCTGTAGTCAGATAGTATGTAGCCTGGTGCCACCGATGGTTGCTTCGAAGTTACTCCGACGTTGTTCGTAGTATTTGATGCTAGCTTGACCGAGAGTGTTTCTTTATAGGTGTTATTTGAAGTGTTTCCCTCCCAAGGGAATTGGCATTGTATGCGTTCGCGCGTGCATGTAAGCCCTCCTCACTACACGAATGTGCAATCGTGCTGATGATTCCAAAAGGATGAAAGTGAGTTGCGTGGCGAAGCGGTAAGGGCCACCTGTCGAAGTACCTGAACCTTCTTAGCGTATGCAGCTGGTCGAAGCTGCGAATTTCTGTTCAACGCGAATCCTAATATTGACTAACTATCAATATTATGCTAGTGTTTATATAGTAACTCAAATCAAAAATGCTCGAAACCATAGACAGCCAAATCGAAGTATTGCCCCTGCACCACGAGTGGGAGATGGCTGTTGACCACGAGCCGGAAACTGAACAATCACTCAGGACCAGTGTGGAGCGTGCGATGGTTTTTCTGGACGGAGATGAGGCGGTAGCCGATGAGCCCGATAGTGAGATCTTTGATTTTGAGTACGACCCCGACGAGTACAACACGTGGGCCACATATTGGGATTATGACAGTGAATGCGAGCGCGAGGAACGTCTGACGCTTGCCGAGCTGCTCGCGGACGACGGGCACTACTACAGCGGCGTTAACCGGCGCGAGGTACATCGTGCGGAAGACGACGTCGCCACTGACTACCTGGAGCAAAGGGTCGAGCCTGCCTGGTGGCGAGACCTGAGCACGGAATACGTCGCACGAGTACCCTTTCACGACCAGCTTCCAACCGAGCAGTTTATTATTGGCCAGGAAGACAGGGGTGTGCGTTTTTATAACTTCTCGGCGCCAATGGATGCTGAGCGTGTCGAAGACTGCAGAAAATTCGTAGATATCCTGACTCAGTATTACGGCGACAGAGTGTATGATTTTGTGACCGATGTCGTGATCACGGACTTTAACGAAGAAAAGCGCGCCAAGAAGGTCCAGGGTGCAGCAGATTCCGATAGCAGTATCTTTCTTGTGGACTCAAAGCTGCTTTCACCAGACATGCAGGATACGAAATCGGAGATCGAAGGCAGCCGATTCCTGGAGGTGCTTGTACACGAAGCCGGCCATTTGGTTCATGGTTCCGGTGATCAGGCGGATGAACAGCTACTTAAATTCGCCCAGAGTGTGGGCTGGGATGTAGACGCAATGGTTTCGGAAGAACCGCACTGGCTCAGTGGCTTTGCTGATCTAGAGCCGTATGCGCCGAGGTTTGAGCCGGTGGTAAAGCTTCCAGATGGCAGCAGGCGCAGGATGGATTGGTCTGAAGCGGCGGACCAGTATGGTACAGAGGATTATGACGACGACGGAAATTACGTGGGGCCGGACT
>Ga0207702_10004291_pt1 | contig 12711 bp, 10 predicted proteins | sample KBSCornC62_FD_184302 | JGI IMG/M metagenome (GOLD analysis project Ga0207702, IMG submission 184302) | Corn rhizosphere microbial communities from Kellogg Biological Station, Michigan, USA - KBS Corn C6-2 (SPAdes) (version 2) | ecosystem: Host-associated > Plants > Roots > Rhizosphere > Soil ...
CCGGCCAGTCCTGCCCTCGTCGAGCGCATCTCAAGGGCGGTCGATGCCGCTCTCCCCTGGCTCAACCGGCTGGAGGCAACGCAGGCCGCCATTCTGCGCCAGCCCTTTCTGGCCCAGCTCTGACTCCCCCCAATCCTTCCCCATCACGACAGGAGATTGCCCATGTCCTCCCCCTCAGCCGAACCAGTTCGCTTTGCCTATTGGGTGCCCAATGTCAGCGGCGGCCTGGTCGTCAGCAAGATCCAGCAGCGGACGAGCTGGGACATCGATTACAACCGCAAGCTCGCCCAGATCGCGGAAGCGGCAGGCTTCGACTATGCGCTCTCGCAAATCCGCTTCACCGCAGGCTATGGCGCAGAATATCAGCATGAGCCGGTTGCCTTCAGCCAGGCGCTGCTGGCGGCGACGACCAGGCTGAAGGTCATCGCCGCGATCCTGCCGGGGCCGTGGACTCCGGCCGTCGTTGCCAAGCAGCTTGCCACCATCGATCAGATCAGCGGGGGCCGAGTGGCCATCAACCTCGTCAGCGGCTGGTTCAAGGGCGAGTTCACCGCCATTGGCGAATATTGGCTGGAACATGACGAGCGCTATCGCCGCTCTGAGGAATTCATTCGCGCGCTCAAAGGCATCTGGACTACGGACAACTTCAGCTTCCGTGGCGATTTCTACCGTTTCACTGACTATACGCTGCAACCCAAACCGCTGCAGCAGCCGCATCCCGAGGTGTTTCAGGGCGGCAGTTCGCGCGCGGCGCGCGACATGGCGGCGCGCGTGTCCGACTGGTACTTCACCAATGGCAACAGCATCGAAGGGATCAAGGCACAGGTCGACGACGTGCGGGCCAAGGCGGCGGCCGAAGGGCGCAGCGTCAAAATCGGTGTCAACGCCTTCATCATCGCGCGCGATTCCGAGGAGGAGGCCCGGCAGGTCCTCGACGACATCATCGCGCAAGCGGATCCGGAGGCGGTCCAGGCGTTCGGATCGGCGGTAAGCCAGGCAGGCAAGGCTTCGCCGGAGGGTGAGGGCAATTGGGCCAAGTCGACCTTCAACGACCTCGTCCAGTATAATGACGGGTTCAAGACGAACCTGATCGGCACGCCCCGCCAGATCGCCGAGCGCATCATTGCGCTGAAGGCTGTCGGCGTCGACCTCATCCTCTCGGCCTTCCTGCATTTCCAGGAGGAGGTCGAATATTTCGGCCGCAATGTCCTGCCGATCGTGCGGGAGCTGGAAGCCGAAGCGGCGCTCGAAGTGGCTTGATCCCGATGCGTAGCGCACCACCCGTCCTTCTCGCGCATGATGGAGCGGAGCCCGCCTGCGGCGGCGGCCGTCGACCATGTCTCGCGGGCAGGCGGGTGCAGCCTGCCGGCGCGAAAACGCCGATCACCCCTCAGAAGGAGGCAAGGCATTGGCCAATAACGATTCCTTCCTGACCTATTCCGATCCGCGCTTGCTCACCAAGTCGGTGCGCGCGTCCGCGATGGTGTTCGAAGATCCACTGTCGCGCGCGTTGCTTGACCGCATCCGACGCATCGCGCCGAGCGAGGCCAATGTCCTCATCATCGGCGAGACCGGCACGGGCAAGGAGATCGTCGCGCGTCATGTACATGAGCTGAGCGCGCGGCGCGAAGGGCGCTTCGTCGCCGTCAATTGCGGTTCCCTGCCGGAAACACTGGTCGAGGCAGAGTTGTTCGGTCACGAAAAGGGCGCGTTCACCGGCGCGGTCAACGCCAAGGAAGGCTGGTTCGAAGCCGCTCATGGCGGCACATTGTTCCTGGATGAGATTGGCGACCTGCCGCTTGCGATGCAGGTCAAGCTGCTGCGCGTGTTGCAGGAACGTGAGGTTGTGCGTGTGGGCTCCCGCACGAGCCGCCCGATCAATGTGCGGCTGATCGCCGCCACCAACGTTCATCTGGAACGGGCTGTGGCTTCGGGCCGGTTCCGCGAGGATCTGTTCTATCGTTTGCGCGTCGCCTCGCTCGAACTGCCCGCCTTGCGGGAGCGGCCGCGCGATATCCTCCCCCTTGCCGCCTTCTTCCTGCGCCAGCATTGCCAGCGGCTCGGCTATGCGCATGCCGTCCTCTCGCCGGAAGCGGAGCGGGCTTTGGTGCAGCATAATTGGTCCGGCAATATCAGAGAGCTGGAAAACGCCATTCATCATGCTCTGCTGATGTGCGAGAGCGGCGTCATCAGCCCTGCTGACCTCCAACTCCAGGCGCGCGCTGCATGGCAGCCGGGGTCGGCGGCGCCAGCCTCCCGGAGTGCTGACGCGGAACCGGCTGCGCTCTCTGCCCAGGGCAGGTCCGGTCTGGAAGAGGCGCTGGTGCCGCTGTTCGAGGAAGGTGGCGAGAACCTGTTCGAACGGATCGAGGATCGGTTGTTCCGCGCCGCGTTCGACTATTGCCACCGCAATCAGGTGCAGACAGCGCGCCTGCTTGGCATCAGCCGCAATATCGTGCGGGCACGCCTGATCCGCATGGGTGAGATAAGCGCGTCGCCGAGCCGCCCCGCGGTGCCGGCGAACAACAGCTCCTCCGCACAGGACGCCGCGCTTTCACGCGACAGCCACTCCGCGCCGTCGCCGTTTCGCAGCATCAACTGAACAGACAATCCGTCCATCCCCGTTTCCAAAGGAGTATCGTCATGAACGCGATCAACAAGCCCAATGTCCAGGAAGGCGTGCCGCCGCTTGCCCGGCCTGCCGACCCCGCCCACATCATCCGCAGCGATGCCGAAGCGATCGAGACGGCGGAAAGGCTGGCTGCGCGTTTTGTCGAGGGCGCTGCGGAACGCGACCGTGAGCGCATCTGGCCAGTCGCTGAACTCGACGCCTTTTCGCAAAGCGGACTCTGGTCGCTCAACGTGCCGCGTGACCATGGCGGACCGGAGCTTTCCTATCGGACGATCGTGAAGGTCGTCGAAATCATTTCGGCCGCCGATCCTTCATTGGGCCAGATTCCGCAGAACCATATCGGCGTCGTCGCGGCGATCCGCACCACCGCCGAGCCGGAGCAAAAGAAGATCCTGTTCGAAAAGGTGCTGTCGGGCACGCGGTTCGGCAATGCCTTTTCTGAATTCGGATCGAAACGCGCCGCCGAATTCGAAACCAGCTTCGCGGAGGACGGCGACGATGTGATCGTTTCGGGCCGCAAATTCTATTCGACCGGCGCCTTGCTCGCGCATCTGGTTCCGATCGTCGCCGTCGATGGCGAAGGCCGCGCCTGGTATGCCATTGCCGAGCGAGGCGCGCCGGGTCTGACGGTGATCGACGACTGGTCCGCCTTTGGTCAGCGCACGACGCTGAGCGGCACGGTGATCCTGGACAATGTTCGCGTACCCAAGAGCCATGTGATCCCAGGGTGGAAGGGCTATGCCGAGCCAACGGCCGACGGCCCAATCTTCCAGATCATTCAGGTCGCGGTCGATACCGGCATCGCCGCCGCCGCGATCGAGGACACCATCCGGTTCGTGCGAACCAAGTCACGGCCATGGCTGGACAGCGGCCTCGACCATGCATGGCAGGATCCCTATGTCATCCAGGCGGTCGGTGGGCTGAAGCTGCGCCTCAACGCGACACGCGCGCTGCTTGATCGCGCGGCGATCGCGGTCGATGAAGCGGTCGCCAACCCGAATGCGGAAACCGTCGCGGCCGCGCAGATCACCACGGCCGAAGCCAAGGTGCTGAGCACCGAGCTTGCCATCGATGCAACCAACAAGCTGTTCGAGTTGGCCGGCACGCGCTCGACGCTCGCCGAACATGGGCTTGACCGGCACTGGCGGAACGCGCGCACCCATACGCTGCACGATCCGGTCCGCTGGAAATATGCGATCCTGGGCAATTATTATCTCAACGGCGAAAAGCCGCCGCTTCACGCGTGGAGCTGAGCCATGGCCGCCCCTGTCCCTGACAAGATCAATGTTCTCTGGTTCCTGCCGACGCATGGCGACAGCCGCTATCTGGGCACGCAGGAGGGTGGCCGGGCGGTCGACCTGCCTTATCTGAGGCAGGTGGCCCAGGCCGCGGATTCACTGGGCTATTATGGCGTACTGTTGCCGACGGGCCGCAGTTGCGAGGATAGCTGGGTGGTCGCCTCCGCACTTGCGCCAGTGACGGAGCGGCTGCGCTTTCTGGTCGCGGTGCGCCCGGGCCTGCAGTCCCCCACGCTCGCCGCGCGGATGACAGCGACGCTGGATCGCATTTCCAACGGTCGCTTGCTCATCAACGTGGTCACCGGCGGCGACCCGGTGGAAAATGGCGGCGACGGCATCTTTCAAAGCCATGCCGAACGCTATGAGGTGACCGAGGAATTTCTCGGCATCTATCGGGCGCTGCTGCGCGGCGAGGTCGTGGAGCATGAGGGCAAGCACTTCCGCATTTCTGACGGGCGTCTTTTGTTTCCGCCGGTTCAGACGCCCTATCCGCCGCTCTATTTCGGCGGATCGTCCGATGCCGGGTCGCGCATTGCCGCGCGCATGGTCGACAAATATCTGACCTGGGGCGAACCCCCGGCGGATGTCGCCGGGAAAATCGCCAATATTTGTGCGCTGGCCAGGGCGGAGGGGCGTGAGGTCAGCTTCGGCATTCGCCTGCATGTGATTGTCCGGGAGACGCGAGAGGAGGCCTGGGCTGAAGCCGACCGTCTGATCAGCCGCCTCGACGACGACACCATCGCCAGCGCGCAGAGCGTGTTCGCGCGGATGGACTCGGTGGGCCAGCAGCGCATGAGCAACCTGCATGGCGGCCGCCGCGACCGGCTGGAGATCAGCCCCGACCTGTGGGCGGGCGTTGGCCTCGTTCGGGGCGGCGCGGGCACCGCTCTGGTTGGCGATCCGGAAACGGTGGCGGCGCGCATCGACGAATATCGACGCCTGGGCATCGACAGCTTCATCCTGTCGGGTTATCCGCATCTGGAGGAAGCCTATCGTTTCGGCGAGCTGGTGCTGCCGCGCCTGCCGCTTGCCCATGCGACCGGGCCGAGAGCGGCCATCAGCAATATGGGACCGTTTGGCGAAACCATCGCCGGCGACCACCGCCCGTTGCTGCGAACCGGTCAGTCCTGAGGAAGATGGCGTGACAAACGATCTTCCTCCAACGGTAGCGATCATCGGCGGCGGTTTTTCGGGCGCGGCGACTGCATATCATCTGGCGAGGATTGGGGGCGATGCCGTGCGCATCCTGATCTTCGAACAGCGTGATGCGATCGGTGCGGGCCTGGCTTATTCAACCCTCGATCCATCGCATCGCGTCAATGTTCCGGCGCGTCGCATGACGCTGGACCCCGATGAACCGGACCAGTTCAGCCAATGGCTCGACCAGAATGACGCGCTGGGTGACGATCCGGATGCGGCGCTGCCGGACGGGCGCCGCTTTCCGGCAAGGCATTTGTTCGGGCGCTATGTCCGCGAGATGCTGGAACCGGTGCTGGCGAGCGGGTGCGTCCGCCATATCCGGTCCGCAATCGCCCGCGTCCGTCCTTCCACCCGTCTTGGCTGGGCCTTGGAGACGAGCGGAGGAGAGCTATATCAGGCAGATGTGGTCGTCATCGCCACCAGCCACCCCCCGCCCATGCCTCCGGCGATATTGACCGGCGGATTGGCGGGACAGCCCAAGTTCGTTGCCGATCCATGGGCGCCGGGCGCGCTGGATGGCATTGATACCAGCGACAGGGTACTGATCGTCGGGACCGGGCTGACCATGGCTGACGTTGTCGCTTCGCTGGAGCGCAAGGGACATGCGGGCCACATCACCGCCATTTCCCGCCGTGGCCAGCGGTCGCGCGCCCATGCCCGGAGTCCGGTCGAACCCTATGGCGATTTCCTGACGCCGCCTTCGCGCACGGCACGCGACCTGGTTCGCCGCGTGCGTCGGTCGGTGCGGCCGGACCGCCCCTGGCAGGGTCTGTTTGATTGTCTTAGAACGCAGGGCCAGGGCATTTGGCGCGCATTGCCGCTTGCCGAGCGGCGTCGTCTCATTCGCCATATCCGTCCCTTCTGGGATACGCACAGATTTCGCATAGCGCCGCAGGTCGACGCGTTGCTCAATCAACGATTGGCGAGCGGGTCGCTCGACATATATGCCGCATCCCTGCGATCGGCCGATGCCGACGCTGATGGTTTCCATGTGTCGTTCAAAAGGCGGTCCGGACGGACGGAAAGACAGACTTTCGACGCTGTGGTGGCGACGACGGGGCCGGGTCATTCGGACGTTCTGACGTCCCAGCCCTTTCTTGCCGACTTGTTGAACGCGGGCCGGGTCGTGGTCGATCCGACCGGGCTTGGGCTGCCTGTGGACGAGAAAAGCCGATTGCTCGGCAAAGGCGGCGCGAATGACTCGTTGTTCGTGGCCGGTCCACTGGCTCGGGGGCAATTTGGCGAACTGATGGGTCTTCCCGAAGTGACACATCATGCGGTGCTTGTGGCCAATGGCATCATCGAGGCCCTCTCATGCGTCATGGCCTCAGCCGCCGAATGACAAGGGACAGGGCCGTCGGCTTCATCCTGTCGGATTGGCGCCGATGTCGTCCAGCCGTCGATTGATTTCGAGGACATTGACCCGCGCTTCGCCCAGAAAGCCGAGAAGCGGCTGCCGGATGCTCCTTTGCACCAGCGCGCGGACCTGGTCAGCGTTCAGTCGACGTGCCCGGGCCACCCGTTCCACCTGGAAAAAGGCCGCATCGGGGCTGATATCAGGGTCCAGCCCCGATGCGGAGGTGGTCACCAGGTCGGATGGAACGGGACGACCGGGCGAGTGAAGCGCTTTGACGTCCGTTGCGACCCGCTCCGCCAACGCTTTCGCCGTGGGACCGAGGTTGGAGCCGGAGGAGGCGAGGCCATCATAACCCTTGCCCGCTGCGGACGGGCGTGGATGGAAATAGCGGTCTTCGGAGAAGTTCTGGCCGATCAAGACGGAGCCGACCGGCCCGCCGTTATGCCGGATCACGCTGCCATTGGCCTGAAAGGGAAAGAGCGCCTGGCCAATGCCGGTCAGCGCCAGCGGATAGATGAGCCCCAGCAGCAGCGCGAAAAGCAGGGTCATGACCAGCGCGGGGCGCAGGGCGGTCTTCAGGTCGGTAAACATCGGAAAGTCCTTTCCTCCGTTCGCGCGAAACGAACGGCTGTTGCGCTGCGGGTCAGGCCAGGCCCAGCCCATTCACGGCAAGGTCGATCAGCTTGATCCCCACAAAGGGCGCCACCAGCCCGCCAAGCCCGTAAATGGCGAGGTTTCGTGCCAGCAGCGGTCCCGCTCCGATCGGGCGATAGGTCACGCCTTTCAGCGCCAGGGGTACCAGGCACGGGATGATCAACGCGTTGAAGATGATGGCCGAAAGGATCGCGCTCTCCGGGCTGGCGAGGTCCATGATGTTGAGCACCCCAAGGCCGGGATAGAGCGCCACGAACATCGCCGGGATGATCGCGAAATATTTGGCGACGTCATTGGCTACCGAGAAGGTGGTCAGTGCCCCTCGCGTCATCAGCAGTTGCTTGCCAAGGCCCACCACCTCGATCAGCTTGGTCGGATCGCTGTCGAGGTCGACCATATTGCCCGCTTCCCGCGCCGCCTGGGTGCCGGTATTCATCGCCACGCCGACATCCGCCTGCGCCAGCGCCGGCGCGTCGTTGGTGCCGTCGCCGCACATGGCGACCAGCCGTCCCCCCTGCTGTTCCTTGCGGATCAGCGCCAGCTTGTCCTCAGGCGTGGCCTGGGCGAGGAAATCGTCCACGCCCGCTTCCGCCGCGATGGAGGCTGCGGTCAATGGATTGTCGCCAGTGATCATCACCGTGCGGATCCCCATTTGCCGCAGTTCCCCGAAACGTTCCCGGATGCCCGCCTTGACGATATCCTTGAGGAAGATCGCGCCGAGCAGCCGCCCGTCCTTCGCCACCGCCAGGGGCGTGCCGCCCGCGCGCGCGATTTCGTCGGTGATGCGGCGAAGCTCCTGTGCCGCGGGCTCCTCCTCCAGACCGGGATTGGCCCGCAGGATGCTGTCCACGGCACCCTTCTGGATGGTCGATCCCTGGAGCGTCACCCCGGAAAGGCGGGTCTGGGCGGTGAAGGGAATGACCACCGCTCCTTCGGGCAGCGTATCCGCGCTTTGCCCGAACTTCTCCCGCGCCAGCAGGACGATGGAGCGGCCCTCCGGCGTTTCGTCGGCCAGGCTGGCGAGCAGCGCGGCTTCGGCCAATGCGGCCTGGGTTGTTCCCCCGACGGCACGGAACTCGGTCGCCTGACGATCGCCCACGGTAATGGTGCCGGTCTTGTCGAGCAGCAGCGTGTCTATGTCGCCGGCTGCCTCCACGGCGCGGCCCGACTTGGCCAGCACGTTGAACCGCACGAGCCGGTCCATGCCCGCAATGCCGATGGCCGACAGCAGGGCGGCTATGGTCGTTGGAATGAGCGTGATCAGCAAGGCGGCGAGGATCGCCACCGGAATGCTGCCGCCCGCATAGCTGGCAAAGCCCGGTATCGTGCCGACGGCGATCAGGAATATGATGGTCAGGCCCACCAGCAGCAAAGTGAGAGCGATCTCATTGGGGGTCTTCTGCCGTTCGGCACCCTCCACCAGGGCGATCATGCGATCGAGAAAGCCCTGCCCGGGATTGACCGTGACGCGAACACGGATCTGGTCGGAAATGACGCGCGTTCCTGCCGTCACCGCGCTGCGGTCGCCGCCCGCTTCCCTGATGACCGGCGCGGATTCGCCGGTAATGGCCGCTTCATTGACCGAAGCGACGCCGGCAATGACCTCGCCGTCGGAGGGGATGAGGTCGCCGGTTTCGACCAGCACGACGTCGCCCATCCTGAGCAGGCTGGCCGGGACTGTCTCGACCGCGTCGCCCCTCAGCCGCTTTGCGGTCAGTTCCGCCTTGGCTGCGCGCAACGAGGCGGCCTGCGCCTTGCCGCGTCCTTCCGCCAGCGATTCGGCAAAGGTCCCGAACAGCACCGTCAGCCACAGCCAGACCACCAGTTGCAGCTTGAAGCCGATGGCGAGATGGTCCTGCCCCACGGCGAGCAGCAGCGTCAGCAGCACGGCGACCGTGGCGGTCGTGAACATCACTGGGTTGCGGATCAGTTCCCGTGGTTTCAGCTTGCGGAAGGCGTCGCCGATCGCGGGAAGGATGAGGTCGACGGTGAAGAGCGATTTGGCTTCGGACCGGGGCATGGGCTGGTGATCCTTAAAAGAGCTGGCCATGGATCATCGCGAGATGATCCGCGATGGGGCCAAGGGCGAGGCCGGGCAGGAAGGTGAGGCCGCCGACTATCAGCACGATGCCGACCAGCAACCCTGTCCAGAGCGGTCCCGTGGTGGGGAAGCTGCCCGCGGTTTCCGGCGTGTATTTCTTCGCCGCCAGTCCGCCGGCGATGGCCAGCATGGGTATGATGACGAAGAAGCGCCCGACCCACATCGCCACGCCCATCAGGCCGTTGTAGAAGGGCGTATTGGCGGAGATGCCGGCAAAGGCCGACCCATTGTTGGCGACCGCGCTGGTGAAGGCGTAGAGGATCTCGCTGAACCCGTGCGGTCCCTTGTTGAGCGGCCCTGCAAGACCAGCCGGCAGCACGCTCGCCAGCGCGGTGAAGACCAATATCACCAGCGGCAGCACGGCGATGGCGAGAACGGCGAGCTTCACCTCCCGGCTCTCGATCTTCTTGCCGACATATTCCGGGGTGCGGCCAACCATCAACCCGGCGACGAACACGGCGAGGATGGCGAACAGCAGGAAGCCATATATGCCCGCGCCGACGCCGCCGACCACGACTTCGCCCAACTGCATGTTGAACAGCGGGACCAGGCCGCCGAGAGCGGTGAAGCTGTCATGCATGGCATTGACCGCGCCGCAGCTTGCCGCCGTGGTGATGACGGAGAAGAGGGCGGAGGCAGCGATGCCGAACCGCACCTCCTTCCCCTCCATATTGCCGCCGGGCACCCCCAGATGGTGGAGGATGGGGTTGCCCGCCGCCTCCTGCCAATAGGTGACGGCTACACCGGCGAGGAACAGGACCATCATCGCGGCAAGGATGGCCCATCCCTGGCGCACATTGCCGACCGCCTTGCCGAAGGTGTAGGTGAGGCCAACGCCGATCGCGAAGATCGAGAGCATCTGCACGAAATTGGTGATGGCGGTCGGATTTTCGAACGGGTGGGCGCTGTTGGCGTTGAAGAAGCCGCCGCCGTTGGTGCCCAGTATCTTGATCGCCTCCTGCCCCGCGACCGGGCCCAGGGCGAGGGTCTGCTTCGCGCCTTCCAGCGTCGTGATGTCGATCGACCCCGCCAGCGTCTGCGGCACGCCGCTCGCCATGTAGAAGATGGCAAGCACGACAGAGAGCGGCAGCAACAGGTAGAGCGTCACCCGCACCGTATCGGCCCAGAAATTGCCGATGGTGGCGCTGTTCCGCCGCGCAAAACCCCGGAACAAGGCGAATGCGAGCGCGATGCCGGTCGCGGCGGAAAGGAAATTATGGAGGGTGAGCGCCAGCATCTGGCTGAGGTTCGACATGGTCGATTCCCCCGAATAGCTCTGCCAGTTGGTGTTCGAGGTGAAGCTGATCGCGGTGTTGAAGGCGAGATGCTCGTCAATCGCGCCCAGATGCTGCGGGTTGAACGGCAGCATCGCCTGCATCCGCAGCAGCGCGTAGGTGAGGAGCAGTGTCGCCGCGTTGAAGATCAGCATGTGCACGGCATAGCGGCGCCAGCCCTGCTCCTCCTGCGGGTCGATGCCGCAAAGGTGGTAGAAGCCGCGCTCGACCGGGCCGAGCACGGCATGAAGCGGCGTGCGGCGCCCTTCGTACAGCGCGAACAGCCACAGGCCGACGGGCTTTACCAGGACAAGCAGCAGGCCGACAAAGGCCGCGATCAGCAGCCATCCCTGAAAGGTCATGAAACGCCCTCCCTAAAAGCGTTCAGGCCGCGCAAGCACGGCGACCAGATAAAGGAGAAGGCCGATGGCGGTGAGCCCGGCGAGCCAGAGGTCGATGGTCATGACGCCACTCCTCACGCCCGCTCGCACAGCGCGGCATAGCCAAGGCTGGCGACGAGAAGGAGGAGGATCAGGCCGATCCAGAGCATGTCTTGCATAAGAAAACTCCCGCAGCCGAATCTGTCGCGCAGGGGTGCGGGACGGGCTATCGTCTGCCGCGGGTCAATTAGGGCAGGGCGGCGTTTGAAATCGAGACAGGGGAAATGAGCGAGACATAGAAATTGCGTATGAAAATGATCCGCTTCGCACCGCAGCCCGCACAGCGGCTCATGCCCTTCACTGCGGGGCTTCGTCCGGCACGGCGTCATGAATCGAGCAACGGGATGGCGGATATGGCGCCGTCATTGCAGATGGAAGGGAACGGTTCTTGTCCGGTGCGATTGTTGACAATGGCTGACAGCCGTTCCTGCCGCGTGCACCAATGCGCCCATTGCGGCGTCCGGCCCGATCCGATCTTCCGGCGGCGCAAGATGCGGGTTCAGGACAGAGGAAAAGGCTGCCGCGCTCGACTGATTTTCCCGACCTTGATGCTTTTACCGGCTACAGGAGACAAACTGATACAATGACCGACACGCGTGCTCGCATCAACGCCATCGGGTGCGCCGTGCCCACGCTGGACATGCATGCGCCCTTCGTCCGATGGGCGACGGGGCAATTGGACGACCCGCACGAACGACGGCTGTTTCAGCGTATGGCGGAGCGATCCGGTATCGAACATCGGTGGTGCGTGCTGCCGTCCACGGCAGACGGCGGGTCGCCGGTCGACCCTGGCGGCTTCTATGCGGGCGAAATGCCGCCGACTTCGCTGCGCATGCGCTGCTACGCCGATCACGCCCCCCGGCTGGCGATGGAGGCGATTGCCCGATTGAAGGCGCAGGTGCCGGTCGAGGGGATCAGCCATCTGGTGGTGGCAAGCTGCACGGGCTTCGTCGCTCCCGGCATCGATCAGATCATTGCCGAGCGGCTGGGCCTGCCCGATGTAGAGCGGACCCTGGTCGGCTTCATGGGCTGCTATGCCGCCGTTGCGGCGTTGCGCACGGCGCGGCATATCGTCCGGTCGGAGCCCGATGCGCGGGTGCTGGTGGTGACGGTCGAACTGTCTTCCCTGCATTTCCAGCCGGAACGGAAGATCGAGCGGCTGTTGATGATGCTCCAGTTCGCGGATGGCGCGGCGGCCGCGCTGGTGACGGGCGCTGGCGCGGGGATTGCGATTGACCGGCCATTCTCGCTCAACCTCGCCGACTCGGCGGAACTGATCCGCTGGGACATAGGCGATAGCGGCTTCATCATGCATCTGTCCGGCGAGGTGCCGGGGCGCATCCAGGCGGCGCTGGCCGATCCTGCGGTGCGTCGCCGCCTCTGGGGCAATGAGGATATGGCGGCGATAGAGCGATGGGCGGTGCACGCCGGCGGCCGGTCGATCCTGGACGCGGTGGAGCAGGGACTGGACCTTGGCCGGGATGCCCTGGCGCCGTCACGGAGCGTGCTGGCGCGGTTCGGGAACATGTCGTCTTCCACCCTGATGTTCATCCTGCACGACATGCTGGAGGGCGCGGGGCAGGGGGTGGCGCTCGCCTTCGGACCGGGATTGGCGGCGGAGGGATTTCGCTTCGAAGGACTGGCATGACGACGCGCTTGCCCGCGTTGGTCGTCGGTGGCGGGCCGGCGGGCGCGGCGGCGGCGATCGCCCTTGCGCAGGCGGGGGTGGAGGTGCAGCTCATCGACCGCCAGAGC
>Ga0207702_10004293_pt1 | contig 12709 bp, 3 predicted proteins | sample KBSCornC62_FD_184302 | JGI IMG/M metagenome (GOLD analysis project Ga0207702, IMG submission 184302) | Corn rhizosphere microbial communities from Kellogg Biological Station, Michigan, USA - KBS Corn C6-2 (SPAdes) (version 2) | ecosystem: Host-associated > Plants > Roots > Rhizosphere > Soil ...
GAGGCGTTGCAAGGCCCGCGGGGCAAGGCGCTGATTGCCGGCGCGCGGGAGCGCTGGCGGGCGGCACTGGTGGACGAATTCCAGGACACCGACCGCGCGCAATGGGAGATCGTCCGCACGCTGTTCGGCGAATCGCGGCTGGTGATCGTGGGCGATCCCAAGCAGGCTATCTACGGCTTTCGCGGCGGCGACGTGTTCGCCTGGCTCGACGCGTTCGAACAACGCCAGGGCGCGGCGCTGCAGCTCGCCACCAGTTACCGGTCGGGCGATGCGCTGTGCAAGGCGGTCAACGCGTTGTTTGGCGTCGATCGCGCGTTCGTGGACAAGGCGATTGATTATGTGGACGTTGCCGCATCCGGGCGTTCGCGCGACCGCGCCGTGCTGCACGACGGCGCCACCCTGCCCGGCCTGCGCTTCTGGTTCCTCACCGCCGACGAGTCGGATGGCAAGACCGCGAAACGCCGCGCGCCCGGCAAGGGCGTGGTCAAGGACCGGGTCGAAGCGCGCACGGTGCAGCACATCGCGTGGCTGCTCGCGTCCGCGCAATTGCGCGGACGCGACGGCCAGATCGAAGCGTTGCAACCGAAGCACATCGCGGTGCTGGTGGGCAGCAACGCGGAAGCCGCCTCAATGCAGGCCGCACTCGGCCGCGCCGGGATTCCCGCCGCCAGCAACCTGCAGGAAAGCGTGTACGCCAGCGAGGAAGCCGCCGACCTTGCGCTGCTCCTGGAGGCGATGGCCGATCCCGCCCATGGCGAGCATGCGCGCGCGGCCTGGGCCAGCCGGCTGGCCGGCAAGTCGGCCCATGACATCGCCGCGTCGCTGGCTGCAGACGGCGGTCCCCAGATCGACGCCGCGCGCTGGGCACACCACGTGCGCCGGCACGGCGTGCTGGCGTGGCTGCATCGGATGCTGGTGGATGCCGCACCGCGCCTGTTGCGCGAACCCGGCGGCGCGCGGCGCGTCGCCAATTACCTGCAGCTGGCGGAACTGCTGGAAAGCGGTCGCGCGGGCGATGCCGACCTTGCCGGCCTGGCGACGGATTTCGCGCGCGCCCGCGCCAATTCCGGCGGCTCCGGTACCCCCGACGACGACGCCGCGCGCCTGCGCCTGGAAACCGACGCCGACGCGGTGACGGTGTCCACGGTGCATGCAGCCAAGGGATTGGAATACGACGTGGTGTTTCTGCCGTATGCATGCGCCGGCCGCGATCCCGGCAAGAACGGCGATGGCGTGCGGATGGCGTGGTTCCACGATGCAGGCCAACCGCGCCTCGCGCTGGGCCACGCGCCCGGCGAAGCGGGCGAGCAGGCACGCCGTGAAATCCTTGCCGAAGAAGTGCGCAAGCTGTACGTCGCGATCACCCGCGCACGCGCGCTGTGCGTGATCCCCTGGGGTTGGATCAACGGTGGCCAGCACACCGCATTGCATCACCTGCTGCATGGAAACGGCGAGGCCCATTCCGACGCCGGGTGCCGCGACGCGCTGCAAAGCCTCGCGGCACGCGCGGGCGGAGCCGTCGACGTCACCGCGTGGAAGGACGTGTCGATGGCCGCGCACTGGACCCCGCGCGAAGCCCGCGCGGAGTCGCTGGCAGCCGCGGGCTTCACCCGGGGCGGGCTCGAACGCGACTGGACGATCTGGTCGTTCTCGCGACTGGTGCGCGGCAGCCACGAGGCGATCGTCGAAATCCTGCCGGGTGCTGGCGACGGCGACGATGCCGAGTTCGGCGGCGCCCGCTTCGGCAGCGCGGTGCACGCCGTGTTCGAACGCACCGACTTCGCGGCGTGGCGCGACGCCTCCGGCATTCCGCCGACGCAGCTGCGCTTGATCGAACACGCGCTGGCCGACCACGGCGTGGCCGAAGGCGCGGCGATGCCACGTGCCGTCGCCAGCGTGGGCGCGATGCTGCGCGATGCGCTGAACACACCCTTGCCTTGCGGCGCGCCGCTGGCTGACGTGCCGCCGGAAGCGCGCCGCGCCGAGATCGAATTCCATCTTTCGCTGGCGCCGTCCGCGTCCGGGGCGCTGTACGACCTGCTGCATGACCACGGCTACCAGTCCGCCCGCAGCGGCGTCTCCGCGGCAAATCTCGCCGGGCTCCTGACCGGCAAGATCGACCTCACCCTCCGGCATGCCGGCCGTTACTGGATCGTCGACTGGAAGACCAACCGCTGCGCGCCGTACGACGCGGCGGCGCTGGCGGCGGAGATCGCCCGCCACGACTACGACCTGCAATGGCTCATCTACACGCTGGCGCTGCACCGTTGGCTTGGCGCCGCCCTGCCCGATTACGACTACGCGCGCGACTTCGGCGGCGTGCTCTACCTGTTCGTGCGCGGGATGCAGGCGGGTGGCGGCGTGCACGCGGACCGGCCACCGCAGGCGCTGATCGAAGCCATGGACGCGCTGTTCACTACGCGCGAAAAGGTACCGGCATGAACGCGCGGCTGGATCAATGGGTCCGCAACGGCTGGCTGCGTCGCGCCGATGCCGCGCTGGCCGCGTGGGTCGCGCGGGCCTTCCCGGATGCCGCACCCGAAGTGGCGCTGACCGCCGCGCTCGCCGCGCGCGCGGTCGGCGATGGCCACAGCGCGCTGGAACTCGCGCGTGCGAGCGAGTGGCTGGCGCGGCTCGGTGGCCAGGGCAAGCCGCCCGAGCTGCCCGATGCCGAAACCTGGCAGGCACGGCTGCGCGCCGCGGTGGGCGCCTGTCGCGCGGACGCGCACGCTGCGCCTGCGCCGCTGACGCTGGACGGGCAAGGCCGCGTTTACCTGTCGCGCTATTTCGACGCGGAGCGACGCGTCGCGGCGGTACTGGCCGCGCACGCAGCCGCCGTGGCGTTTCAAGGCCCGTCCCCTGCGTCCGCCCCCCGGTTCCGCGACGCATCACTCGATCCACAACAACAGCGCGCGATCGACGTCGCCTTGTCGCGCGGATTCACGCTCATCACCGGGGGCCCCGGTAGCGGCAAGACGTTCACCGTCGCGTACGTGCTGGCGGCGCTCGTGGAGGCGGCTGGCGCCGCGCCGCCACGAATCGCACTTGCTGCGCCGACCGGCAAGGCGGCCGCGCGCCTGGCGGAATCGCTGCACGCGCAGCTGGCGCGGATGGCGTTGCCCGGCGAACTCGCGACAAGCCTGCCACGCGAACCGGCCACCCTGCACCGCCTGCTGGGCATCTCGCCGTGGCGGGTACAGCCGCGCCACCATGCCGGTGCACCGTTGCCGTTCGATGTGGTGGTGGTCGATGAAGCCTCGATGGTCGACCTGCCACTGATGACGCGGCTGGTCGACGCTCTGGCGCCGCACGCGCGCCTGATCCTGCTCGGCGATCCGGATCAGCTGGCGGCAGTGGAAGCCGGCAACGTGTTGGCGGCGCTGGTCGACGCATGCCGCGACGATCCGTTCGCCGCCTGCCACGTGGCTCTGACCGGAAGCCATCGCTTCGGCGCCGGCTCCGCCATCGGCGCGCTCGCCCGCGCGATCGCCGCGGGCGAAGCCGATTCGGCGCTGGGGGTTCGCGGCGCGTCCGGCGCGGAGGTGCGGTGGATCGACGGCGACGCGCGCGGCGCGCTGGTCGAACAGGCGTGCGATGCATTTGCGCCGCTGCTGGCTGCGCGCGATCCCGCCGCCGCGCTGGCGGCGGCGCGCAGCTTCCGGGTACTGACGGCGTTGCGCCACGGTCCGCAGGGGTGCCTTGCGATCAATCGTGCGATCGAGGCGCGCCTGAAACGCGCGCACGGGCTGCGCGCGGACGCCGAGTGGTGGCGCGGACGGCTGATACTGGTAATCGCCAATCGTCCGGAACTCGGCGTCTTCAATGGAGATACCGGCGTCGCCTGGCCCGGCGCCGACGGCCAGCCACAGGTGTGGTTCGAGGGCGCCGATGGCGTTCCCCGCGCGATTCCGACGGCCGCGCTGCCGCCGCATGAGGGTGCCTTCGCATTGACCGTGCACAAGACGCAGGGCTCCGAGTTCGAGCGGGTCGCGCTCGCCACCGGGCCCGACTCCGCGGTGTTGACGCGCGAACTTCTGTACACCGGCGTGACCCGCGCGCGGTCCGGCCTGGCCCTGTACGCGGACGCCGACACGCTGCGCGCCGGGATCGCGCGCCGCACGCTGCGCATGACCGGGTTGGCCGACCGATTGCGCGAAGCGGCGGGCACTTGAGGGCTGCCGCACGGTCCCAATCTCATGCCCATGCATTCCTTCCATCCCGCCCTCTCCGCCTGGTTCGAATCCACCTTCGCGCAGCCGACGCCCGCGCAACGCGAGGCGTGGCCCGCGATCCGGCGCGGCGAGAACGTGCTGATCGCGGCGCCCACGGGGTCGGGCAAGACGCTGGCCGCGTTCCTGGCCGCGATCGACGAGCTGGTGCAGCAAGGCGTGGCGGGAACGCTAGCGGACGAAACCTCCGTCGTGTACGTGTCGCCGTTGAAGGCGCTGTCCAACGACGTGCGCATCAATCTGGAAGTGCCGATCGAAGGCATTCGTGCCGAACTCGAACGAATGGGTTCGCCCGACGTCGAAATCCGCACCGCGGTGCGCACCGGCGACACCCCGCAGGCCGAACGCAACGCGATGCGCAAACGGCCGCCGCACATCGTGGTGACCACGCCGGAATCGCTGTACATCCTGCTGGGCTCGGAATCCGGTCGCCGAATGCTGCAGACCACGCGCACGGTGATCGTGGATGAAATCCACGCGCTGGTTTCCAGCAAACGCGGCAGTCATCTCGCGCTGACGCTGGAGCGGCTGGATGCGTTGTGCGGACAACGCTGCACGCGTATCGGGTTGTCGGCGACGCAGAAACCCATCGAAGAAGTGGCGCGGTTTCTGGTGGGTGCTTTGTCGCACGTTGCCCCCCATCCCGGCCTTCCCCCGCAAGCGGGGGAAGGAGACGAGCGCGCAGCGCGAGTGAGAGGGGAAAACTGCGATACCCCGCAAGCGGGGGAAGGTGTTTCCAAACGCGCGCTTTCTCTTCCCCCGTTTACGGGGGAAGGTGGCCGCAGGCCGGATGGGGGCAAATGCACCATCATCGACGCCGGCCATCAGCGCGCGCGCGACCTCGCGATCGAATTGACGAACGTGCCGCTGCAGCCGGTGATGAGCAATGACGCGTGGGGTCTGGTGTACGACCGCCTCACCGAATTGATCGAACAGCATCGCACCACGCTGATCTTCGCCAACACCCGCCGCACGGTCGAACGCGCGACACGCCATCTCGCCGAACGGCTCGGCAAGGATGCGGTGGCCGCGCACCACGGCAGCCTGTCGAAGGAAAAGCGTCTCGACGCAGAGCGACGCCTGAAATCGGGACAACTGCGTGCGCTGGTCGCGACCGCCTCGCTGGAACTCGGCATCGACATCGGCGAGGTCGAACTGGTGTGTCAGCTTTCGTCGCCGCGCTCGATTGCCGCTTTCCTGCAACGTGCCGGACGCGCGGGCCACGCGGTGGACGGTGTTTCCAAGGCGCGGCTATTTCCGACCTCACGCGATGACCTGGTCGAATGCGCGGCGCTGCTCGATGCCGTGCGCCGTGGCGAGCTCGACACGTTGCACATCCCGCCCGCGCCCCTGGACGTGCTGGCGCAACAGATCGTGGCGGAAGTCGCCTGCGGCGAATGCGGCGAGGCGGAACTGTTCGACATGTTCCGACGCGCATATCCGTATCGCACGCTCACCCGCGAAGCATTCACCGACGTCGTGCGGATGCTGGCCGAGGGCTACAGCACGCGGCGTGGCATCCGTGCGGCCTACCTGCACCGCGACGCCGTCAACGGCAAACTGCGCGCGCGGCGCGGCGCACGGATGACTTCGCTTACCTCGGGCGGCGCGATCCCGGACACCGCCGACTACGACGTGGTGCTGGAGCCGCAAAGCCTGCGTATCGGCAGCGTGCACGAGGACTTCGCGGTCGAGTCGATCGCGGGTGACATCTTCCAGCTCGGCAACCAGTCCTATCGCATCCTGCGCGTGGAACGCGGCAAAGTGCGCGTGGAAGATGCGCAAGGCGCGCCGCCGTCGATTCCGTTCTGGCTGGGCGAAGCGCCCGGGCGCAGCGACGAGTTGTCGGTGGCGGTGGCGAGGTTGCGCGAAGACATTTCGCAGCGGCTTCCAACACCGTCCCCACCCAATTCTCCGGAGGGCCGTGAAGCGGTCATCTGGCTTCGCGACGAAGTCGGGCTCGGCGACGCCGCCGCGCGGCAACTGATCGATTACCTTGCCGCCGCGAAAACCGAACTCGGCCTGCTGCCGACGCAGACGACGCTGGCGATGGAACGCTTCTTCGACGAATCCGGCGGCATGCAATTGATCATCCACTCGCCGTTCGGCAGCCGCTTGAATCGCGCGTGGGGGCTGGCGCTGCGCAAGCGTTTTTGTCGCAGCTTCAATTTCGAGCTGCAGGCCGCGGCCACCGAAGATGCGATCGTGTTGTCGCTTTCGACCAGCCACAGCTTTCCGCTGGACGAAGTCTCGCGTTATCTGCACTCCAACTCGGTCCGCGACGTGCTGACGCAGGCGCTGCTGGACGCACCGATGTTCGCGCTGCGCTTTCGCTGGAACGCCGGCGCCGCGCTGGCGCTGCCGCGTTTCGCGGGCGGCACGAAGGTGCCGCCGCAGATCCAGCGGATGAAATCGGAAGACCTGCTGGCCACCGTGTTTCCCGACCAGGTCGCCTGCCTCGAGAACATCGTGGGTGAACGCAAGATCCCCGATCATCCGCTGGTCGCGCAGACGCTGCAGGATTGCCTGTACGACGCGATGGATCTGCAAGGCCTCGTCGCGCTGCTGAAAAAACTGGAAAGCGGCGAGGCGCGCATCGTGGCGCGCGACTTGACCGCGCCTTCGCAACTCGCCGCCGAAATCCTGGGTGCGCGGCCGTATGCATTTCTCGACGGCGCGCCGCTGGAAGAGCGCCGTACCCAAGCCGTCGCCTCGCGCGGCTTCGCCGATGCGCAAAGCGCGGAAGACCTCGGCAAACTGGACACGGATGCGATCGCCGCGGTGCGCGAGGAAGCGTGGCCCACGCCGCGCGATGCGGACGAGATGCACGAGGCGTTGCTGTCGCTGGGTGCGATCGGCGACGCGGACCTCACACGCGATCCGATGTGGCAAGGCTGGCTCGACGAGTTGGCTGACGCGAAGCGCGCGACCGAATTTGCTCCCTCCCCCGTTTACGGGGGAGGGCTGGGGTGGGGGGAATTCGGCGAGAACAGCCCCCATCCGCCTTCGGCACCTTCCCCCGCGAGCGGTGGAAGGGAACAGCTGGATACACCGCTTTTGTGGATTGCCGCCGAATCGCTGCCGATGTGGCACGCGATCCATCCGGATGCTGCATTGCAAGCTGCGATCGAAGCGCCTGCAGAATTTGCTTCGAAGGCATGGACGCGCGAGGACGCGCTGGTCGAACTGTTGCGTACGCGCCTGGCTTGCGTCGGACCGACCCGTGCAAACGAATTGGCGCACACGTTTGACGTTTCGGACAGCGACGTCGCGATCGCACTGGCCGCACTGGAACGCGAAGGCTGCGCGATGCGCGGCCATTTCACACCGGGCGTGAACGACGAGGAATGGTGCGATCGGCATTTGCTCGCACGCATCCATCGTCGCACCCTGCAACGCCTGCGGCGCGAGATCGAACCCGTCGCGCCGCGCGACTTCATGCGTTTCCTGATCGACTGGCAACACGTCTCGGCCGATACCCGTTTGCGCGGTCCCGACGCATTGGCCGCGGTGCTGGCGCAGCTGGAGGGCTTCGAAGCCCCAGCCGGTGCGTGGGAATCACAACTGTTGCCCGCGCGCGTGACCGGTTACGACATCGCCTGGCTGGATGCCTTGTGCGCCTCGGGCCGGATCGCGTGGACAAGACTGCGCGCCTCCGCAAGCGGCACGCATGCTTCGCCGGTACGCGCCTCGCCGATCGTGCTGCTGCCCCGCAAGCAATTGCAGGCGTGGAATTCGGTCGGCGCAAAAGCGATCGCCGAGCCGCCGGCGCTGTCCTCGCGCGCACAAGCTGTCGTCGAATTCCTCACGCAACATGGCGCTTCGTTCTTCGGCGAAATCGCCGACGGCACGCGCCTGCTGAAAGTGGAACTGGAAGACGCGCTGGGCGAACTGGTCGGCGCCGGAATGATTGGCGCGGACAGCTTCGCCGGTTTGCGTGCTTTGCTGCAACCTGCCTCGAAGCGCAAACATCCGCGCCAACGCCGTCTCGCGCGACGCCTGTTGAACGGCATCGAGGACGCGGGGCGCTGGAGCCTGATTCGGCGCGAGAGTCATTCCCTTCCCCTGCTTGCGGGGGAAGGTGCTCAAAGGACGGAGGGGGGCGATTCGCACGCCGCCCCCCACCCAGCGCAACGCGCTCGGCGCTTCGCGCCGCCTCCCCCGCATGCGGGGGAGGGAGAAAACCTCGAACACATCGCGCGCGTCCTGCTGCGCCGCTGGGGCGTGGTGTTCTGGAAACTGTTGGAACGCGAAGCCGCGTGGCTGCCGCCGTGGCGCGAGTTGCGGCGCGTCTACCAGCGGCTCGAAGCGCGCGGCGAAATCCGTGGCGGGCGTTTCGTCGAGGGCGTGGTGGGCGAGCAGTTCGCGTTGCCGGAAGCCGTCGAGGCGCTGCGCCGCGTGCGCAAGCGCGAGCACGATTGCGCATTAATCACAATCAGCGGCGCCGACCCCTTGAATCTTGTCGGTGGCGTGTTGCCGGGTGTGAAGGTGCCGTCGCTCGCGCCATCGCGCATCGTGTTTCGCGACGGCGTGCCGGTCGCGACGCGCGCAGGCGGCGAGGTCACACTGCTGCAGTCGCTATCGCCGGACGACGAACGCTCAGTGCGTGCGACGTTGCACCACAGCAACGCCGCATTCGTGATGGCGGATTCCCCTCCGACAATCTCGTAGGAGCGCATGCGCGCGATCCACCTCCTTCCGTACGAAGGGGGTCGAAGCCGCTTGCCCGCGGCAAGCAGCTCCGGGGGGATGTCGCCAAGCGCAGGAAAGCCATCCCCTCATCGCGCTGCGCGCGCGTTCGCTTCGCTCCGCCCTTCCCGATGGAAGGGGGAAGGCGGCTGCGGGCTTGTTCCCCTCTTACTTCGCCTTGATGATCTGCGACAGGTAATCCGGCGCGCCCTTGATCCGCTCCAGGTGCGGGTATTGCAGGCCGCCGTGGTAATCGACCGGCACCGTGCGGTATTTGTCCTGGTACTTCAGCAGCAGTTGGATCGGCGCGTTGCTGCCCTTGGCGGCTTTCACCGCATCCTGCAGCACGTCGGTGCCGTAAGCCTGTCCGTTCACCGCAACCAGTGTTTCGCCGGAACCGATGCCGGCCTTGAATGCGGGGCCGTTCCAGCGCACGTCCCTGATTTCGCCGTCCTTGCCGATCGAAAGGCCGATCCCGAAAGCCGCGCCGATGTCCCCGTGGTAGCGCTTCGAAATCAGCTTCTCGTATTCGTTCGGCTTGTCGGTGTAGACCAGCTTCCAGCCGGTGTCCTCGATCCCGCTGGCCAGCGGCGGATTGGGCTCGTCGAGGTAGCGGTGCAGGAACCCGGCCCAGTCGTATTTCGCGACGGTGCTGAGCGCATTCACGACGTCTTCGAAGGTGTAGGTCTTGGTGACGAAGCTGCCGTCGTCCACGCCGAAGAAGTTTTTCGCGAACGTGTCCAGCGATTGCTTGCCGTGCGTCAGCGCGCGGATCTTCGCATCCGCCGCCAGCCACATCATCTGGCCGGCACTGTAGTACTCCTCGCTCATCTGCCAGTTGCGATACGGCAGCGGTGCGCGCTGCGCGATGGTCGGATCGTTGGTGGTGTCCTCCAGCGTGCGCCATTCGAAACCGGGTCGGTTGCGGTCATAGTTGGCGGCGACCATCGCAATCGCCTGGCGGAACTGTTCGGGCGTCCACAACCCGGAGCGCGCGGCCAGCACGAAGCCCCAGTACTGGGTGCCGCCTTCATACACCCACAGCAGCGAATCGCCCATCGGCACGTTGAAATTCGGCGTCCACAGGTCGGCCGGGCGGCGGAACTTGCCGTTCCACGAATGCGTGTACTCGTGCGCCAGCAGGCCGCCCACGGTCGGCCAGTTGTCCTTCCACTTGGTGAAGAAGTCGGGACGCGCGCCGTCCTCGCTCGACTGGTGGTGCTCGAGCCCCTTGCCGCTCAGCTGATCCGACAGCGAGAACAGGAAATCGTAGTGATCGTAGTGGTGCGACTCGAACAGCTTGTGTGCCTGGGTGACGACGTTGCGCAGGCCCTGCAACTGCTCGGGCGTGACCTCGAAATCCTTGGGCGCGTCGGCCACGATGTCCATGTGCACCGGCGCCTTGGCGCCCGGCGCGAGGTCGAGGCGCTTGAAATAACGCCCGGCATACATCGGCGAATCGACCAGCGTGTTGTAGGTGGTCGGCTTGAACGTGGTGGTGTCGCCGGACTGCGAGGCTTTCTCCAGCGCCGTGCCGAACTGCCAACCGGCGGGCAGCGTGACGCTGGGCGCGAAGGTGATGTCGCGGGAGAAGTGGCCGGCCGGATACAGCGAAACCTTGCTCCACACCAGGTCCAGCATGTCGCCGGTCATTTCGACGGAGCCTTCGTCGTGGTCGCGCGCCGACAGGTACTGGAATTTCACGTCGATGCTGGACACGCCTTGCGGCACGTCAATCTTGAACGCATAGACGTCGTACTTGTCGCGCATCCACTTCAGCGGCTTGCCGTTCGCGGTGATCACGAGTCCGGCCAGCTTGTCGATGGGACCGCTGGGCGAATGGTTGCCCGGAATCCATTTCGGATACAGCAGGGTCAGCTCGCCCGCCGCGACCGGAATGGTTTCGTGCACGCGGAAGATGCCCTGGTTGGTATCGCTGGCATCGACGGCGATCCTGATGGTGCCGGCATACGGCGTGTCCTGCGGCGGCGGCACGTGCGCGGCGGCGGCATCGGCGAACGCGGTGCCGGCAAACGGCGCGGTCAGCAACAGCGCGGCGAGCGCGGCGGCCAGTCGCGAGGAACGTGGATGGAACGCGTTGGGTTTCGACATTGGAGTGCTCCTGGTCACTTCTTCGCGGCAATGATTTGCGACAGGTAATCCGGCGTGCCCTTGATCCGTTCCAGATGCGGGTACTGCAAGCCGCCGTGGTAATCCACCGGCACGGTCGTGTAGTCGCCCTGGTACTTGATCAGCAATTCGATCGGCTGCTTCGAATCCTTGGCCGCGGTGATCGCGCGTTTCAGCACGTCGGCCTTGTAACTCTGGCCGTTCACCGCCACCACCGTGCCACCAGAACCGACGCCGGCCTTGAACGCCGGGCCGTTCCAGCGCACGTCGTTGATGCCGCCGTCTTTCGTCAACGTCAAGCCGATCGAATACGTGAAGTTGAAGATGTGGCGCGGCGATTCGTCCTGGCTTTCGTACTGCTTTTCGTACGGGCTTTCCTTGTCGGTGTACACCAGCTTCCAGCCCGTGGACTCCAATCCCTTGGTGAACGGCGGCTCGAGCTCATCGACATAGCGATCGAGGAAACCGACCCAGTCGTACTTCACCACGCCATCCAGTGCGTTCACCACGTCATCGAAGGTGTAGGTCCTGGTGACGAAGCTGCCGTTGTCGACGCCGAAGAAGTCCTTGGCGAAGGTGTCCAGCGACTTCCGGTCGTGCGTCAACGAACGAATCTTCGCGTCCACCGCCAGCCACATCATCTGTCCGCCGGAGTAATACTCCTCGCTCATCTGCCAACTGCGGTACGGCAGGCCGGCGCGATGCGCAGCGGTCGGATCGTTGGTGGTGTCTTCCAGCGTGCGCCACTGGAAACCCGGACGGTTGCGGTCGTAGTTGGCCGCGACCATCGCCAGCGCGTCGCGGAATTGTTCCGGCGTCCACATGCCGGCGCGCGCGGTCAACACGTAACCCCAGTACTGCGTCTGGCCCTCATAAACCCACAGCAGCGAATCACCCATCGGCACATTGAAATTCGGCGTCCACAGGTCCGCCGGCCGGCGGAACTTGCCGTTCCATGAATGCGTGTATTCGTGCGCGAGCAGGTCGCGGTTGGGCGCGCCATCGTCCCAGTTGGTGAAGTAATCGGGATCGGCGCCGTCCTCGCTGGACTGGTGGTGTTCCAGTCCGTTGCCGCTCAACTGGCCGGACAGCGAGAACAGGAAGTTGTAATGATCGTAATGGTGGGAATCGAACAGCTTGACGGCTTGGGTGACGAGGTTGCGATGCACCTGCATCTGCTCCGGCGTCATCTCGAGATCCTTCGGCGCATCCGCGAACACGTCCAGATACACCGGCGCCTTCGCGCCCGGGTTCAGATCCACGCGCTTGAAATACTTGCCCGCGTAGATCGGCGAATCGACCAGCGTGTTGTAGGTGGTTGGCTTGAAGGTGACGGTGTCGCCCGACTGCGATTGCTTCTCCAGCGCGGTGCCGAACTGCCAGCCTTCCGGGAAGGTGACGCTGGGCTCGACCTTGATCTGGCGCGAGTAATGCCCGGCGGGGTACAGCGACACCGTGTTCCATTCCAGCGACAGCATCTTGTCGGTCATCTGGATGAAAGCATGCGAGCCGCGGCCGGACAGGAACTGGAAGTCCACGCCGATTTCCGACACGCCCTGCGGCACGTCCACCTTGAAGGCGTAGACGTCGTACTTGTCGCGCTTCCACTTCAGCGGCTGGCCGTTGGCGGTGATCTTCAGGCCCGCCAGCATCTCGATCGG
>Ga0207702_10004295_pt1 | contig 12708 bp, 9 predicted proteins | sample KBSCornC62_FD_184302 | JGI IMG/M metagenome (GOLD analysis project Ga0207702, IMG submission 184302) | Corn rhizosphere microbial communities from Kellogg Biological Station, Michigan, USA - KBS Corn C6-2 (SPAdes) (version 2) | ecosystem: Host-associated > Plants > Roots > Rhizosphere > Soil ...
AGGAGGACGTGCTGGCAACCGCCGACAAGCTGTTCGACAAGCTGTCGTTCGGCAGCCATCCGGTGGCGCAGCCGGTGATCGGCAGCCGCCTGACGATCCAGCACATCGGCCGCGGCGACCTGCTGGAATACGTCGAGCGCCAGTACAGCGGCGCCAATATCGTCGTCGGCGTCGCCGGCCGCTTCGACCTCGACGCGATCGTCGCCGCCGCCGAAGCCGCTTTCGCTGCGGTGGCCGCCGGGACCGAGAACCACGTCGAGCCGCCGGCGTACGGCGGTGGCATCGCGTCGCGGGTGCAACCCGGCTACAGCCAGACGCACGTCGTCCTCGGCTATCCGGTCCCGTCGCTGCGCGACAACCACCATCCGGCGATGGTCGCGGCGGCGCTGTTCGGCGAAGGGATGAGCTCGCCGCTGATGGACGAGATCCGCGAGCGCCGCGGCCTCGTCTACTACGCGTCGTGCGCCGCCGACGTCAACGAGGTCTGCGGCCAGTTCGTCGTCGAGGCGTCGACGTCGCCGGCGCAGCTGGACGAGTTCCTCGTCGAGGTGCGCAGGCTCCTCGCCAGACAGGCCGACGCGATCGCTGCCGACGACCTCGAGCGCGCGCGCCGGCAGATCGCGGTGCGCACCCTGCGCACGCAGGAGCGACCGGTGCGCCGCCTCGAGGACGCTGCGCTCGACCTCTTCGTCCACGGCCGCGTCCGCTCGCGCGGCGAAACCCTCGCGCGCGTCGAGGCGATTGGCGCCGCTGCCGTCCGCGACGTCTTCGCGACGATGCTCGCGACGCCGGTCGCGCTCGCGATCGCCGGCCGCATCAAGAAGGGCGCGGTCGACCGCGCGCGCGAGCTCTTCGCCTGAGTCCACAGGCGCGTCAGTAGTTTCCCGTGTCATTGACTCCGGTCAACCGAACGGCGAGCGAAACTTCGCGATAGTCCGGGGCGCGGAACCGCCCCGCCGGTTCGCTGTCCATGACATCGGACGATTCCAACCAGGCATCCCGAGCAGGTGCCGACATCCGCCAGGAGACAAGATGACCACCACCAGGCTGTTCGCCCGCCTTTCGCCGGCCGTGCACTGCGCAGTTGCGGCGCTCGCCGCGTGTCTCGTCGCGCCGGCCGCGGCGTGGGAGCCGACCAAGCCGGTCGAGTTCGTCGTCCCCGCAGGGACCGGCGGCGGCGCCGACCAGATGGCGCGGCTGATCCAGGGGATCATCGTCAAGCACAAGCTGATGAAGGAGTCGATGGTCGTCGTCAACAAGTCGGGCGGCGCCGGCGCCGAGGGCTTTCTCGACGTCAAGGACTCCAAGGGCGACCCCAACAAGATCATCATCACGCTGTCGAACCTGTTCACGACGCCGATGGCGACCGGCGTGCCGTTCAACTGGAAGGACATGACGCCCGTCTCGATGATGGCGCTCGATCAGTTCGTCCTCTGGGTCAACGCCGACAAGCCGTACAAGACCGCGAGCGAGTACATCGCCGCCGTCAAGGCCGCCGGCCCCAACAAGATGAAGATGGGCGGCACCGGCTCGAAGCAGGAGGACCAGATCGTCACCGCGGGTCTCGAGAAGGCGACGGGAACGAAGTTCATCTACGTTCCGTTCAAGGGCGGCGGCGAGGTCGCCGTGCAGCTGGTCGGCGATCACGTCGATTCGACGGTCAACAACCCGATCGAAGCGGTCGCCCAATGGCGCGCCGGCAAGCTCAGGCCGCTGTGCCTGTTCGACGACCATCGGCTGTCGTACAAGGCCAAGGTCACCGACACGATGTCGTGGGCCGACATCCCGACCTGCAAGGAGGCCGGCGTCCCGACCTCCTACGTGATGCTGCGCGGCATCTTCATGGCGCCGGGAGTCACCCCCGAGCAGACCGCGTTCTACGTCGACCTGCTGAAGAAGGTGCGCGAAACGCCGGATTGGAAGGACTTCATGGAGAAGGGCGCGTTCAACACCACGTCGATGAGCGGTGCCGAGTACCGCGCCTGGCTCGAGAAGGCCGAGGCCCTGCACGCGCAGCTGATGACCGAAGCCGGCTTCATGGCCAAGAAATGAGCGACCCAGCCGAGGCACGGGACGCCGAAGACACGCCGCACGGCGTCCTGGCGCGCAACGGCAGCGTCGACGCGGTCGTCTCCGCGATCCTGTTCGCGATCGGCGCTGTCGTCGTCTTCGAGGCGCGCGCGCTCGGCGCGGGCTGGCAGAACGACGGTCCCGGACCCGGCTACTTCCCGTTCTACATCGGCCTCATCCTCTGCGTCGCCGGTGCCGGCATCTTCTGGCAGGCGGTGTTCTCGGCCAAGCGCAACCGCGGCGCATTCGTCGACCGCGAGCAGCTCGCCCGCGTCCTCTCCGTGTTCGTGCCAGCGATCGTCTACGTCGTCGCGATCGTCTTCGTCGGCATCTACGTCGCCTCTGCGGTCTACATCGCCGCGTTCATGGTCCTGCTCGGCAAGTACCCGGTGTGGAAGTCGGTCGCGATCGGCGTTGCCGTCAACGCGCTCTTCTTCGCCATGTTCGAGGTCTGGTTCAAGGTGCCGCTCTACAAGGGCAGCCTGGCGCCGCTGTCGTTCCTGGGCTACTGAGCCGGCGGCGAACGCAGCGGCCAGCGCACGAGAAGCATTTTCTGCATGGACGCACTGAACTCGCTGCTGCACGGCTTCCTCGTCGTCCTGACGCCGCTCAACATCGGCCTGATGTTCGTCGGCATCACGCTGGGCGTGCTGATCGGCGTCCTGCCGGGGCTGGGCGGCGCCAACGGCGTCGCGATCCTGCTGCCGCTGACGTTCACGATGTCGCCGACCACGGCGATCGTCATGCTCTCGTGCATCTACTGGGGCGCGCTGTTCGGCGGCGCGATCACGTCGATCCTGTTCAACATCCCCGGCGAGCCGTGGTCGGTGGCGACGACCTTCGATGGCTACCCGCTTGCGCAGAAGGGCCAAGCCGGCCAGGCGCTCACGGGGGCATTCACGTCGTCGTTCTTCGGCGCGCTCGTCGCGGTGCTGATGATCACGTTTCTCGCGCCGCTGGTCGCGAGGTTCGCGCTGCGCTTCGGCGCGCCCGAGTTCTTCTCGGTCTACCTGCTCACGTTCTGCAGCTTCGTCGGCATGGGCAAGGGCTCGCCATTCAAGATCCTCGCCTCGATGGCGCTCGGCTTCGCGCTCGCCGCAGTCGGCATGGACACGATCACCGGCCAGCTGCGGATGACGTTCGGCATTTCGGATCTCATGCGCGGCTTCGACTTCCTGATCGCCGTCATCGGCCTGTTCGGCATCGGCGAAATCCTGCTCTCGATGGAGGAGGGTCTCGCGTTCTCGGGCAAGGCAGCGCGGATCAACCCGAAGGTCGTCTGGGAGACGTGGAAGGTGCTTCCGCGCTACTGGGTGACGTCGCTGCGCAGCGCCTTGGTCGGCATCTGGATGGGCATCACGCCGGGCGGCGCGACACCGGCCTCGTTCATGAGCTACGGCCTCGCCAAGAAGATGTCGCGCAACGGCGCGAAGTTCGGCACCGGGGAGCTCGAGGGCGTGGTCGCCCCGGAGACCGCGGCGCACGCCGCCGGAACGAGCGCGCTGCTGCCGATGCTCGCGCTCGGCATCCCCGGCTCACCGACCGCGGCGGTGCTGCTCGGCGGCCTCCTGATCTGGGGCCTGCAGCCCGGTCCGCTCCTCTTCGTCGAGCAGAAGGACTTCGTCTGGGGGCTGATCGCGAGCATGTACCTCGGCAACATCGCCGGGCTCCTCGTCGTCCTGACGACGGTGCCGCTGTTCGCGTCGATCCTGCGCATCCCGTTCTCGATCATCGCGCCCGTGATCATCGTGATCTGCGCGATCGGCGCCTACACGGTGCACAACGCGATGCTCGACATCTTCTTCATGCTCGGGTTCGGCCTCGTCGGCTACGTCTTCAAGAAGCTCGACTACCCGCTCGCGCCGATGGTCCTCGCGCTCGTCCTCGGCGACAAGGCGGAGGACTCGTTCCGCCAGGCGATGCTCGTCTCGCAGGGCGACGTCATGATCATGTGGTCGAACGCGCTGGTCGGCTCGATCACGACGCTCGCGCTGCTGCTGCTCTTCTGGCCGCTGTTCTCGAAGCTGGTCGGGCTGCTGCGGCGGCCGAAGACAGTCGACCCGGTGCTCGCCGAGCAGCCCGTCGACTGAGGACATCGCCATGACGGTGATCGCGCTGACGCAGGAGATGGGCTCGCTCGCCAAGGACGTCGCCGAGCGCGTCGCGAGCGAGCTCGGCCTCGCGCTGATGCGCCACGAGGTCGTCGACACCGTCTCGTCGCGGATGCACGTGCCGACGAGCCTCATCAACCGCCTGCGCGAAGGCCAGGCGGGGACGATCGAGCGCATGCGCGCCGACCGCACGAGCCTGGCCGTCTACATGACCGAGGAGGTGCTCGATGCGGCGGCGCGCGGCAACGTCGTGCTGCGCGGCTGGGGAGCGACGCTCTTGCTGCGTTCGGTGCCGCACGTCCTGCGTGTCCGCGTCACGCGGCCGTTCGCGCAGCGCGTCGCCTGGCTGCAAGAGCGGCTCGGCACCGACGACGTCGACGCCGCCGAGGAGGAGGTGCGGCGCAGCGATCGCGCGCACGCGGCGCGAATGCAGGCGCAGTTCGGCGTCACCTGGGGCGACCCGCTGCTCTACGACCTGGTCCTCAATACCGAGCGCGTCTCGGTCGAGAGCTGCGCCGAGCAGATCGTTGCGCTCTCGCGCCGACCCGAGTTCGCCGAGACAGAGGCGTCGCGGACGACGCTGCAGAACCTCGCGCTCGACGCCCGCGTGCGTGCCGCGCTGCGCGCCGACGAGGCGACGCGCGAGGTCGACGTCACGGTCGCCAGCGAGCGCGGCCGGGTCGTCCTCTCGGGAATGGTGCTTGCCGGCGCCGAGGTACCGGCGGCCGACCGCGTCGCTGCCGCGGTGCCGGGCGTCACCGCGGTCGATAACCGGCTGCGCGTGATCGCAAAATCTAAGCTCTTCCCCGGCTTCTAGCAGGCCACCCGCGCCGCCGCGTCGCAACGTCGGCGCCAACGGAGACAGGCGATGGCAACGACGACGGGCACGATTTCGGTTCCCACCCAGAGCGTCAACCACTACCGCTGGCTGCAGCTCTTTTTCGGCATCGTCTGCATGGCGATGGTCGCCAACCTGCAGTACGGCTGGACGCTGTTCGTCAACCCGATGGACGCGAAGTACCACTGGGGTCGCGCTGCCATCCAGGTCGCGTTCTCGATCTTCGTCATCACCGAGACGTGGCTGGTGCCGCTCGAGGGCTACTTCGTCGACCGCTTCGGGCCGAAGCCGGTCGTCATGCTCGGCGGCATCCTCGTCGGCATCGCCTGGGTCATGAATGCGTACGCGTCGTCGCTCGCCGTGCTCTACATCGCCGCTGCGGTCGGCGGCATCGGCGCCGGCGCCGTCTACGGCACCTGCGTCGGCAACGCGCTCAAGTGGTTTCCCGACCGCCGCGGCCTGGCCGCGGGGCTCACCGCCGCCGGCTTCGGCATGGGCTCGGCGCTCACGATCATTCCGATCCAGGCGATCATCAGGTCGAGCGGGTACGAGTCGGCGTTCCTCTACTTCGGCATCGCGCAGGGGTTGATCGTCTTCCTCCTCTCGTTCGGTCTCGCCGCCCCGGCGAGGGCGCCGACGCAGGACGTGAAGCTCGTCGCCACGACGCGCAGCTACACCTGGACGGAGATGATCCGCACCCCGGTGTTCTGGCTGATGTACCTGCTGTTCGTCCTGATGGCGGCAGGCGGCCTCATGGCGACGGCGCAGCTCGCGCCGATCGCGAAGGACTTCAAGATCGCTGACGTGCCGGTCTCGATCCTCGGGCTCACGCTGCCGGCGCTCACGTTCGCGCTCTCGATCGACCGTGTCCTGAACGGGCTGACTCGGCCGTTCTTCGGCTGGGTTTCGGACAACATCGGACGCGAGAACACGATGTTCATCGCGTTCGCGCTCGAAGGCGTCGGCATCTGGGCGCTCAGCCAGTTCGGCCACGACCCGCTGCTGTTCGTCGTCCTCACCGGGATCGTCTTCTTCGGCTGGGGCGAGATCTACAGCCTCTTTCCGTCGACGATCGGCGACTCCTACGGACCGAAGTTCGCCGCGACGAACGCGGGCCTGCTCTACACCGCCAAGGGGACCGCGTCGCTGCTGGTGCCGCTGACGAGCGTGCTCACGACGGCGACCGGGAGCTGGCACGCGGTCTTCTACAGCGCCGCGGTCATGAACCTCGTCGCCGCCGTGCTCGCGATCGCGGTGCTGAAGCCCATGCGCCTGCAGATGGCGCACAACGACTCAGCGACGGTGCGCGGCGATCCCGCCGCCCAGCCGGCCTGACCCGCCAGCGCTCAGATCTTGCCGCGCTGCTTGAGCCGGCTGAGCGTCTCCGCCGAGAGGTTGAGGTAGGTCGCGAGCTCCTTCTTCGGGATCCGCTCGGTGAGCTCGGGATGCTTGCGGACGAAGCGGCGGACTCTGCCCGGCGCGTCGAGCAGGTGCAGCGTGATCGTGTGCGCCATGATCTCGCTCATCAGCCGCATCACCTCGTGCTCGAACGTCGCCTTGAACTTCGGGTGGCGATCGATGAAGTCGACCCAGGTCGGCATCGGCAGCTTGGCGACCCGCGCCTTGGTCAGCGCGACGATGCTGTACGGCGTCGGCGTGTTCAGGCGCCAGGCGGCGTAGCTCGTCTCGATGTCGCGCTCGTCGGCGAAACGCAGGATCATCTCGCGCGCGTCGGCGTTGGCGACGACGCGCTTCAGGATGCCGTCGAGCACGAAGTACTGCTCCATCTCGTGCACGCCCTGGTTGAGCAGCGTCTCGCCCTTGGCGCAGTCGACGACGACGAGGTGCGGCTCGAGCTCCTTGCGCTCGCCTTCGAGCATTTCCTTGAGGACGACGTTCTGCGCCAGCTGAACGCGGATGACGTTCCGTTCCGGATGGCTGTCGAGGGAGATCGCTGGCATGCGGTGGCGGCGGCAGCGCTCGATGCCGGGACGCGCTCAAACTGGAAAAGTTGACCCGGGTCAACGGCGCTTTGCGGGGCGGCTTTCTATGATAAGTCCGCGCCCACGCCGCTCCTGCGCGCCCGTTTCCGCTCGCTGCGCGAAGCAGATCCGCCGGCAGCAGTTCAGTTCGATTTCAAGGAGAGATCCATGTCCGCAGTCCTCGAGCCAGGCACCGCCTCGGCGTCCGAAGCGCCCGCGAGCGGCGCCCAGGCGGAGACGATCGACGCCTTCCACCTCGTCATCGAGGCGCTCAAGCTGAACGGCATCGAGACCGTCTACGGCCTTCCCGGCATTCCGATCACCGACCTGACGCGCAAGATGCAGGCCGAGGGGCTGCGCGTGATCTCGTTTCGCCACGAGCAGCACGCCGGCAACGCCGCGGCGGCGACAGGGTTTCTCACCGGCACGCCCGGCATCTGCCTGACGGTGTCGGCGCCCGGCTTCCTGAACGGCCTCACCGCGCTCGCCAACGCGACGACCAACTGCTTCCCGATGATCCTGCTCAGCGGCTCGAGCGAGCGCGAGATCGTCGACCTGCAGCAGGGCGACTACGAGGAGATGGACCAGCTCGCGATCGCCAAGCCGCTGTGCAAGGCGGCGTTTCGCGTCCTCCACGCCGAAGACATCGGCATCGGCGTTGCGCGCGCGATCCGCGCCGCGGTGTCGGGGCGGCCGGGCGGCGTCTATCTCGACCTGCCGGCGAAGCTGTTCGCGCAGACGATCGACGCGGCGGCGGGTCGCCGCTCGCTGGTCAAGGTCGTCGATCCGGCGCCGCGCCAGATTCCGGCGCCCGACGCCGTGCAGCGCGCGGTCGCGGTGCTGAAGGACGCCAAGCGGCCGCTGATCATCCTCGGCAAGGGCGCGGCGTACGCGCGCGCCGACGCGTCGATCCGCGCGCTGGTCGAGAAGTCGGGCATTCCGTACCTGCCGATGTCGATGGCCAAGGGCCTTCTGCCCGACACGCACGCGCAGTCGGCGGCGGCGACGCGCTCGTACGTCCTCGCCGAGGCCGACGTCGTCGTCCTGATCGGCGCACGTCTCAACTGGCTGCTCTCGCACGGCAAGGGCAAGACCTGGGGCGGCGCGAACGCTGTCAATCGCAAGTTCGTCCAGATCGACATCTCGCCGACCGAGATGGACAGCAACGTGCCGATCGCTGCGCCGCTCGTCGGCGACATCGGCTCGTGCGTCGACGCGCTCGTCGCCGGTCTCGGCGCGCAATGGACCAAGCCTGCGGCCGAGTGGACCGGCGCGATCGGCGAGCGCAAGGAGAAGAACCTCGCCAAGATGGCGGAGACGCTCGCCAAGAGCCCGTCGCCGATGAGCTTCCAGAGCGCGCTCAACGTCATCCGCGACGTCGTCAAGCAGAACCCCGAGGCGATCGTCGTCAACGAAGGCGCCAACACGCTCGACTTCGCGCGCTCGATCGTCGACATGTACGAGCCGCGCAAACGCCTCGACGTCGGCACCTGGGGGATCATGGGCATCGGCATGGGCTTCGCCGTCGCCGCCGCGGTGACGACCAAGCAGCGCGTGATCGCGATCGAAGGCGACAGCGCGTTCGGCTTCTCCGGAATGGAGGTCGAGACGCTGTGCCGCTACGACCTGCCGGTGTGCGTCGTCGTCTTCAACAACAATGGCGTCTACAAGGGCACCGACGTCAACCCGCGCGGCGGCGACGTCGCGCCGACGGTGTTCGTCAAGGGCGCGCGCTACGACAAGATGATCGAGGCGTTCGGCGGCGTCGGCGTCAACGCGACGACTCCCGACGAACTGAAGAAAGGCCTCGCCGACGCGCTCGCGTCGGGCAGGCCGACGCTCATCAACGCCGTGATCGACGAGACCGCCGGCACCGAGAGCGGCCGCATCACCAGCCTCAACCCGACCATCGCGAAGAAGAAGTGACGCGAATTTCCGAACGACACCTCAGGAACCACAGATGAGCAAAGCACTCGACGGCGTCCGCATCCTCGACTTCACCCATGTCCAGTCGGGGCCGACGTGCACGCAGCTGCTCGCCTGGTTCGGCGCCGACGTCATCAAGCTCGAGAAGGCCGGCGAAGGCGACGCGACGCGCGGCCAGCTGCGCGACATCCCCGACGTCGACAGCCTCTACTTCACGATGCTCAACCACAACAAGCGGTCGATCACCGTGAACACCAAGGACCCGAAGGGCAAGGAGATCGTCGACCGGTTGATCAAGTCGTGCGACGTGCTTGTCGAGAACTTCGCGCCCGGCGCGCTCGACCGCATGGGCTTCACGTGGGAGCACATCCACGCGCTCAACCCGCGCATGATCGTGGCTTCGGTGAAGGGCTTCGGCCCGGGGCCGTACGAGGACTGCAAGGTCTACGAGAACGTCGCGCAGTGCGCGGGCGGCTCGGCGTCGACGACCGGTTTCGACGATGGCCCGCCGCTCGTCACCGGCGCGCAGATCGGCGATTCGGGCACCGGGCTGCACCTCGCGCTCGGCATCGTCGCCGCGCTCTATCAGCGCAACACCACCGGCAAGGGTCAGAAGGTGCTCGCCGCGATGCAGGACGGCGTCCTCAACCTGTGCCGCGTCAAGCTGCGCGACCAGCAGCGCCTCGAGCGCGTCGGCGAGCTGACCGAGTACCCGCAGTACCCCGACGTGGAATTCGGCGATGCGGTGCCGCGCGCCGGCAACGCGTCCGGCGGCGGCCAGCCGGGCTGGATCCTCAAGTGCAAGGGCTGGCAGAAGGACCCGAACGCGTACATCTACTTCATCACGCAGGCGCCGGTGTGGGCGTCGATCTGCAAGGTGATCGGCGAGGAGGGCTGGATCACCGACCCGAACTACGCGACGCCGAAGGCGCGGCTGCCGCACCTGAAGTCGATCTTCGCGCGGATCGAGGAGTGGACCATGACCAAGACCAAGTTCGAGGCGATGGACATCCTCAACAAGCTCGACATCCCGTGCGGCCCGATCCTGTCGATGAAGGAGATCGCCGAGGAGCCTTCGCTGCGCAAGACCGGCACCGTCGTCGAGGTCGACCATCCCAAGCGCGGCAAGTACCTCACCGTCGGCAACCCGATCAAGCTCTCCGACAGCATCACCGAGGTCAAGCGGTCGCCGCTGCTCGGCGAGCACAACGAGGAAGTCCTCGGCGAGCTCGGCTACTCGAAGAGCGACATCGCCGCGCTGCGCGAGTCGAAGATCATCTGACCGACAAAGAGACCGGAGACGCCATGAACAAAGACAAAGCCGCCGTCCGCAAGGTCCTCGATGCCGTCAAGGCGTCGGGCCGCACCTCGCTCACCGCGCCAGAAGGCAAGCAGGTCTGCGACGCGTACGGCATCGCGGTGCCCGGCGAAGGCGTCGCGAAAAGCGCCGCCGACGCATCGAAGCTCGCGTCGGGGATGGGCTTTCCGGTCGTGATGAAGATCGTCTCGCCCGACATCCTGCACAAGACCGAAGCCGGCGGCGTGATCGTCGGCGTCAAGAGCGCCGACGAGGCGCAGAAGGCGTACGACCAGATCCTCGCCAACGCCAAGAAGTACAAGGCCGACGCCAAGATCGAGGGCATCCAGGTCCAGCAGATGCTGAAGGGCGGTCAGGAGGTGATCGTCGGCGCGGTCACCGACGGCAGCTTCGGCAAGCTCGTCGCGTTCGGCCTCGGCGGCGTCCTCGTCGAGGTGCTGAAGGACATCACGTTCCGCCTCGCGCCGGCGACCAAGGCCGACGCGCTCTCGATGCTCGACGGCATCCAGGCGGCCGAGATGCTGAAGGGCGTGCGCGGCGGCGAAGCGGTGAACCGCGATGCGCTCGCCGCGATCATCGTCGGCGTCAGCGAGCTGGTCAGCGACTTCCCGGAGATCTCCGAGATGGACCTGAACCCGGTGTTCGCGACCGCGCAGGGCGCCGTCGCCGCCGACGTCCGCATCGTCGTCGACTTCAACCAGAAGCCGGCGCGCTATCGCCCGGCCGAGGCCGACGTCGTCACGTCGATGAACCGGATCATGCAGCCGAAGGCGGTCGCGGTGATCGGCGCATCGGACGAGACCGGCAAGATCGGCAACTCGGTGATGAAGAATCTGATCAACGGCGGCTACAAGGGGCAGATCTATCCGATCCACCCGAAGGCGGCCGAGATCATGGGCCACAAGGCCTACAAGAGCGTCAAGGACGTTCCGGGCGAGATCGACACTGCCGTGTTCGCGATCCCGGCCAAGCTCGTCGCCGGCGCGCTGATCGAGTGCGGCGAGAAGAAGATCGCCGGCGCCATCCTGATCCCCTCGGGCTTCGCCGAGACCGGCAACCACGAAGGGCAGGACGAGCTCGTCGCGATCGGCCGCAAATACAACATCCGCATGATGGGGCCGAACATCTACGGCTTCTACTACACGCCGGCGAACCTGTGCGCGACGTTCTGCACCGCGTACGACGTCAAGGGCACGACGGCGCTGTCGTCGCAGTCCGGCGGCATCGGGATGGCGATCATCGGCTTCTCGCGCTCGGCGAAGATGGGCGTCTCGGCGATCGTCGGCCTCGGCAACAAGAGCGACATCGACGAGGACGACCTGCTCCTCTTCTTCGAGCAGGACCCGAACACCAAGGTCATCGCCCAGCACTGCGAGGACCTGAAGGACGGCCGCGCGTTCGCCGAGGTCGCCAAGCGCGTCTCGAAGAAGAAGCCCGTGATCATGCTCAAGGCCGGCCGCACCTCGCTTGGCGCCGCAGCCGCGAGCTCGCACACCGGCGCGCTCGCCGGCAACGACAAGATCTACGACGACGTGCTGCGCCAGTCGGGCGTGATCCGCGCCCGGTCGCTGCGCGACCTGCTCGACTTCGCGCGCGGCGTGCCGATGCTGCCGACCCCCAAGGGCGAGAACGTCGTCATCATCACCGGCGCCGGCGGCTCGGGGGTGCTGCTCTCGGACGCGTGCGTCGACAACGGGCTGAAGCTGCTCAAGCCCATGCCGGCCGACCTCGACGCGGCGTTCCGCAAGTTCATCCCGCCGTTCGGCGCGGCCGGCAACCCGGTCGACATCACCGGCGGCGAGCCGCCGATCACCTACATGAACACGGTGCGCCTGGGCCTCGAGGACGAGCGCATCCACGCGCTCATCCTCGGCTACTGGCACACGATCGTGACGCCGCCGATGGTCTTCGCGCGCAACATGGTGCAGGTGATCGAGGAGATGAAGGCCAAGGGCATCGTCAAGCCGGTGGTGGCGTCGCTCGCCGGCGACGTCGAGGTCGAGGAAGCGGCGCAGTACCTCTACGAGCACGGCATCCCGGCGTACGCGTACTCGACCGAGATCCCGGTCGCGGTGCTCGGCGCCAAGTACCAGTGGGCGCGAGGTGCGGGGCTGCTCTAGAGCGCTTCCGGGCGCTGGCAGGCGCTGAATCGTGGACCGTCCCGCCGTCATCGCGATCGTTCCCGAGGCCGCTTCGCGCCAGCGCAAGCGCGAGGCGCCACGCGGCCGGCGCGTCGACCCGCAAGCGCTCGCCGACGTGCTCGCGCTGCTCGGCGACGCGCCGCGCACGCGCGACCTCCTCATCGAGCACCTGCACAAGCTGCAGGACCGCTTCGGCCACCTGAGCGCGGCGCATCTCGCGGCGCTCGCCGCCGAGATGAAGCTCGCGCAGACCGAGGTCTTCGAGGTCGCGACCTTCTATCACCACTTCGACGTCGTCAAGGAAGGCGACGCCGTGCCGCCT
>Ga0207702_10004299_pt1 | contig 12693 bp, 15 predicted proteins | sample KBSCornC62_FD_184302 | JGI IMG/M metagenome (GOLD analysis project Ga0207702, IMG submission 184302) | Corn rhizosphere microbial communities from Kellogg Biological Station, Michigan, USA - KBS Corn C6-2 (SPAdes) (version 2) | ecosystem: Host-associated > Plants > Roots > Rhizosphere > Soil ...
AGGTCGAACTGGCCGAGCAGCTTGTTGTCCTGCGCCATCTCGCGCTCGCCCTGGAAGACCCGGATCGTCACCGCCTGCTGGTTGTCCTCGGCGGTCGAATAGATCTGGCTCTTCTTGGTCGGGATCGTCGTGTTGCGGTCGATCATCTTGGTCATGATCCCGCCCAGCGTCTCGATCCCCAGCGAAAGCGGGGTGACGTCGAGCAGCAGGACGTCCTTGACGTCACCCTGCAGCACGCCAGCCTGGATCGCCGCGCCCATGGCGACGACCTCGTCCGGGTTGACGCCGGTGTGCGGTTCCTTGCCGAAGAATTCCTTCACCGCCTCGCGCACCTTGGGCATGCGGGTCATGCCACCGACCAGCACCACGTCGTCGATGTCCGAGGCCTTGAGACCGGCATCGGCCAGCGCCTTGCGGCACGGTTCCATCGTGCGCTTGATGAGGTCGGCCACCATGCGCTCCAGGTCGGCGCGGGTGATCGTCTCCACCAAATGCAGCGGGGTCGTGCTGCCGCCTTCCATGCGGGCGGTGATGAAGGGCAGGTTGATCTCGGTGGTCTGCGCGCTCGACAATTCGATCTTGGCCTTTTCGGCGGCTTCCTTCAGCCGCTGCAAGGCCAGCTTGTCGGTGCGGAGATCCATGTTCTCCTTCTTCTTGAACTGGTCGGCCAGGTATTCGACCACCTGGGTGTCGAAGTCCTCGCCGCCCAGGAAGGTGTCGCCGTTGGTGGACTTCACCTCGAACACGCCGTCGCCGATCTCGAGGATCGAGACGTCGAAGGTGCCGCCGCCAAGGTCGTAGACGGCGATGGTCTTGCCGTCGTTCTTCTCGAGGCCATAGGCCAGCGCCGCCGCGGTCGGCTCGTTGATGATGCGCAGCACCTCAAGGCCCGCGATCTGGCCGGCGTCCTTGGTCGCCTGGCGCTGGGCGTCGTTGAAGTAGGCCGGAACGGTGATGACCGCCTGGGTCACCGTCTCACCGAGATAGCTCTCGGCCGTTTCCTTCATCTTCTGTAGGGTGAAGGCGGAGATCTGGCTGGGGCTGTAGTCCTGCCCGCCGGCCTGAACCCAGGCGTCGCCGTTCTTGCCCTTGACGATGTGATAGGGGACGAGCTCCGTGTCCTTCTGGGTCACGGGATCGTCGAAGCGGCGGCCGATCAGGCGCTTCACCGCGAAAATCGTGTTGTCGCCGTTCGTCACCGCCTGGCGCTTCGCCGGCTGGCCGATCAGGCGTTCGCCGTCCTTGGTAAAGGCGACGATGGAGGGCGTCGTGCGCGCGCCTTCCGAATTCTCGATGACCTTCGGCTTGCCGCCGTCCATCACCGCCACGCAGCTGTTGGTGGTGCCAAGGTCGATACCGATGACTTTACCCATTGTACCCCGTTCCTCACGTCGATTGGTTTGACACCGCCGGGGTGGCCTCCCGCATTCGGCAAGACCCGTCCGGCAGCTCTCGGACGGGGGCGATATAAGAGCGGTTTTGCTTGGCACAAGAGCCGGGCCGAACTAGTTCCGCTGACGAATTCAACCTGTCCTGAAAGGACCTCCGATGAACGCCCCCCGCCCCTCGCGCCTGCTGTTAATGGGCGCTGCCGCCCTTGCTCTCGTCGCGTGCCACAAGGAGGCGCCGGCCCCGCAGGAGGCGGCGAGCGCCACGGCCGCCGCGCCGGAGACGAAGCCGGGTCTCTCGCTGACGGGCGGGCGGCTGGTTCTCCCCGCGGTCAAGGGGAACCCCGGCGCGGCCTATTTCACCCTGGCCAACGGCAGCGACAAGCCGGTAGCGATCGCCGCGATCGAGGTGGCGGGGGCCGGCATGGCCATGCTGCACGAAACCAGGCAGATGGACGGCCATTCATCGATGATGAACATGTCCACCCCTGAACTGAAGCCGGGCGAAAGCGTGGTCTTCGCCCCCGGCGGCAAGCACGTGATGGTCGATGACGTGCCGGAAGGATTGAAGCCGGGCGCCACGATCGAACTGACGATCACCTTCGTCGACGGGGACAAGCTGTCCGCCCCGCTGACCGTCGAAGCCCCGGGCGGCGGCTCCTGACGGCAGCGCTTCCCCCCGGCGCCGAACGCGCGCTGACCAGCGGCGAAGTCGCGCTCGTGCAAGAGGTGTTCGGGGCCGGGGTGGATCCTGCCCCGGTGCGCGTCCGGCGCCGCAAATGGCTTGCCCTGCAGCCGCGAAACACGGTCATGGCGCCCTGCGGGCACATCCATTTCCACCCCCATACGGACCGCTATTCCGACGATTTCAGCCGCGCCGCACCCGGGCTGGCGGGGCTGTTCGTGCATGAGATGGTGCATGTCTGGCAGGCCCAGCAACGGGGCCGCTGGTGGCTGCTGCTGATGCGCCACCCGTTCTGCCGCTATGAATTCACGCTGCGCCCGGGCCGCCCGCTGGTCGCCTATGGCATAGAGCAGCAGGGCGAGATCGTCCGCCACGCCTGGCTGGCGCGCCGGGGCCATGCGATCCCGACCGAACACGATCCGGCCGAGCTCGAACGGCTGTTGCGGTCACTCAGGGAACCGCACCAGGCCTGAAGAAACCGGTCAGCAGCGGACTTCGACGGTCTCGCCATTGCGCGTGCGGCGGTAGCAGTGGCCGTCCTTGTGGATGACCGAGCCGACCAGGCCGCCAGCCGCCGCGCCGATCGCCGCGCCGGCCAGCACGCTGCCGCCGGTCGCGGCACCGATCACCGCCCCGCCGACGCCACCAGCCAGCGCACCCTCGCCCGCATAGTTCGAAGCACAGCCGCCCAGCGCAAGCGCACCGGCCGCGGCTACGGGAAGAAAGATTTTCGAGATCATGGCCTCACTCCATTTACCCTGTCATCCGGGGCAATGAGCAAGGCGGGAGGAGGGTTCCCGCCAGCCGGTCAGGGCGGGCCCTGCTTCAATCCCCCTTCTTCGCCACGGCCACCATCGCCGGGCGCAGCAGGCGGTCCTTGATCATGTAGCCTGACTGCAGCTCCTGCAGCACCGTGCCCGGTTCGGCATCGGCCGAGGGGATCTCGATCATCGCCTGGTGCTGGTTGGGGTCCAGCGGCAGGCCCAGCGCGGCGATGCGGGAAATGCCGTGGCTGGCGAAGACCTTCTCGATCTCGCGCCCGGTCGCCTCGATCCCGGCGACAAGGTTCTTGAACCTCTCGTCCTCGCGCAGGTCGGCCGGAATCGATTCCAGCGCCCGCGACAGGTTGTCCGCCACCGACAGGATGTCGCGCGCGAACGAGGTCGCGGCATAGGCGCGGGTGTCGGCGATGTCCTTTTCCAGCCGCCGCCGCACGTTCTGGGTCTCGGCCTTGGCGTAGAGCACGTCCTGCCGGGCCGTTTCCAGCTCCTCGCGCAGCCTTGCCGCCTCATCGCCGGTGTCGATCATATCCTCCGGCACGCCCTTCAATTCCTCGGCAACCGCCGGATCGTCCTGCGGCTTGGTATCTTCCGTCATGTCGTCTTGAGTTCCGCTTATCCGATGAGCTTGCCCAAACTCTGGGCGGTGAAATCCACCATGGGGACAAGCCGCGCATAATTCAACCGCGTCGGGCCGATAACCCCCACTACGCCGATGACCCGCCCCTCCCTGTCGCGATAGGGCGATGCGATCACCGAAGACCCGGAAAGCGCGAACAGCCGGTTCTCCGCGCCGATGAAGATGCGGGTCGATTCGGCCGCGCGCGCGGCGTCGAGCAGTTCGGCCACCGATTGCTTGTTTTCCAGATCGTCGAGCAGCGAACGGACCCGCTCAAGGTCGCCCACCGCCTCCTCGTCGAGGAGATTGGCCTGCCCCCGCACGATCAGGACGGGCCGGCGCGAGGTGTCCTCGCTCCACACCGCCAGCCCCCGCGCCACCAGATCGGCGCTGGCCGTGTCGAGCGCGGTCTGCCCGGCGGCAATCTCGGCGCGGATCACTTGTGCCGCCTCGGCCAGGCTGCGCCCGCCGAGCCGTGCCGACAGGTAATTGGAGGCCTGCTGCAAGGCGATCACCGGCGTTCCCGCGGGCAGGTCCACCACCCGGTTCTCGATCGCGCCATCCTCTCCCACCAGCACGGCCAACGCGCGTTCGGGGCCCAGCGGCACAAGCTGCAACTGCTGCAAACGCGGCTCGCGGCGCGGCACCATGACCACGCCGGCACAAGCCGAAAGGTCGGACAGCACGGCCGAGGTCGCTGCCAGCGCCGCCTCGATCGGCCCCGGCCCGGCCATCCGCCGCTCGATCGCCGCGCGTTCTTCCGCAGTCGGCTCGGCCACCTGCATCATCCCGTCCACGAACAGGCGCAGGCCCAGCTCGGTCGGCATCCGCCCGGCGCTGGTGTGAGGCGCGGCCAGCAGGCCCAATGCCTCGAGATCGTGCAGCACCGAACGGATCGACGCCGACGAAAGCCCAAGCCCGGAATCGGCCAGCGTGCGCGATCCCACCGCCTGGCCCGAGGCGAGATAGCCTTCCACCACGCGACGGAAAATGTCGCGGGCGCGGGTGTTGAGTTCGGAGAAGGGCGGACCGCTCATGCTCCCACTATTTAGTCAACGCTCTTGCAGCCTCAAGCCCGAAGCGCCAAGGCGGCGCCACGTACTGACGCTGACCCCGCTGCAAAGGACATCCCATGCGACCTTCCGGCCGCGCGCCCGACGAGATGCGCGCCATTTCCTTCGAACCGCACTTCACCAAGCATGCCGAAGGCTCCGTCCTCGTCAGCTTCGGCGATACGCGGGTGATCTGCACCGCCTCGGTGGAAGAACGGGTGCCGCCGTTCCTGCGCGGCAAGGGCGAAGGCTGGGTGACGGCCGAATACTCGATGCTTCCGCGCGCCACTCACACCCGCGGCAGCCGCGAGGCGGCCAAGGGCAAGCAGTCCGGCCGGACGCAGGAGATCCAGCGCCTGATCGGCCGCTCCCTGCGCGCGGTGACCGACATGAAGAAGCTCGGCGAACGCCAGATCACGCTCGATTGCGACGTGATCCAGGCCGACGGCGGCACCCGCACCGCCTCGATCTCGGGCGCCTGGGTCGCGCTGCGCATCGCCGTGGACAAGCTGATGGCCCAGGGGCTGATCAAGGAAGACCCGCTGACCGCCAAGGTCGCCGCCGTCTCCTGCGGCATCCACAACGGCACCCCGGTGCTCGATCTCGACTATGTCGAGGACAGCGCCGCCGATGCCGACGCCAACTTCGTCCTGATCGAAGGCGGCATGATCGCCGAAGCCCAGGCCACGGCCGAAGGCGCGACCTACGACGAGGAAGGCCTCCTGCGCCTCCTGCGCCTCGCCCGCATCGGCTGCGACCGCATTTTCACCGCGCAAGACAAGGCCACCGGCCGCTAAGCCAGCCAAAATCCTCCCTGTTTTCACACCTGAAAATGGGGAGGTGGCCCGCCCAACGGGCGGGACGGAGGGGCAGAAAGGGGCTACAAGCAGCTCCATCAGCACTGCCCGCAACCGCATCGGACCCACCCATGCCCAAGCTCACCGGCCGCCTCGTCATCGCCACGCACAACGCCGGCAAGCTGCGCGAAATCCAGGCCTTGCTCGCGCCCTATGGCGTGGAATGCCTGTCTGCCGGCGCGCTCGGCCTCCCCGAACCGGCGGAAACCGGCAAGACCTTCGCCGAAAACGCCCTGATCAAGGCCCGCGCCGCGGCCGAGGCATCTGGCCTTGCCGCCCTCGCTGACGATTCCGGCCTCTGCGTCGCCGCGCTCGGCGGCCGGCCCGGCGTCTACACTGCAGACTGGGCGGAACGGCAGTGGTTCGAAGGTCCCGCCGGGCGCGACTGGTACATGGCCATGGGCAAGGTCGAAGGGCTGCTCAGCGAACAGGGCGCGGAGGTGGACCGCTCGGCCCACTTCGCCTGCGTCCTCGCCCTCGCCTGGCCCGACGGCGCCAGCGCGGTCTACGAAGGCCGAGTCGCCGGCAGCCTCACCTGGCCCCCGCGCGGCGATCGCGGCTTCGGCTACGACCCGGTTTTCGTCGCCTCGGGCATGACCCGGACCTTCGCCGAGATCGACCCCGACGAGAAACACCGCATCAGCCACCGCGCCGATGCTTTCGCAAAGCTGGTGCAGGACCAGTTCGGCGCCTAGGATGCCACCATGGCCCGCGCGCTCTACATCCACTGGCCGTTCTGCCTGAAAAAGTGCCCCTATTGCGACTTCAACAGCCACGTCCGCGACGGCGTGGACGTGGACCTGTGGCGCGGCGCCCTGCTCGCCGATCTCCGCCACGAGGCCGAGATCGCCGGCGGCGAACGGCTGGAGAGCGTGTTCTTCGGCGGCGGCACCCCCTCGCTGATGCCGCCCGAACTCGTCGCCACCCTGCTTGGGGAGAGCGAACGCCTGTGGGGTTTCGCCCCCGAGATCGAGATCACCCTCGAAGCCAATCCTTCCTCGGTCGAGGCCGCCCGCTTCGCCGCCCTTGCCGCCGCCGGAGTGAACCGCGTCTCGCTCGGCCTCCAGGCACTTGATGACGAGGCGCTGCACTTCCTCGGCCGCCTCCACAACGTCGCCGAAAGCCTCGCCGCGCTCGACGTCGCGCAAGCCCACTTCGCCCGCGTCAGCTTCGACCTGATCTACGCCCGCCCCGGCCACAGGCCCGAGGCATGGCAGGCCGAACTCGCCCGCGCGCTCGGCTTCGGCACCGGCCACCTCTCGCTCTACCAGCTGACGATCGAGCCGGGCACGCGCTTCGCCACGATGGTCCGCGAGGGCCGGTTCACCCCCTTGGATGACGACGAGGCCGCCGATCTCTTCACCCTCACCCGGCAGATGACCGCCGCGGCCGGCCTCCCTGCCTACGAGATCAGCAACCATGCCCGCCCCGGCGAGGAAAGCCGCCACAACCTCGCCTACTGGCGCTACCGCGACTACGCCGGCATCGGTCCCGGCGCGCATGGTCGCCGCAACGGCCATGCAACCATTCGCCATCGCAAGCCGGAAAACTGGCTCGCCGCCGTCGAGCGGGATGGCCACGGCATTGCCGAACAGCGCGCCCTCGGAACCCGCGAGCAGGCCTCCGAAGCCCTGTTGATGGGCCTGCGCCTCACCCAAGGCCTCGACCTTGCCGAGCTGTCTTCCCGTCTCTCCCTCCCCGTCGCCGACCTGTGCGACACCGCCCGCCTCGAATTCCTCGCCCGGCAAGGCCTGTGCTGGCGCCAGGGCGACCGGATCGGCGTGACCGAGGCGGGAATGGGCGTGCTCGACGCCGTCCTCGGCGAGATCGTCCCCGGCGGCCTGCTCGAGGCATGATCGGGGCATGATCGACCGGGCCGGGATCCTCGGCGCCTGGCACGCCCATCTCGCGCAGGGCCGCCGCCGTTCGCCTCACACCGTCCGCGCCTACCATGCCGCCGCCGTGCGCTGGCTCGATGCGCTGGGCGAGACCGACTGGGCCACCCTCGCCCGGACCGAGGCATCGGGCCTGCGCGCCCAGCTCGCCCGCCGCCGGGCTGAAGGGCTCGGCAACGCTTCGGCCGCGCGCGAACTCTCGGCGCTGAAGGCCTTCGTCGCCTTCGCCGGGCAGCAGGCCGGGCTTGCCGATCCCGCCCGCCCGCGGATGCGTGGCCCGCGCGTCAAGAAGGGCCTCCCCCGCCCGGTCACCCTGGATGAGGCGGTGAACCTTGCCGCCACCGTGCATGAGGACGCCGCCGAGGAATGGATCGGCGCGCGCGATCGGGCCGTGCTGCTGCTGCTCTACGGCGCCGGCCTGCGCATTGCCGAGGCGCTGGCCCTGCCGGCCAGCTCCCTGCCCCTCGGAGAAACCATTGTCGTCACCGGCAAGGGAAACAAGCAGCGGGTCGTTCCGCTCCTCCCCCTCGTCCGGCAGGCGGTGGAGGAATATGCCCGGCTGTGCCCCTGGCCGGAGTCAGCCGACAAGCCGCTGTTCCGCGGCGCCAAGGGGGGGGCGCTCTCGCAGGGGATGGTCCAGAAGGCCATGGCCCGTGCCCGCATGGTCCTCGGCCTTCCGCCCAGCGCCACGCCGCACGCGCTGCGCCACTCCTTTGCCACGCACCTGCTCGGCGCCGGGGCAGACCTGCGCTCGCTGCAGGAACTCCTCGGCCACGCCAGCCTCGGCTCGACCCAGATCTACACGAAGGTCGACGCCGCCGTCCTGCTCGACGTCTACCGCAACGCCCACCCGCGCGAGACGGGCTGACGCAGGGTCAATCCCGCGGCTTCCACGTGGCGACGCGCCACAGATACCAGCCGATAATGCCGGCAGTCAGCACCAGGATCGCATCGCCGAGCAGCCTCTCCACCCCGGCGAACCGCGCCACCATCCGCCCGCCGTGGATCAGCAGCGTGTTCCACACCGCCGCCCCGGCAAAGGTGAAAGCAAGGAACTTCCAGTGCCTCATGTGCGAAAGCCCCGCCGGCAGCGAGATCATCGTGCGCAGGAACGGCGAGAAACGCATGGCGAAGACCACCCACTGCCCGTGGCGCCGGAAAAAGGCGGTCGCCTTCTCCACGTCCTCCCAGTCCATCGTCAGCCACCGCCCCCACCGCGCCACGAACGGCCGCAGCCGGGCGTAGCCGAAGCGGTCCCCCACCAGGAACCACGCATAGTTCCCCAGGGTCGATCCCACCGTGCCCGCCAGCAGCAAGGGCCAGAAGGTCATCGATCCGCGCGCCACCGCGATCCCGCCCACGCCCATGATCAGCTCCGACGGAATCGGCGGGAAGATGTTTTCGAGCACCATCAGGGCGAAGATGCCCCAATAGCCGCCCTGTTCGATCAGGCTGATGATCCAGTCGTTCATGGTGTTCCGGCGTTGCGAGGGCGTCGATCGACAGGCTCAGGACGAGCAGGCCTTGGTACGGGTTCCTGAATTTCGCTCAGGCTGGCCCCCGTCCGGCGAACTCTACCCCTTCAGCATCGCCGCGTGCCGCGCCTCGATCGCGTCCCAGATCAGGCCACCGGTGTCGCTGCCGTTGAACCGGTCGATCGCAACGATCCCGGTCGGGCTGGTCACGTTGATCTCGGTCAGCCACTCGCCGCCGATCACGTCAATCCCCACGAACACCAGCCCCCGTTCCTTCAGTACCGGGCCCATCGCGGCGCAGATCTCCTCCTCCCGCGCGGTGAGGGTCGCGGCCTCGGCCGATCCACCCACCGCAAGGTTGCTCCGGAACTCGCCCTCGCCCGGGCGGCGGTTGATCGCCCCGGCATAGACTCCGTCGACCAGCACGATCCGCTTGTCCCCCTTGGCGACGCCCGGTAGGAACGGCTGGACCATGAACGGCTCGACCCAGGCGTTGTGGAACATCTCGATCAGCGCGCCGAGGTTCGATCCGTCAGCCGGAATGCGGAACACGGCCTTGCCGCCGTTGCCGTGGAGCGGCTTGACCACCAGGTCCCCGCCCATCCCCTTGGCGATCATCCGCGCCTGGAATTCCTTCACGTCCTCGATCCGCCGCGCGACCAGTGTCGGCGGCATGAACCGCGCGAAGTCCAGCACCATGACCTTTTCCGGCGCGTTGCGGACCGAGGCGGGATCGTTCACTACCAGGGTCGTCCCCGCCAGCCGCTCAAGGATGTGCGTGCCGGTGATATAGCCAAGATCGAACGGCGGATCCTGCCGCATCAGGACCACGTCGATGTCCGCGCCCAGGTCGATCTTGCGATAGTCCCCGCGCTGGAAATGGTCTCCCGCCACCCGCTGCACGGTGACCGGTGCGGCCCAGGCGGTGATCCGGCCCATATCGTAGGCCAGCGTGGCGACGTCATAGTGCCACAGCGCGTGCCCGCGCGCCTGCGCGGCCAGCATCAGGTGGAAGCTGGAATCGCCGTTGATGTTGATCGTTTCCAGCGGGTCCATCTGGACCGCGATGCGCAAAGTCATGTCTCTATCCTGCAAGGCCCGTAACCACTGCCACGGGGAATTGGGTAGGGCCGCCTTAAAGGTGTTTTGCCGCGCGTTCGACCAAGAAATGCTCCGCCGCCGAACAGGATTCGGCCGGCTGATAGGAGAACGCCATGAAGACCCTCATTGCCGGCGCCTGCGCCCTTTCCGCCGCCCTGTGGACCCTGCCCGCCGTCGCCACCGAACCGTCCCACCCGGACAGCGAGCATTGCGAGAAGTCCGGTCACTCCGGCCACGCGACCGAAGAACACAGCGAAAAGACCAAGCCCGCCGGCCACTGATCGCGCGCGTGCGGGGCCGGGCTCAGCCGTGGTCCCGCACCGCGTCCTCGATCACGCGCGGCCAGCGCCACGGAGCGACGAGCACCACGTCGATCCGCTGATCGTCCCCCGGCCCGGCAAAGCGGTGCGCCGCGGCCTGAACCGCCGCCAGCACCCGCCTCAGCCGCCATGCGTCGATGGCCACGTCCAGCTCCCGGGCCTCAGCCCGCCACTTCACCTCGACAAAGGCCACCGTCCGCCCCCGCCGCGCCACGAGGTCGATCTCGCCCCGCGGCGTCCTGACCCGCCGGCCAAGGATGCGCCAGCCCTTCAGCATCAGGTAAAGCGCCGCGATCCGTTCCCCGCGTCGGCCGCGCCGCTCGGCTTCCGCCCGCTTGCGCCTCATTTCAGCTCCATCGCCCGCGCGTAGAGCGCCTTGCGGTCCTGCCCGGTGGCCTTGGCCACCTGAGCCGCCGCCTGCGATGCCTTCATCGTCCCCAGCGCCTCCAGCAACAGCGCGTCGGTCTCCGCCTCGCTCGCCGGTTCGGCCTCGCCCGGCGGGGCGATCATCAGCACGATCTCGCCCTTGGGCGGGTTCGCCGCATAGTGAGCGGCGATCTCCAGCGGCGCGCCGGTGCGGCATTCCTCGAACCGCTTGGTCAGCTCGCGCCCGACGCTCACCTCGCGCCCGGGCAGAACCTCGGCAATCGCGGCAAGGCTGTCCGAAAGGCGCGGCGCGGTCTCATAGAAGACCAGCGTCGCCGCCAGGCCGGACAGCTCGATCAGCGCTTCGCGCCGGGCCTTGTCCTTGGCCGGCAGGAACCCGGCGAACAGGAACCGGTCGGTCGGCAGGCCCGAGAGAGTGAGGCCCACGATCGCCGCGCTCGCCCCCGGCAGGCTCGTCACCGCCACGCCCGCCTCGCGCGCGGCGCGGACCAGTTTGTAGCCGGGGTCCGAGATCAGCGGCGTCCCCGCATCGCTGACCAGCGCCAGCGGGCCCTGCGCGGCAAGGCTCAGCAGGTGGTCGCGCGTCGCCTCGCTCGCATGATCGTCATAGCGGATCAGCTTTTGCTTGATTCCAAGGTGATGCAATAACTTGCCGGTCACCCGGGTATCTTCACAGGCTATCGCAGCTACGCCACGGAGTACCTCCGCCGCGCGCAGGGTGATGTCGGCCAAGTTGCCAATCGGCGTGGCGACAATGTACAGCCCCGGTTCAAGTGGCGCGGTCATGAAGCGCTCCATGGACCACACGCAGGGGAGCGGCAAGCGAATGAACGGCCCGGGGCTTACGAACGCGTTTGAAGATCGGGCCGGGCGCACCAGCCGCCGCCAGTGGCTGGCCATGGCCGGACTGACCCTGCTGGCAGGCTGCGCCGTCGTCCCGAAGAGCGCGCCGCCGCCCGTCGTCGCCCCGCCCGAAGGGCCAAGCGCCGGGGTCCTCCCCGCCGACCAGATGCGCCACCGCGTCGCCTTGCTCGTGCCGCTGTCGGGCGTGAACGCGGCGGTCGGCCAGTCGATTGCCAATGCCGCCAACATGGCGCTGCTCGATACCAACGCCGCGAACCTGCGGATCACGACCTACGATACCGCCGCCGGGCCGACCTCTGCCGCGAACCGCGCCGTGGCCGATGGCAACAAGCTGATCCTCGGCCCGCTCCTCGGGGACGAGGCGGCGGCCGTCGCCCAGGTCGCCCGCCCGGCGCGGGTGCCGATCATCTCCTTCTCCAACAACGCCGAGATCGCCAGCCCCGGCACCTTCGTGATGGGCTCGATCCCGGCCCAGTCGATCGCCCGCACCGTGCGCTATGCCCGCGCTCACGGGGTCAACCGCTTCGCCGCCCTGATCCCCGCGGGCGAATACGGCGATCGCGCCGCCGCCGCGTTCCGCACCGCCGTGGCCGAAGCCGGCGGGCAGGTCGGCCCGGTCGAAACCTATGCCCGCGGCAACACCTCGGTGGTCAGCGCTGCGCGCCGGGTGAAGGTTGCCGGCAGCTTCGACGCCGTGCTGATCGCCGACAGCGGGCGGATCGCCGCCCTCGCCGCCCCCGCCTTGAAGAGCGCAAAGGCCCCGGCGCGGATCCTCGGCACCGAACTGTGGAGCGACGATTCCACCCTCCTCGGCAACCGCGCGCTGGCTGGCGCCTGGTATTCGGCCGTGCCCAAGAGCCGGTTCCTCCAGTTCACCGAAAGCTACAAGGACCGCTTCGGCGCGGCGCCCTATCGCCTGGCGACCATGGGCTACGATGCCGTCCTCCTCACCCTGCGCGTCGCGCGGGACTGGCGGCCCGGCACCACGTTCCCCACCGGCCGCCTCGGCGATTCCGGCGGCTTCCTCGGACTGGACGGTCCGTTCCGGTTCGATCGCGACGGCGTCGTCCAGCGCGCCTTCGAGGTCAACGAACTGCGGGGCGGCACGGTCGTCGTGGTCAGCCCGGCGCCCGACAAGTTCCGGGATTGATCCCGCCGGCAGCTCCCGCCGGTCCCGCGCCTGACGATAACCCTGCGCCACAGCTTGCGCGCGGATTCCCGGCCCTTCTATAGTCCGCGCCATGTCCGACGATCTCTTCGACAAGCTCCCC
>Ga0207702_10004304_pt1 | contig 12689 bp, 9 predicted proteins | sample KBSCornC62_FD_184302 | JGI IMG/M metagenome (GOLD analysis project Ga0207702, IMG submission 184302) | Corn rhizosphere microbial communities from Kellogg Biological Station, Michigan, USA - KBS Corn C6-2 (SPAdes) (version 2) | ecosystem: Host-associated > Plants > Roots > Rhizosphere > Soil ...
AGTCGCCCATGTGCACTTCGAACACGGCATCGGGATCGGGCGAAATCAGCACCTGCGCGGCGACACGCGCACGTGCGGCATCCGCCAGGCGGTTGACCACCACCGGTGCGAGCGAGGCGCCGAACGAATAGCCGATGACGACGAAATCGGCGTCCGGGTATTGTGCGCCGTAGTGGCCGATGATGCGCGTGACGGCGTCGCCGGCTTCCTGCGGTTTGCGCGTCTGCCAGAAATACTTCAGGGTGTTGAGCCCGACCACGGCGATGCCGCGGCTGGCGAGGCGCTCGGCGATGGCGGCGTCGAGTCCCGCCCAGCCGCCATCGCCGGTGAGCACAATCGCGACACGGTTCGCGAACGCGCCCTGCGGCGCGATCTCGACCAGCGGCAGGTCGGCGACATCCTGCGGCAGCGCCGCGGCCGCGGCCTCGACGGGCGCCGTCAGCCAGACCACGTCGGCGGCGAGCGCCTTGGCCGGATCGCCGGCGGCCGGCGGCGCGAACGCGGCGCGCAGCGCCGGCGGCAGTTTCGCCGCGACACTGGCGTCGCGCGCGCCCGGCGCTGCCAGGCGCGGCAACCACGGATTCGGCAGGTGCGCGACCGGCGCGACGCGGAACTGGCCGGCGCCGTCGGGCGCGGTGACCTGCCCCGCATCGCCCTTGCACGCGGCTTTCTGCAGGCGGAACGTGGCGTCCCAGCCGAGCGTGACCAGCGCCGCGAATGTACCTTTCGGCGCCTGCGCATCGACCAGGTAGGCCAGGTTCGCACCCGCACCGTCGCCGACCAAAATGGGATAAATGAACTTTTCCACTTTCTGGTTGCGCTGCATCCAGTCGCTCATCTCCTCGAAATGCGCGGCAGGAAACGCGCATTTGTCGGACTTGATCGAGGCGAGCTGCTTGCGGTACGCCGGCAGGTCGACGCCGAACACGAGCGCGCCGTCCGCGGCCAAGCCGTCGGCCAGCGATTCGGCGCGCGCGTCCCAGCCGTCCTTGTCCGAGACCAGGATCACGACGCGTTTCGGCTCGCCCGCAGGCTGCGCCGTGTGCACGGTGCCGAAAAGGCCGAAATGCACCGGCACGGTGGCGGCGTGCGCGCCAGCGGCGCCGGCAGCAAGAAGTCCGCACAGAAAAAGACGACGCAACACGAGAGTCATTCCAGGGTAGGTGCAGGCCGCGCGCAGTTACGAGGCGTGTTTCAGGCGCGCTTTCGCCATCAGCGCTTCGATTTCGTCCGGATCGCTCGGCACGTCGGTCGTGATCACTTCCGGATCGTGCCGCGTGACCACCACGTCGTCCTCGATGCGGATGCCGATGCCGCGCCACTTGGCCGCGACTTTCGCGTCCGGCGCGACGTAGATGCCCGGCTCGACCGTGACCACCATGCCGGGTTCGAGTTCGCGGTCTTCGCCGTCGATGCGGTAGTCGCCGACGTCGTGCACGTCCAGGCCCAGCCAGTGCCCCGTCTTGTGCATGTAGAACGTGCGGTAGGTTTTCTCGCGCAGCACCTTGTCGAGCGTGCCCTTGACCAGGCCGAGCTTGATCAGGCCGGAGGCGATCACGCGCACCGCGGCGTCGTGGTACGCGCCGTAGGGCTTGCCCGGCTTGATCTGCGCGATCGCGGCGCGCTGCGCGGCGAGCACGATGTCGTACAGCGCGCGCTGTTCCGGCGAGAACTTGCCGTTGACCGGGAACGTGCGCGTGATGTCCGAGGCGTAGCACTCGTATTCCGCGCCGGCGTCGATCAGCAGCAGGTCGCCGTCGCGCAGCGGCGCATTGTTGGCGTGGTAATGCAGCACACAGCCGTTCTTGCCGCCGCCGACGATCGGTTCGTAGCTCGCGACCGCGCCGTGGCGGCGGAAATCGTGCAGCAGTTCGGCTTCGACTTCGTGCTCGTTCATGCCCGGGCGCACGCTGCGCATCGCACGCACGTGCGCGCCGGCGGCGATTTTCGCGGCCTTGCGCATCAGGCGCAGCTCGTCGCGCGTCTTGTACAGGCGCAGGTCGTGCAGCAAATGACCGAGCGCGACGAACTCGTGCGGCGCACGCGCGCCGCGACGCACTTGCGCACGCACGCGGTTGACCCAGCCGATCATCTTGATGTCGAACTCGGTGTCGCGGCCGAAATGGTAGTAGACGCGCGAACGCCCTTCGATCATGCCGGGCAGGATGTCGTCGATGTCGCCGATTGGGAACGCATCGTCCATGCCGTAGCGTTCGACCGCGCCTTCGGGACCGGCGCGGGCGCCGTCCCAGGCCTCGCGCTCGGGATCGCGCTCGCGGCAGAACAGGATCTCCTGGCCGTGCTCGCGGCCCGGGATCAGGGCCAGCACCGCGTCGGGTTCCGGAAAACCGGTCAGGTAATGGAAATCGCTGTCCTGGCGGTACGGATAATGGCTGTCGTTGTTGCGCAGCCGCTCGGGCGCCGCCGGCACGATGCAGATGGCATCGTCCCCGACCAGATGCATCAGTTGCTTGCGCCGGCGCGCGAACTCCTTGCGGTCGATCACGGCCGACCCGGACGCAGTGCGGCGCGCGGCCGCGGCGAGGTCGTAGCAGGGGTGCGCAACGAATCCGGCATCAAGAAAGGTCTCGCTTCTCGGTTCAATGTACCGTGTGCCGCCCCGGCGGCGCGGAGGCGATCTCGGCATGCAGCAGCAGCACGCCGACACGGATGAATTCGATCACTTCGCTGAGCGCGTTTTCGTCTTCCTCGCTGTCGGCGTACTCGAAGCGCGTACCGGCGATGGTACCGAAATCGCGCAGGATTTCCGCTCCCTCGCTCGACAGGCCATGCTGGCGCGAGACGCCCGCCAGGCCGAGCCCGCCGAGGAAGCCGCGGCACCAGTCGACCAGCGCATCGGCGCGGCGCTCGAGCGTAGTTTCCGGCGCCGGCAGCAGCGGCTCGAAGCCGGCATCGGGGTCGTCCAGGCACGCAGCGCAGTGGCGATAGAGTTGCTCGAGCACGTCCGCCGGCAGTTTTTCGGCGCTGTCGTCCAGCTCCAGGGCGTCCGGCCAGGCTTTCGCATCGGCCACGCCGCCGCCGCACAGATAACCGGTAAGGGAACCGTGCAGGTCGCTGGCACCGATGCCGACTTGTCGGGCGGCGAGCATTTCGCCGAGTTCGGCATGGGTGACGGATGCGACGCCGTTCATGACAGGCTGTTCGTGCAGGACATGGCTTCATTCTAGCAGCGCAGGCGCCGACTGCCAGCGCGGGCGCCGAGCCGCTGCGGCGAAACGGACCTGAGCGCCGCACCGGTACGATCGGCGTATTGCCGGATCGAGTGGCGGCGCCTAGACTCGATGCCTGGGGTCGACCATTACTTTGCGCATGCCACACGTTTCCGGGCGGAATCCTGCCGCACGACGGTCCACGGCACGCTGGACCCTGCCGCTGTGGCGATGCATGTGCGTGCTGCTGCTCGCCGCACTGTGCGCCGCGCGCCTGCACGCCGCCGACCGGCGCTATTTCTTCAACGACCACGGCGGCGCCGAGGGACTGGCGCAGCATTCGGTCGAGACGCTGTTCCAGGACCGCACCGGCTACATCTGGATCGGCACCCAGGGCGGCCTGCACAAGTTCGACGGCTACAGCTACGCGCTGTTCCGCCACACGCCGGACGACCCGAACAGCCTGCCCGACAGTTTCGTCACGGCGCTGGCGCAGGACGACACCGGCCGGCTGTGGGTTGGCGGCCGCATCCGCGGCCTGGCCGTCCTCGACCCGCTCACCGGCAAGGCGGAGACCCAGGCGCCCGTCGCCGGCGCGAACGCCGAGGCGCGGCGCGCGATCGGCGCGCTCGCGTTCGATCCGAAACGCGGGCTCTGGATCGGCACGGGTGCGGGCTTGGAACTGCTCGACACCCACCAGGGACAGCGCCGCGAGTTGTACCGTTTCCCGAACGCGAGCGTCGATCCCGGCGTGCGCGCGCTGGCCGAGGACGGCGACGGCACCCTGTGGGCCGCCACGCGCGCCGGCCTGCTGCGCGTTTCGCCGCTGAACGACGAGGTCAAGCCCGTCGCGGCGGCGCAACTGCCGAATGCGCTGGCGGTCGTGTTGAGCAGCGACGGCCGCATCTACGCCGGTTCCGCGTCCGGCTTGTTCCGCGTCGATGCGGAAAACGACAGCGCGACGCGCGTCTGGCCACCCGCGGGCGAAGCGCCGCGCGCCGTTCGTGCGCTGGCACAGGATCATCGCGGACGACTCTGGCTCGCGGTGTACGGCCACGGCCTCGTGATGTTCGACCCGGCGACGGGCGCGACGCAGAGCCTGCAGCATCAGGAAACGGTGCCCGGCACGCTGCCGGACGATTTCACCCTGCACCTGATGATCGACCGCTCCGGCCTGCTCTGGGTCGGCGCGCAAAGCGGCGGCGTCGCGACCACCGACCCAAACGGCGCGCGCTTCCGCTACGTGCTGGACACGAACCTGGCGCGCAACCAGAGCGCGAACATGATCCGCGCGATCTGGGAAGACGCAGCCGGCCGGCTCTGGCTCGGCACCGACAACGACGGCCTGAAGCGCTGGGATCCGGCCAAGGACACGTTCGAGTATTTCGACGACGCGTTCCGCAGCCTGCCCGCACCGCCGGATCCCGATCCGCGCTGGCGCATCAGCGGCCTGGTCGGCCTCAACGGCAAGCTCTGGATCTCGACCAACCACGGCGTGGTGCAGCTCGATCCGGAAACGCGAAAAATGAGCGCCCTGCCGGTGGATCCGAGCGGCAACGGCCTGCCGGACGCGGTCGTGGTCGCAACCCTGCTGGCGCACGACGGCACGTTCTGGTTCGGCACGCGCTCCGGCGGCCTGGCGCATTGGTGGCCGGCGTCCGGCACCCAAGCGGCACATTGGGAGACCTTTCGCCACCGCGCCTCGGACTCCGACAGCCTCGCGCACGACCACGTGCTCGCGCTCGGCGAAGACGCCGACGGGCGCATTTGGATCGGCACGCTCGACGGCTTGAGCGTGTACGACCCGGCGCGGCGCAGCATGCGCAGCTACCGCCACGACGCGGCCGACCCGCATTCGCTCAGCGACAATCTGGTGCGCGCGATCCACCAGAGCGGCGACGGCTCGCTCTGGATCGGCACGCAGAGCGGGCTCGATCGCGTCGACCTGCCGGGTTCGATGCCGCTGTCGTTCGTCAGCTACGGCAACGCGAAGGAGCTGCCGCGCGGCGCGGTGTTCGGGATTCTCGAAGACACACACTACAACCTCTGGCTGAGCCTCAATCGAGGCCTGGCGCGCTTCGATCGCGCCAGCGCGCAGTTCCAGGCGTTCGAAATCAAGGACGGCCTGCAGAGCCTGGAATACAACGCCGGCGCCGCCCTGCGCCGCGCCAACGGCGAGCTCGTGTTCGGAGGCATCCGTGGCCTTACGGTGTTCGATCCGGAACGTGGCGGCGGCGAGTCCTACGCCGCACCGACAGTGATTACCGGCGCGCGGACCGGCGACGGGCCGTTGCGACCGGTGTCGCAGGACGCGCTCACCATCGAACAGGGCCAGCACGTGCTCCGCTTCGAATTCGCGGCGCTCGATTTCGCCGCGCCGGAGCACAACGAGTTCGTCTATCACCTGGACGGCTTCGACGAAGACTGGCAGCGTGCTGGCACGCGCCACGACGCGACCTACACGAACCTGCCCGCCGGCCACTACACGTTCGAGGTGCGCGCCAGCAACCACGAGGGCGAATGGTCGCAAGTGCCGACGCGCATCGCACTCGAGGTCACGCCGTTCTGGTGGGCGACGACCACGATGCGCGTGCTGTACACGCTGGCGCTGGCGCTGGCCGCGATCCTGGCCTGGCTCGGTTATCGCCGCCGGCACGTGCGCGAACGGCGTTATCACGCGGAACTGCGTCAGCGCGAGGACCGCCTGCGCCTGGCGCTGTGGGGCTCGGGCGACGAATTCTGGGACTGGGATGTCAAATCCTCCACCCTGCACCGGATCGGCGCGGACCAGCTGATCGGCGGCGGTCGCGAGGAGACGCTGTCGGCCGACGCCTGGCGCGAACAGGCGATCCATCCGGACGACCTGCCGCTGGTCGAGCAGCGCCTGAACGAGCACGTCGAAGGCCGGCGCAATTTCTACGAATCCGAACACCGCATCCGCACCAGCAACGGCGAATGGATCTGGGTGCTGGCACGCGGCAAGGCGGTCGAGCGCGACGCCGAAGGTCGCGCGATCCGCGTCTGCGGTACGGCGCGCAACATCACCGCCTCGCGCCTGGCCGAGCGCGAGCGCCGCATCGCCGCCGAAGTCATCGACAGCATGAGCGAAGCGGTGTGCGTGTCGGATCTCGACTTCCGCTTCACCGCCGTCAACCGCGCGTTCGCGCGCATGACCGGCTACGCCGAAGCCGAGGTGCTCGGTCAGTCCGCCTCGATCCTGAACAGCCCGCAGCATCCGCCGGAGTTCTATCTCGCCATGCGGGCCGAGTTCGTTGGCAGCGGCCACTGGCGCGGCGAACTTTGGCAGCGGCGCAAGGACGGCGAGGAATTCCTGTGCTGGCTCGAGATCAGCGAAGTGCGCGACGCCTCCGGCCAGCGCACGCACTTCGTCGCGGTCATGAACGACATCACCGATCGCAAGCGCGCCGAACAGGAACTGCGCTACCTGGCGAACTACGACACGCTGACCGGCCTGCCGAACCGCACCCTGCTCGGCGAGCGCCTGGCGCACGCCGTGATCCGCGCGCGGCGCACGTCGCGCAAGGTGGCGGTGCTGTTCCTCGATCTGGACCGGTTCAAGCACGTCAACGATTCGATGGGCCACGCCACCGGCGACCGCGTGCTGAAGGCGGTCGGCGCGCTGCTGCGTGCGAGCGTGCGCGAGTCGGCCACGGTCGCGCGCCTGGGCGGCGACGAATTCACGGTCGTGCTGGAAGATGTGCAGAGCGCGGACGAGCTGGTCGTGCTCGCGCGCAACCTGCTCGAAGTGTTCGCGCGGCCGCTGACGCTGGATTCGGGCCAGGAAGTCGTGATCTCGCCTTCGATCGGCATCAGTCTGTATCCGGATCACGGCCAGGTGCCGACGGACCTGCTCAAGTTCGCCGACACCGCGATGTACCAGGCGAAGGAAAGCGGCCGCAACACGTTCATGCTGTACACCTCGGCGATGGACGAATCGGCGCGGCGCCGCGCGGGCATGATCGGCGCGCTGCGCATGGCGCTGGAACGCGAGGAGCTGTACCTGGTGTACCAGCCGAAACTCGTGCTGGACGAAAACCGCATCGTCGGCGTCGAAGCGCTGCTGCGCTGGAACAGCCAGGAACTCGGTGACGTGCCGCCGAGCGTGTTCATCCCGCTGGCCGAGGAAGCCGGCCTGATCGTGAAGATCGGCGAATTCGTGATGTACCAGGCCTGCCTGCAATTGCGCAAATGGCACGACCTGGGCCTGCGCAACATCACGATGTCGGTGAACCTGTCCGCGCTGCAGCTGCTGCGCGAGGACCTGACCCAGCGCCTGTGCGAGATCCTGGCCGAGCTCGACCTGGCACCGGAACAGCTGGAACTGGAATTGACCGAAAGCGTGCTGATGGCGAACGCGGATCTGGCCATTCACACGCTCGATCGACTGCACACGCTCGGCATCGCGATCTCGATCGACGATTTCGGCACCGGCTATTCCTCGCTCAGCTATCTGAAGCGCCTGCCGATCGACGCGCTCAAGATCGACCGCAGCTTCGTCGGCGACATCACCTCCGACCCGGACGACGAGGCGATCACCAAGACCATCATCTCGATGGCGCATTCGCTCGGCCTGGATGTCGTCGCCGAAGGCGTGGAGACGCTGGAACAGCTCGAATACCTGCACGAACAGGGGTGCGACGAAATCCAGGGTCACTGGCTGTCGAAGCCGCTGGAACCGGGCGAATGCTACAGCTTCATCCGCGAATTCGAGCGCTCCCGGCCCTCCATGCGGCCGCGCCGCACCGTGCGTTGACCGACTGCCCCGCCCCGCCTATAGTCGTGGCGCGCCGAGCGGCGTTGGAATCGAAATTGCTTGACCTTTGGCGGACCCGCGCGGCGGCAGTGTGTCGCAGCTCACGGCGCGGCAACGGGGAATTCGGAAAAGTTGGGAAGAACTGAACGAGTGGAACGGCCGGGTTCGATTTCAGCCCCCTAGATTCAGGGGGACAATCTGACGCGCAGCGGCAGGTTCAGGTTGTGCGAGTGCGGCGCTGCATCGAAGACCGGGCGAGAATCGACTTTTCAGGGATTCCTTTCGAGGTTGCGAATGTCGAATACGACGACGCTGTCCGACATCAATGAAATCAGCGTGCGCCTGGATCGCCTGCTGGAGCTTTGCCATCGCCTGGCCGAAGAAAACCGCAGCTTGCGCCAGAGCCAGGAGCAGCTCTCGATGGAGCGTTCCAACCTTCTGGCCAAGAACGAGCAGGCGCGTTCGCGCGTGGAAGCGATGATCGCGCGCCTGCGCTCGCTGGAGAACGGCGCATGAGCAACGACGCGCCCGTCGCCGTCAGCATCCTGGATCGCGAATACCTGATCGGCTGCACGCCCGAGGAACGCCCGGGCCTGATCGCCGCCGCGGCGTATCTGGACGGAAAAATGCGCGAAATCCGCAACGCGGCGCGTGCCGCGGGCACCGATCGCATCGCGGTGATGGCTGCTCTCAACATCGCGCACGAGCTGATGCAGCAGAAGCAGCGCGTCGATTCCGACGCGGGAACCTTGGCACAACATCTGCAGACGTTGCGCTCGAAGCTTGATGGCGCACTCGCTGCCTCGGTAAAATAGCGGCGCGTCCCCTGCGGTGTGCGACAGCGCATCCAAACATATTGCCTTGTTCCTATATACGACCCCGGGAATGCAGTGACTGTGTCAGTGTGCATGTCCGCCGCGAGCGGAAAGCCTAATGACCAGCGAGCTTTCCCACCTGATCCTCGGGATCAAGGTCGTTCGGTGTGCACCGGCATCGCGGAGGACGCGCTGTTTTGGCGGCGTCGAGGTCACGTTGCTTTCTCGCTTCGGCCTCGGCGCACGCTCCCGCAACCCTGCGCCCTCTCCAAGGCTCAGTCCGGCCCGCGGCCTACGCGGAAACCTCGCCGGAACCTTGGACATGGGACATTCCCGTGACGTGAGGGCGCTGCGAATCCCAATCGCGCGCGCTGCGCGGCCAACGTCGTTTCGCGGGGTGTGGCCGTGACGGATGATCGCGCCAGTGTGCGTCGACGGTTGCGCGAGCAGCGCGCTGCGCTGTCCGCGCGCGAGCGCGTGCAGGCCGCGGCGGGTATCGTCGGAGTCCTCGAACAAATTCCCGAATTCCTGGTCGACCCTCGCATTGCGGGTTACTGGGCCGTGGGCGGCGAGGTGCCGCTCAACGTCGTGCAAATGCGGCTGAAATCGCGCGAGCAGCAGTATTTCCTGCCCCGACTCGACGACGCCGGCACGCTACAGTTCTGCGCCTGGCAGACCGGTGCGGAACTTGTGCCGAACCGCTTCGGCATTCCCGAGCCCGCCGCCGACGCGGCGCGCTGCGCCGCGCGCGAACTCGACGTCGTGCTGGTGCCGCTGCTCGGTTTCGACCGCAACGGCAACCGTCTCGGCATGGGCGCGGGCTACTACGACCGCACGTTCGCCTGGCTGCGCGACCAGCCGCGGCCGGCGCAACCGCTGCTGGTCGGCATCGGCTACCATTTCCAGGAACTGCCCGAGCTCGCCGCGCAGCCGTGGGACGTGCCGCTCGACTACATCGCGACCGAGCGCGAGCTGATCGCCTGCGTCGAACCCGCTGCCCCGCTCGCGTTTTGAGCCGCCACCGCCGTCACTGCCGAGCCTGCGCATGAATTATTGGCTGATGAAATCCGAGCCGGATGAGTTTTCCATCGACGCGCTCAAGCAACGCAAGAAGGAACCCTGGAGCGGCGTGCGAAACTACCAGGCGCGCAATTTCATCCGCCGCATGCAGCCCGGCGACGGCGTGCTGTTCTACCACTCGAGCTGCCCGGAGCCGGGCGTGGTCGGCATCGCCGAAGTCGCGACCGAGCCCTATCCCGATCCGACCCAGTTCGACCCGAAAAGCGATTATTTCGACGCCGCGAGCAAGCGCGACGAACCGCGCTGGTCGCTGGTCGACGTGAAATACAAGCGCAAGCTCGCACGCACGATCGGTCTGGCCGAGCTGAAGGCGAGCAAGGCGCTGCAGGATTTCGCGCTGATCCGCCCCGGCAACCGCCTGTCCGTGCTGCCGGTGACGAAAGCGCAGTGGGACCACATCCTGAGCCTCGAGTGATCTCGCCATGAGCATCGACCGCGAACAACAGAAGCAACTCGCCGCAAAACGCGCCATGCGCTACGTCGAAGCCGGCAGCGTGATCGGCGTCGGCACGGGTTCCACCGTCGCGTATTTCATCGACGAACTCGGCCATGCCCGCGACAAGATCGAAGCCGCGGTGTCGAGCTCGGAACAGAGCACCGCGCGCCTGAAGGAACGCGGCATTCGCGTGGTCGATCTGAACAGCGCCGGCGAGCTTGCGCTGTACGTCGACGGCGCGGACGAATGCGACCCGCACAAGCGCCTGATCAAGGGCGGCGGCGCCGCGCTGACGCGCGAGAAAATCATCGCCGCCGCGTCCAAGACCTTCGTCTGCATGATCGACGCCGCGAAACGCGTCGACGTGCTCGGCAGGTTCCCGCTGCCGGTCGAAGTGATTCCGATGGCGCGCAGCTACGTGGCACGCGAGATCGTCAAGCGCGGCGGCCAGCCGGTGTGGCGCGACGGCGTGGTCACGGACAACGGCAACGTCATCCTCGACGTGCACAACTGGCGCATCGCCGATCCGGTCGCGGTCGAGGCGGATCTGAATCAGATCACAGGTGTGGTCTGCGTCGGTCTGTTCGCGAAACGCGCGGCGGATATCGTGTTGATCGGCGATTCGGAGATGGCGTAGGGGTTGCGAACGATGGGTCGCGCTGCGCCCAACCCATCCGACCGATTCCATGGCTCACCGACCGACTTCGTAGGGGCGCGATTCATCGCGCCCGCTCTTGCTCGGATCAATAGCGCAAAAAAAGAAAAGCGGGCGCGATGAATCGCGCCCCTACGCTCGAAAAGCAGGCTAGGCCTGCTTTTCGAGCTGCCGGATCATGCCCGACAAGCCGCCGTGCAGCGCGAACACCTGGAAGCCGAGCTTCGAGAGGATGAACGCCGCGGCGGCGCTGCGCTCGCCGGTGTTGCAGTACACGATGTAGCGCTTGGACTTGTCGAAATCGGCGACGTTTTCGCGCAGCGCGTACAGCGGCACGTTGACCGAATCCTTGATCGCGCGCAGTGCGTGTTCTTCCGGCATGCGCACGTCGAGCACGACCGCGCCCTGGCGCGCCATGATCGACGCCATGCCGGGCGTGAGCCATTCGACGATCGGCGGTTTCAGCACCTCGTCGAAGGCCTTTTTCGCCAGGCGCATCAGCTTGCCGTCCTTGATCATCGTCACGGTCGCGTTGCGCACCGTGTTCGCCAGCAGCGCGTCTTCGCCGAACGTGTCGCCGCGCACCAGATACGCGACGATCGAATTGCCGGTCTCCAGGCTTTTCGACACCGATGCCGCGCCGTCCTTGATCGCGTAGTAATAATCCGCCTCTTCGCCTTCGCGGATGATCACGTCGCCGGCCTTGACCGGGATTTCCTCGAACCGCTGGAACATGCGCTCGATGTTGCCGGTCGGCAGCTTGTGCAGCGCGCGCGACTGCAGCAGGCGGAACACCCAGCGGTTGGCGTCCGGCGACGGGTCGTAGTACTGGAACGTTTCCGAACGCGAGAGCTGATCCCAGGTCTGGATCTTCTCCATGTAGCGCCGGTCGATCTTGATCAGGGTGGCGGTGAAGGAGACCACGGTCGCGGTGAAGCGGCGCGGCTGCAGATCGCCGAGGGCGTAACGGCCCTGCAAGGTGCTGGCGTCGATCTCCTTGGTCTTGCCGTCCGGGTAGTCGCCGCGCACGCGGCCGGCGAGCAGGAAAATCGTGTGGTCGTCCGTGTCGCCGGCCTTGAACAGGACCGCGCCCTTGACGGTTTCCTCGATCGTCGCCTCGCGCGCCAACTGCTCGAGGTTTTCCGGCCGCAGCTTGTCGAGCGGGTACAGCTTGGCCAGATCGCTGACGTCGACGCTCATACACCCCACCCCGGCAGACGGACAGTGGCGGCAGTGTAGCAGCCGCCAGGGACGGCAGAAAAATCCGCGGTCGCGCGCAGCGCGACGATCGCTCCCGCCTCTCCCGCCAGCGGGAAAGGTGCGCTAGGCGCGTTCGGCTCGTGGGCACTGCAGCGTTCTTTCGCTTACGGCCGGCCGCACCGGCCCCAAAATTCGAGGGGAGAATCCCATGCGACCCGTCCGCCCGGTCCTGGTCCTGTTCGCGCTCGCCGTGCTGCCGTTTTCGCCGGCGCGCGCCGAGGTGCATTTCTACCTGGTCGACTCGATCGCGGAGCAGGCCACGAAACCCGAGACGCGCGCCCAGGCGCATGCGCTCGAGGCGATCTACGCCGACATGGAAAAACAGTCCGGCGTCGAGGCCAAACTGGTCTATTCGACCGATCCGGACGTGAATGCGTTCGCGACCGAAGTCGGCAAGGACCACGAAAAAGTCGTGGTGGTGCAGGAAGGCCTGCTCGAACTGATGGACAACGACCGCGACGCGGTCGCCGCGGTGCTCGGTCACGAACTCGCGCACCAC
>Ga0207702_10004313_pt1 | contig 12682 bp, 14 predicted proteins | sample KBSCornC62_FD_184302 | JGI IMG/M metagenome (GOLD analysis project Ga0207702, IMG submission 184302) | Corn rhizosphere microbial communities from Kellogg Biological Station, Michigan, USA - KBS Corn C6-2 (SPAdes) (version 2) | ecosystem: Host-associated > Plants > Roots > Rhizosphere > Soil ...
CCGTGCTCGGTGAGCTCCTTGGCCGCCCAGCCGCCGCTGATCCCCGAGCCGACGACGATCGCGTCGTAGTGGTTGGCGGCGATCATCGCGGGCTCCCCGCCTGGACCGCGCGCCTGAGCGGCGCCGCGCCGTCGAACTTGCCCGGCTCGATCTCGACTTTGAGCACGTCCTTCATCACGGGCTCGCTCGTGAAGTAGCCGTGCACGATCAGCCCCTTGAGCCGCCAGTACGTGCGCTGCGGTTCGGCGCGACGGTCGGCCGCCGACTCGATCTGCGCGATCGCCGCCGGGTCGAGCTGGTCGAGCCCGGACGAGAACGCGCCGCGCTCGGTGTCCGTGTAGTTCTCGCTCACGATCACGTTCACGAAATCCTGAACGCGCACGTCGGATGCGCTGGGGCTGTCCGTGCGCGGCAGGATCGCGTCGCCGATCGCGGCGATCTTCGCGAGCTGCGCGGCGGTGAGCCCGTTCGCGGGACGCAGCCCGGCGGCGACCCGCGTCCAGGCGGTGAGCGCCTCGTGTGGAAAGAGCGCGAGCGCCGTGCCGGCGCCGATCGCGCGCAGTGCTTCGCGACGTTGCATGGTCGTCGTTCTCCCGGCGAGAATCGTCTTGCATATGTTGGCGTCCGGCCGCCGGTTCCGCTATGCTGCGAGGCAACTTCAGGCTCGGGCTCGCCTACGTTCACCGGCATCTCCACCAACCTCGCGCTGATCGTCCTCGTCGTCTACACGGCGGCGTTCATCGCCGTCGGGTTGGTGATGGCGCGCCGCGTGAAGCGCGCCGACGACTTTCTCGTCGCGGGGCGGCGGCTCGGGCCGGGCCTCATCGCATCGACGTTTCTCGCGGCGAACATCGGCGCGGGCTCCACGTTGGGCGCGACCGGCCTCGGGTACGAACACGGCTGGAGCGCGTGGTGGTGGGTCGGGTGCGCGGGCATCGGCTCGCTCATTCTCGCGAACACCGTCGGCCCGAAGATCTGGACGCTCGCCGCGAACAAGGGCTGGCGCACGGTCGGCGACTTCCTCGACGATCGGTTCGGCCGGCCGGTGCGCGGGCTGGTCGCGGCGCTCCTATGGATCGCGACGTTGATGATTCTCGCCGGGCAGTTGTTCGCGATCTCGCAAATCCTCGCCGTCGTTGCGGGAACGCCGGTCTGGGCCGGCTGCTCGATCGGCGCGCTGATCGTCTCGGCGTATTTCGTTGCCGGCGGACTCTACTCGTCGGCCTGGGTCAACATGATCCAGATGACGGTGAAGCTCGTGGGCTTCGCGATCGCGATTCCCGTCGCGATCGCGGCGATCGGCGGCTGGTCGTCGCTCGACGTCGCGGCGCACGCGACGACTCCGCTGACCGCGAAGCAGGTCATCGAGTACATCGCCGTGATTGTGCCGTCGTTCATCATTTCGCCGGGGCTCATTCAAAAACTCTACGGAGCCAAGGACGCGCGTACCGTGCGCGTGGGGGTGAGCTGGAACGCCGCGGTGCTGCTCCTCTACGCGTTCGCGCCGGCGATTCTCGGCATCATTGGACACGCACGCTTCCCGAATATTCCGAGCGAGCAGGCGCTGCCCAAGGTCATGGTGGCGCTGATGCCGCCGTGGCTCGGCGTGCTAACGATCGCCGCGATTTTCTCCGCCGAGCTGAGCGCGAGCGACGCGGTCCTGTTCATGCTCGCGAGCTCGCTGAGCGTCGATCTGTTCAAGACGTTTCTCAAGCCGCAGGCCACGGACCGGCAGGTGCTGCTCGTCGGACGCCTCGCGGCGTTCGGCGGTGCGATCGTCGCCGTACTGATCGCGATCCAGCTCGGCTCGATCATCACCGCGCTCACCATATTCTATACGGTGATGGCGGCCGCGCTCACCGCGCCGCTGATCGTCGGCCTGTACTCGTGTCGCGCGACGATGCGCCGGGCGATATTCTCCATCATCGTCTCGGTAGCGGTGACGGCACTGACCAGGTCGGGGCTGTGGGGCACGCTTACCGGTTTCGTCATTATGCTTCTTCCATGAAACGACGCGACTTTGTCGGAGCGATGGCGCTGGCCTCGGTGGCGCGGCCGCGCTGGCTCGAGGGCGAGATGCCGATTCCAGGCGGTGGTTCGATCACCGACGTCGAAGGGATTCGCGTCGGGCATTTCACTGACGCGCGGCGCCCGACCGGGTGCACGGTCGTGCTGTACGAGCGCGGCGCCGTCGGCGGCGTCGACGTCCGCGGCTCGGCGCCCGGCACGCGCGAGACCGATCTCCTCCGGCCGATCAATCTCGTCGATCGGGTGAACGCGGTCGTGCTCGCCGGCGGCAGCGCCTTCGGCCTCGACGCGGCGTCGGGCGTGATGCGCTACCTCGACGAGCACGGCGCCGGCTTCGCGACGGCGGGCGGCAAGGTGCCGATCGTACCCGCGGCGGTGCTCTACGATCTCACGGTCGGCGACGGCAAGATCCGCCCGACCGCGGAATCGGGCTACCAGGCGTGCCAGCACGCGGCGACCGGCCCGGTGGCCGAGGGCAACGTCGGCGCCGGCGCGGGCGCGACGGTAGGCAAGCTGCTCGGCAGCCATCCGATGAAGGGCGGCATCGGCACGTCGAGCATCACGCTGGCGAACGGGCTCGTCGTCGCGGCGATCGTGGCGGTGAATTGCGTCGGCGACGTCATCGATCACGAAACTGGAAAGATCGTGGCGGGCGCGCGCACGCCGGACGGTAAGAGTTTCCTCAATCAAGTGAAGGCGATCCGCACGGGCGCCGGCGTCGCGCCCGGCGGGACGGGCCAGAACACGACGATCGGCGTGATCGCGACCAACGCGAAGTTCGACAAGACGCAGATGACGAAGATCGCGCAGATGGGCCACGACGGCATGGCGCGCGCCATCAATCCGTCGCACACGTCGTACGACGGCGACACGCTGTTCGCGCTGAGCACGGGCACGTCATCGGTGAACGCCACCCTCGTCGGCGTCGGGGCGCTCGCGGCGGAGGTGGTCTCCGACGCGATCGTACGCGCCGTCATGACGGCGACGTCGATCCCGGGCTATCCGAGCTACCGCGACGTCCAGCACTGAGGCGGCCGGCTCGTGGCGATCACTCCGTCCTATCGAACGTTCGTCCTCGAGCAGCTCGGCCGCGTGATTCCCGGGATCCGGTCGCGCAGCATGTTTGGCGGCGTCGGCATCTACGCGGACGACGTGTTCTTTGCGCTGATCGCGAGCGACATGCTGTACTTCAAGGTGAGCGACCGCAATCGCGCGGACTACGAGGCGCGCGGCATGAATCCGTTCCGGCCGTTCGGCGAGCACGGCGAGGTGATGAGCTACTTCCAGGTTCCCGAGGACGTGCTGGAGGATCTCGAGGAGCTGCGCGCGTGGGCCGACAAAGCGATCGCGGTGGCCGGCGCGAAAAGGCGCAAGCGCACGAGCTGACGGCGCGCTCGCGCGTCAGGCTTGGTTCGCGCGGCTCTGTGCGCGCGCCCACGCCCGCCTGAGCGGCGGCTACGCGCCGATCGCGGCGTCGACGGCGGCCGTGGCGCGGTCGGTCGAGCGGCGGCACTGCGCGAGGAGCTGGTTGCCTTCCTCGACGAGCCCCGCGCCGCGCGACCGGTCGCTCAATGATGATACGTTAATCCTAACATTGTAAACCGCGCCCCGGCACGCCGCCTCGGCGAGCAGCGCCGCGACCGCGGCGTCGGAGACCGCGTTCGTGTTCCCCTTGGTCGCGCAGACCGCCGCCAGCGCCGCCACCTGCGCGCACGCGCGCGCCGTCTCGAGCGGAACCTCGGCGGCGCCGAGCAGCGCGTCGGTGATCGCGGCCTGCCGCGCGTTCGCGGCGTCCTCCGGCTCGTTCGGCATCTTGTACGCGGCCGTCACCGCGCCGTACGACTCCGCGTCCCGCTTCACGAGCTCGGACAGCGTGCTCACCAGCGCCGCCGCCTCGAGGCCGAGCGCGCGCATCTCGGCGTCGACCGCGGCGTATTTCTTCCGGCCCGCCGTGAGGCCGCCGACCATCTGCGCGAGGGCCGCGGCAAGCGCGCCGACGTGCGCCGCGACGCTGCCGCCGCCCGGCGTCGGCGCCGATGACGCGACCGACGCGACGAACCCGCTCAGGGATTCGCCGCCCTGCATCGCGGCGCGCACCTTGTGCTCGAGCACCATTGCCGGCTTGAAGTCGCGAAGCTGGATGTGCCGCGCGGCCGTGTCGAACAGCACCCTCTCGGGCACCAGGCCGACGATCTCGCTCCAGGTGGGCGACACGCCAAGCGCTTCCGCTTCCATCTTGACCGTGTCGAACGCGCGGTAGAGCGGCGTCTTCTCCGTGTCGACGAGATTCATCGACACCTGCGCCTGCGCGTCGACCTCGAGGCCAAGGCCTTTCACGTAGCGGAGTCCGCCCGACGACCCGCGCACCGCTTTGGCGACCGCTTTCGCCACGGGGAGGTTCGCGGCAGGTCCGAGATACACGTTGTACGCGACGAGGAATGGCCGCGCGCCGATCGCGGTCGCACCGGCGCTGGAATGAATCGTCTTGGGCCCGAAGTCCGGCACGCGATTGGCCGCGCCGGCGCTCATCTCGTCGCGAATGCCCTCGAACTCGCCGCGGCGAATGTCGGCGAGGTTCTCGCGATCGGGGCGCGTGGCGGCGCGCTCGTATAAGAAAACTGGTATCTCGAGCTCGCGCCCCACCCGCTCGCCGAGCGTGCGCGCGAGCACGATGCAGTCCTCCATCGTGGCGCCCTCGAGCGGAATGAACGGCACGACGTCCGTCGCGCCCATGCGCGGATGCTCGCCGGTGTGCTGGTTGAGATCGATCCGCTCGCGCGCGGCGCGAATCCCGGCGAACGCCGCGTCGACCGCGCGCTCGACGGGAACGACGAACGTGACGACGGTTCGGTTATGCGACGCGTCGGAGGACACATCGAGCACGGCCACGCCCTCGACGGCGGCGATGGCGTCTCGGATCTGAGCGACGATCTCCGGGCGGCGCCCCTCGGAGAAATTCGGCACGCATTCGACGAGCTTCATGCGACGAGCTTCATGGTGATCGGTTCGAAGAGACGAGCGGAATCTACTGCTGGTCTTGCCGCACGCGCTCGAGCAGCCACGCGTGCATGCGCGGATTGCCCATCACGATGCCGGTGTGCGTCACGCGCACGGGTTCGCCGGCGACGCCCGTGACGATCCCGCCCGCTTCGCGCACGAGCAGCACGCCCGCGGCGATGTCCCAAGGCGCGAGCGACAGCTCCCAGAACCCCTCGAAGCGTCCGCAGGCGACGTCCGCGAAATCGAGCGCGGCGGCGCCCGGCCGCCGAATGCCGGCGGTCTGCTCCATGATCGGCCGCAGCATTCGCAAATACTCATCGACGTCCGGCCCGCCCTTGAACGGCATCCCCGTGCCGATCAGCGCGCGGAGGGGATCGTCGATCGTGGACACGGCGATCCGCTGTCCGGCGAGCCGGGCGCCGCCGCCCTTGGTCGCGGTGAACAGCTCGCCGTTCGCCGGATTGAGAATTGCGCCGGCGACGATCTCGTCGTCGACGAGCGCGGCGATCGAGACCGCGTACCAGGGAAAGCCATGCAGAAAGTTCGTCGTGCCGTCGAGCGGATCGGCGACGAACACGAGCCCCGATCGATCCTCCATCACCGGCGAGCCTTCTTCGGCGAGCAGCTTGGCGTCGGGATGTCGCGCGCGCACGACGTCGGCGATGGCGGCTTCGGAGGCGCGGTCGACATCCGACACGAAGTCCGCACGCGACTTGTTTTCCCACGTGAGCGACGCGCGATTCGCCGCGCCCGCGCGAATGATCTCCGCCGCGCGCGCCGCGGCCGCCACGCAGGTCGCCAGCAGCGCGCGATGGCTATTATGTTGATCGGATGTCACGGATCTTCAGTGGAATACAGCCGTCCGGGGAGCTGCACATCGGCAACTACCTCGGCGCGGTGAGGAATTGGGTGCGGCTCCAGCACGAGTTCGAGTCGATCTTCTGCGTCGTCGACTACCACGCGATCACGCTGCCGTACGAGCCCGACATGCTGCGCGAGCGCCGGCATGCGATGGCCGTGTCGCTGCTCGCGGCCGGAATCGACCCGAATGTCTGCACGCTCTTCGTTCAGTCGCAGGTTCCGGAACATACCGAGCTCGCGTGGTTCTTCAACACCATCACGCCGCTCGGTGAGCTCGAGCGCCAGACGCAATTCAAGGAAAAATCGCAGCGGCAGGAGAGCGTCGCCGCGGGCATCCTGAATTATCCCGTCCTGCAGGCCGCGGACATTCTGCTCTACCGCGCCGACACCGTCCCTGTCGGCGAAGATCAGGTGCAGCATCTCGAGCTCTCGCGCGTCGTCGCGCGCAAATGGAACTCGATGTTCGGCCGGCGCACCGGGCGCACGCTCGATGACGGCACCGAGGAGCGGGAAGCCTTCTTCCCCGAGCCGCAGGCGCTGCTCACGCCGACGCGCCGCATCATGGGCCTCGACGGGCACGCGAAGATGTCCAAGTCGATGGGCAATACGATCGCGCTGCTCGAGACGCCGGAACAGATCTGGGCCAAGCTGCGCCCGGCCGTGACCGATCCCAAGCGCATCAAGAGGACCGATCCCGGGACGCCGGAGGTTTGCAACATTTATCATTTGCACAAGGCGTTCAGTCCGCCCGAGACGGTCGAGCATGTCGCGCACATGTGCCGGACCGCCGGCTGGGGGTGCATCGACTGCAAGAAGGTGCTGGCCGAGTCGATGGAGACGGAGCTCGTGCCGATCCGTCGCCGGGCCGCTGAGCTTGCGGCCGATCCGAGCAGAGTGGACGATGCGCTCGCTTCCGGGGCGGCCCATTGCCGCGCGATCGCGCGCGAGACGATCGACGCCGCGCGCGAGCGGATGGGCTTCTGATCGCACGCGAGCGAAGCGCCGGCACGCGGCATGGGCCGTGCATTTTTGGGGGTATCACTTTCCCAGATGGCTATGCGGTACTTCGGTCGGGATTTGATCCAGCGTCTCATGGGGCGGGTTCGGGCCTGGGTGGCGGATTGGCGGGCGCGCCGAAGCATCATTCCGCATTTCCAGTTGAGTCTTGCGCCGGCGCTGCATCGCGATGTCACGCCGAACGGCGTCAGGTTTTACTGTCTCTGTGCGTGCTGCGGCGCGCGACTCGACGCGAGCGCCACGCTCTGCGAGGAGTGCGCGCAGAAGACCCGCTCGGTGCGGCCGCAATGAGAACGGGGCGAGGCGAGGCATGATGCTCGCCTCGCCTCCGCCGCTCGGCCGACCCTGGCTCGAGCCGTTCGTCATTCTTGTCGCGCTTCTCCTGCCCTGGGCCTGGGTGGCCGTGCTCGACCGGCTCCTCCGCCGGATCCGCTGAGTGTTCGCCGGACACGCCGCGATCGCCATGGGCGCCAAGGGTGCCCGGCCTCGAATCCCCATCGCCTTGCTCGTGCCGATCGCGTTCGCGCCCGATTGGATCGAGCTCGTGCTGAACCTCGCCGGACGCGAGAGCCGCGTCGCTTCGCACTCGCTGGTCAGTGTCTGCATCGGTTCGTTGGCCGTCGCGATCGTCTACGCGCTCTCGACACGATCCGTGATCGATGCGGGAGTCGTCGGCGCGACCTACCTGTCGCACTGGGGAGCGGATTTCATCACCGGACTCAAACCGACCTGGCCGGGGGGGCCCAACGTCGGGCTCATGCTCTACTCGCACCCGCTCCGCGACGCGATGCTCGAATGCGCGCTCATCGCGGCGTGCTGGCTGCTCTACCGCCGCTCGCTGCCGGCGGCCTCACGCAATCGCATCCTCGCGTGGCTCATTCCGATCGGTCTGATCGCGATGCAGGTCACGTTCGAGGTGGTGCAGAATCCGAGTCTCGTGCTCTAGTGTTCGCCGGTTGGCGGCTGACCGCCGTCACTGGCGTCGCGAAGCCGCGCGCGGCATTTTCCGACGAGCCCGCCACGAGCCGCATGCGTCTTGCAACATTGCACCGCGAACTCAACGCGAGCGAATCATGGCTGACGACAGGGGCCCACGCGGTCTCGTCACGCTGGTCTGCCTGACCTGCGGCAACGAAAAGTTTTACGATCGCTCGGTGCCGAGCGCCGTCACGTGCGAGAAGTGCGGCGGCACCGTTTTCCGGAACTTTGCCACACCCACCGAGCCCGACGACGCCTCCATCGCTCAGCTCGAAGAACAGGCGCGCAGCATCAGCTACGGCGACTCGTCGCCGGACACGGCGCCTGGCGACGTGCGCGACCTCGATTCGCGCTGAGCTCCGCGGCGGCGCCGGGCGGGAGTGATCGCATCGCTATCGATCTCCTCGCCGGCGCCGCGCAATCATCGGCGTTGACCGGCCTCGCCGCGACGCTGCGCCTCACCGTCCTCGGCAAGCTCCTGCTCGCGACGCTGCTTGGCGGCGTGATCGGGCTCGAGCGCGAGCTGGCGGGGAAGCCCGCCGGGCTTCGTACGAATATGCTCATCTGCGTCGGGGCCGCGCTGTTCATGCAGCTCTCGATCGACGTCGCCGAGATCGGCTTCTCCCCCGACGGGCATCCGTTCGGCGACACCACGCGCATCGCGGCGCAGATCGTCTCCGGCATCGGCTTCCTGGGCGCGGGGGCGATTCTGCACAGCGAGGGGGCCGTCATCGGCCTCACGACCGCCGCCACCGTGTGGCTCGTCGCGGCGATCGGCGCCGCGGTGGGGGCCGGCGCGTACGTCGACGCGATCGGTGGGACCGTGCTCATCATGCTCGTGCTGATCGGACTCCGGCCGGTCGAGCGCAAGCTGCTCGCGAAGCGGCGGCGCATCCACGCGATCGTGCGCATCAAGACCGGCGTCTCGTTTTCGACGATCGAGAAGATTCTCAACGACCACGCGCTCCACATCGCCGGCCGGCGCGTGTTCGAGCACGACACCGACCGCACGTTCGAGCTCGATCTGATCGGACCGAACGCCCAGCTCGAGCGCGCCATCGGCGCCCTGCGCGCGGATAATGACGTGATCAGCGCCGTCAGCGAATGACCGGACGCCTGCTGTTAGCAGACTTAAATGCCAAATCTCGTAACTGGGCGCTGACGCCGGAGGGCGAGCGCCGGCTGCGCGACGAGGCGCCGCCGGGCTGGCGCATCCACTTCGTCCGCGAGACGACGAGCTCCGACGGCGACGGGCCGCCGCGCCCCGGCGATGAAGTGACGAACGCCATCCGCGACGCCGAGGTGTACGCGGGATTCGGGATTCCGCGGCCGCTCTTTCTCGAGGGCGCGCGGCTCCGATGGATCCACTCCGCCGCGGCCGGCGTCGGCAGCGCGCTCTATCCCGAGATGGTCGCCAGCGACGTGCTGTTCACGAACTCCGCCGGCATCCACGCCATTCCGATCGCGGAATACGTCGTCGCGGGCGTGCTGCACTTTCTCCGCGGACTCGATTTCGCCATCGACCAGCAGCGCCGCGCCGAGTGGAGCAAGACGCCGTTCGTCCGCGAGGACGCGGTGCTGCGCGAGATGGACAGCGTGCACGCGCTCGTGGTTGGCGTTGGCGGATTGGGCGGCGAAACGGCGAAGCGGCTCACGGCGCTGGGCGCGCGGTGCACCGGTGTGCGCCGGCGCGTGAGCGCCGGGGTGCCGGAAGGTTTCGCGCGCGTGGTCGGGCTCGACGCGCTCGACGCCGAGCTGCCGCACCACGACGTCATCGTCCTCGCCGCGCCGCTCACGGAAGAAACGAATGGCCTGCTCACCGCCGCGCGGCTCGATCTGCTTCCGAGATCGGCGATCGTCGTGAACGTCGCGCGCGGCGCGATGCTCGACGAGGACGCCCTCGCCGAACGGATCGCGTCCGGCCGCCTGCGCGGCGCCGTGCTCGACGTCTTCCGCGAGGAGCCACTGGCGTCGACCAGTCCCCTGTGGCAGCTTCGACAGGTTCTGGTCACGCCGCACGTCTCCCCGGTATCGCCCGGCCGCTTCTGGCCCCGCCAGCTCGATCTCCTGATCGACAACTGGCACCGGTACGTGAAGGGAGAGCCGTTGAAGAATTTGGTGGACAAGAGCGCTGGATACTGAATCCGAGAGTGGATAGTGGAGAATGGAGAGTCGATACTGCGCTCTGTCTCCACTCTCTCCTCTCCACTCTCTACTCTCCGCAGTCATGGAAAAAATCATCAAGGCAGCCGTCGACCGGGGTGCGTCCGACTTGCACATCAAGGCGGGCGACGTGTTCCGGGCGCGCATTCATGGCGACCTCGTGCCGCTCACGAAGCAAGCGCTCACGCCGGAGCAGACGCGCGCGATCGCGCTGCACCTGATGCACAACGAGGATGACAAAGCGCGGATCGACAAGATCCTCGACTACGACTGCTCGTGGGCCGCGGCCGGCATCGGGCGGTTCCGCGTGAACATCATGCGGCAGCGCGGCTCGTTCTCGATCATCATGCGCGTGATTCCGTGGGAGATCCCGAGCTTCCAGAAGCTCGGCCTGCCGCAGGTGCTCGCGAAAGTCTCCGAAGCCGAGCGCGGCATGGTCCTCGTCACGGGCGTGACGGGCTCGGGGAAGTCGAGCACCATGGCGGCGATGATCGATCAGATCAACAGCACGGTGAGCGGCCACATTCTCACGCTCGAGAATCCGATCGAGTTCCTGCACAAGGACAAGCAGTGCTCGGTCACCCAGCGGGAGATCGGCTCGGACACCGAAGATTTCAAGATGGGTCTGCGCGCCGCGCTCCGTCAGGATCCGGACGTGATCATGATCGGCGAGCTCCGCGACGCCGAGACGATCGATACCGCGCTCAAGGCGGCGGAGACGGGCCACCTCCTCATGTCCACGCTGCACACGCCCGACGCGCAGAGCACGATCATGCGCATGATGGCCATGTTCCCGCCCGAAGAGCAGGACGTCGTTCGCATCCGTCTGGCCGAGTCGCTCACCGCCGTGATCTCGCAGCGTCTGCTTCCCAAAGCCAACGGCAAGGGACGTGCGGTGGCCGCCGAGATCATGATCAACACGCCGTCGATCAAGGACATTATCCTCGAAGGCACGCGCATCGGCGAGATCAAGGACTTCATCTCCGACGGGCGCGAGCAGTACGGCATGCAGACGTTCGATCAGTGCCTCACCGATCTCGTCACGAGCGGCGAGGTCACCTTCGAGATCGCGAAGGCGGCGGCGAGCAATCCGTCGGATTTCGAGCTCAAGATGAGAATGTTCTCGCGCTTGTCGCAGACGGTGAAAGCATCGGACATCCCCTCGGACGCGGAGCTGGCGGCCCAGGCGCAGCCTCAGGAAACGCCGGCGAACGATCTGGGCATCCAGATGGGCGGCCTCGACTTCCTCGGACAATGACCAAGCAACTCGGCGGCGTGCTCGGACCGCTCGTCACGACCTTTTATCGACAGACCGGCGAATTGGACGTCGCATCGTTCGCCGCGAACGTGCGCGCGCATCTCGCGGCGGGGCTGCACGGCGTCGTCGTCACCGGATCGACCGGCGAAGCGGCGTTGCTCGACGCGGACGAGCGCTCGTCGCTCGTCGACGCGGCGCGCGAGATGGTGTCGCACGAGCAGTGGCTGATCGTCGGCACGGGCGCGGAGTCGACACGCACCTGCCTGCAGCTCACGCGCCAGGCGGCGCATCGCGGCGCTGACGCGGTGCTCGTGGTCGCGCCGCACTACTACGGCGCGGCGATGACCGCCGAGGCGCTGATGCAGCACTACTGGCGCATCGCGGAAGAGAGCCCCGTGCCCGTAGTGCTGTACAACATTCCGAAATACATGCACTACGCGCTCGCGCCGCAGCTCGTCGCCGAGCTGGCGACGCACCCGAACGTGATCGGGATCAAGGACAGCTCGGGGAATCGCGAGCTGCTCGCGTCGTACCTGAACGTGCAGTCGAACAGCTTCGCGGTGCTCGACGGCAACGCGCAGCTCTTCCAGGCCGCGATGCAGATGGGCGCGCGCGGCGGGATCATTGCCGCCGGATTGTTCGCGCCGCAGGTGACGCTCGACGTGTACGAGGGCACGCGGAACGGCGATACCGCGCTCGCGGACGCGGCGCAGGCGCGGCTCACGCCGCTCGGCAAGACGATCGTCGGCGAGCTGGGAGTGGCCGGGGTGAAGGCGGCGTTGGACCGCGTGGGCCTCGTCGGCGGGCCGGTGCGCTCGCCGCTCACGCCGCTCGGCGCGGAGCAGCTCGCGTCGGTCGACGCGCTGCTGCGCGACGCGGAGCTCGCGACGGCGGCCTGATGTTCGCGGCGGCGCATCTCGCCCGCATCGGCGCGGCGGGGCGCCCCGCCGGGAGCGCGACGGCCGACGAGGCACGGCGCTACTGCGCCGCGATCCTGAACGAGAGCGGCTTTCTCGTACTAGAACAGGTATTCGAGTACTCGAAAGTCACCGGCGCGTGGGCGCCGCCCGCCGCCGGGCTCGCGGCCGGCATCATCGCCACCGCGCTCGCCGCCTCGGGCGTGCCGCGCTCCGAGCCGCACTGGATCGCGCTCGCCCTCGGCGCGCTGCTCGTCGTGGGGATCGGCTTCGCGCAGCTCGGCCGCCGCGGCGTCCTCGGCTTCCCGCTCATGCGCCGCCGCGGCGTCAACCTCCAGGCCACCCGCGACGGCGACGATCCCAAGGTCTGGCTCGTGGCGCACCTCGACTCCAAGTGGCAGCCCGTGTCGATGATCGCGCGCGTCGCGGGCGTGGTGCTCGCCGCGCTCGGCCTCGTGAC
>Ga0207702_10004315_pt1 | contig 12679 bp, 9 predicted proteins | sample KBSCornC62_FD_184302 | JGI IMG/M metagenome (GOLD analysis project Ga0207702, IMG submission 184302) | Corn rhizosphere microbial communities from Kellogg Biological Station, Michigan, USA - KBS Corn C6-2 (SPAdes) (version 2) | ecosystem: Host-associated > Plants > Roots > Rhizosphere > Soil ...
TGCCGCCGGCAAACGTCGCGATCCGGTTCGGCGTGCTCTTGCTTGAGATCGGCGAGAACCACCTATCCGATACCGCAAACTGCGAGGCCATGTAGTAGTAGTAGTTCAGGAAATCCTGATCGTAGTAACCCATGGCTCTTTGGCCCGTGACGTCTGTATAGGCGCCGCTGCACTTGCCGGATGCATTGCAGCTCTTTGCGAAGCCCTCCGCCGTGTGTACGAATCCATCCATGTTGATCGGACGTGTGGTCAGGAAGTTGTACCGATTCACGTCTCCATAGCTGGCCAGCCAGTCAGAGCTGTCGTCGTCGATGCAAGTCGTACGGAACTTATAGAGGAAGAAGGTATCGCCCTCATCATCCTTGTTGCTGATGGTGTTCAGCTTGTCGTCGATGCCGTCCACGTCATAGGTTTTCCCGTCGTCGCCGACGTTCCAGCCATTCGATCTCCGGTAAGGATTCAGCATTCCGAAGTAGCTGTCGAAGGAACGATTCTCCTGCAGCAGGAAGATCACGTGCTGCACCTTGGTGACATCGCCACCGCCAGAGGTTGTGACCGTCACTGTGGTCTGCGCTGAAGCCGTGGTTCCCGAGGAGTTGCTCGCCTCTGCCGTGTAGGTCGTCGTTGAGCTTGGGGTGACCGTTACCGTGCCGCCCGTCGAGGGTAAAGGGTAGGAGCTTCCGTCAGAACCCGTGACAACTACGCTGGTCGCATTGGTTGCGCTAACGGTCAAAAGGTCCGAACTGCCTTGGTTGATCGAGCTGTTCTGCGCCGAGATCGTCACCGTCGGATTCTGAGGACTCGAGCCTACCGTGACCGTTACCTGTGCCGTTGAGCTGCCGTGCGAGTTTGTCGCCGTTGCCGTGTAGGTAGTCGTGGACGTCGGAGCTACCGTGTGCGATCCACCGTTATAAGGCAGGTTGAAGGAACTGCCGTCGGAACCGGTCACCTTGACTGACCCGGCACTCGTGGCCGTGACGGTCAGCGTGACCGATTGTCCGGCCGAAATGTTGGTGGAACTCGCCGTGATGGAGACCTTTGGCGCCCCCGATCCTCCACCGCCTCCCGAACCGCTGACGGTGATAGTCGTCTGTGCGCTCGCGCTTCCGCTCGAGTTCGTTGCGGTGGCTGTGTATGTCGTCGTTGAGGTTGGTGCTACGGTGAGCGTTCCGCCGTTATACGGCAGACTGTAGGACGTGCCGTTCGATCCTGTTACATGGATGGAAGCAGCACTCGTCTCTGTCACCGTAAGTGTGACGGTCTGTCCTGCGGTGATGCTGTTGGAACTGGCTTTGATCTGAACGGTTGGCGTTGCTGCTGCGGCGCTGGCGGCGAATACTGATAATGCAACCAAGGGGAGATAGCGAACCAGGGAAAGAAAAAGTTTCACGGGGGCCTGCCTTAGTGGCTCGTGCATGTTCCAGATTGCGCTCTGGGGGGCGAGGTGGTCCCGGCTGGACGATGTCCGCTCCGCGCCGGGTACGGAATGTCGGACGGATACAAAAACCTTTGATGTTCTTTTTTCTAGAAAGGAAGCAACCCGGATCACCGCACAGTGGTAACCAGTTCACGCCGTGCGCTCTTTCGACATCAAGTGCTTTGCAGACTAGAGAAATCCGGGGCAAACGCTCCGTCCTGCCGAGCAGGTGATTACCAATGAGTAACCCCCTGCCCTCCACTCTATCCCAAAACTTCAAATGAAGGAATGACCGCGCAATGACAATTGCCTGACATCCCTCCCATCCTCTCCCGGCTATCTTTGCCTCGCTGCGGCAATGCTCTCGCCCGGCAATCGCGCGGGATCAGATTCATCTGACCCGCCATGAGGAGTGTCTATGTTCAACATCCTTGGAGGTCGAAGCGCTGCGCTTCCCCTCGCCGTGTTCGCCGGAGTACTCGGGCTCGCAACAGCAGTCCCGGCTCAGCAGCTTCAACACTACACGCAAACCAACCTCGTGTCGGACTCCACGACAGACGCGAATCTTGTGAACGGGTGGGGCATGTCTCGCGGCACAGGAACGCCCTGGTGGATCTCCGATAACGGAACCGGAAAAGCTACGTTGTACTCAGGCACGGGCAGCATTGTCCCGCTCGTCGTGACTATTCCGACCGGCGACCCGAGCAAGAACCCCACAGGCACACCGACCGGCCAGGTCTTCAACGGCACAGCTGATTTTCAACTGAATAACGGCCAGCCTGCGAAGTTCATCTTCGCCACCGAAGACGGCACCATCTCAGGCTGGAATGGGGGCGCAACAGCCGAAATACATGTGAATACCAAGGGCGCCTCCTCCTTCAAAGGCCTCGCGATGGCCACCATCAGCGATAGCAAAGGCGGCGCAATCGCCAACTTCCTCTATGCCGCCGACTTCCGGAAAGGGCGCATTCGGGTCTACGACAAATACTTCCACCCCATCTCTCTTGGCGAAGAAGCCTTCCGCGACGACCGCGTCCGCCATGGTTTCGCCCCCTTCAATATCCAGAACATCGGCGGCAATCTCTACGTCGCTTACGCCAAGCAGGATGCTGAAAAGCACGACGAAGTCGCTGGACCCGGTCTCGGCTACGTCGACGTCTTCACACCCTGGGGGCACCTTATCAATCGCCTCGAGCACGGCTGGTGGCTCAACGCGCCCTGGGGACTGACCCAGGCTCCTTCAGACTTCGGCATCTACAGTCACGACATCCTCGTCGGCCAATTCGGTGCGGGCACCATCTCCGCCTTCGATCCTGTCAGCGGGCAGTTCAAGGGTCAACTCAACGACGCCAGCAACAAACCAATCAAGATCGACGGCCTCTGGGGAATCAACTTCGGCAGCGGCGGCACCTCGGGCCCCGCAACCAGCCTCTTCTTCGCCGCAGGCCCTGATGACGAGTCCCACGGCCTCTTCGGCGTCATCACCGCGGTCGAAAACGTCCTCGGCGGCGACCAGTAAGCAGAACGCATCTCCACCGGAAACACGATGGCCGCTCCACTCGGAGCGGCCATCCATTTTGAACTTCCAGAACCGACTTACCGTCCCGCAGCCACCGAAGGACGCGTATCCAGCGCGCCGCTCTTGTAGCCTTCCGCCATCTTCTCGATCGGAATGGGCTTGTAGTCCTTGCCATGTCCCGCCTGGCCGAACTCCACCATGCGCTGCGCCACAACCTTCTTCATGGCCTCGCGTGCCGGCTTCAGATAGTCACGCGGATCGAATTTCTCCGGAGATTCCGCAAACACCTTGCGGATTGCGCCTGTGATCGCAAGCCGGTTGTCAGTGTCGACGTTGATCTTGCGCACGCCGTTGCGGATTCCGAGCTGAATCTCCTCCACCGGAACGCCCCAAGTCTCCTTCAGCTTTCCGCCGTACTGGTTCACGATGTCCTGCAGATCCTTCGGAACCGAAGAGCTTCCATGCATTACCAGGTGCGTGTGCGGCAACCGCTTGTGGATCTCGATCAGCACATCCATCTTCAGAACGGATCCATCCGGCTTTTTCGTGAATTTGTACGCGCCGTGGCTGGTCCCGATTGCGATCGCCAGCGCGTCAACGCCGGTGCGCTCGGCAAACTCAACCGCCTGGTCGGGTTCTGTGATGTGGTCGAGTCCCGATCCGCCTGCGCCGTGTCCATCCTCAACGCCACCCAGCACGCCGATCTCGCCTTCCACCGTCACGCCGCGCTCGTGGGCATAATCCACCACGCGCCGCGTCACTTCCACATTCTCTTCAAACGTCGATGGAGTCTTGCCATCTTCCTTCAGCGATCCATCCATCATCACCGACGTATAGCCCAACGCAATCGCGCTCTTACAGGTTTCAAAGCTGTTGCCGTGATCCTGGTGCATCGCGATCGGAATCTCCGGATTCAGCTCCGCAGCCGCCTGAATCAGCCGGAACAAATAAAGGTCCTCGGCAAACTGGCGCGCCCCGCGACTGGCCTGCACGATCACTGGCGAATTGGTTTCTTTCGCCGCCATCATGATGGCCTGAATCTGTTCCATGTCGTTGACGTTGAATGCGCCGACGCCGTATCCGCCCTTCGCGGCCTCGTCGAGAAGCTGCCGCATGGACACTAGAGGCATAGCAAATCTCCTTCTGAGCTTTCTGATGTTTGGGCCGCCGGCACGTTACACGTTATCGCCCCATTGGCGGCAGGAATTGCAATCGTCCTTATGGTAGCAGAGCCGCGCAATCACAAAGTGTGCCCAAGCGCACACGCCGTTCTGCATCCGCAAGCATTCAGCCACCCTAATCCCAACGAATCAAACGACCTCACAGCCTGTCGAAGTGTCTCCTGATGTTGGAGACATGGGATACGAAAAACCAAGCCTCGCATCAGTCACCAGGGATTTGTATCCGCCCGTTATCATTGCGCATAGCCTTTCTCCGGAGACTCCACTTGAAGAACCTCCCCGGCTGTATAGCTGCCTCTCTCCTTCTCGCAGCTTCCATCCCCTCCCGAACCCAGCAAACCTGGACCGTCAAGCCCGAGTGGGTCACCGCACACGAATCCTTCCTCTCCAGCGACGCCCTGGCCGGACGCGGCTCCGCTACCCGTGACGAAGAACTGGCCGCCACTTACGTCGCCAGCGAATTCCAGAGCTACGGCCTCAAACCAGCTCCGGGCATGACCAGCTACCTCCAATCCGCCGACCTCGTCGCTCCCAAACTCGACGCCCACGCCACTCTCCAGGTCGGGGACGAGACCCTCCATGAGGGCCCGGACTTCTTTCTCTTCTCCTCACATGGAGCGTCCGCTTCCGGAACCCTCGTACGCATCGCTGCCGCGGCAACCCCACGCGCCGAACTCCCCGCCAACTCCGCCGTCCTCGTTACCGGAGCCGCCGATCCCAAAAGCCTTTTCCCCGCCATCTCCGCTCTTCGCCGCGCCGGGGCCTCCATCATCCTCATCCCCGAAACGCCCGCCCTTAGCGCTCTACCGCAAATGATGGGCGGAGAAACCCGCGTCAGCATTCACCTCGCCGACGACCCGCCGCGCAAAACGCCGACCGTAATCCTCATTCACGCGGACGCGACATCGAAGCTCTCCGCAGCCGACGGTGCGCAGATCGCTGTCACCATCCACGAGATCCCGCAAACCAAACCCCGCCAGACATTCAACGCCATCGGCTATCTTCCCGGCACCGACCCCTCCGCAGGCACCATCCTCCTCAGCGCGCATCTCGACCACCTCGGCGTGGGTCGCCCCGTCAATGGCGACTCCATCTACAACGGCGCCAACGACGATGCCGCCGGAACCACTGCAGTTCTCGAACTCGCCCACGCTCTGGGTGCCGGACCTCGCCTCCGTCGCAGTGTTCTGTTCGTCTGCTATGGATCGGAAGAGCTCGGCGAGCTCGGCTCAACCTACTTCGGCAAGCACCCGCCCGTGCCGCTTCACGATCTCGTCGCCAACCTCGAATTCGAAATGATCGGCAACCAGGATCCCAAAATGCCGCCCGGTGTTCTCATGCTCACCGGCTGGGATCGTTCCAATCTCGGCCCCACTCTCAAAGAGCACGGCGCTCTACTCGGCCCCGACCTCTATCCCGAGCAGCACTTCTTCGAGCGCTCTGACAACTACGCGCTCGCGCTCCAGGGCGTAGTTGCGCACACCGCGGGAGGATGGGGAACTCCGCCCACCTACCACCAGCCCAGCGATGACATGGTCCATCTCGATATCGCCTTCATGACCCGCGCTATCCAGTCGCTCATCGAACCCGTTCGCTGGCTGGCCGACAGCGACTTCCACCCCACATGGAACCCTGGAGGCGCGCCAAACTCCAGCAACTAATGAGCGGGGCAGGTTACTACTCAGGAAGGAGTACTTGAATCTAATCGTCAACACCGTCGCATGATCTTCAAGCGGCGCGCCCTCCGCGAATCGCCGGAAATCGTTAAGAAGCGACTGGGCCGATGCACCGAATCAAAAAATGCTTGGAGATGCCAGAGGTCCCGTAATCGTCTTCCCTGGCTGACCTATGCCCCTCCAGTACACCGTCGGAATAGAGAACGAGTAGCGCATCGGGCGCGGAAATTACTCAATCCCGCATGGAGCCTTTTGCCCTATAATCGCCCCACCTCTCCTAATATCAGGGCTCCGCAGCAACCTAAGACCAATGAACGGAGTTCGTCGTTTACTTTTTGCGCAGGTCTGCGCGTTGCTTTCTGCTCCGGTTGTGAGTGCCTTCCAGGCACCGGCGCCGGTGTCTTCGGAGTCACCTATTCGGTTCGATCTGAAGCATCTGCCTTTCCGCCTGCAGACCAATGAGAGTCCGGCGCGTAACGCACCCGAGAGCATGGCTGGAGGCATTGCGGTATTCGACTACAACGGCGATGGCCGGCCAGACATATTCTTCGCCAACGGCAGCGACCTTTCCATCATCCGTAAATCCGATCCCAAGTACAGCGATCGTCTTTATCGCAACAATGGCGACGGAAGCTTCTCCGACGTGACCGAAAAGGCCGGCCTTTCCGGTAAGGGTTTCGACATCGGTGTAGCAACGGGAGACTATGACAATGATGGACACCCCGATCTCTTCATTGCCGGTGTTCACGGGAATTTGCTTTATCACAACAATGGCGACGAAACATTCTCAGACGTCACCGGCATTTCGGGCCTTGGCAATTCGATCGATCCCGAATACGGTCCGATCTGGTCGATTACCGCCGCATGGGTCGACGTGAACAACGACGGAATGCTCGACCTGTTCGTTGTGAACTACGTTCAATGGCACTACGAACCGGTTTCGCGATGCATGGTGGAGGGGGCGCCGCAGTACTGCCACCCACGCTATTACAAAGGAATGCCAAGCCAGCTCTTTCTCAACGAAGGCAAAGGCAAGTTCAAGGATGTTTCGAAAGAATGGAGTATCCGTGAAAACGTTGGTAAAGGCATGGGGGTTGGCGTCGCCGACTTCGATCGCGATGGCAAACCCGATCTCTTTGTGACCAACGATGCCGAGTTTGCCTTTTTCTTCCACAACCTCGGCGATACCTTCGAACAGATCTCGTTCCAGACGAACACTGCGGTCCCTGAGGATGGCGCCTTAATCTCTGGGATGGGACTTGATTTCCGCGAAATGAGCGGCGATGGCTATCCGGATATCGTGTATGTCGCCCTGAACAAAGAAACGTTTCCGGTTTTCGAGAACACCGGCAAGGGCACTTTCAGCGACATCACCGGTTCAAGCGGAATGTCCCGCCTCAGCATGAAGATGGCCGGATTCGGTGCGGCTCTTTACGACTTCGACAATGACGGACGGAAAGACCTGTTTGTCTCGCGGGGGCACGTGGCGGCCATCCAGCCTCCAGGCGAAACCGTACGGCAGCCCAACACGGTTTTTCGGGGCCTTCCGAATAAGCAATGGGAGCCGCTGACTGAACAGGCCGGATTCATTGATGAGACAGCCGCGCGCCATCGAGGATGTGCCTTTGGCGATTTCGACGGCGATGGGCGCGTCGATATCGTTGTAACTTCGATGGATCAGAATGCCGAGTTATGGATGAATCAAAGCCCGAACTCCGGACACTGGCTCGACTTCGCCTTGCAGGGCGTAAAGAGCAATCGTGATGGAATTGGCGCGACGATCAAGTTGGAGACAAAGAGCCGCACGCAGTACAACCACCAGACATCTAGTGTGTGCTATGCGTCATCGAGCCTCGGCCCCGTTCACTTCGGGCTTGGAGCAGAAACATCCGCGACCGAAGTAATGATCTTCTGGCCAAGTGGAATCGTACAGCGATTGCACAACGTCGCCGCCGACCAGGTAGTGAGGGTCATCGAGCCCTATGAAGCGCATAAATGAGGTGGGTTGATGGCCGACCGGCCAGTCATCCTGTATACTCCGGACGATTCCACTTGAGGGAGGGTTATTCATGCGTTTCCAGGCAATTATGAAGGCCGCGTGTGCCGCGGCGCTGGGCGTGGCCGTGATGGCTTCGCCACTTCGCGCTCTGTCACAGGGCAGCGACACGATCTTGAAACCGGCGGACACGCAGAAACTGCTTCCGGCTAGCGTTTACTACAAGGCGCAGTCGGCTCCAACGCAGCTCCGCAATTCCGGCGGCATCAAGTTCTCTGACGGCTTCTACGTTCTTGCGACGCTGGTCGATACCAGCGGTTACTCGAGCGATGTGGCCGCCAAGTACCAGGCATACTTCATCAGCGAAGTTCTGCTGAAGTTCGGAAGCGAGACGCTGCCGGCCGGAATTTACGGCGTAGGCTTCATCCCTGGCGACAAATTCGTGGTAACCGATGTGGGCGCGCACGACATATTCACAGTTGGATCCCAGACCGACGAGGCAATCAAACGGCCCACGCCATTACAGGTAATGGCCGATCCCAGCGGTGGCTTTCGTCTGTACTCAGGTCGCAAGTTTGTAAAGTTCTCAAGATAAACCGCACCGATTTCATGACGAGCGCAGACCTCCGGGTCTGCGCTTTTGTTTGCGGGTGATCCCTGCGGGTGTGATTCCCAGCACATTCCCTGAGCTTCTTCCCTCCTTATCCTGACCTCTATTCCGCGGAATGCGAGGTTTTCCCATGCCTCTGAAGCTGATTGTGAACAAGGAAGCAAAGACGGTGGATGTCCCACCCGATACGCCGCTGCTCTGGGTGTTGCGCGACGTTCTGAACCTGAAAGGCGCCAAATACGGTTGCGGCATCGGCGTCTGCGGCGCGTGCACCGTGCTGGTGGACGGGCGTCCAGTGCGGTCGTGCTTGACCCACGCGGGATCCGTCGCCGGACAGCAGATCACAACGATCGAGGGCCTCTCGGCTGAAGGGCAACACGCAGTGCAGAAGGCCTGGGAAGAGGTTGACGTGGCGCAGTGCGGCTACTGCCAGTCGGGACAGATCCTCGCGGCAGCTGCGCTGCTCGATCGGACTCCGAACCCGACTGATGCTGAGATCGACGCGGCGATGAACGGGAATCTCTGCCGCTGCGGGACCTACCCGCGCATTCGCGAAGCTATCCACCATGCGGCGAGTGCTGCCGCCGACAGGAAGTGAGGAGGCCGCCATGAAAATCAGTCGCAGGTGTTTTTTGCAGATGTCAGCGGTCGCCAGTGGCGGCTTCATGCTCGGGCTCTATGACCGTCCGTGGGCAAAAGCTCAGAGCGGCCCGCAGCTCACTCCGCAGGCATTCATCCGCATCGCTCCCGACGGAATCGTGACCATCATGGCGCGCGGCCCGGAGATCGGTCAGGGTGTGCGCACGATGCTGCCAATGCTCATTGCCGAAGAACTGGATGCTGACTGGAGCAGGGTTCGCGTTGAGCAGGCTGATCTCGACGAGGCCAAGTACGGTCCTCAGTTCGCAGGCGGCAGCATGTCAACGCCGATCGGCTGGGAACCTATGCGGCGAGTGGGAGCGGCAGGGCGGCGAATGCTTATAGCAGCAGCGGCAGAACATTGGGGAGTTCCGGCCGACGAATGCGCGACAGAAGCAGGCCGTGTGGTCCATGCCAAATCGGGCAAATCCGCGGGATATGGAGACCTGGCGGATGGCGCCGCTAAGATTGCTGCGCCGAAGATGAGCGAAGTGAAGCTCAAGGATCCAAAGACCTACCGAATCATCGGAAAGTCGCAGCGCGGCGTCGACAATCACGCGATCGTGACCGGCAAGCCGATATTCGGCATTGATGTCGAACTTCCGGGGATGCTGCATGCCGTGATTCAGAAATGCCCTGTCTGTGGCGGCAAGGTAAAAAGCGCGAGTCTGGATGCAGTCAAGAAGATGCCGGGTGTTCGGCATGTTCTTGTGATCGAGGGAACGCTTTCGACCGCGACCATCGTGCCGAATGAGCCTGGGATGGAGCCCGGCGTTGCGATACTCGCGGACATCTGGTGGCAGGCGCAGCAGGCACGCAAGGCACTGAAGATCGAGTGGGATTTCGGTGCAGGAAAGGCGCAGAGCAGCGAGGCGTTTGCGAAGCGGGCGGCGGAACTGCTGAACGCAGAGCCTGAGAACACGATGCGCAGCTATGGCGATATAGATAGGGCGTTGAAGAGCGCGGCCAAGGTAGTTGAGTCGACATATTCCTATCCGTTCATCGCACATGGAACGCTCGAGCCAATGGGAACGGTGGCTTCGTGTAAGAACGGCAACGCTGAGCTCTGGACCACAAGCCAGACTCCAGGCGAAGGGCGGATGCTGGTGGCAAAGACGCTTGGGATCAAGCCTGACGCAGTAACGGTGCACATGATCCGAGCGGGTGGGGGTTTCGGGCGGCGCCTGATGAACGATTACATGGCCGAGGCCGCGTGGCTGTCGAAACAGGTGGGCGCGCCGGTGAAGCTGTTGTGGTCGCGCGAGGATGACTTCACCCACGATGCCTATCGCGCCGCAGGTTTTCATGGACTGAAGGCTGGGTTGGATGCCAACGGAAAGCTTGTCGCTTGGCGCCAGCACCTGGTCACCTTCGGTGAAGGCGATGATTATCCCGCGGGAACGGAGATCGACAAGCTTGAATTCCCCTCTGGCCGGGTGCCGGCATATGCGCTCTATACGTCGCAAATGCCCCTGCTGCTTCGAACTGGATGGCTGCGGGCGCCTGGAGTGAACGCGATCTGCTTTGTGGGTCAGTCATTCATCGATGAACTGGCTGTGGCGGCAGGTCGCGATCCGCTGGAATTCCAGCTCGAGTTGCTCAGCGCGACCTCTGTACCGCTCGATAAGCCGCAACAAGGCGGGGATGCTCCGCTCAACCCCGAGCGGCTGAAAGGCGTACTGGAGTTGGTGGCGGAGAAGGCAGGCTGGCGTGAGCGGAAGAAGACTCCGGGCCTCGGCATGGGCATCGCCGCCTACTTCTGCCATTTGGGCTACTTCGCCGAGGTAGCCGACGTCTCCGTCGACGCGCAGAACCGGGTAACGGTGAATCACGTCTGGGCAGCGGGAGACGTGGGTAGTCACATCATCAATCCGCGAGCGGCAGAGAACATGTGCTACGGCGGGATCATCGAGGGACTCAGCCACATGGGGCAGGAGATCACGCTGATAGATGGGCAGGTGCAGCAGACGAACTATCATCGGCATCCGATGCTGCGCATGCGCCACACGCCGAAAATCGACCTCTTCTGGCGGCTCACAGACAATCCGCCCTCAGGACTGGGAGAGCCCACGCTTCCGCCTATCCTGCCGGCAGTCGGAAACGCGATTTTTGCAGCAACCGGGAAGCGGGTGAGGACATTGCCCCTGCAAAAGAGCGGGTTCAGCTTTGCCTAAGGGGCTGGTGAGCCGAATCAGACGCATCCAACCCCGCGGGTATAATCGCACTGTGTCGATCTCGCCTGCGACCACGCTCGATTCATCGGGGGCAGCCGCAAAGCTGACTGCGCTCGAAGATCGTCTGCGTTCGCTCGGCTCGATGATGGTTGCCTATTCCGGAGGCGTCGATTCCGCTTTTCTCGCCGCCGTAGCCCATCGTGTACTCGGCGATCGCATGCTTGCTGTCCTGGCCGATTCGCCCAGCCTCTCCCGACGTGACATGGAACAGGCCAGAGCATTCGCTGAAGCGCAAGGTATCCCGCTTCGAGTTATCCAGACCGCGGAACTCGACAATCCTGAATACCAGCGTAACGACGCCAATCGCTGCTTTCATTGCAAGACCGAGCTTTTCGAAGGCATGAAGAGACTCGGCGCAGAGCTTGGGTTCACCCACATCGCTTACGGTATGAACGCCGACGATCGCCGCGACTATCGCCCCGGCCAGCGCGCCGCCGAAGATCATGAGGTGCTAGCCCCGTTGGCTGACGTAAATCTCACGAAGCAGGAGATCCGCTCGCTCGCCAAAGACGCCGGTTACACGCTGTGGGATCGCCCAGCTGCTCCCTGTCTCTCATCCCGCGTCGAGTACGGCCGAACCGTCACGCGTGAAGTTCTCGACCAGATCGAGCGCGGCGAAGAGAGCCTGCGTCAGCTTGGTTTTCGCGAATTCCGCGTACGCCACCATGGTGAGATCGCCCGGGTCGAAATTTCCCGCAACGAGATGCCTCGCGCGCTGACTATGGAGATGATGGACTCCATCTCTTCCGAACTCCGCAAAGCCGGTTTCAAGTACGTCACGCTGGACTGCTCCGGCTTCCGCTCCGGTTCCCTCAATGCCGTCCTTCCCGCCGAAGTCCTACTGCGTCGGGGCGCGTGATCGCCCCTCTCCCGCGGCAATGCCGCTGAGCCGCTTACAATTTCCTTGATGCGAATTGCGTACCTCGATTGCTTCTCCGGCATCTCCGGCGACATGTTTCTCGGCGCTCTCGTCGATGCCGGCGTACCTTTCTCACTTCTTGAGAGCACCGCGGCGGCCCTGAACGTGGGCGCGCGCCTTGAAACCCGCAAGGTCACTCGCGGCGGTCTCACTGGAACCAAAGTCGACGTCATCACGGATGAAAGCCACGATCACGCTCATCCCGTTCAGGATCACCAGCACGAGCACACTCACCCCGTGCAGGACCATCAGCACGAGCATCCGCACGCTCACGAACATTCGCACACCCACGATCATCCACATGAGCATGTCCACACTCACGAACACGCCCACGCCGACGGCACGGTTCATGCGCACGAACACTCACACCTGCCGCACCGCTCGCTGTCCGCAATTCTCGGTATCATCAAGGAAGCTCCACTCTCCGAAGCCGTGAAGGCCCAAGCCTCGCGTGCGTTTCAGCTCCTCGGCGAGGCTGAAGCCCGCAT
>Ga0207702_10004316_pt1 | contig 12679 bp, 14 predicted proteins | sample KBSCornC62_FD_184302 | JGI IMG/M metagenome (GOLD analysis project Ga0207702, IMG submission 184302) | Corn rhizosphere microbial communities from Kellogg Biological Station, Michigan, USA - KBS Corn C6-2 (SPAdes) (version 2) | ecosystem: Host-associated > Plants > Roots > Rhizosphere > Soil ...
AGCCGTAGCGAAAGCCCGAGATGATATAGAAAAACGGATTGCCGTGGCTGAACGCGCGGAACGCCGGCGCCAGGCGATCGACCGAATAGAAAGTGCCCGACAACAGCCCCAGCGGCACGATGACGAAATTGGTCACCGCCGCGGCATGGTCGAACTTGTCCGCCCAGATCGAGGTCAGCACGCCGAGCAGTGACAGGAACGCCGCCCCCAGGAATCCGAACCAGACCACCGCCCAGAGATGTTGCGGCCAGACGCCGATGCCGTAGAGCGCCATCGCCGCCCAGACGATGAAGCCGACGATGAACGCTCGTGTCATCGCCCCGCCGACCAAAGCGGCGAGCAATTCCATCGTCGACAAGGGCGGCATCAGATAGTCGACGATCGTCCCCTGGATCTTGCCGACCAGCAGCGAGAAGCTGGCATTGGCGAAGGCCGGGCCCATCATTCCCTGGCTGATGATCAGCCCCGGCGCGATGAAATCGCCGAACGGAATGTCGACGCCGCCGACCGTCACCGGGCGTTTTGCGCCCGTCGCGACGGTGAAAACGACCAGAAATAGCAAGGTCGTGGCTGCCGGCGCCCAGATCGTCTGCAGGTGCACCTTGAAGAAACGGCGCACCTCCTTCACATAGAGGGTTCTCAGGCCACCCCAGTTCACGCTCCGGATCACCGGAACGCCGGGGGGTGCCATAACAGTGATTTTCTCACCGGAAGTGGTGGGCGCGTCCATCGGCCACGCAGGTAGGCGCTGACGCGATGCCCCGCAACCGTTCGGTGACGTTTTGGAAGGAATGCGAATGAGCTGGACCGACGACCGCATCGATACGCTGAAGACGATGTGGGAAAAGGGCATGACGGCGAGCCAGATCGCCGAGGCGCTGGGCGATGTCAGCCGCAACGCGGTGATCGGCAAGGCGCACCGCCTGGGCCTGCAATCGCGCCCGTCGCCGGTGAAGCCCAACGACGACAGCACGGCGGCGGCCCCTGCCCCGGCGCCGGTCAAGAAGGCCGCGCCGCCGGTGGCGGAAGCACCGCGTCCCGCGCCGGCTCCTGCCCCCGCGCCCGCCGCAGCCCCAGCAGCGTCGTCGGCCGCGGCAATACCCGCTACGCCCGCCATTCCTGCCCCCGGCGCCCCGCCGCAGCCGATCCTGCGTTCGGTCGGTCCGGGCGGTTTCGTGCGCCAGGCGCCGGGCGAGCAACAGCCTCCGATCGCCCCCGCGCCGCCGCGCCGTCTGGTCCCCGCCAAGCCATCGCCCGAGATCGCCGGCAAGACCAGCCTGCTCGATCTCAACGACAAGATCTGCAAATGGCCGCTGGGTCATCCGGGTGAGCCCGATTTCCATTTCTGCGGCGAAAAAGTGAACCCCGGTTTCCCCTATTGCGTCGCGCATTGCGGCCACGCCTATCAGGCGCAGCTGCCGCGCCGCGATCGCCGTCCGCCGCCGCCGCTGCCGTTCGGCGGCCCGCGCGTCCGCTGACATCGCCAATCCGAACAGCGCCGCCGGTTTTCCGGCGGCGTTTTTCGTTGGAGTTCGCTCTGTGCGGCAAGTGGGACTACCCACAGAGGAAATGCCCGCTCCGCTTGCCGAGCGGTTGACGCGTCCTCTATACGTTCTCCATGTCCGAAGACCTGTTCGCTTCCTCAGGCAAGCCCAGCACCGAATACGACGCCTCCTCGATCGAAGTTCTCGAAGGACTCGAGCCCGTGCGGCGCCGCCCCGGAATGTATGTCGGCGGCACCGACGAGCGCGCGATGCATCACCTCGCCGCCGAAGTGCTCGACAATTCGATGGACGAGGCGGTCGCCGGGCACGCCACGCGGATCGAGGTCACGCTCGACGTCGGCAACCGGCTGACGATCGTCGACAATGGCCGCGGCATGCCGGTCGACCCGCATCCCAAATTTCCCGACAAATCGGCGCTCGAGGTCATCCTCTCGATGCTGCACGCGGGCGGCAAGTTCGACGGCAAGGCCTATGCCACCTCGGGCGGCCTGCACGGCGTCGGCATCAGCGTGGTCAACGCGCTGAGCGAAGACACGGTGATCGAGGTCGCGCGCAATCGCGAGCTGTTTCGCCAGCGTTTTTCCAAGGGGCTGACGCTCGGCCCGATCGAGAAATTGGGACCCACTCCCAATCGCCGGGGCACCTCGGTCGCGTTTACGCCCGATCCAGAGATTTTCGGACCCGAACTCCATTTCAAGCCGGCACGGCTGTACAAATTGGCGCGCTCCAAGGCGTATCTGTTCGCCGGCGTCGAGATCCGCTGGAAATGCGCGCCCGAGCTGATCACCGACGACACTCCAGCCGAGGCGGTGTTCCAATTCCCCGGCGGTCTGGCCGATCATCTGAAGGAACAGATCGGCGACCGCGAATGCGCCACCGCCAATTTCTTCTCGGGCAGCCAGGATTTCCCCGGCGAACAACAGGGCCGCGTCGAATGGGCGGTGGCCTGGCCGCTCTGGTCCGACGGCAGCTACAGCTGGTATTGCAACACCATCCCGACCCCTGACGGCGGCACGCACGAAGCCGGCCTGCGCGCCGCGCTGGTTCGCGGCATCCGCGCGTTCGGGGAATTGGTCGGGCAGAAGCGCGCCAAGGACATCACCGCCGACGACGTGATGGTCGGATGCGAACTGATGCTTTCGGTGTTCATTCGCGAGCCGCAATTCCAGAGCCAGACCAAGGACCGTCTGACCAGTCCCGAGGCGGCGACCATGGTCGAGCGCGCGGTGCGCGACCATTTCGACCATTTCCTCTCCGACAATATGGACCGCGGCAAGGCGTTGCTCGGCTATGTCGTCGAGCGGATGGACGAGCGCCTGCGCCGCAAGCAGGAGCGTGAGGTCAAGCGCAAGTCGGCGACGTCGGGGCGCAAGCTGCGCCTGCCGGGCAAGCTCACCGATTGCTCGGCGGACGATCCCGCCGGCACCGAGATTTTCATCGTCGAAGGCGATTCGGCCGGCGGATCGGCCAAGCAGGCGCGCGACCGCAAGACCCAGGCGATCCTGCCGATCCGCGGCAAGATCCTCAACGTCGCCTCGGCGACCAGCGCCAAGATCTTCGCCAACCAGGAGATTGCCGACCTGACGCTCGCGCTGGGCTGCGGCACGCGCAAGGATTGCGAGCCGGACAATCTGCGCTACGAGCGCGTGATCATCATGACCGACGCCGATGTCGACGGCGCGCATATCGCGACGTTGCTGATGACCTTCTTCTTCCAGGAAATGCCCGACATCGTCCGGCGCGGGCACCTCTATCTGGCGCAGCCGCCGCTCTATCGCCTGACCGCCGGCACCAAGAGCCTCTACGCCCGCGACGACGCGCATCGCGCCGAGCTCGAGGCGAAGGAGTTCAAGGGCAAGAAGGTCGAGGTCAGCCGGTTCAAGGGCTTGGGCGAAATGAACCCCAACCAGCTCAAGGAAACGACGATGGCGCCCGGCTCGCGCGGTCTGATCCGCATCACCTTGCCGCAGGAATATGAGGAGCGCGCGGGGGTGAAGGACCTGGTCGACCGGCTGATGGGCACCAACCCGGCACACCGCTTCGCCTTCATCCAGGAAAATGCCGCGCGGCTCGATGAGGAAGCGATCGACGCTTGATAGGCATCGGCCGGATGTAAGATTTTGGGGAAAGTATGATGGTCGGGCGCATTCTCGCTTCATTCGCGCTGCTCATCGTCTCCGTTCCCGTCATCGCCGCCGCCCAGACGCCCCCAGCGGCCACTACTCCTGCTGCCGATCCGTCGCTGACCGCCCGATCGCATGAGCTGATCGGGATCGTCTCCGGCACAGGGGATTTCAGCGGCTATTTCGCGCCGAGCTTCCATGCCGCGCTGCCCAAGGAAAAATGGGACGCAGTCGTGGTGTCGATGACCGGCCAGATGGGAAAGCCGCTGGCAATCGACAGGCTGACTGCGGTCACGCCCTTCTCCGCCAATTTGCGCGTCCGGTTCGAGCGCGGCGTGGTCAACGCCCAGATTGCGATCGACCCGGCGCCGCCGCATCAGGTCGTGGGGTTGTTGTTCACCGGCCCCGAAATGGCGGGGGATACGCTCGACAAGCTCGCCGCCGATATCCGCGCTCTGCCCGGGACGACCAGCCTCGGCATCTATGCGCTTGGCGAAGGCGCGCCCCGGTTGGTGGCCGGGATCGCGCCCGACAAAGCGATGCCGCTCGGCTCGGCGTTCAAGCTGTGGGTACTCGGCGAACTGGCGCGCGAGGTGAGTGCCGGCGAGCGCAAGTGGAGCGATGTGGTAGCGATCGGACCCGCCTCGCTACCCTCGGGCATCACCCAGAACTGGCCGCCGGGCAGTCCGGTGACGATCCAGACGCTCGCCACCCTGATGATCTCGATCAGCGACAATACGGCTACCGACACGTTGGTATCGCTCGAAGGCGAACAGCTCGATCACTTTGTCACCCAAGCCGGCGTACCCAGACTCGCGCCCGTCCTGACCACGCGACAGATGTTTGCGCTGAAAAGTCCCGCCAATGCCGATCTCGCGACGCAATGGGCGACGTCGTTGGCTCCATCAGCAAGGCGCACGCTGCTCGACGGGAACGCTGCGCGGCTGCGAACGACGCCGGTCGATCCGATGATGTTCGCCGGAAAGCCGACCAAGGTCGATACGCTCGAATGGTTCGCCAGCCCGGCCGAGACTGCCGGAATCTTGGATTGGCTCCGCAAGCAGGGTGGCGAGACGCCCTTGCCGCTGCTGGCGATCAATCCCGGGATCGATCCCACAACGCGCGCCAAATTCGACTATGTCGGGTTCAAGGGCGGGTCGGAACCCGGCGTCGTCACGCTCAATTTCCTGGTCAGGCGCAAGGACGGGCGCTGGCTGGCGATCGCCGCCGGCTGGCATCGCAACGATGCCGGTGTCGAGGAGAACCGGCTCATCATGCTGATGACGCGGGCGCTGGTGCTGCTTGCTGAAGCGCCGCTGCCAAACTGAGCGCCTTACCCGCCGCGCATCCGGCGCGCGTGATAGGCCATTCGGAGTGCGATCGCGGTCAGCATCAGCAGCATTCCCCAGGCAACGACGATCATCGGGATCAGCGCGGGGATCGCCGGCCAGGCCCAGGCGCGCAAGCCGGCGACTATCGCGCCGATCAAGGTGATCCCGATCCCGCCCCAGCGCACGCCGCTGGCGACGCCGCGCAGTTCGCGACGATACGCCGCCAACTCGATCGGGTCTTTCAGGTTGGGCGGCGGGCGGCTTTCCATTCGTCCTCCAGCAATCCCCAGATCAGGCTGTCGCGCACGCCGATATGCGTTTCCCATTCGGCGCGCAGCCGCGCTTCGAGCGTAAAGCCCAGCCGTTCGAGCACCGCGATCGATGCCGCATTGTCCGGGTCGGTATCGGCGAACACGCGCCTTTGGCCTTCCGCGAACAACAGGTCGATCATCGCCGCCACCGCTTCGGTGACGATGCCGCGGCCCCAGAAAGCGCGCCTCAGCACATAGCCGATCTCGGTCACCTTGCCCTGCCGCTTTTCATAGCAGGCGACGGTGCCAATCGCGGTGTCGTCGCCCTTCAGCGTTACCGCCCAGGCACGCCAGGTCGGATCGGCAATGCTTTTTTCGAGCCGCGCGCGGCTTTCGTCCAAGGTCGTGGTCGCTGGATGCGAGCCGTAGGTGTTGGCCTCGACATCCGAATACATCGGATGCAGTGCCTCGGCGTCGTCGATGCGTAGCGGACGCAACACCAGCCGCTCGGTCACCATGACCGGCAGCATCACGCGCCCAGCGCCTCCACCAGCGCCTTGACCTTCTTCTGCCGCCATTGCGGCAAGGGCGCGACGAGCCAATAGCCCAGGCGATAGGGCTTGGCCTCGCCAATCGCGACGATCCGGCCTGCCGCGATGTCGCGCCGCGCGAGCAATTCGGGCACCGTTGCCCGGCCCAATCCTTCGGCCGCGGCGTCGATCGCCAGCCCGGCATCGGCGACGCGGACCAGCGACACCGCATCGTCGTTGAGACACCCCGGCCAGGAAATCCGCGTATCGGCGCCGCCGCCCGGACGCTGCACCGTGATCATGCCCTCGGATTCGAGCGCCTCGCCCTCATGCTCGCCCGGCCCCTCGCCCCAACGGATCGCGAGGTCGAGATTGGCCTGGGTGAAATCGAGCTCCTCGTCGGCGGCGATGAGCATGAAGCGCATCTCGCCATCGGCCGCGCTGATCTCGGCGAGCCGCGGCATCAGCCAGCAGTGCAGCACGTCGCGCGGCGCGGCGATGGTCAGCGACTTGGACGATTGTCCGGCTTGCATCGCGCGGACCGCTTCCTCGAATTGCAGGAACCCCTGGCGCAACGCGTCGAGCCCAGCCTCGCCTTCGGGCGTCAACTCCAGCCCCTTGGTCGTGCGGCGGAACAGCACCACGCCCAGCGTGTCCTCGAGCGCACGGATCTGCTGCCCGACCGCGGCCGGCGTCACTGCGAGTTCGTCGGCGGCGCGGGTGAAGGAGAGATGGCGCGCCGCGGCGTCGAGCACGCGCAGGCCGTTGAGCGGAAGATGCGTGCGCTTCATCTCGCGTCGCCCCGGCGAAGGCCGGGGCCGCTGGCGGCACGCGACTCCCTCTGCAACATAGCGGCCTCGGCCTCCGCCGGGGCGACGGCTTGGATCGCATCCCCGACCGTCATGCCCCCACCGCCGGTGCCAAGAGCGCGAAACGGGGGATGTCGACGTCGAACGCCGAGCCGTCCTCGGCAATCATGTGATAGCTGCCCTGCATCGCCCCTGTCGGGGTCGCCAGCGGGCAACCCGAGACGTAATCGAAGCTCGCGCCAGGCGCGATCACCGGCTGTTCGCCGACCACGCCTTCGCCTTCGACCGAATGGCGCGCGCCGCGGCCGTCGGTGATCACCCAATGCCGCGTCAGCAACTGGACCGTCGTCGGCGATTCGTTCTCGATCCGCACGTGATAGGCCCAGAACCAGCGGCCGCGATCGGGTTCGGATTGTTCGGGTAGGAAGCTGACCGAGACGCGCACGATCACCCCGCGCGTTTCCGCGACATTGGAGAACAGCGCCTTCATCGCGTCGCTCACCGCCAGATCCTCACAAACCGCTCCTCACAAACTGACCGCCTTCAACGCCTGGTCGAGATCGTCGATCACGTCGTCGGGATCTTCCAGCCCGACGTTCAATCGCAACATCCCCTCGGTCACACCCATTTCCAGCCGCCGCTCCTCGCTCACCCCGGCATGCGTCGTCGAGGCTGGATGCGTCATCAGCGAACGAGAATCGCCGATATTGTTCGAGATGTCGATCAGTTCGAGCGCATCGAGCAGGCCATGCGCCTGGGTGCGGCCGCCATCGAGCTCGAACGCGAAGATCGGGCCGGCGGCGTCCATCTGGCGCATCGCCAGATTGTGCTGCGGGTGGCTCGGCAGGCCGGGGTGAAGGATTCGCGGAACGCGGCCTTCGAGGAAACGCCCCACCTTGAGCGCATTCTCGCTCTGCCGGCGTGCGCGCAAATCGAGCGTCTCGAGCCCCTTCAGCACCACCCATGCATTGAACGGCGACAGCGTCGGGCCGGTGTTACGCGTGAAGGAAAGCAAGGTGTTCTCGATAAACTCCTCGCTGCCGCACACCGCGCCCGCGAGCACGCGCCCCTGCCCGTCCATCAGCTTGGTCGCCGAATAAGCGACGACATCGGCCCCAAAATCGAGCGGGCGCTGCAGCACCGGCGTCGCAAAGGCGTTATCGACCACCGAGACGATGCCGCGTTCGCGGGCGATACCGCATACCGCTTCCAGGTCGACCACGTCCATCGTCGGGTTGGCCGGCGTCTCGAAGAAAAAGACCTTGGTCTCGGGTCGCGTCGCGTCGATGAATTGCTGCGGATCGCGCGCGTCGATCACTGTCGTCTGGATGCCGAACTTGGGCAGCAACGTATCGACCAGCCAGCGGCACGACCCGAACGCGGCGCGGCCGGCGACGACATGATCGCCGGTCTGCAGCTGGCACAGCAACGCCGCGGTCATCGCCGCCATGCCCGTCGCCATGGTGCGGCACGCCTCGGCGCCCTCGAGCAGCGCGATACGCTCTTCGAGCATCTGCACCGTCGGGTTTTGCAGGCGCGAATAGGTCATGCCTTGCTGTTCGCCGGCGAACCGCGCGGCGGCATCGCCCGCGCAATCATAGGCATAGCCCGAGGTCAGGAAGAGCGCTTCCGACGTCTCCCCGAATTCCGACCGCGCCGTTCCGCCACGCACCGCCTGGGTGGCAGGGCGCCAGTTTTGCGTGATCGAGCGGTCTTGTCCGGTACGGCGTTTCATCGTTTTTGGCTTTGCGGCGAGTGCGAGAAGAGGTCAACCTCCTTAGCCCCTCCCCCGATGGGAGGGGCTAAGGCTAGGCAAACGCCGGCGCCGATTTCAGATGCTGATACGCCGCGATCACTTCCTGCAGCGCCTTTTCCATAGAACGGTCGCCGCCGTTGCGGTCGGGATGGAACTTGCGCACCAGCTCCGAATAGCGTTGCCGCAAGCCGCGTCGATCAGCGTCCTGGTCGAGCCCAAGCACGTTCAGCGCTCGGCGATCGGCCCCCGACAGCGGCTTGCCATCCTGGCGCTGCCGCTCATTCGCCACGCGCTCGCGAAAGCGCGCGCCGATCGCGTCGAGCGGGTCGCTGAAATCGGCCCAGCGCGGCGGGCGGTCGGCACCGTTGGCGGCAAACGCGCGCGTTTCGCGTTCCCAGCCGGCATAGGGCCGCTGCGCCTCATGGATCTCGTCGGGACTCATGCCGTTGAAGAAATTGTAGCGCGAATTGAACGCGCGGACATGCTCGAGACAGAGCCAGCGATATTCGGTGGGCCCATCGCCTCTGGGCAATGGACCGTCGAGCCGCGGCGCGCGAAACTCGCCGGGATTGTCGCAGCCGGGCTCCGCGCACAGCCTTCCTGTCCCTTCCACACGGCCGTGGAAACGGGTGTTGGGTCGGTCGTGCGGGGGCGTGCGAGCCACAGTGTCTCCGGCGCAAAAAGGGTCCTATATAAGAATGATGACCGACACTTCTACCGGCCCGCTGGCCGAAATCATCGCCGCTCGTCTGAGCGAAAACCTCTCCCCGTCGCGGCTCGAGGTGATCAACGACAGCCACCACCATGCCGGCCATATGGGCGACGACGGAACGGGCGAGTCGCACTTCACCGTCATCGTCGAAAGCGACCGCTTCGTCGGCTTGAACCGGGTCGCGCGCCAGCGGCTGGTGAACAAGGCGCTCGCCGATCTGTTATCCTCGCGCATCCACGCGCTCGCGATCCGGGCGCGCGCACCGGGAGAATGACATGGAGCCGTATCGGCTGTGGTATTGGCCCTCGATCCAGGGGCGCGGCGAGTTCGTGCGACTGGCGATGGAAGCGGCGCACATCCCCTATATCGACTGCGCACGCGACGAGGGCGTCGACGCGCTGATCGACGACATGAAGGGGCACGACCGTCGCGGTCCCTTCGCTCCGCCCTATCTGTCGATGCCCGGCTTCACCGTCGCGCAGGTCGCCGACATATTGTTCTTCCTTGCCAGCCGCCACGAGGCCGTCGGCCCCACCAACGAGGCCGATCGTTTCTGGGCACAGCAACTCCAGCTGACCGTCACCGACATCGTCGCCGAAGTGCACAACGTCCATCACCCCGTCGCGCTTGAGGACTATTATGACGATCAGAAGGACGAAGCTGCGCGTGCGGCCAAGGGATTCCGCGACAAGCGCATCCCCAAATTCCTGGGCTATTTCGACAAGGCCGTACGCCACAATGAGGGCGACTGGACGGTAGGCACGCGCTGGAGCCATGTCGACACCTCGCTGTTCCAGCTGATCGAGGGACTGCGATACATGTTCCCCAAACGGATGAAGGCGGTTGAAGGCGATTATCCCGCGCTGGTCGCGCTCCACGACCGCGTCGCCGATCTGCCGGGGATCGCGACCTATCTGAAAAGCGAGCGCCGCATCGCGTTCAACACCGACGGCATCTTCCGGCACTATCCCGAACTCGACGCAGGTTGACGCGAACGCAGCGTTTCCGTGAGGCCCCTCCCGCTCGACGTCGCCAGCGGGTAAGGATCGCCGCGATGGCCCAACGTATTCCCCGCCCTGCCGCGCGCATCCTGCTGGTCGACCAGCATGGCCGGCTGCTGATGTTCCGCTTCACGCCCGAGGACGGACGCCCGCCCTTCTGGTGCACGCCGGGCGGCGCGGTCGATCCGGGCGAGAGTTACGAGGCAGCGGCACGGCGTGAATTGTACGAGGAGACCGGCATCATCGCCGACCCCGGACCCGAAATCCTGCAGCGGTCCGCCGACTTCCTGACGATCGAGGGAGTCGAGGTTACCGCCGACGAACGTTATTTCCTGATTCGTACCGAGGCACGCGAGATCGATGCGGGCGGACATACCGAGCTCGAGCAACGCGTGATGCAGCATTGGCGCTGGCTTGCGCCACACGAGCTACCCGCGCTCGGCGAGCAATATTTCCCCGAAGATTTGATCGATATCCTGGCAGAGGTGACGGCATGACCAACGACGATCTGATCGACCGCATCATCACCCCGACAACGCATGACCTGGGCGGATTCAAGGTGCACCGGACGCTGCCGTCCAAGCCGCACCAGATGGTCGGCCCGTTCATCTTCTTCGATCAGATGGGCCCGGCGCATCTCGATATCGGCACGGGCATCGACGTGCGACCGCACCCACATATCAACCTGGCGACGGTCACCTATCTGTTCGCCGGTGCGATCGATCATCGCGATTCGATCGGCACCTTCGCGCGGATCGAGCCCGGCGCGGTCAATTTGATGACCGCCGGGCACGGCATCGCGCATTCGGAGCGCTCCCCCGGCGACGAGCGCGCGCATGGCCCCGATCTGTCAGGCATCCAGACCTGGATCGCCATGCCCGAGGACAAGGAAGAGATCGATCCTGCGTTCGAACATGTCGCCAAGGCCGAGCTTCCGCTGATCGAGGCGCACGGCGCCACCGCGCGGATCATCATGGGCGAATTATGGGGCCGGCGCGCACCGACCACCGTCTATGCCGACACGATCTATGCCGATATCCTGCTCACGCCGGGCGCGAGCATCCCGATCGACGCCGGCGCCGACGAGCGCGCGGTCTATCTGGCGATCGGCGAGGCCGAGATCGACGGCATGCCGATGGCGATCAACACGCTCTATGTGCTTAAGCCCGGCGTCGCGATGACGCTACGCTCAACCGGCGGCGGCCGCGTGATGCTGTGCGGTGGCGAAGCATTCACCACCGAACGCCACGTCTGGTGGAACTTCGTCAGCTCGCGCCCCGACCGGATCCAGCAGGCCAAGGAAGACTGGAAAGCCGGCCGCTTCGCCAAGGTTCCCGGTGACGAGAAAGAGTTCATCCCGATCCCGGAAATTCCCAAGACCGCGACCTATCCGTGACCTCTCCCCTCCCGCTTGCGGGAGGGGCCGGGGGAGGGCATGTCAACAAAGCTATAGCGGGAGTGAGAGGGACACGCCCTCCCCCTAACCCCTCCCGCGAGCGGGAGGGGAATATGGCGGATTTCGAGCTGCAACGCGTGGCACTACCCACGGGAGTCGAGCTTGACGTAGCGGTAGCCGGCCTGCCGACCAATCCGCCGATCATCCTGCTGCACGGCTTCCCCGAGTCGCATCGCACCTGGCGGCATCAGATCGCCGACCTTGCCGAGGATCATTTCGTGCTCGCGCCCGACCAGCGCGGCTTCGCCAAATCGTCCAAGCCCGAAGGAGTTGGGAACTACACCCCCGACAAGCCGGTCGCCGACATGATCGCGCTCGCCGACCGGTTCGATCTCGAACGCTTCACGCTGGTCGGGCACGATTGGGGCGGTGCGATCGCGTGGATGGCCGCGCTCAACCATCCCGATCGTGTCGCGCGGCTGATCATCGTCAATGCGCCGCATCCCTTCATCTTTCAGAAGTCGATGTTCGACGACATGGCACAGCGCGAGGCGAGCCAGTATATCCGGGCGTTCCGCAACACCGATCTCGAAAGGCATATCGACTCGATTGGCCTGTCGGCCTTTTTCGACGGCAGCTTCATGCGCCACACCGACTTCGAGAAAGTGAAGGACGAAAAGCCGATCTATCTCGAGCAATGGGGTCAGCCGGGCGCGATGACCGCGATGCTCAACTGGTATCGCGCAAGCGCGGTGCAGGTCCCGGCGATGGACGAGACGCCCGAGCGGCCGGCATTTCTGGATGGTCCCTTCCCGCCGCTCAAGATGCCGACCTTGGTGATCTGGGGCCTAGGCGACAAGGCGCTATTGCCGGTGCAACTGGAGGGTCTCGAGGCGCTGGTTCCCGATCTGACGCTCGAGAAGCTGGCGAGCGTGGGACATTTCGCACCCTGGGAAGCGCCAGAGAAGGTCACCGGCGCGATGCGCGATTGGCTTGCCGATCACGGCGGGTGAGATGTTCGAAGCCGCGGCGAACACGCGAAGCCCGATTGCAATCGGCATGCATCAGCCGCCCCCTGGGACGCATGCCGATGTGGACCAGATACACAAAAGGCTCGGGAGACCGAGGTCTTCCGAGCCTTTCGATGGTGGGCGTGGCAAGGATTGAACTTGCGACCCCTGCGATGTCAACACAGTGCTCTACCACTGAGCTACACGCCCACGGGGAGGGCGCCCTGTAGCGGCGCTTCCTCCGCGGTGCAAGCG
>Ga0207702_10004318_pt1 | contig 12678 bp, 10 predicted proteins | sample KBSCornC62_FD_184302 | JGI IMG/M metagenome (GOLD analysis project Ga0207702, IMG submission 184302) | Corn rhizosphere microbial communities from Kellogg Biological Station, Michigan, USA - KBS Corn C6-2 (SPAdes) (version 2) | ecosystem: Host-associated > Plants > Roots > Rhizosphere > Soil ...
ACGCCGGCCGCCGTTCCCGTTCGGAAGATAGAGACCGTTGCGCCAGCGGAGCCCAATCTGCCGACCGCAGCGCAACCCGCTCCGGCCCCGCAGCCTATCCAAGAGGTAGAGCCGGTTCCCGCGCCGTCCGGAAACGCCGGTATCGATCCGGTCGATGTAGCGGATGCCGAGCGCCGGCTGGGCGCCATCTGCCGTTTTCTGCGGAAAAACGATACGTATGATATTGCGCCATTCCTGATCCTGCGTGGACTGCGCTTCGGTCAGATTCGCTACAATGGGCCGCACAAAATCGATCCCAGCATGCTCGAGGCACCGCCTTCCGGGTTGCGAGCCGAGCTGAAAAAACTGGCGGCAGAGCAGAATTGGGACGAACTGCTGGAGGCGACGCAAAGAGCGATGGAGCTGCCCTGCGGCCGCGCCTGGCTGGATGTGCAGCGTTATACCGTGATGGCTCTGGAAGCAAAAGGCGAATGGTGGGCGTTTGTAGCCGATGCCGTGCGGGCCGAATTGCGCGGTTTACTATCCGATCTGCCCGCAATTCTCGATATGCAGTTGCTCGATGACACTCCAACCGCCAATTCGGAAACCAAAAAATGGATTGAGGAACAGGTGTTGTCGCAGAGGCCCGGGGCGCCTGCCGCCGCTTCCTCCGCTCCCGAAAGTCCGGCGCCGCCGCCCGATGTGCCGTGGCTTGATAATGCAAAGCTCGATGAGCACGGTGACGATATATTCCAGAAGGCCGTTGCGGATGCCGGCAACGGCCACTTGCCGGAAGCGCTGGATGCCCTCACTAGGCAGATTGCGTCGGAACGCTCCGGCCGGAGCCGATTCCTGCGTCGCGTGCAGTTGGCGCACGTTTTGATGGTCGCCAGGCAGACCCGTATTGCTTTGCCGATTCTCCACCAGCTGGCCGCCGAGATCGAAACACGGTCGCTCGAAACATGGGAAGATTGGACGGCGCTCGCCTATCCGCTCGGGCTGATGCTGGAATGCCTCGAAGCGGGTGAAGCTAGTGAGGCAGAGCAAGCCGCTATCTATGCCCGAATCTGCCGACTCGATCCGGCGCGCGCCCTCTCGCTTCGGAACTGATACGTTATGCCCCCAAACGACTCCGGCCGCGCCGTTCAACTGAGCATCCTGGATCGCCTCACCGACGACGAACCGGCGGCGCGTACGGAAGCTCCGATTACGCGAGAGAAATCGCTGCGCATGCTGCGCGCGGCCGTTCAACGGGATCTCGAGGCTCTTTTGAACACGATCCGGATTGCCGAGATAGTGCCCGAAACATACACCGAATTGCGCGATTCACTTTGGCTGTACGGCCTACCGGACATCAATTCGATTTCCTTGCAAAATCAGCAGGACGAAGAACGTCTTTTACGAGGCCTCGAACGAGCGATCCAGCAATTTGAGCCGCGCTTGTCTCGCGTTCGCGTGACCTCCTATGACCGCATTCTGAAATCGCGCCAGATCGTCGAATTTCACGTGGAAGCGATGCTAATGATTGAGCCTGCTCCGGAACGAATTGCTTTTGACACGATTCTTGAAATTGGCAAGGGTTCCTATCGCGTGAAGGAGTAGCTTGCGAGACGATCTCCTCTTTTACTATGAACGGGAACTGACGTATCTGCGCCGGATGGGCGCGGAGTTCGCCCAAAAATATCCGAAGATCGCCGGCCGCCTTCTGCTGGAGGCCGGCAAATGCGAGGATCCTCATGTAGAGCGTCTGCTAGAGGGCTTCTCTTTTCTGGCCGCGCGCGTTCACTTGAAGCTTGACGATGAGTTTCCCGAAATCGTCGAAGCGATGTTTAACATCCTCTATCCGCACTTTCTACGGCCCATTCCTTCGATGTCTGTGGTGCAATTTCATCTGGATCGGGAGCAGGGAAAGCTGACCAGCGGACTTCTGATTCCGCGCGGCTCGGTGCTGTACTCGGCTCCCGTGAACGGCGCACCATGTAAGTTCCGCACCTGTTACGACACGACGATCTGGCCATTCCAGGTAGGTGCGGCCGAGTGGAAGCCGGTGGATCGCATCCAGCCTCCGCTTGGGGGCGCAAACGCTTGGGCGGCTCTGCGTCTGGAGTTGGACTGCTTTCCGGAAGTTACCTTTGATGCGTTGGACATTTCTAAGCTCAGGCTCTTTCTGCTTGGCAACGGAACCCTTACGCACACGCTGGTCGAACTGCTGTCGAATAATTGCCTGGAGATTATCGCCCGCGATTGCAAAAATCCCAAAAAGATTGTCAGCCTTCCTCATACGGCGATCTCGCAAGTAGGTTTTGCAGAGCAAGAAGGCATGCTGCCGTTTCCCAGGCGCTCCTTCTGGGGATACCGGCTCCTGGGCGAATATTTCACCTTTCCGGAAAAATTTCTCTTTCTCGATATTGATGGCTTCGACCGGCTAAAGGGTAAGGGCTTTGGAGGGAAGGTCGAGCTGATTTTCCTGATGTCCGAGTTTGAACGAAAAGAGCGCCAGCAATTGATCGAACTCGGCGTAAACGCCGATGTCTTCCGGCTGGGATGCGCACCGGTAGTGAACCTGTTTGGCCAAACGGCTGAACCGGTCCTGGTGGAGCAGAAAAGATATGAGTACCGTATCGTGCCGGATGCGCGCCGCGAGCAGGCGATCGACATCTTTTCGGTCGATGAGGTTGCCGGCGTCACTATTGGTTCTTCCGAGTCGGTCCAGTATGAGCCGTTCTTTTCATTTCGCCACTCGAATGCGCAACAGCAGGACCGGGCCTACTGGCATATTTCCCGCCGCCTCTCCGGCTGGCGGACAGACAAGGGCTCGGATGTCTACATCACTTTCGTCAACCTGACGGGAGAGCGGACCATCCCGGATCGCGAGACGGTTACGCTGCGGCTCACCTGCTCGAATCGGGATCTACCCTCGCGCCTTCCCTTCGGCAATGAAGAAGGCGATTTTCAATTGGAGACTGGCGGTCCGATCGAGCGAATCGTCGCTCTCGTGAAACCGACGGACGCGATTTTGCCTCCCGCGCGCGCATCGCTGTTATGGCGGCTGGCTTCGCAGTTGTCGCTCAACTATCTCTCGCTGATTTCCGAAGGAGCCGATGCATTTCGCGAAATATTGAGGCTGCACAATTTTGGAAATTCACTCACTGTGGACCGGCAAATCCAGGGAATTGTGACTTTGAGCGGAAAGCCTCACTTCACACGGCTCTCCTCCGATAGCGGCGTGAGCTTTGCCCGCGGCACGCGCGTCGAAATGGAATTCGATGAAGAGCAGTTTGCGGGCTCGGGAGTTTATACTTTCGCAAGCGTTATCGATCGATTCCTGAGCCTCTACACATCCATGAACAGCTTTAGCCAATTGGTAATTCGAACGCGGCAGCGGAAAGGAGTATTAAAGCAATGGCCGGCGCGGTCGGGACAAAAAATCCTGATGTAGACGCAATCAGCGTATTGGCGCGCCTGCGCCAGGAGCCGTTTGCTTTCCACTTCTTTCAGGCAGTTCGCCTGCTGGAACGGGCCATGCCGGAACGAGCCGCAGTTGGCCGTTTTGCGGAGCCGGCTACTGAAGTCGCGCGCTTTCTGCACCATCCGAGTCTTGCGTTTCCGGCGAGCGAGATTCAGAGCTTGGATTGGAACGGCCGCAGCGCCGCTCGCATGACGATCAACATCATCGGGCTGATCGGTCCGCTCGGCGTTTTGCCGGTTCATTATACGGAATTCGCCATCGAGCGTCTGCGCGCCCGCGATCATACGTTCGTCGAGTTTCTGGATATTTTTCTTCATCGCGCGGCATCGGTGTTTTACCGCGCTTGGGAGAAGCACAGATTTACGATCGGTTACGAGCGCGACCGGCAGGATCCGCTAAGCGAGTGCATTTACGACCTGGTGGGATTGGGAACCCGCAGTCTGCGCAATCGGCAGCCGTTTCACGACGAGACGCTGGCCTTTTATGGCGGCTTTTTTGGCTTGACTGCGCGCAGCTCGTTGGCGCTCGAGTCCATGCTGGCAGACTACTTCGACGTTCCGGTTTCGGTGGAACAGTTTATCGGCGTCTGGCGCGGGCTGGACGAATGCGATCAGTGCGAGCTTGATGTGGAACTCTCCGGCTCCTCCGAGCTGGGATTAGGAGCGGTTGTCGGCGATGAGGTCTGGGACCGGCAGTCGAGAGCGCGCATCGTCATGGGCCCGCTAAGCGCCGAGCGATACCGCGAGTTTCTGCCCGATGGCAGCGCATTTGAGCCGCTGCGCGCCCTGACTCATCTGTTCAGTGGGGAGGATATCGAATATGAGCTGCAACTTATCTTGAAGCGCGAAGAAGTTTCTGGATGTGAGCTGGGCGCTGAACACGCTACCGTTCAGTTGGGCTGGTTCACCTGGATGAAGAGCAAACCGGAATTTGACCGCAATCCGGGAGATACCGTTCTTTTATTGACGTGAGGAAAATGCAATGACGGCAAGCTTACGTGCCTTGATCGACAAACTGAATGACACCACGCGAGAGGCGATGGAAGCCGCAGCTAAACTATGCGCGCGGCGAACCAATTACGAGATCGAAATTGAGCATTATCTGGTAACGCTGATGGATGCGCCCGGTTCGGACCTGGCGCTTCTTCTGCCGCATTTCGGCATAAACAGGGACATCCTTGCCAGAGATCTGGCGGCCAGCCTGGATCGGCTGAAACGCGGGAATGCCCGCAACCCGGTCTTCAGCCCGACTCTCGTGAAGTTACTTGAAGAAGCGTGGACATTCGGTTCGCTCGAATACGAAGCTCGCAAGATTCGATCGGGCTTTACTGTCGTCGCTCTGATGGCGAATGAGGAATTACGGCGGCTGGCGCGGGAGATGAGCCGCGAGTTTCCGCGCCTTGACATTGAAAGTCTGAAGAAGGACTTCTGGGCGGTTGTATCGCGATCGGACGAGCAGAATGAGGAGCCGAGTTCCGCGCCAGGGGCCGACGAGGGTCCAAGCGACGCTCGTCCGGCGGGCGGCGGAAAAACGCCATTCCTGGATCAATACACAATCAATCTTACCGATCACGCTCGCAATGGAAAAATCGATCCCGTGCTTGCGCGCGACTTTGAAATCCGCCAGGTGGTCGATATTCTTACCCGCCGCCGCCAGAACAATCCCATCCTTGTCGGCGAAGCGGGAGTTGGCAAAACTGCCGTCGTAGAGGGCTTTGCCTTGCGGGTTTCTCAGGGAGATGTACCGCCTCCGCTGCGTAATATCGCGGTACGAACACTCGATTTAGCTCTTCTCCAGGCCGGCGCAGGAGTGAAGGGCGAATTCGAAAACCGTTTGAAGGGCCTTATCAATGAGGTAAAGTCCTCACCATCGCCCATCATTCTGTTCATCGACGAGGCGCATACCATGATCGGCGCGGGAGGCCAGGCCGGCCAGAACGACGCCGCAAATCTGCTCAAGCCGGCGCTTGCTCGAGGTGAGTTGCGCACTGTTGCGGCGACCACCTGGTCCGAATACAAGAAATACTTCGAGAAAGATCCGGCGCTGGCGCGCCGCTTCCAACTTGTGAAGGTCGAAGAGCCGAGCGAGCTCAACTGTGAACTGATGCTGCGGGGCGTAGTCCCAGCTCTCGAGCGGCATCATAACGTGCGCATACTCGATGAAGGTCTGGCGGCGGCCGTAGCGCTCTCTCATCGCTACCTTCCTGACCGCCAATTGCCGGACAAAGCCGTTAGTGTTTTGGATACCGCGTGCGCGCGGCTGGCGTTAGGCCAGGATGCCATACCGCCCGCAATCGAGGATGTCAGGCGAACGCTCGATGATCTTGCGGTGCAGGCTCGCGTGCTCGAGCGGGAACTGGCGTTAGGCGCCGGGCATACAGAACGGCTCGCCAAGATTGCCGCCCAGCGCGAGGCCGCCGAGCAGCAAGAAACGGCCCTCAAACAACGCTGGGAAAAAGAGCTCGCATTAGTGAACCAGATCCGGGCGATTCGAAAACGTATTGAAGAAGCTCATTCCGCGGCTGCACCGGCGGCTTCTACATCGGCCGCTACGGAAGATGATAAGACGGCTCCCAAAGAGGACCCGAGAGCGCTTCGCGAAGAATTGAGCCGGTTGAACGCGGAACTGGCGGCGGTACAGGGCGAATCGCCGCTCATTGGAATCTGCGTCGACGCGCAGCTCGTGGGTGAAGTGATCTCCGGCTGGACAGGCATTCCGGTCGGTAAGATGCTGAAGGATGAAGTCGCAACCGTGCTCGCGCTCGAGTCGCATCTGGCCAAACGCGTGGTGGGGCAGGATCACGCACTGGCAGTAGTCAGCCAGCGAGTGCGGACTTCTCGCGCCTCAATGGACGACCCTAATAAGCCCGTCGGTGTGTTCCTGCTCGTGGGACCCAGCGGTGTCGGCAAAACGGAAACCGCACTGGCTCTGTCCGATCTGCTCTACGGCGGCGAGCGCAACCTCATCACAATTAATATGTCGGAGTTTCAGGAGGCTCATACGGTCTCTACCTTGAAGGGTTCTCCTCCGGGCTATGTGGGTTATGGCGAAGGCGGCGTATTGACGGAGGCGGTGCGCCGCCGGCCTTATTCTGTCGTGCTTCTGGACGAGGTGGAGAAAGCCCATCCGGATGTGCTGGAGCTATTCTTCCAGGTATTCGATAAAGGGGCTATGGAAGATGGCGAAGGGCGCCAGATCGATTTCAAAAACTCTATCATTATTCTTACGTCCAACGCGGGTACGGATACTCTGATGAAGTATTGCGCCGACCCGGACACGATGCCGGCCTCGGATGCTTTGGTAGCCGCTCTGAAACCTGAGCTAAACAAAATCTTCAAACCCGCATTCCTCGGCCGGACGGTAATTATTCCTTACTTTCCGATTCGGGACCAGGCTCTCAAAATGATCATCGGCCTCAAGCTTCGCAAAATCGAGCGGCGCCTGGCGGACTCGCACGGCATTGTCTTCTCGTGGGATGACGGACTGGTTGCCGCGGTCGCAAGCCGCTGCACGGAAGTCGAAAGCGGAGCGCGCAATGTGGATAACATCTTAACGAATACGTTGTTGCCGGACGTATCCCGGGGATTGCTCACCGGTATGGCCGAAGGACGCGGCGTGAAATCGATTCATGTGACGATTGGCGAAGAGGGCGCTTTCGCTTACCAGCTGGTGGAGTGACCGGAGCGCGTCAGGAGATTCCGTGAATTATTCGCAGGCCGACCGGCCTATCCGTATCAAAACCACTCTCGGGGAAACCGAGCTGCTGCTGGAGAGTTTCTCGGGCTCGGAGTCCATTTCAGATCCGTTCCAGTTTCGCGTCTCGATGATTTCCGAGAATGCGGAGATCGATCTAAGAGGTCTGTTGCGCACTCCCGTGGCGATTTATCTCCGATTGAACGACGGAAGTGAAAGGTATTTCCACGGTATCTTTCAACACCTGATTCAGCGCGAGATCAGCAAAGACGGCCTTGTCAGCTACGAGGGCTCGATTGTTCCGATGCTGTGGTTTCTTGGATTGAACAGCGACTGCCGGATCTTTCAGAACAAAAGCGTTCCGGATATCGTCGAGCAGCTATTGAAAGAAAACGGAGTTACCGATTTTCGCTTTGCCACAAATGGGACCTATTCGCCGCGGGAGTATTGCGTCCAATATCGTGAGACGCATCTCAACTTTATTTCCCGTCTCCTCGAAGAAGAAGGCATTTTTTATTACTTCGAATACGAGGAGAGCAAACATACCATCGTGTTTTCCGACAAGAGCGGAACGTTGAAAACCTGTCCGCATCAGGAAAAGGCAAAATATTCCGCCATGGCGGAAGACAGCGACAATGATGCCGTATCGAGCCTGGATTTCGAAGAGCAGGTGATGACTGGAAAGGTCACGTTAGCCGACTATAACTTCGAAACGCCGAGCAACGATCTCCGCGTGTCCATAAGCGGCGCCAACAATTTCGAACATGCCGATTTTCCGGGGATCTACGGCACCAGAGGCGAGGGAGACCGCTACGCCAGGGTGCGCCTCGAGGAATTCGAGGCCCGGCGATCGCTCGTTCGCGGCCGTAGTAATTGCCGCGCCTTTTCGCCCGGTTATCGTTTTACTTTGGAAGATCACTATCGCGCGGACATGAACAAGGGCTATGTGCTCACTTCGGCGTCTCATGTCGCCAGCGACACTTCCTATCGTGCGGGCCGCAGCGGAGAGTTTTCTTATCGGAATTCGTTCGAGGCCATCCCACAAGCCACGCCTTTCCGGCCGATGCGCCGGGCAAGAAAGCCGGTTGTCCAGGGATCGCAAACCGCCGTGGTGGTAGGAAAACAAGGCGAAGAAATATGGGTGGATAAGTATGGGCGCGTAAGAGTACAGTTCTTTTGGGATAGGCGTGGAAAGAAGGATGAAAACAGCTCCTGCTGGATACGTGTCTCGCAAATTTGGGCTGGCAAGAATTGGGGCTGGATGACAATACCCAGGATTGGCCAGGAAGTCGTGGTCGACTTCCTCGAAGGCGATCCGGACCGGCCGCTCATTATCGGACGCGTGAATAACGCCGACCAAATGCCGCCGTATGCGCTGCCCGACAAGCAGACTCAGTCCGGAATCAAATCGCGCAGCTCGAAAAATGGCGGGACCGCAAACTTCAATGAAATCCGCTTCGAGGACCAGAAGGGTAGTGAGATGGTCACCATTCACGCCGAGAAGGACATGGAGACGACTGTCGAGCACGACGACATACAAACGATTCAAAACGATCGCGTGATCACGGTAAGCGGAAAGCACACCGAGACGATAACCAAAGACACCGCCATCACAATCGACCAGGGCAGCCATTCTTTGACCCTGAATCAAGGCAACAAATCGACGCAGCTCAAAATGGGAAACGAGGCGACTAAGATCGACCTCGGCAAGAGCGAAACCGAAGCCATGCAGTCGATCGAATTGAAAGTAGGGCAAAGCAGCATCAAACTCGATCAGATGGGCGTGACTATCAAGGGAATGACGATCAAGATTGAAGGCCAGATCCAAGTAGAAGTGAAAGGTCTCATGACGCAAGTAAATGGAGACGCGATGCTTACCTTAAAGGGTGGCATCACGATGATCAATTAGCGATGGCTAAACAGGCCGAAGACCAACTGCCGATTGCGGAGCTTTGTAAGCTCGCCGGAATCGAGCCTGTTGGCGACGATATCGCGCCCGCGCAGGTCTTGACGCGCCTTATAAAAGAAGAACGGTTCCCGGAAGCGCTGCGCTTTCTCGTTAACACGCTGGAATCCGGCGCCGCAGTCCGATGGGCGTGCGATTGTCTCAACAATCTCGACCGGCCGGCGGCACAGGGAGCGCGGGAAAGCGCTTTGCAGGCCACCCAATCGTGGATTGCCGCACCGGATGAGACAAAGCGGCGCGCTGCAAAAGAAGCTTCCGACAATGCCGGCCTCGAAACACCGGAAGGAGTGTTGGCAATGGCCGTCTTCTTTTCCGGCGGCAGTGTCGCCCCGGAAACTGCTCCTGAAGTTCCCGCTCCGGTGCGTGCGTGCCACAAACTCTCAGCGGGAGCCGTCCTGTTGGCTGTGGTATCCGATCACCCCGAAAGCGCCTCCCAGCGTTTTCAGGAGGCGATCCAACGTGGCGTGCAACTGGAATTGCCAGGGCGTAAAAGCTGAACTGCGGAACCACTGTCTGCCGCATGGTGAGCCGGCTGCGCGTGAACATAGCCGCGAAAACCGCTAAACTCGGGATTCGAGACAACGCTCAAATGGAGCCAGACAGCGGTAACGCTGAAGCGACGGCCACGAGTATAGCGAGCAATCCAGTTGACGCGATACTCGCCGCGCATCGAATTCCAGGACCATAGCAGGTGCTGGAAGCAACCGGGATTGCCAATCGCATTTACGCTACCCATGATTTCGTATTGAGAGTAGCAACAGACCACCACGACGCCATTGTTGATGCTCTTACGGAATCGATGGCGGCTCCGGCTGCTCGACAGGCCGGTATTCTTACTCCCCGACTCATCGCATTTGACAATTCCAGGAACATAGCGGATCGGCCGTTTTCATTGTGGAAACTTGTTCATGGAGAGACGCTCGGGCGAATCAGATGCTCTCCAAAAATGTGCGAGCATACATGGCGCGCGCAGTTGGCCAACAAATCGCATGTCTTCACGATCAAGTAAGATCGTGCCCAGACCACAATGGATACCTGGATAAACCACAGCGTGAAATGGCATTGGGCTCGCTTCTGGAGCGATTTGCCGCGTCCGGTCACGGGCGTACCGATCTTGTTCGTGAGATCGAGCACCTCATTTTGGATCTGAGCCCGTTTGTTTCCTCAGGTACTGTCTCAAATTGCTTCCTTCACAATGAGCTACACGAATTGAATATCATGTGCAGCAGTGAAGGCGAGCTACTCGCTCTAATTGATTGGGGGACGCCGGTTGGGGTGACCCAACGCTCGATTTCGCTGCTATTCCGTTTGAGTTCCTTCCCGCTGCACTTGACGGCTACGGTTCCAGAAAACGACTAGGAGATTGCCCAGAAGCTCCGATTATTTGGGACCACCTTCAGAATGCCGTCAACAATGCAATTGATGACTGCAGCTGCGGAGTTCCCATTGCCGCGTATCGTCGTTTTCTCGACAGAACGTGAACAGCTCCTAAGTAGTTCCTTCGCTTTGCGGAAGATTGTGCAGGTTAGCCGCAAACCGGAATTGAGCTTTGATGCTACGAGTTCAGACTGTGGACAAATATCCGACGGGCCAACTCGCGCAGGTGTTGTCCGTCAGCTCCCATTCAGGCAATTACAGTTAATTCCGTAGTACGAGCCTTACTGGCGATTTCGCTACGGGCCATGTAGACTCTTAATCCTATGGCCCGAATTGGCACTTTTTTTGTGACCTGTTTCGCACTTGCATTCTGTACCGCACAGTATACGAAGGCAGACGCGCTCTTCGATTTTGAAACAAATGCTTCCGGCACTCCAACTCCCTTTATTAATACCGTCAACGGCCTCTCGGCAACCTTTGGCGGTTCCGCAAGGGTCTGCGATTCTCAAGGCTTCTTCCAATCTCTCTCGACACAGATACTCATTCAGAACTTTTGCGGATCTTCAAGCGACTCCGGTCCGCTCACCATTTCTTTCTCTTCCCCTTTGACCGCTATTTCGTTCGACTTCGCCATCGCCGGACCCAACGGCACTCTGTCGTTATTGGCGTTTTTGGGCGGAACGCGAGTCGGCGGCAGTGACTTCGGGACCACCCTGCCGCCAGGATTCTTCAACGCCGAAGGAGTAGCAAACCTCTCGGGAACTTTTGATTCCGTCCAGTTGAGTTCGGATCTTTTCCTCGCGGTCGACAACGTCGATGCGAGTACTACGCCTGTTCCGGAGCAGGGCGTTTCGCTCCTCATTCCGACTGCCATTGCGGTTTTCGCTTTTATGCGCCGCAGCTCGTGGACCTTGCGCTAACCCGTTCTGAGGAACCCGCGCAAAACGGGCGCGATATTAAGCGCGCCGCCCGAAGAGTCAGTGAGTTCCTTCATTGTCTAGCGGCGTGCATCCGCGCCCTTTGCGCGGTCGCGGCTGCGTAATTTGCCGGTTTTATGGAAGAGCAGTTGGCCGGCCCCGATCCGTCTATTCTTCAAGCCGACTGCCGAAGCTGCCAGATATAGCAGCCAGGTACGATACGTGCAGTCGCCCCCCAGATCTAAATAGCGGCGCTGCGCCGGGCCATCTTTGTCGACAATCGTGAATCGTCCCTCGGGATCCGGACATATATTGCTTCCTCCGTCCGGTGGACTGATCCACACATGGCTTATTTCTGATCTTCGTTGCTCCGTAATAGACACTTTCCTACTCCATCCGATTAGATGCTACCGAACATAAATTCCTTACCCAGTAAGCTGTCAGGATCCTTTGCCGTGCAAGCCGGCCAGAATCAAACCTGCTATGACCAATCCGGTACCTGTAGTCTTGGCCAGGAGAGTCCATCCATTGAAATCCTCGCGGAACCAGGACGGTCTGAATCGGGAAATCAAGTAAGCGCCGGCGAATATAGTCGCATAACGAATTCCTGAAACGCTCTGCACGATAGAAGGCGTGGCGCGGCTAATTGCGAGGATGACAAGAAACGATCCGACGCCTGCCACTAACCGATTGAACATATACCAGAACTTACTCTTTGCTTGCGCCTTGTCGGATGCCTGGAAGATCTCATTTCGCCAGGATGGCGGAACCAGTACGGCCATCGACCCGATGAAGGTTCCCAACGTAAACCAGACATATCCGCTCACAAAATTAATCTGGTTGAACACGATCTTTTGCAGGACATTCATCAGGCCGAATCCGCCGGCGGCTATGAGAATCTTCGGCAAAATGCTTCTGAATTGCAGCTTCTCGGCGAAGAACATCGCAAAACCGCCCGCGCTCATCAGGGCAAATCCGATTGCGTCTCCGCCAATCGGCTCTTTGAGCAATGGGATCGAAATCAAGGCCGTAATCACCGGCCCGAACCCGCCCGTGGCGGCGAGTTCTTCCGATGCTTCTCCAGCCTTAAGAGCGGAGTAATAGAAAAAGGACGCGATCAAATCCAGCAAACCGGCAGTGAAGCTCAAAGCCGCCAATCGAAAAGACGGCGGTTTGAAGCCGAACGGGATCAGAACTAAGCCGAAAATACTGATCGCGCCCAGCCAAAATACGTAAGGGATCAGTTTGCGTGTTTCTTTTCGCTCTAAAATACTTTG
>Ga0207702_10004320_pt1 | contig 12676 bp, 10 predicted proteins | sample KBSCornC62_FD_184302 | JGI IMG/M metagenome (GOLD analysis project Ga0207702, IMG submission 184302) | Corn rhizosphere microbial communities from Kellogg Biological Station, Michigan, USA - KBS Corn C6-2 (SPAdes) (version 2) | ecosystem: Host-associated > Plants > Roots > Rhizosphere > Soil ...
AGGATCTGATCCGAGCGGTTGACGATGGTGACCTGGCTTCCGAACTCGTGGAAGATGCCGGCGAATTCGTTGGCGATATAGCCACCGCCAGCGATGACCACGCGCTTGGGCAGCTCTTCCAGATGGAACACCTCGTTCGAGGTAATGCCGAGCTCAGCGCCAGGGCAGCTGGCACGCGCGGGCCAGGCGCCAACGGCGATCAGAATGATCCGCGCCGAAATGCGCTTGCCGTTCGCGAGCATGACTTCGTTGGGGCCAGTGACGGTCGCACGCTCGTGGAAATGCTCGACCTTGTTGTTGTCGAGCGTCGACGTGTAGATCCCCTCGAGCCGGGTGACCTCTGCCTGCACCGCATCCCGCAGCCGCTGCCAGTTGAAATGGCATTCCGGAATATCCCAGCCGAACCGGCGGGCGTCGCTCAGATCCTCCGCAAAATGTGCGCCATAGACCAGCAATTTCTTCGGCACGCAGCCGCGGATCACGCAGGTGCCGCCCACGCGATATTCCTCGGCCACCGCCACCTTCGCGCCATGCGACGCCGCCACCCTGGAAGCACGTACGCCACCCGAGCCCGCACCGATCACGAACAGGTCATAGTCATAATCAGCCATTGCTCGCTCCTTGCCTCGCGCAGCCATATGGAGCGGGCACCGGCGCTTGCCAACGCATTCTCATCATCACTCTGATCGGCTTAGCCGAATGCGCGGGCGATCAGCGCTCGGGTCGATGGATCGAAGCTGTCGGTGCCCTGGGTCTCGATCGATTTTGCGATCTCCTTGCCCAGCTCCACGCCGAACTGGTCAAACGGATTGATCCCGAGAAAGACCGCGTTGGCGAACACGCGGTGCTCGTGAAAGGCAATGAGCGCTCCCAGTCGGGCGGGATCGACACGATCGAGCAGCAAGGTCGTCGAGGGCCGATCGCCGGGATAGGCACGCGCGGGATCCTCATGCCCGCGACCGGTCATCAGCGCGGCGCCCTGGGCGAAACAATTGATCAGGAGCTGCCGATGATGCGCCTCGTCGAGTGCATGTCCCGGCTCGATCGCGGCAATGAATTCCACCGGCACGAGGTGCGTGCCCTGATGAAGAAGCTGAAACACCGCGTGCTGCGCATCGGTGCCGACACCTCCCCAGGTGATGGGCGCGCTGGGGACCGTCAGCGGTTCGCCCGTGGCGGTTACCCGCTTCCCGTTCGATTCCATTTCGAGCTGCTGGAGATAGGAAGGCAGCAGGCGCAGCCGCTCATCATAAGCGAACACCGCGCGTGTCTCGGCTCCGCGGACGATGGCGTAGTAAAGGTCGCTCAGCGCGGCGAGCAGTGGCGCGTTGCGGGCAGGCTCGGCGAAACGAAAGTGCCGATCCATCGCGGCGGCCCCCTCCAACATCGCTTCGAATGCATCCCAGCCAAGCGCAAGCGCCACGGGAAAACCGATTGATGACCAGAGCGAATAGCGGCCGCCGACACTTTCGGAAAACGGCAGGATACGGGTTTCGTCCACGCCCCAGTCGATCGCCTTTTCCGGGCTGGCGGTAAGCGCAACCACCCGTCCATATGGATCATCGACCCCATTTTCCTGCATCCAGCTGAGCACGCTGGCTGCGTTCAGCATCGTTTCGGTGGTGGTAAACGTCTTGGAGGCAACGACCAGCAATGTCGCCGTCGGATCAAAGCGGGTCAGCGCCTCGTCCAGCGCCGCGCCGTCAACATTCGAGACGACCGCGACATCATATCGGCCCGCATCGCGTCCCAACGCGTCGATCGCGAGATCCGGCCCGAGCGCCGAGCCGCCGATGCCGACGTGCAGCACGTGCCGGATAGGACCAAGCGCCTCGGCCTCGATCGCATCGATCAGCGCACGCATGCGCGCGTGCAATTTCTGTGCACGGGCGACACTGTCCGGCGTTCCCGAACCGCGCTCGGCGGGGTGTTCGGCTGGCCGGTCTTCAGTCACGTTGACGATCTCGCCGTTGAACAACGCATCGCGCGATTGCTTGAAACCATGAGCATCGGCGAGAGCAGCGAGGCCGTCGACCATCGCGGCCGAGAGATGTGTTTTTGAAAAGTCGAAGTGGATGCCCGCTTCCTCGATGGTGAGCCGCGAAAGGCGATCCGGTTCCGCGACGAACAGGTCGCTCAGCGTCTGGCCAGTTCCGGCCAAGGATTGAAGCTCTTCCCGAAGCGATGCCATCGAACCACGACCTCCACTCAATCACACTTGAACCGACGCATGAGTCGCCGGCCTTACGCGCTGTAACGCGTCAAAGGCCGGGGCAGTAGCTGCTTCATCGCCTTGCAAGATAAACTGGATCAAGTTGCAATAACGAACTGTCGTCTTGTCAACCGTTCTCAACAAAGATATGCAAATATCAGAAGGTAAGGACGATCGGTCATTGTTACGGACCAGATACGAAATCGCCGCGGGTTGCACGGGCAGGATGAACCGGCATGAGCCAGATCGGCAATATTCGTACTAATCAAGAAAATCCGGGGTTCGATCGATTCCAATCCCTCGTCGACGCCGTCAAAGATTATGCTATCTATATGCTCGATCCCGACGGGCATGTGATAAGCTGGAACAGTGGCGCCGAGCGCTTCAAGGGCTATTCGGAACTTGAAATATTGGGACGGCACTTTTCGTGCTTTTACACACCGGATGATATCGCGGCGGATTTACCCAGGCATGCGCTGGCGACTGCGCGGCTTGAGGGCCATTTCGAAACGGAGGGGTGGCGCATACGCAAGGACGGCAGCCGGATGTGGGCGCATATCGTCATTGATCCGATCTATGACAACGACAAATTGGTCGGCTTTGCCAAGGTAACGCGTGACATTACGCAGAAGCTCAAGGCCGAACAGGATCTTCATAGCGCGCGCGAAGCGCTCCAGCAGGCGCAGAAGATGGAGGTGCTTGGGCGCCTGACCAGCGGCGTCGCCCATGACTTCAACAATATGATGACGGTCATGCGAAGCAGCACTGAGCGCCTTATGCTGGCGGATCTCAGTGAAGTGGACCGTGAGCGTTGCCTGACGCTGATGATGGAAACGATCGATCACGCGACATCGCTTACCAACCAGCTGATTACATTTGTCCGCCGTCAGCCACTTCGTCCGGAGCAATTCGACGTTGTCGATCGCATTCTGGCCGTGCGGACGCTGCTCGAGACGACGCTGGGCGACAGCATTGCGCTGAAACTGCATCTTGCTCCCGATCTGACGCAGGTGGATACCGATCGGCACCAATTCGAAACGGCGATCATCAATCTCGTCGTCAATGCGCGAGACGCGCTCGTTAGGGCTGGTGCCATGTCGGAGCGGCCATGCGTCACGATCAGCGCTTCTCCGGTAAGCGGCGTGCCGGCAGTCCGCGATCAGCTACCGGTCACGGGCGCCTATGTGGCGATTTCGATCGCGGACAACGGCCCGGGGATCGATGCTTCGATCATGAGCGATATTTTCGAGCCCTTTTTCACGACGAAAGAGCAGAGCCAGGGCACCGGCCTCGGCCTTTCGCAGGTCTACAATTTCGTCAAGCAATCAGGCGGTGAAATCGATGTGGTGAGCGAGCCAGGCAAAGGCGCGCTGTTCACCATCTATCTGCCTCGTATACGCCGGCGCGTGGTGACCGGCCGGAATATGCCCGCGCTGCCGCCCGAGATTACCGAGGAGACCGGCCTGTCCGGGACGGTGCTGCTTGTCGAAGACAATGCCCGGATCGCTGAAATCACCATGCCTTTGCTCGAGGATCTCGGCCTCACACCGGCATGGGCGCAGGATGCGGAAGAGGCGATGGCCAAGCTGCAGGAGCAGGATGGCCAATTCAGCATCGTCTTCACCGACGTGGTGATGCCCGGCATGAGCGGCATCGCCCTCGCCCGGACGATCGCGCAACGCTGGCCGGACCTGCCGGTCGTCCTTACGAGCGGTTATAGCGACGAACTCACCGCCGGACAGGGCGGAGACTTCGATCTCATCCAAAAGCCGTACAGTCGCAAGGCATTAATGGCGACTTTGGGACGCCACCTCAAATCCACCGAAAAGGCCGCCTAGCTCAATAAGAAACGTCGCAGCGTCATTGCGCCGAACATCGGCCGCTGCTTGTTCGAATTCCTTTTTCGCCAGGCATTTTTATACGGAATGCGCCTCGGCGATGGACCTCCCTACTACAAGTTCGGCCGCTGGATTCGGTATGCGCGTGAAGACCTGCGGCGTTGGCGTGACGACTTGCCGGCCGCCGCGATTCGTCCGACCACGAAGTCGGAGCCGGAAGGCATGTTGCTGGTAACATCAGCCACTGCGGCCCGGTTTCTCACGGTTACCTTGCCCTGCCTGCGCAACTATCGGCCTGAGGGACGGGACCGCGCTATCTGCGATTTGGCCGCCGGATCCACTACCCGGTGCACGAGCGTTACATCTGGGCGGGATCGCAGCGCCACGCCGCGGGGACCACCAAAATTCCCAGGCTTGACCCACTGCACATGCAGTGGGTGCCGGCGCAGCATGAAGGCGACAGAAGGTGGTGGATTGGTACGGGTGGTCGGACTCGAACCGACATTCCGATTACTCGGAGGCAGATTTTGAGTCTGCTGCGTCTACCAATTCCGCCACACCCGCATGCCGACCGGCACTTTGGGGGCCAGAGATCGACTTCGGCTGTCTATAGGTTGATGATGCGGAGATTTCCAGACGGGAATAGCAGTCCATCAATGTTCGAGCTGAGGATCTTTCCACGCCGGATCGGAGGTCGAGTCGCAAACCCGCCGTGCAGCCCATTCCTCAAGGTCGACCAGCGTGTAGAAAACCTTTCGCCCGAGTTTTCGAAAGGGCGGGCCAGCGATCGTTGATGCTCGAGGATCGGGCGTCCGAGATGCCCCGGACGCGGCACCCTTGCCCTGCCAACCAGATGTTCGTCTTCAGGCCCCCCAGTCTCTTCGCCGCGATGTTCGAACTGCTTGCACGAGTCCTTTCTGAACGCTATCGTTGACTCATCAATGTGTTTGATGGCTGGGCGCTCGGACCGGGCCGTTGCAAGAAGCGGTCGCCAGCCGGCGGGTGGGTCCTCGAGAGCTGTCGGCACGTCGCACAGGCCCAGTCAATCTCATGCTTGATCGTTGAATCGGAAGGATATCAAATGGCCAGCTCGAAGTTGATTGTCACCGTGGCACCGACGGGTGGCATGGCTTCCAAGGCGCAGAACCCCGATCTGCCGACGCAGCCGGCGGAGATCGCCGAGTCGGTCTACAAGTCTTACAAGGAAGGCGCGGCGATCGCGGCGCTCCACGCGCGGCGGCCGGACGATGGGGCCACCTGCAATGCGGACATCTACCGCGACATCAACGAACGGATCCGCGCGAAGTGCGACATCATCATCAATAACTCGACGGGCGGCGGCTCCAGCGGCGACATGCTCGTCGCCCGCGAGGACGGCTTGTTCGAATCGAACTTCGAGGAACGGCTGAAAGGCTGCGAGGCGGGCGCCGAGATGGCGACCTTCGACGGAATGACGTTCGTGGACGTCCACGGCGGCAGGGAAATCCTCGTCATCACCCCGCCGTCGCGGTGCGAAACTCTCGTCAAGCGGATGATCGAGCGCGGCATCAAGCCCGAATGGGAGGTGTTCGGTCCGAGCCACATTCTGCAGGACGTCACCCGCCTGATCCAGAAGGGGTATGACCAACCCCCTTACTACATCAACATGGTCCTGGGCGCGGACCACGGCTTCCAGGGCGCGATGCCCTATAGTCACGATATTCTTACGGCGATGGTGGGCATGCTGCCGCCGCAATCGATCTTCTGCGTGTCCGCGATCGGACCGGCGCAGCTTCCCGCAACCACTCAGGCAATGCTCCTGGGCGGACACGTCCGGGTCGGCCTCGAGGACAACAATTACTATAGCCGCGGTCGCCTCGCCCGCAACGAGGAGCTGGTCGCCCGCACGGTGAGGATCGCCAACGAACTCCAACGGGAGATAGCCTCCGCCGGAGAGGCGCGGGAGATACTCGGGCTAGCGAAGATATCGCAGTAAGCTGCCGCACATTATCGACGGAGTGACACCCGAGATGCGGCTGTTCCGCGGACGATCTCGAGCACCTCTTACAGCTGCACGATGGAGGATATGCCGGTAGCGTCGTCGACGAAGGCCGGTACTTCGCTCCTGCTCCACCTCCCCGCTTCAGCGGAAGATCACTTCATCGCTTCCAACCGGAGCGCGATCTTGCCGAGAATGCGGTCCAGCGTAGCTCGCTCGTTGTCGCTCAGATCACCAATCAGCGCCTCGTGGAACGCGGCACGCTCCCCTACCAGCGCCTCGTACTTGCGGCGACCCGCCTTGGTCAGCGACAGGATCGGCATGCGGCGATCCTCAGGATTGTCCCGACGCTCGACGAGGCTTCGTGCCTCGAGCTGACTGGCGGCGCGGCTTACCTCCGCGCGGTCGGCCCACGACATCTCGGCGAGCTGCCGTATCGTCGCCCCGCCGGCGGCCATCGCCAATCGGCTCAACACGCGCCATTCGGCATAGGTCAGCTCGTTGGCCGCGGAGAGCTTGCGGACCGTGATGCGGTTCATCGCCTTGCCGACAAGCGAGAGACGGTACGTTGGATAATCCATTCCCGGCAGCACCCAGCCTGCCAACTTGACCGGTTCGGCTCCCGCGGACACCGGCGACGGGTTCGTTCCGCGTACCTTAGCGGTATTGATTTTGGCCACGCTTCCACTCCCATGCTCGGCCGTTATCGATCCAGATCCAGTCTGGACTGCAATCCTAGTGGCAGGCGTTTGATTTGTCATCAAGAGGGTAGGATCGTGATCAGGACAGCGGCGATCGCACCAATCGTTGCAATGCTGGCCTACGGATGGGCCCACATGCTCATTTATCATTGCAGCTTGTAGAACGAACGCGCTGTCGCGTGACCGCTTTTTGAGTCGAGCGCGTCTACCAATTTCACCACAGCGGCCCGTGAATCAGACGTTGCCTAGCGGAGCGCCGCAAGCGCCTCGTCAATTGCGTGGCGGCTGCCGGCGATAGCTGAGCGCTTCGGCAACATGGATGCGAGCCACGCCATCGCTGCCGGCCAGATCGGCGATGGTGCGCGCGACCCTCAGCACGCGGTGATAGCCACGCGCCGAAAGCCGCATCGCTTCTGCGGCTTGCGCAAGCAGCTGGCGCCCCGGTTCGTCAGGGGATGCAACGGCATCGAGCAGTGCACCGTCGGCTTCCGCGTTGGTGCGCACGCCCTTGCCCGCGTAGCGCTGCGTCTGGGTGTCCCGGGCGGCCTTCACGCGCGCGGCGACTTCCATCGAACCCTCGGCCGGGCGCGGAAGGCTCAGATCGGCCGCGCTTACGCCCGCCACCTCGACGTGCAGATGAAGGCTCAGATCGGCCGCGCTTACGCCCGCCACCTCGACGTGCAGATCGATCCTGTCGAGCATTGGGCCTGAAACCTTGGCCTGGTAATCCGCAGCGCATTTCGGCGCCCGCGAGCAAGCCAGTGCGGCATCGCCGAGATGGCCGCAGCGGCACGGGTTCATCGCGGCCACAAGCTGTACCCGTGCCGGGAAGGTGACGTGGACATTCGCGCGCGCGACGCTGACAGTCCCCGTCTCCAGCGGCTGACGCAGCGAATCGAGCACGGTGCGCTGGAATTCCGGCAACTCGTCGAGAAACAGCACCCCGAGATGCGCAAGGCTCACTTCGCCAGGCTTAGCTTTGAGGCCGCCGCCCACCAGTGCGGCCATGGAGGCGGAATGATGTGGGGCACGGAATGGCCGCGAGCGCGTCAGCCTGCCGCCGTCCAGCGTACCGGCCACAGACGCTACCATGGAAACTTCAAGCGCTTCGCCCGGCGTCAGCTCGGGCAGGATGCCCGGCAGGCAGGAAGCAAGCAGCGATTTGCCTGCGCCGGGTGGGCCGATCATCAGGAGATTGTGCGAACCCGCAGCCGCGATCTCGAGGGCCCGCTTGGCGGTTTCCTGGCCCTTGACCTGCGAGAGATCGGGACCGGCCGGGACGCCTTCGGCATCGCCTGCCGCCGGCGGCGATAACTGGGCGCCACCTTTGAAATGGTTGAGCAGCGACAATATGTCCGGCGCGCCGATCACCTCGATCGTGCCTGCCCAGGCTGCCTCCGATCCCTGCGAGGCCGGGCAGATCAACCCGCACTCGCGCTCGGAAGCATGGAGCGCCGCGAGCAAGACGCCCGGCACTGGCGCAATCCGTCCATCCAGCCCAAGCTCGCCGACGACCAGATAACCGGCGAGCGTCTCGGCGTCGACGACACCCATGGCGCCGAGCAACCCGAGTGCAATCGGTAGATCGTAATGCGACCCTTCCTTGGGCAGATCGGCCGGCGACAGGTTCACCGTGATCCGCTTGGGCGGCAGCGCCAGACCGATGGCATTCAGCGCTGCCCGTACCCGCTCCCTACTTTCCGCGACCGCCTTGTCGGGCAGCCCCACCACGACAAAGGCCGGAACGCCGCTGGCGATCTGCACCTGGACTTCGACCGGGCGTGCCTCTAGCCCCAGAAACGCGACCGTCGAAACCAGTGACACCATCAGCCGCGTTCTCCCCGCGCCTCCCCTGCCTTGAAGATTGACTTGTCGCAAGACTTTGCCTATCGGCGCGGCAACAGGCGGCCGCCCGCAACGGCGGCCTTTTTACGTTCAGATCACGTTTACGTTCAGATCACAGGGAATGACCTATGAAGCGCACCTTCCAGCCCAGCCGCCTCGTGCGCAAGCGCCGTCACGGTTTCCGCGCCCGTTCGGCGACGCCGGGTGGCCGCAAGGTTCTTGCCGCCCGCCGCGCACGTGGCCGCAAGACGCTTTCTGCCTGACGCAAACAAAGATCGAGACGATCAGGCGCCGCGCGGATTTCCTCGCGGCGAATTCCGGGCGGCGCGTGGCCATGCCCGGCTTCGTGCTGCTCGTGCGCCCACGCAATGATGGCGATAGCGCCGTGCGCCTTGGTATCACCGTCACCAAAAAGATCGGCAACGCGGTTATCCGCAACCGCATGAAAAGGCGTTTCCGTTCGCTTGCGCGCGAGCTCCTGAGCCAACAGGGCGTCGCTGGGGCCGACCACATACTCATCGGACGCAGTGCCGGCATCGAGCGAGGCTTCGACGATCTTCGCCGTGAGCTCGGCAAGGCGCTGCAGAAGGCCGCGCGGTGATCGCCCGCGCCATGGTGGGGGTCGCGCGCTTCTGGCAGCGCTGGCCCTCGGCAATCCTGCCGCCGACCTGCCGCTACACGCCAAGCTGTTCTGCCTATGCGATCGAGGCGATCTCGCGCTATGGGGCGCTCCGGGGCGGCTGGCTCGCCTTGCGTCGCGTCTCGAGATGCCATCCCTTCGGGGGGCATGGCTTTGATCCTGTTCCAGATTACGGGGAAGATTGAGTGGAAAATCAGCGTAACATGATCCTGGCGATCGCCTTGTCCGCGATCGTGCTGATCGGCTGGACGTTCGTTGCAGGCCACTTTTTCCCGACCGCCAATCCGCCCGCGACGAAAATCGAAGCCGGTAAAGAGAAGGTCGTTCCCAACCCCGCCGCCTCGCCCGCCGCTGATGCGCCGTCGGCCATCCGCGATCGCGCAATTGTCCTGCGCGAATCGCCCCGAGTGGTGATCAACACGCCGCAGCTGGCGGGATCGATCAACCTCAAGGGCGCGCGCATCGACGATCTTACCCTGACCGCCTATCGCGAGACGATCGCCAAGAATTCGCCCCCCATCCGCCTTCTCTCGCCCGGCGGCGCCCCTGATGCCTATTTCGCGGGCTTCGGCTGGGCAGGCGATGGCGTGGCGCTGCCAGGGCCAGAGACACTGTGGACCGCTGACGCGAAAGAGTTGACCCCGACATCTCCCGTCACGCTCAGCTGGACCAATCCCAGCGGCCAGACGTTCTCGATCCGCGTTTCGATCGATCAGAAATATATGTTCACGATCGATCAAACGGTTGCGAACAAGGGCGCGGCGCCCGTCGCACTCCGCCCCTATGCTCTGGTTTCACGCGTCGGCATTTCGAAGGATCCGTCAACCTGGACGATGCACACCGGCCCGATCGGTGTGTTCGACGGAGCTGCCAACTACAAGGTCAACTTCAAGGATCTGGACGGAGCGGGCGCCGATGGCATGCGCTTTGCCGCGCCGAGCTGGCTGGGATTCAGCGACAAATATTGGCTGACCGCGCTTGCGCCTGCCGGTGGCGCGCATGAGGATGCCGCCTTCCGGGCAGGCTCCGGCCAGCGCTACCAGGCGGAGCTCGCCGGCGAACAGGCGATCCTGCCGCCCGGCAAGGCGCTTACCATCAGCCAGCATCTTTTCGCAGGCGCCAAGGAAGTCTCCGTACTGGATGGTTACGAGAAAAGCCTGAACATCACTCAATTCGACAAGGGCATCGACTGGGGTTGGTTTTACTGGTTCGAGCGTCCGATTTTCTGGGTGCTCGATCATCTCTTCCGCCTCGTCGGCAATTTCGGCGTGGCGATCATCCTGCTGACGCTGATCGTGCGCGGCCTGATGTTCCCGATCGCCCAGAAGCAGTTCAAATCGATGGCGGCGATGCGCGTCGTTCAGCCGAAGATGAAGGCACTGCAGGAGCGTCACAAGGACGACAAGGCCACGCTTCAGCAGGAAATGATGAAGCTTTACCAGGCGGAGAAGATCAATCCGCTGGCGGGTTGCCTGCCGATGTTCCTGCAAGTCCCCGTCTTCTACGCGCTCTACAAGGTGCTGCTGCTCTCGATCGAGATGCGGCATCAGCCGTTCGTGCTGTGGATCCGCGATCTCTCGGCCCCCGATCCGCTCACGCCAGTCAACCTGTTCGGCCTGCTCCCGTTCGAACCCCCGCACATGCTGCACCTGGGCATACTGCCGATCCTGCTCGGCATCACCATGTGGCTGCAGTTCCGGCTCAACCCCCAGCCGATGGACGAGGCGCAGAAGCAGGTGTTTTCGATCATGCCATGGGTGCTGATGTTCGTGATGGCGCCGTTCGCGGCGGGACTTCAGCTCTATTGGGTGGTCTCCAACACGCTGACCATCCTTCAGCAGAAATGGCTCTACAGCCGCCACCCACACATGAAAGAAGCGATCGCGAAGTGAGCGGAGACCAGCCGTCCGATGAGCTGATCGAGGCGGCACGGAAGCTGTTTTCGGGGCCGATCACGTTCCTGAAATCGGCGCCCGAACTGCGCTTTCTGCCCGAGCCCGATTTTCCCGAGGTGGCGTTTGCCGGCCGATCCAATGTCGGCAAATCTTCGCTGCTCAATGCGCTGACCAACCGCAACGGCCTCGCCCGCACCTCCAACACCCCCGGGCGCACGCAGGAATTGAACTTCTTCGACATGGGGGAGCCCCCGCTCCTCCGGCTGGTCGACATGCCTGGATATGGTTTTGCCAAGGCGCCGAAGGACATCGTGCGCAAATGGCGATTTCTGGTGAACGATTATCTTCGTGGCCGCGCCGTGCTGAAACGCGCGCTCGTGCTGATCGATGCTCGCCATGGCATCAAGGATGTCGATCGTGAAATCCTGAAGATGCTCGATCAGGCGGCGGTAAGCTATCGGCTGGTCCTCACCAAGGCGGACAAGATCAAACCGACCGAGCTCAACGATGTTGCCCGGCGCAGCGAGGATGAAGCGCGGAAGCACCCGGCGGCTCATCCCGAGGTTATTGCAACATCGAGTGAGACCGGGCAGGGCATGGCCACGCTCCGGGCCGCCGTGCTGGAGGCGATCGGATAAAGGAGCATCGGCGATGCTGAAACTGTTTATCGGCAACAAAGCCTATAGCTCCTGGTCGATGCGCGGCTGGCTGGCGGTCAAGCAATCCGGCCTGGCCTTCGAGGAAATCGTCGTCCCCCTTTATGACGAGGAATGGAACCGCAGACGCCAGGGCGACGAATTCGCGCCGTCGTCCGGCAAGGTGCCCATTCTCTGGGATGGCGACTCAGTGGTTTGGGATTCGCTCGCCATCATCGAATATCTGGCGGAAAAGGCTGGTCGCGAAAAATTCTGGCCCGAGGGCGAGGCAGCGCGCGCGATGGCCCGCTCGATGGCGGCTGAAATGCATTCCAGCTTCACCAATTTGAGGCGCGAATGCCCGATGAACATCCGCGCCAACTATCCGGCGCAGACGTGGCCGGCCGAGGTTCAGGCCGACATCGTTCGGGTCGCTTCGCTATGGGCCGAGGCGCGCTCCCGCTTTGGATCGAGCGGGGATTTCCTGTTCGGCGAGTTTGGAGCGGCGGATATCATGTACGCGCCGGTGGTCTCCCGCTTCGCCACCTATTCGATCCCCCTGCCCCGCTTTGCCGCCGCCTATTGCCAGGCAGTGTTCGCACATCCGTTCGTGCAGGACTGGATCGCCGGTGCGCAAGCGGAAGAATGGGTGGTCGAAAAGTTCGAGCGGCCTACCGCAGCCTAATCAGCCGTCAAACCTGCCGTTTGCGAACTGACCACACGAAGCCGTCGAACCAGAAATGCAGCAGCGAACAGGCAATGAACGGCGCCAGCAGCCAGCGCATGTTCGCTTGGCCCGCAAGCTGGTAAAATATGCCAAGCAGCAGGCAGCCGCCTAGAAACAGATCCAAAGCCAGCCGCGGCTTGATCTTGGCCCATTGACTGATCCGCTCACCCTCCTTGAGCCAGACCAGCGCAAAATATTGGGTCGC
>Ga0207702_10004323_pt1 | contig 12670 bp, 14 predicted proteins | sample KBSCornC62_FD_184302 | JGI IMG/M metagenome (GOLD analysis project Ga0207702, IMG submission 184302) | Corn rhizosphere microbial communities from Kellogg Biological Station, Michigan, USA - KBS Corn C6-2 (SPAdes) (version 2) | ecosystem: Host-associated > Plants > Roots > Rhizosphere > Soil ...
AAATCTGGCAAAAGCCGGAAGATTTCGCAACGAAGGCGCATGACTTCAGCCAGGCGGCGATGGATTTCAACGATGCCGCCAAGCTCGGTGACATGAACCGTATCAAAGTGACGTTTGGAGCCATGGGGAAGACCTGCAAGGCCTGCCACGACCTCTATCGTGCGCCGGAGCACTGATTCCTACTCCGGACGCGTATCGCTCCGCGTCTGGGACTTGCCGATCCGATTGTTCCACTGGCTGCTGGCCGGGCTGATCGCGTTCAGCTGGTGGACTGCCGAATATGATCACCTCGACTGGCATATCTGGTCGGGCTGCGCGATCCTGACTCTGCTGATCTTCCGGCTGCTGTGGGGAGTCTTCGGAAGCTCGACGGCCCGGTTCGCCTCGTTCGTACGTGGGCCTAAATCGGTGGTGCGCTACATGCGCGGAAGCCGGTGGACCGCGATCGGCCATACTCCGCTTGGAGCGCTGAGCGTTCTTGCGCTGTTGCTCGTCCTTTCGGTCCAGGTGGGCCTGGGTCTTGTCGCGGAAGACGAGGACGGAATTGTCTTCGGTCCTCTCTCGCACCTCGTCAGTACCGACACTTCCGACACTGCGCGCGATATTCACGCGCTGAATTTCTATCTTCTGCTGGCGCTGATCGTGCTCCATGTCGCCGCGATCCTTTTTTACAGCTTCGCTCGCGGCAAGGGGCTGACCTTGCCGATGATCACCGGCCGAGCCCAGGTCGATACGGCGACGCAGCCGATGCAGCCGGGCAAATGGTGGGCCGCGCTTCTGTGCCTCGCGATCGCGCTTGGGATCACCCGTTGGGTGATCGCTGGCGCTCCTCCCTTCGGCTCTTGATCCGGCAGGTGCGCAGGGCCACATCTGGGCCATGCTGATCCGCACCGAGACTACGCCCAATCCCGCGACCCGCAAGTTCCTTTCCGGGCAGACGGTGATGGAGAACGGGACGCGCGACTTTGCCGACGCGGACAGCGCCGAAGCTTCGCCGCTGGCCGAAGCTCTGTTTGCGACGGGAGTAGTCGAAGGCGTGTTCTTTGGTCGAGACTTCATCTCGGTGACGGCTGCTCCGGGCGTTTCGTGGACTGACCTCGAACCGACGGTGCTGGAGGTCCTCCTCGACCATTTCGTCACGGGCGCGCCCTTATTCAAAACGGGAAGCGCGGCAGGAATCCAGATCAGCGGTGACGCTGATTTTGAAGAAGATCCCGAGGATTGCGACATCATTGATCAGATCAAGGAGCTGATCGAGACCCGCGTCCGTCCGGCGGTCGCTCAGGACGGCGGCGACATCATCTACAAGGGCTATCGCGACGGTCGCCTATTCCTGTCGATGCATGGCGCCTGTTCCGGCTGTCCCTCCTCAACGATCACTCTGAAGCGTGGGATCGAGAGCCTCATCCGCCACTACGTACCCGAAGTGGAATCGGTCGAGGCTATCTAACAGGGTTGCAGCGCGTGGTCGCATGTGGCCAAATTCCCGGCGAGATGCTTATCGCCCTCGACACCTCGACTGCTATGTGCACCGCGGCTCTCTTCGACAGGCTGGGGCAATGCATTGGCCACAGAGACGAGGCGATCGGCCGCGGCCACGCGGAGCGGCTGGTGCCGATGATCGCGGATTTGCTGCAAGAGCGCACTGCGGACTCGATACTCGTCGGAGTCGGCCCTGGCAGCTTCACTGGCATAAGGGTTGGAATCGCCGCCGCTCACGGCTTAGCGATCGGCTGGGGTGCAAAGCTCGCCGGAATGTCATCGCTCGCTCTTCTCGCGGCCTCCTCGGACAGTAATGACGAAGTGGCTGCCGCAATGCTGGGCGGCCACGGCGAGTTGTTCGTTCAGCAGTTCGATATGGCGCTCCAACCCGTCACAGCTTTGCTCAACCTTGCTCCGGCGGCGGCTGCGGCGGCGATATCGTCCCACCGGGTCATTGGATCTGGAGCGGCGGCTTTGGTCGAGGTCCGGGGCTGGGGGGAGGCGGTAGAGGCGTGGCCTTCCGCCGCCCGCGCGCTGCGGCTCCCTCCCAATCTCCGGGAAGTCGCAGCCGATCCCGTATACGCGCGGGCGCCAGATGCGAAGGTCCGGAACGCCGCATGACCAGTTTAAGACGTGCACGTTCGGCAGATCTCGACGCGGTCATGGACATCATGAGTACTGCTTTCGATCCCAGATACGGCGAAGCATGGACTCGTTCACAATGTGCCGGGATTCTGCCCATGGCGGGCGTCCGGCTGGTACTTGCGCAAGAAGAAGAGACTTCGAAGCCGTGCGGATTTTCATTGTACCGCACTATAGCAGGCGATTCCGAACTCCTCCTCCTCGCTGTGTCACTGAACGCGCAGAGACGAGGAATCGGGCGACTTTTGCTAACCGAATTTATTGATCAGTCGAAGAAATTCGGGGCAGATCGAGTTCACCTTGAGGTGAGGGATGGCAACAGCGCGATCAATCTCTACCGATCAGCCGGCTTTGCCGCGGTCGGCCGTCGACGAAAATATTATCGTGGACGAGACGGTGAGGTGAACGACGCGCTCACATTTGTACTGAATGTGGACAGCTGAAAAAACTGTCTTTTGATACTATTGCCAAAAGTATTTATTCGAAAGTATTAAAGTAGTTAATCTGCAGTCGAAAGAATGCAGTAGCTCGGGGAAAAGGAATAATTGCAATGGCACAAGATGCGGGTTCTGAGGACTCCCTGCTCACGCTCACGGCCGACATCGTCGCCGCACACGTCAGCAATAATAGCGTTGCAGTCAATGACCTGCCGAATCTTATCCAGAACGTTCACCAGGCGCTGACCGGCATTTCGGGGAGCAAGTCCGATACTGAAGAAAAAGCATCTCCAGCGGTTTCGGTGCGTTCCTCGGTAAAGCCCGATTCGATTGCGTGCCTGGAGTGCGGACAAAAGCAGAAGATGCTGAAGAGGCATCTTTCCACCGCTCACAACATGACTCCACCCGAATACCGGCAGAAGTACAGCCTCGCACCGGGCTACCCGATGGTTGCGCCAAACTACGCTGAACAGCGGCGAACGTTGGCCAAGTCGATCGGCCTCGGAACGAAACGTCGCCGGTCCCGCTCGGCAAAGAAATAGCCGAGCGCCTTTACCGGCGGGCTTGCGATGCGTAATTTCATCTCATGAGCCACGCAGTCATCGACGTTGAGGCGCTTTGCGCCGACAAGGGTCTCCGGATTACGGAGCAGCGGCGGGTGATCGCTAGGATCCTTTCCGAATCCGAAGATCATCCGGACGTCGAAACGCTTCATGAGCGCGCTTCAGCTGTCGATCCGAGGATTTCCATCGCGACGGTCTACCGTACCGTTCGCTTGTTCGAAGAGGCCGGCATTCTCGCTCGACATGAGTTCGGAGATGGCCGCGCACGCTACGAAGCAGCGTCGGACGAACATCATGATCACCTGATTGATGTGGAGACGGGTAACGTCGTCGAATTCGTCGACGACGAGCTTGAGGCGCTGCAGAAAAGGATCGCCGAAAAGCTGGGGTTCCGCCTCGTCGACCACCGGATGGAGCTGTACGGCGTCTCGCTCAACCGCAACCGGTAACGGTTCCCGCATCATCGCGGCGGCTCGCATTGCCGCCCTTTTTCTGCTGTTTGCGGTCTGCGTACCCGCTCACATCATGACAAAGGCGCTCGTGGGTCGTTCCGGCTGGCCGCGAAGATTTTTAGGCACTGCAGCTACGATTTGCGGCGCCCGAGTTAGCACCTCCGGCACCCTAATCGAGCCGCATACATTACTCGTCTGCAATCACACGAGCTGGCTCGACATCCTTGTGCTGGCCGGTACGACCGGCTGCGCTTTCGTTTCGAAAGCCGAACTTGGCCACCCTCTCATTCACTGGATGGCCGACCAGAACCACACGCTCTACGTTCGGCGCAATCACCGCCGCGGCGCTCCCCAACAGGCGGAGGCGATTGCCCGCAAGCTTCGCGATCCGCAGCCGCTCGCCTTGTTCCCCGAAGGGACGACCGGACCCGGCACGCACCTCCTGCCGTTCCGTTCGACTCTCTTGTCCGCAGCCACCCCCCTGCCGAGCGGTGTCACAGTGCGCCCCGCCGCCATCGATTATGGCGAAACCGCCCCCGAGATCGGATGGTACAATGAATCAGGGAAGGACAATGTGCTGCGGATCCTCGGCCGTAGACGCCCAGTTCCCGTCGCCGTCCGAATCCTAGACCCGCTCCCGCCGATGAACGACCGCAAAGCTCTTGCCAAAGCCGCGCGCGACGCAATTCTCGACGCGCTCCCTTCAAGTCGTCGCGCTGGGCACCTATAGGCGATCCAAATGACCGCCCCGCCAAAGACTTTCCGGATCAAATCCTTCGGCTGCCAGATGAACGTCTATGACGGCGAGCGGATTTCCGAGCTTCTAAATGAAAATGGCCTGTCCGCCGCTTCTGAAGGCGCGGACGCGGACCTCGTAGTCCTCAACACTTGTCATATCCGTGAGAAGGCCGCGGAAAAGGCCTATTCGGATGTCGGCCGGCTGAGGCGTGAGGACGGGTCGAGGCCGATGATTGCGCTCGCCGGCTGCGTCGCTCAGGCAGAGGGCGCCGAAGCCAAGACTCGCTCGCCGATGATCGACATTGTCGTCGGGCCGCAAGCCTACCACCGCTTGCCGGAGATGATCGCTCAAACCTCACGCGGAGCCCGGCCCGTCGACACGGACATGCCGGCGATCAGCAAGTTCGACGCCTTACCCAAACGCCGACGAGCGAACCCTAGTGCCTTCCTCACCATCCAGGAAGGTTGCGACAAATTCTGCACGTATTGCGTGGTACCCTATACGCGCGGCGCCGAGATTTCCCGCCCGCGGGCCGACCTTGTCGCCGAGGCTCAGGCGCTCGTTGACTCGGGCGCCCGCGAAATTGTCCTGCTCGGCCAGAATGTGAATGCGTGGGAGCACGAGCGCCAAGGTTTTGCCGACCTGATTCGCTCAATCGCCAAGATCGATGGACTCGAGCGGATCCGCTACACGACCAGTCACCCTGTCAACATGAATGACGAGCTGATCGCCGCCCATGCCGAAGTCGAAAAGCTGATGCCCTACCTTCACCTTCCGGTGCAGTCAGGGAGCAATCGAATTCTCAAGACCATGAACCGAAATCACTCGGCCGAAACATATCTCGCGATTATCGGGAAAATACGCGCCTCCCGCCCCGACATCGCCATTTCCAGTGACTTCATCGTCGGCTTTCCCGGCGAGACGGAGGATGATTTCGAGGCGACCCTGCAGATCGTCGATGCAGTCGGCTACGCATCGGCCTATTCGTTCAAATACAGCGCCCGCCCGGGCACCCCGGCAGCGGCGATGGAGGATCAGATTCCGCGCGAGATAATGGACGACCGTCTCCAGCGGCTGCAGCATCGGATCAATACGCACCAGCTTGCGTTCAACAGGTCAAAGATAGGTATCGACACGCAAATCCTGGTTGAGCGCGCAGGCAGACATCGCGGCCAGATGATCGGCCGCTCTCCCTGGTTGCAGTCCGTCCATGTCGAAGCCGAAGCCGATCTCGGCGATGTGGTCAATGTGACACTGATTTCGGCAGGCCCGAACAGCATGACGGGCGTCCTCCCGGCGAAAGCCGGGGCCCCAGCTTCCGCTGGGGTGACGAGGAGTGCCGCCTGATGGGCCGCCGCGAACTCGCCGCAGTCCCCGACCGGACTCGGGTCGAGCTGGACTTCGACGAGCCCTACCTGCTCGGGCCTCTTTTCGGGGACTATGACCGTCACCTGATCACGATCGAAAGCCGCCTTGGCGTGCAGATCGCCGCTCGCGGCAATCGCGTCCAGATCGAGGGCGAGCCCGACTCCGCCGCCCGGGCCCGCGACGTTCTGATCGGCCTCTACAAGCGCCTCCAGGAAGGTCATGACGTGGACAGTGAGGCGGTGGAGGCAGTCCTCGGAATGGCCGCGCAGCCGAACCTCGACGGTATCGTCGCCGAAGAGATCACCTCGGCTCCAAGGGTGATGATCCGGACCCGCAAGAAGACCATCGTTCCGCGCTCGCCGACTCAGACCATCTACATGGAAGCGCTCGCCCAGGACGAGATGATCTTCGCGCTCGGTCCTGCCGGCACCGGCAAGACCTATCTCGCCGTCGCTCAGGCGGTCTCGCAGCTGATTTCGGGGAGCGTGGACCGGCTGATCCTCTCCCGTCCGGCGGTGGAAGCGGGCGAACGGCTCGGCTTCCTCCCCGGCGACATGAAGGAGAAGGTCGATCCTTATCTCCGACCGCTCTACGACGCGCTTTATGACATGCTCCCGACGGAACAGGTCGAGCGTCGCATTGCCTCGGGCGAGATCGAAATTGCTCCCCTTGCCTTCATGCGCGGCCGAACACTGAACGACGCCTTCATCATTCTCGACGAGGCGCAGAACACCACGCCGTTGCAGATGAAGATGTTTCTGACCCGCTTCGGGATGCGCAGCCGGATGGTCGTTTGCGGCGACCCGCATCAAGTCGACTTGCCCGACCCATCGAAATCCGGGCTTCATGACGCGGTAACTCGCCTTTCAGGAGTCAAGGGAATCGCCGTGGTCCCCTTCTCCGCAGCCGATGTCGTCCGGCACCCGCTGGTCGGGCGCATCGTCGAGGCTTATGAGGGCCCGAGGGCCTGATCCATGATGCTCGACATTGCCATCGAAGCCGATCCGGAATGGGACAGTAGCAGCCGCTGGGAGACCCTCATCCGAAGCGCCGCCGAAGCCGCGATCGCCGAAAGCGCTTTCCCACAACTTGGTCAAACGGATCGGCCGGTCGAGCTCTCGGTCCGGCTGACCGGCGATGACGAGGTGAAGACGCTCAACGCCCGCTGGCGCTTCAAGGACAAGCCCACGAACGTCCTCTCATTCCCGCAATGCCAGCCTGACGAACTCGACCGCATCGCGCCCGCCGGCCCGGAGCTGATGTTGGGCGACATCGTCCTGGCCCGCGGCGTCTGCGAGCGGGAGGCAGAGGAAAAAGGCGTTCCGCTTGAAGAACATGCGACGCATCTCCTTGTCCACGGAACGCTCCACCTGCTTGGCTACGACCATCAGGACGACGGTTCGGCCGAGGACATGGAAAGCCGCGAAATCCGCGCGCTGGAACGGCTTGGAATTTCCGATCCCTACAGGATCAGCGACTGATGGCGACCCGAAGCGACGACAGCGGCTCGCGATTATGGCGTGGAATGCGCTCGCTGCTGTTCGGTGATGACGAGACCACGCTTCGCGAGGAAATCGAGGAGGCGATCGACGAGGCCGAGGAGTCGCCGCAGGTGGCGGGCGATCTCTCCCCGCACGAGCGGCAGATGCTCCGCAACCTGCTTCACTTTGGCGACGAGACTGCGGGCGACATTTGCGTAACCCGCGGCGACATCATCGCCGTGCCCTCCACGGTCAGCTTCGACGAGCTCATTCGCGCCTTCGCCGAAGCCGAGCACAGCCGCCTCCCCGTCTATGGCGAGAGCCTCGACGAGATCCTCGGCATGATCCACATTAAGGACGTGTTCGTCGCCAACGTCGATCGCAACCGCGACCGGTCGATCGAGGGGCTGATGCGAACGCCTTTGTTCGTCCCCGAATCAATGGGGGTGATTGACCTGCTTGCCCGCATGCGGGCGGAACGCACCCATCTAGCCATCGTCATCGACGAGTTCGGTGGCACCGAAGGGCTGGTGACGATCGAGGACGTCGTCGAGGAAATCGTCGGCGACATCGAAGACGAGCACGATGTCGAGGAGGCCGGGCTTCTGGTCCGGCTCGACGAAACCACCTGGGATGCGGACGCGCGCGTCGAGCTGGAAGAGCTCGCCGAGACCGTCGACCCGCGCCTCACCTGGGAAGAGGATGAGGTGGACACCCTCGGTGGCCTGGTTTTCCTTCTCGCCGGCCATATCCCCGCCCGAGGCGAAAGCGTCACCCACCCGTCGGGATGGGTAATGGAAGCGCTGGACTCGGATCCGAAGAAAATCCTTCGCGTCCGCCTGCATGCGCCCGCAGGCGAACCGCAAAGCGATTAGTCTTTCGCGAACAGCTTGTCGGGGTCCGCCATTGCCTTGAACTCGAGTGCGTTGCCTGCCGGATCGAGAAAAAACATTGTCGCCTGCTCGCCGGCTCTCCCCTCAAACCGCACCGTAGGCGGGATCACGAAATCGACCGGTGCCCCTTTCAGCCGCTTCGCAAGTGCCTTCCATTCATCCATGGGCAGAACGATCCCGAAGTGCGGGACGGGCACGAGTTCACCGTCGACTTCGTTCCTCGCCCTTCGGCGAACCATTTCGGGCGCGAGATGGGCGACGATCTGGTGGCCATACAGATTGAAATCGACCCATTCGTCCGCACTTCGGCCTTCCGGGCAGCCGAGCAGTCCACCGTAGAATGCCCGCGCTGCACCAAGATCGTCGACGGGAAAAGCGAGGTGAAAGGGCGCCACAGTCATTCCGCAGCCCTGCGCCGGACCCGTCGACCTGTCCAGACTTCCGTTCCGCGTGTGATTTCGGCTAGCGCGCTGTAACGGAGAACGAACTGTCTGAAACTCCTGCCTTGAAGTTCGCCACACAAGCAGCGCTCACCCGCTGGGCCCCGGCGATTGCACTTGCGACGGGCTTCCTCTCCGCCTTCGCCTTTCAGCCCGTCGATCTCTGGCCGCTGATGCCGATCGCTTTTGCTGTCCTGCTGGAGCTTCTGTGGCGTACCACAACACTCCGGCGGGCGCTGCTCATCGGTTATCTCTTCGGGCTTGGCCAGTTCATCGTCGGCCTCAACTGGATCGCCACCGCTTTCACCTATCAGGCGGCCATGCCGGCGTGGCTCGGCTGGGTCGCCGTCGTGCTGCTGTCCAGCTACCTCGCCGTCTATCCGGCGTTGGCGACGGGGGTTGGATGGCGACTGAAGTCCTCCTGGCGATCCACTCTCGTCCTGGCGCTTGCCGGAGCCTGGGCAATCTCAGAATGGCTTCGCGCGGGGGTGTTCACCGGCTTTGCCTGGAATCCGGTCGCGGTCGCTCTGGTGCCGACGCCGCTAATCACGGTGAGCGCCCTTATCGGAACCTATGGCCTTTCGGCATTGGTCGTCCTGCTCGGCGGCGTGATCTGGCTGCTGTTCGACCGCAAATGGGCTCCCGCGGCGATCATTGCTGCGGCCATCTTACTGCTCTGGCTAATTCCCCCGCCGCGGCTTCTACCGGCCCCAGGGCCCGTGAAGCCGGTTCGCGTGGTCCAGCCCAATATAGGTCAGGAAGTGAAATGGCGGCCCGAGTTCGCCGAAGAGGCCGCACAGCGGCTGGCCCAGCTTTCCGCCGAGCCAGGTGGCCAGCACCCGCGCCTGCTGTTTTGGCCGGAGGCTGCAGTCACGGAGCCGCTGGAGGACAGTCGCCCCGGCATTTTCGCAGCAGAGGCAGCCTTCCAACGCCAGCGGGCCGCTTCCGCCCTTCACCCCGGTGAGTTCCTTCTGACAGGCGGAATCGCGGTCCTGTCGAGGGATGGAATATCCATCTCCGGGGCGACCAACAGCGTATTCATCCTCGCACCGGGCGGAATTGTCGTCGGCCGCTACGACAAGGCACACCTCGTGCCCTATGGCGAATATCTGCCGATGCGGCCGCTGCTGTCCGCCCTGGGCCTGTCGCGGCTTGCGCCCGGGGATGCGGACTTCGGCTCAGGCCCCGGGCCACAGACCATCACCCTGCCCGGCTGGGGCAACGTCGGCTTCCAGGTCTGCTACGAAATCATCTTTTCGGGCCATGTGGTCGATGAGCGCAACCGGCCCGATTTCCTTTTCAATCCGTCGAACGATGCCTGGTTCGGGCGGTGGGGCCCGCCGCAGCATTTGGCACAGGCCCGGCTCCGCGCGGCCGAAGAGGGTATTCCGATCATCCGTTCGACGCCTACCGGGATCAGCGCGATCGTCGACGCCCGCGGCCACGTCGTCCAGTCGCTTGCTTGGCGCACGGCAGGCGTGATCGACAGCACCGTCCCGCCAGCATCCACAGCCCCGACCCTGTTCGCCCGCTTTGGCAACACGATTCCACTATTGCTCGCATTTTTCCTGATTGCCGGCGGCATTGCGCTTGGGCGAAGCCAACGCTATCGGCGCATATAAAGAATTCCTTATATCTCAACCGGCACTCGCCTCCGCGGAAGGACCAATTCCGAGCAATGCGCAGCAATTACCTCTTCACTTCCGAATCGGTTTCCGAAGGCCATCCCGACAAGGTCGCGGATCAGATCAGCGACGCAGTTGTCGATCTCTTGCTGTCGAAGGACGCGGAAGCACGAGTCGCGTGTGAGACGATGACCACGACGAATCGCGTGGTCCTGGCCGGCGAAATCCGCTGCAAGCCGATCTTCGACGAACAGCGCTGGCCGGAACATGGCGGCTGGGCGCCCGGCGCTCGCGATGAAATCGAGGAAGTCGTTCGCGGAACCGTCAAGCGTATCGGTTATGAGCAGGCCGGCTTCCACTGGGCCAATTTCGAATTCGCCAATCACCTTCACGGCCAGTCTGCCCACATCGCCCAAGGTGTCGACGCCGCTGGCAACAAGGACGAAGGCGCTGGCGATCAGGGAATCATGTTCGGCTTCGCCTGCGACGAAACCCCGGACCTGATGCCGGCCACCCTCGATTACAGCCATAAAATCCTGTTGCAGATGGCCGCCGACCGGCATTCCGGCGCCGCTCCCTTCCTGGAGCCGGACGCGAAGAGCCAGGTGACGCTTCGCTTCGAGGACGGCAAGCCGGTCGAGGCAACGGCGATCGTGGTCTCCACGCAGCACAAGCCCGGCTACGATCAGGGAGACAAGGAGCAGGAGCTCCACGCCTATGTGAAGGATGTCGTTCGGCGGGTCCTCCCCAACGAGCTTCTGACCGAGCGGACCGCCTATCACATCAATCCGACCGGCTCGTTTGAGATCGGCGGCCCGGACGGCGACGCCGGTCTCACTGGCCGCAAGATCATCGTCGATACCTACGGAGGCGCAGCGCCCCACGGCGGCGGTGCCTTCTCCGGCAAGGATCCAACGAAGGTCGATCGGTCAGCCGCTTATGCCGCGCGATTCCTCGCAAAGAATATCGTCGCCGCGGGCCTTGCCCGCCGCTGCACGATCCAGCTGGCTTACGCGATCGGGGTGTCGGAGCCTCTGTCGCTCTATGTGGATACGCACGGCACCGGAATGGTCGACGACAGCGCGCTCGAGCAGGCGATCGGAAAGATCGGCAGTCTCGGCGGCCTCACTCCCCGCGGAATCCGGACCCGCCTCCAGCTCAACCGGCCCATCTACGAACCCACCGCGGCCTACGGCCACTTCGGGCGCGCGGCGGACGATGGCTTCTTTCCATGGGAACGGACCGACCTGGTCGAGGAGCTAAGCTCCGCGCTTTCCTGAGTTCGGATGATTTTGGCTGGCGGCAGCGTTCGGGCCGACGGAGCTGCTCTTGGACGCGGTCTGTAGCTTCTCGTGAAGCGGCTTCTGAACGAACGGGATCAGGACGCCGACCGCCGTTCCCCATACGAGCATCGATAGCGCGACTCCAAGCGCGGCTGGTCCCGCCGGCGCTTCCCCGCCGCTGATCAACGGCAGGATCATGTCGGCTCCCGCAGCCCACAACACAAAGCCGAAGCCCATTCCGAAGACCCACCCGCCGTGGATATTGTTGGCTGCGCGGCCGAAGAGCCTCGCGTAAATTGCCCCCGCAATGGCCATCACCACCCAGCCGGCGATGAGCGTTTCCCATAGCGACAGGTGAAGAATGGAGGATTCGACGCGGAGCGCTCCGAAGCCGTAGAGGATCGGCAGAGCCGGGACAGTCGCGGCGATTCCCGAGATCGACCCGGCCAGAAGAGGCCGCTGGGTCGGCCCGGGGGTGTAGCCGTGAATGCTGAGGAAAGTTGCCATCAGTGCATGAGCTCTTTCAACGCCTGGCACTCGCGAAAGTCCGGCTCATCCCGGTACATATCGATCAGGTGCCTGTACGATAGGCCGACTTCTCGCGGATCCCGGTTCAGATCGAACAGCCCGACTGGAAATACGATTCCCAGCGGCTCTGCCATCCCGATGCTCCAGTCGATCTGGTCGGTCAGGCTGTACCAGGTGAATCCGACGATTGGGACGCCGTTTTTCTGCGCCAGCTGAATGTTGTGCCATTGCCGCCACAGCCATTGCGACGCCTTCGACGCATCCGACCGGTTGGTTTCGGTATGCATCATCGTCATTTGATAGCGGCGATAATATTGCATAGCGATCGTGTACCATCCGAACAGCTCGCCGAGGGAAAGCGCATTACCGTGACGATCGATCAGATGCTCATTCCATTCGTAGTAATCGAGCCCGAGGATTGACCGGCGCGGCACCTCGCGGTGCGAGAAATGGCTCAGCATCTCGTCGGTGACGCCGTTCTCGCGCAGATAGCCGCGCATCCCGTCGCTCATGTTGTGGGCGTAAATGAGGTCCAGCGCCAGGAACCGCTGCTCGTTCACCAGCTCGGCGATGCGCTGGACTTCGGGGTCGGGGCAGCAGGGCTGCGAAAATTCACTGCTTTCGCTGTTGACGAAGATCGCATCCTGCCGGCGCTTGAGGATCGCGTCCGTCATTCCGACGCTGGCACCGGCGAGGTTGAAGACCGCGTTGACGAATGCTTTCTGGCTGCGCTCCTG
>Ga0207702_10004325_pt1 | contig 12670 bp, 12 predicted proteins | sample KBSCornC62_FD_184302 | JGI IMG/M metagenome (GOLD analysis project Ga0207702, IMG submission 184302) | Corn rhizosphere microbial communities from Kellogg Biological Station, Michigan, USA - KBS Corn C6-2 (SPAdes) (version 2) | ecosystem: Host-associated > Plants > Roots > Rhizosphere > Soil ...
GCGGACTTCATCTCGACGACGACCCTCAACTCCGGCCCGGTCAAGGGAAATGGCAAAAATGGTTGGGGATTCAACTTCGGCTTTGGCTGGGATACCGGAAACCGGTTCGATGGGACCGACTCGGCCATTTACGAGCTGACGTTCGCCAATGCGTTGACCAGCACTTCGCCTTTCGCAGCCAATGGCGGTGACTGGTATTCCTATGCACACGTGCAGGGTCTCGTTGGCGGTTGCAGCGGCTACATCGTCAGCGGCACCGGGACGCTCGGCGAGCAAGACGGGCCATGCACCGACCCGCCGCCCCCGCAGAACGTTCCGGAGCCGGCGGGGCTTGGCATGTTTGGCTTGGGCGCCATGCTGGTTGGCCTGTTCATCGGCCTGCGTCGCCGTTACGCCTGATCCCGCACCTTCACGTTTCATCCAGACAATCCCCGGAAACGGGGATTGTTTTTTTCTGCGGCATGCCGGTGAGGTGCTGCGCGCCAGTGAAGATCAGTGTGAACTCGCCTCCGCCGGGCAGCCCGACAGGCTTTGCGGCTTGCACGCGAAGGGCAACTGGTCGACCGGCTTGCCGGCCAGCGTGTTGTCGATCCACTTGTTGACGACTTCCTTCAGGATCGCCATCGGCAGGCTGCCCTGGCCCAGCACCACGTCGTCGAAATTCTTGAGGATGTACTTGTCGCCCAATTTCTGTTTGGCTTCGTCGCGCAACTGCAGGATCACCTGCTCACCGATCATGTAGCTGAGCGCCTGGCCGGGCCACACGATGTAGCGATCCACTTCGGTCGCGATGTTCTGGTCGGCCAGCGCGGTGTTGTCCTGCATGTACTTCACGGCCTGCTCGCGGGTCCAGCCATCCTGATGAATGCCGGTGTCGACCACCAGCCGCACCGCACGCCACATCTGGTAATTGAGGTAACCGAATTTCGAATACGGATCCTTGTCGTACAGGCCCATCGGTTTGTCGCACAAGGTTTCCGCATACAACGCCCAGCCTTCGCCGAATGCGTTGTAGTAGGCGTAGCGGCGGAATTTCGGCAAATTGTCCAGTTCCTGGGCCACCGGAATCTGCAGGTTGTGGCCCGGCCGGCCTTCGTGGCACGTCAGCACCTGGATCGAATATTTCGGACGCGTCTCCGGCTTGTACAGGTTCACGCTCATGTACGGCACGTCCGCGTAGGCAGGGTAGGTGTTGGGCGCCAGCGACGCCGGGATCACGCGAACGCCCCACGGCTGGCGCGGCTGCATCCACAGGCTCAATACGTCAGTGAGGTACGGGTCGATGCGCTTGGCGGCGGCGCGGTATGCCTCCAGCAAGTCGTCCGGATCCTTGTAATAGAACTTCGGATCGGTGCGCAGGTGGTGCACGAATTCCTTGTAACTGCCCTTGAATCCGATCTGCTTGAACACCGCTTCCATTTCGCCGTGGATTTGCGCGACCAGCTTCAGGCCCATGTCGTGGACCTGCTGCGGGGTCATGTCGGTGGTGGTGTAGTGGCGCACCAGGTACGCGTAATAGTCCGCGCCGCCGGGCAGGCTGGACACGCCGGCCTTGCTGCGCGCATGCGGAAGGTAATCGTCTTCGAAGAACTTCAGGAATTTCGCATAGGCGGGGTTCACCACGCGGGTAATCGCATCTTGCGCCTCGCCTTGCAGCTTCGCCCGCTGATCGGCCGGTATTGAATCGGGCAAGTTCTTGAACGGCGCGTAGAACGGGCTTTGCGCCGGGTCGCTGGCGATGTTGACCTTGATCTCGTCAGGCACGCGTTCCATCACCACGCGCGGCTGGGTGATGCCCTTGTCGATCGCCTGTTGCAGCCGTTCGGTGAAAGCCGCGAGGTACGGGCCGACGGCATTCAACTTGTGGATCAGCGTCTCGTAACCCGTGGCGTTGTCGTAGCGGGCGTCTTTGAAATCGATGCCGGCGAGTTGCGGACCCCATAGTTGCGTGATCAGGCCTTGCGCCTCATCCGGGTACACCGCGACCGCGATCGCGTCTTCCAGTTGGTATTGGAAGAGGCGCCAGCTCAATTGGTCGGTCGGGTCCAGCTTCGACCGGTCGATCTTCTTCAGTGCCGCGAGATTCGCCTTGGCCTGCGCCAGCTGTGCCTGCTCGTGCTCGATGCTCGGGTCGCCCCACAGCAGCTTGTAGTCGGTCGTGCCCGCGGGCGGCTTGGCATGTTGCTCGTTCCAGGCTTTGTCGAACAGCGCGTGCAGTTGCGCGGCAGGCGTATTCGCCGCTTGCGCAGATGAAGGCGGAGTGGCGACGGCTGTGCCGGGAGCAATGAAGGCAAGGGCAATGGCAAACGTGACGGCGTGGCGCATCATGGGTTCCCCGGAAGTCGACCTTCGACTATAGCGTCAGGGCGAAATGCGGGACGTGTGCCGGAAGTTGGCGCGTCCATAACCGAAAAGCCAGCTCTGGGAGGATCTTCTGTTTATTGGTGTCGGAAATGTTCGGCCTTCGGCTGTCCAAAATCGTTCCAGACGATTTTGTCGAAGGGGGTTCAATTCCGCACTCGACACAAAAAAAGCCGTCACGAGGGCGGCTCGTTTGTGTCTGGTGGAGGCGGGGCATATTCGCGCCGTCTATGGCGCTCACCCTTCGGGCCACCGGCTTCGCCGATGTTCACTTCGGCATCCTGCCTTCGTAGTCGAACCCCCTTCGGGGTATCAGTTCTCTGCCCGCAACCGAACAAAAAAGCCCGCACAAGGCGGGCATTTTTGTTTGGTGGAGGCGGGGGGAATCGAACCCCCGTCCGAAGGCGCTATTTTACCGTCCAAGGATGTGCATGGACTTCAGTAAACCATTGAAAACAATGGCTCTACATCAACGGTTGTCCACTGGCGTTTACCCCCGTATATCCGTACTATATCCGTACGGATCAAAAAGGGGACCGCAATGGCACGACATGACATAGACAAGGCAACGGTTCGCAACCGGCTCGCACCGCGCCGCGAACCGTATTGGGGCGCGCCAGTGGAACGCGGGCTGTTTGTCGGGTTTCGCCGGCTGGCGCAGGGCGGCAATTGGATTGCGCGCTATCACAGGGATGACCGCTCGCACGTCTATCATTCACTCGGGCCTGTCACTGCCGCGAACGATTACGAGAACGCGAAGCGCGAGGCGCGACGATGGCGCAGGACGGTCGACGCTGGCGTCCAGACTGATCGTGTACCGACCGTCGCCGATGCGTGCCGTGATTACACCGCCGCCCTTGAGGCGTCGGGCCGCAAGCGTGCCGCAACTGATGCGCGCAAGCTGTTCGAACGTATCGTGTACGCCGACCCCATCGGGAAGTTGCGCGCCGACAAACTCACTCAGCGCCACCTTGAGGCGTGGCAGGCGCGAATGGTAGCGGGCGAGATGGCGGGCCGGAAAAAGGGCGTCCCGAGCAAAGCAACCTTCAATCGAAACCTTGCATCGCTGAAGGCCGCACTGAACCGCGTGGTGAATCGCCGTGAAATTCCGCATGATTGCGCGGTCGAGTGGGGCGCAATCAAGCCGTACGATGGCGACGACGCGAACGGTCGCCGCGAACGCTACCTGGACAAGCTGCAGCGGCGCGCGCTGCTGGACGCGATGGAGCCGGATATGCGCGATGTGGCCGAGTGCGTCGTGCTGACAGGGTGTCGACCCGGTGACCCGGCGGCGATGCTGCGCAAGGATTGGGATAGCCGGCACGGCCTGGTGACGTTCCGCACGAAGACAAAGGCGCGCACGATTCCAGTTTCGCCAGCGGCGCGCGCGCTGTTCGATAGGCTGGCGAAGGCGAAACTACCTGGCGCGCGAATGTTCACCAATGCCGGCGACGAGTGGACGGCGCAAAGGTGGGCCGAACAGGTGAAGGGCGCGGCGGCGAAAGCGGAGCTGCCCGACGACGTGGTGCTGTACGTCTTGCGCCATTGCTGGATCACGGACGCGATCATTGGCGGCATGGATATGCTGACGGTTTCCAAGCTGACAGGTACATCGCTGGAAATGATTTCCGACCACTACGGCCATCTTGTGCAAGACGCTGCGCGCGCCAAGCTGGCGGCGATTCAATTCGTTTAAACGCTTCGGACTTTCCCGCAATGGGTTTCTCGGCGTCAAAGGGGAAAGATGCGTGCACCACAACAGAGGTGCACGACCTTGGATATTCAGAACAGCAACAACGCCGAAAAACTCGCCTACACCGTCGACGCCGCCGCTGATGCCATTGGCGTAAGTCGGGGGATGCTCTACAACCTGTTCAAGTCCGGCGATATCACGCCGCGAAAGGCTGGCCGGCGCACGCTGGTCCCCCGCGACGAATTGGCGCGCTACCTGAAGACCTTGCCGTCGGGGGTCGCGACTGCATGACGCGCGCACAAAGGAAACCCCCGACGAAGCGCGCGTCGGGGGTTGAAAGCACCGAACTAAACCAAACCCAAGTGCAGATTACCGCCGCGCCCGCGCCCGAGGCATTGCGGGAATGTCCGCCGGAGCTGTTCGCGATCCGCGCGAAGGCGATCATGACGGCGACAACGCGTCGGGAACTGCATAGCGCGATTGCGCGGTACGCGTTCGCCGAAATGTGGGCACGCCACTCTACCGGACGCGGTTTCGATCTGGCGCGCGATGTTGTGAGTCACAGCATCCACAGTTACGCGTCGTTTTCGCAAGTGCGCCCGCGCATTCGGAAGCGATTCATTGCGTACGTCGTCGCGCGGATGGATGAAGCCGCACGTTGCGCGGTCGAGGTGGACGCATGAGCGGCACCAGCATGGACGGCACCTGCGCCGTTATCAGCATGGATGCGTTCTGGCGGATGTCGCGCCTTGCGATGAAGGGTACCCGCGAGGCATACGACGCCGCCGAAGCGGCCGGCGACCGTGAAACCTGCGAACGGCTGGCGAGAGAGGCCGGCGCGCCGCTGGATGTGCCGCGCGTGGTGGATGTCGACACAACGGGGACCGGATTCAAGTTCACCCGTATGGGCGACGTGTTGGCTGCTGGCCTGAAGCCGATTCAATGGCTGGTGCGCGATTACGTCGAAGCCGATTCCCTGGCTGTACTGTTCGGCGACCCGGCGGCCGGCAAGTCGTTCGTTGCCATCGACATGGCGTGCAGCATCGCGACCGGCACGCCCTGGCAGGGTAGAAACACCGAACTAGGCGCGGTGTTCTACATCGCTGGCGAAGGTCAGAACGGCTTGGCTCGCCGTTTCGCCGCTTGGTCGCAATATCACGGCATCACACTGGCGGACGCGCCGCTATTCACTAGTTCGCGGCCGGCGATGCTGTGCACGCCCGACGGTGCTGTCGAGGTTGCGACCGCCGCTGAAGCTATTGCCGAAGAAACCGGCGTAAGCCCCGCGCTGATCGTCGTCGACACGCTGGCGCGTAACTTCGGTGGCAACGAATCCGACGCCGAAGACATGAGCGCGTTCGTGTTTAACCTGGACAAGTATTTCAGGCAATCCGGCCGGTGGAATGCGACGGTGTTAGTCGTGCATCACTCCGGCCACGCCGAGAAGATGCGCGGGCGCGGAAGCTCCGTCCTGAAAGCGGCAATCGACGCGGAATACTCGGCAACGAAGGGCGAAGACGGCCTGGTGCGGATCGAAACCACCAAGATGAAGGACGCGCAAGAGCCGAAGCCGGTCGCATTCAAGATGCAAGTCGTCGAGCTGGAACAGGACGGCGTGCCGATGCTAGATGACGCGGGCGAGCCAGTCACCAGCGTCGTGCTGCGCGGGACGGAATACGTTCCGCCAGTAAAGAGTGGCAAGGCTGGGCGCGGAAAGAATCAGACCTTGGCGCTGGCCGTGCTGAAGGAACTTGCAGCCGCATCACGCGATGGAGAAGTCGCGGACGCGGCATGGCGCAGCGCGATGGAAGCGAAGGGCATCGGTCGGACCCGGTTCTATGAAATCCGGCAATCGCTGTTGGATGCTAGATCGGTCTTCACTGGCAGCCCTGGCCATGTTCGGGTTGAAGACGACGACGGCCCGCTGTGACCGCACGAAGCACTCCGGCCAGTGTACGAAATGTACGGATACCTAAGGTAATCCGTACATTTCGTACAGGCCGGCGGCCGGCATTTCGTACATTTCGTACGCATTTCGTACGGCATTTCGTACACCTTCCGAGTTGTACCCGCCTATGCCTTGGGTCCTCCCCGGCCCCTATGGACCGTGGGGTCGGTGACACCGCGACGTTTGCATTGTGCGTGGGGTTTGGAATCGCACTTTTCGTTTTCTTCCGGGCGGACATTCCCGCAATGTCTGGACGCTTATGAACGATGGATTATTCACATAACCACTAGAAGGCGGAAACCGCAAGCATGTTCGAAGACGAAACGATCAACCATGGCGTGAATTACACGCCGCAAGAAATGGCATCCCTGATCGCGAAGCGCGATCAGCGCCGCGCCCAGGAGCGCCGCGCCGCTGACCTGAAGACCCTCCGCGAGTCCAGCATTCACCGCGACTTGCGCGACCTGATGCGGGAGGCGACTGTGGCGCAGCCGTTCCGGGCGCACATTCCGACCGGCTCAACCGAGCCGGCCAGCTACCCGCGCACGCCGATGAAACGCGCGCTGGTCGTGCCACTGCGCACGACGAACCTGGTTGGCCTGTTCGACAAGAACGGCAATATCGCTCACACGCCGGCCGGTGCGCTGGCGGGCGAGGTTATTACGTTGTCGGGCGGCATCATTGCGAACAGTCGCGTGGCCAAGGCCGGCGCGCATGTGATCCTTCGCGCCGAAGATTCGAACGTGTTTCAGGTCGGCAAGACGCCGGAAGCTGTCGCGATCGAGCGCCTTCCGGCGCGGTTCGTGAACATCGACGCCGCGCCGTTCGCCACGGTTGCCGAGGATGCCGACGCGCCGTCGGTTGCCCTGGCGTCCGTAGTGCGCGCCGCAGACCTGACCGCCGACTGGGGCGCGGCGAAGATGAAGGCCTTCAGCATGGAGCTGAAGCGCAGCGATCTGCATCGTGTAAAGGAAGACGAATTGATGGCCGAAGTGATGACTGCTATCACGCTCGGCGTGGCGCGCGCCGCCGACGAAGTGCTGTTGTCAGCCATCACGGCGGCAACGCCGGCCGCGTTCTCGCTGGCGGCACTCGCTTCGCGCGGTTTGCAGTTCGGCGACGTGCGCGCGCTGGCAGGCACCAGTGCGACCGGCGCGGCTGTCGGGGCTGATGGGGTGCTGCGCGTCGCTGGCGTACCCGCCGCATTGACGCCAGACATGGCGGGAACCTTGGTCGGCGCTTGGGACCGCGCGGCCGTGGCTGTGAACGACGAAGTGACAGTCATATTCGAACGCGTGGACCCGAACGGCCGGCTCGCATTGTCGGTATGGGCAACGATGCTGCCCGTCATTCCCGACCCCTCCGTGTTCTATACGGTAGCGGCGTGATGAACTGGCTTCAGCGCCACCGCGAACGTCTTGCCAAGTTCGCGCCGCAGCCGAGCGCCGACGAAATGCGGCTGGCGACGGCGATCCAAGGGGCTTGGGTGGTCGAGCGGCACGCAGCTGGCGCCGACGGCGAGATTGAGCCGCGCATCTTCGTGACGTCGCCGACGCTACGCGGCACGTTCAAATTCTCGCCGGAATCCGCCGAGCGCCGTATCCGGCTTGCCTTTCCCGATCTGCCCGATGCTGCCGTCGTCGTCGCAGTTCGCCACCTGACCGACCGCGTGTCGTCCTACCTGACCGAAAAAACCTTCCCCGTCACGGAAGCCCGTCGCAGTTTCGTTCGCGACTGGGCTGCCGATGGCGAACTGTTCCGACTGTAACCCAAGGAAACTGCACTCGCATGAAAACCACCATCACCAAAACCGTGAAGACTGACCGCCGAATCGTAAAATTGACCTCGCTGGTCGTCGTCGAAGGCCGCATCCTGAAACCCGGCACCTTCGTACAAATGTCGCTGCTTGACGCTGCCGACCTGATCGGTCGCAAGCGCGCTGTTCCGGCGACTGAAGCAGAAGTCACTGCCGCTGGCGACGCCATTGTGTTGGCGCCGGTTTTCAAGGCGGAGAAAGGTTGGGTGGACGCGTGAAGATCGTGTCCCGCAAACCTGCCAGCGCCGTGCGCTGCGTGCTGCAATTGGAAGCGCCTGTCGCATTCGACGGCAAGATCGTCGAGGCCGGCGAATTGGTCGAAGTTTCGGACATGCAGGTCGTCGAACTCATCATGCACGGCCGCGCGATGAAGGCATGGGGCACGAAGGGGCAGCCCCTGGTCGTGCGCCCGCGCGCGGTCATGGAATGGCCTGACGACACCATGACGCCGCGCCAGCGCCGGAAATGGCGGCCGCGTCGCGTCGGCGCCAACCGCGTTGCGCCGCGTGGCAGCGTTCGTCTTGATCCTGGCGCGAGCATCTTCGAACAGGTGCGCGGGTTCATGGGATGAAACCGACGTTCAAAATCGTCGCGAACAGCGACGACATCACGAAGAAAATTCAAGAGCGGTTCAAGTCGCTACGCCTGGTCGACGAAACCGGCACCTTGTCGGACACGGTCGAAATCGCGCTGGCCGACCACGATTCCGACAAACGTATCGCGCTGCCGAAACCTGGCGCGGAGCTGAAGGTGTCCATCGGGTACGACACGCCGCACGACATGACGCTGCGATATATGGGCCTGTTCGTCGTCGATGAAGTCGAGCTGTCGGGCTATCCGTGCGAAATGGTGATTCGTGCACGTGCCGCGCCATACGAAACAAGCAAGGGCGGGAAAAAAGACCTGCAGACGCAGAAAACGCGGAGCTGGCCGAAGGGCACGACGTTGGGCGCGATGGTGAAGCGCATTGCGGGCGAACATCGCCTGCAGCCGGCCATTTCGCCAGCGCTGGCGGCCATCGCCTTGCCGCACACGGATCAATCGCACGAATCCGACATGACCCTGCTTTCGCGGCTCGCGAAGCGTTACGACGCCATTGCGAAGCCGGCCGGTGGCTCGCTGGTATTCACGAAGCGCGGCGACGCGCAGTCCGCCAGCGGAAAGGAGCGCCCTGGCGTCACGCTCACGCCGAAAGACGGCAACGCCTACCGCGTCGTCATCGCCAGCCGGGACAGCGCGGGAACAGTCGTTGCGTACTATCGCGACACGCGCAAAGCGCAGCGCCGGGAAGTCACCATCGGCGGCGGCGACCCCGTGTTCCGGTTGCGCATGGCGTATTCCGACCGCGTATCGGCCGAGAACGCGGCACGCGCAAAGCAGCGGAGTAGGGCGCGCGGCGAACGCCGGCTGACGTACACGTTTCCCGGCCGCCCTGAAGTCGTGGCGGAAGCAATCGCGACCCTGCAGGGATTCCGCGAAGGCGTCGATGGCGATTGGCTGATCCGGCGCGCGGAACACTACATCGGCTCCGATGGTTACCGCACGACCATCGAATGCGAGCAGCCGAACAGCGCGAAGGATGCGCAGGCCGCGAGCAGCGCCGATGCAGTCGACAGCGAGCAGGCGGCGACGGAAGTCGTTTAAACGCAATAGCGACGGGGCGGAAGCATGAGCGGCAAGACGTTGAAAGCGAGTTTGATTATCGGCGGCGGCATTTCGTCGTCGCTTCGCAGTGCCATGTCGTCGGCGCAAGGCGGCCTGAAGCGCATCGGCGATGAAATCGTTCGTGTCGAACGCAAACAGCGCCTGATGGCGCAAAGCATCCAGACGTTCGGCCGGATGGGCAAGAACATCGACGACATGCGTCGCCGGTATGAAAGCCTGACGCGGACGGCTGACCGTCTTCGCGTTGTGCAGGAACGCCTTGCAACGGCAACCGCCCGCGTCGACCGCAACCGCGCGGCGCGAACGGAAGTCGGCGGCCAACTGCGCGGCGCGGCCATGACGTTCGGCGCGATTGCCGGCGCCGTGATCCTGCCGACTCGGAATGCCGCAGAGTTCAACCGGCAAAATCAGCTGATCGGCAACACTGCGAACATGACGCGCGGGCAAGTCGCCGAGCTGGGCCGCACGATCCTGGCTGTATCGCGCGATGCGAATCAATCCGCCGCCGACGTGCAGCGCGGAATCGGATTCCTGGTTGCGGCTGGCCTGGATTCCACGCGCGCGCAAGCGAGTATTCGCACCATCGGCCGCACCGCGACCGCCAGCGGCGCGGACATCGAAGACCTGGCGAAAGCGTCGTTTACCCTGATCGACTCGCTGAAGATCAAGCCGGAAGGCTTGCAAAGCGCGCTGGACATTCTGGCGCTGTCCGGCAAGGAAGGTAACGTCGAGCTGCGCGACATGGCGAAGACGCTGCCGGCGCTCGGCAGTTCGTTCGTTGCGCTGAAGATGCAGGGCCGCGAGGCCGCCGCCACGATGGGCGCGGCGCTGGAAATCGCGCGCAAGGGCGCGGGCGATGCCGACGAAGCCGCGAACAACATGCGCAACTTCATGGCGAAGATTCTCGCGCCGACCACGCTGGAAAGGGCGCGCAAGAAATTCGGCCTTGACCTGTACGGCGTGATTCAGGACGCGCAGCGCACGGGCGGCAATCCGTTCGAAGCGGCGATGCAGTCCATCATGCGCGCGACCGCTGGCGATCAAAAGAAGATCGGCGAGCTGTTCAGCGACATGCAGGTGCAAAACTTCCTGCGCCCGATGATTCAGAACTGGGACGAATACACCCGGATCAAGAATAAGGCGCTGAACAGTTCGGCGGGCACTACCGACCGCGACTTCGCGTCCGTTATGTCGACCGCTGGCGAGCAAATGCGCGCGTTGCGCAATTCTGCCGGCCGGCTCGCCATCACGTTCGGCACCGTCATGGCTCCGGCCCTTGGCGATGCGGCGGAAAAGCTGACTCACTTCATGGACGCGGCGACGGGTTTCGTCGAGAAACATCCCGCTTTCGTGAAGGGCGTCGTTGGGGGCGCGCTGGCGTTGTCCGGCTTGCGCGTGGCGACCCTGGGCGTGCGTTACGCGTTGCTTTCCGTGCAGGCGCCGTTCCTGAAGATCGGGCAACTGTTCGCGAAGTTCCGCGCGGCGCGTGCAATCGCCGAAGCTAGTGGCAAGGTCGGGCGCCTGGGCGGCGCGCTGTTGCGCGTCGGCGGCATCCTGCGCACCATCGGCACTGTCATTGCGGCCATCGGCGGCGGCCCCATTGCGGCCATCGTGGCGGCCGTCACCGTCGGTGCGCTGATCGTGCGCAAATACTGGCAACCGATCAAGGCGTTTTTCGGCGGACTGTGGCAGGGTCTTCGCGCGGGCGCCATGCAGGCGTTCGGTGCAATGCGCACCGCGCTGGCGCCGCTGCAGCCTGCGTTCGCGCAGCTCGGCGCATGGATCGGCGCGGCGTGGCGCTGGGTGACGAAGCTGCTTGCGCCGACGAAATACGCTTCCGGCGAGCTGTCGCGCTGTGCCGCTGTCGGGCAAACCGTCGGGCGCGTGCTTGTCATGGGCTTGCGCATGGGCATCGCGGTTATCGGTGCGGTCGTGAAGTCGGTTGTATGGCTGGGCCAAGCCATCGGCACCGCCGCCGGCTGGATCGTGACCACGTTCGGCAGCGCCTGGGGCAAGGTGAAGTCGACGGTCGCGAGCGCCGTCGATTGGATCATGGGCAAGATTCGCCCGCTGTTGACGGCGGCCGAAAAGGTGGGCGGTGCTGTCGGCGCAGCGGCGCGCAAGCTGGGATTCGGCGGCAGCGACAGCGCGCCCCCGAAAGTTCACTGGAACATGGGCGCGGCGGGCGATGCTGCGCCGCCTACGCGGCTCCCGGTGCGCCCGCGCGGCCGTGCGGCCCCTGCGCCCATGGCGGCCGGCGCATCGACTGGCGCGCGCGGAAGTACGCCGGAAGCCGCGAAGCCTGTCGTGCAGTCGATCGCCGACCATCGCAAGTATGAAATCAAGTTGGTGCAGCAACCTGGCGAGGACGCGGGGTCGCTGGCGCGCCGCTTGCGTGACGAAATCGCCGCGATGGACGCCGCTGACGCTCGCAGCGCCCTGGCCTATTGATCAGGACGACAGGACAAGACAAATCCTGACTGTCCGCAAACAGGACAACGTCGTCCCCTAGCAGGACGACTTGTCCTGTCGCACGCTTCGGTTGCGCGCAATCCGCGCGCCCAATGGAGCGCAGCATGCAATACGAAGCGATGATCGACAGCGACACCCTTGCGATGCAGGACGCGAGAACGAGCGAACCGCTGGACGCGGTCGCCGTGATCCCGACTCACGCGCCCGACCTGGCAGCGCTGGTGCGGCGCGTACCGCGCGAACTGGCGGGCGAACTTGCAAGGCTTGCGGCGTGGCGCGCAATAGGCGGCGACGGCGCACCGCCGGCACGGTTTGACGCGTGATCGGTGCGAATGTCACGACGAACCCCGGCCACGCGCCGGGGTTTTCGTTTTCAATATCCGTACAGGCGTCCGTATGTGATATTTTCAGGGTGGCCGGATAATAAAAAACCCTGAGTAATCAGGGGTTTGAATGGTGGAGGCGGGGGGAATCGAACCCCCGTCCGAAGGCGCTCCGCGCCCGGCGCTACATGCTTAGTCCAGCGTTCAGTCTCATCCCGAAGCAGCACGCTGGACAAAGCGCACCGCGGGACCAGCAGGTTTTGTTTTAGCGGACGGCCGACCGGCGGCAACCATCAGCGATCCCGCGATGATGACCCTACATCCACGAGCACGGGCACAAGTGGGTTCGGGGCTTACGCCTTAGGCGGCGAGAGCGTAGACGTCGTCGTTGG
>Ga0207702_10004327_pt1 | contig 12668 bp, 11 predicted proteins | sample KBSCornC62_FD_184302 | JGI IMG/M metagenome (GOLD analysis project Ga0207702, IMG submission 184302) | Corn rhizosphere microbial communities from Kellogg Biological Station, Michigan, USA - KBS Corn C6-2 (SPAdes) (version 2) | ecosystem: Host-associated > Plants > Roots > Rhizosphere > Soil ...
GCTCGATGACCGGCCCGAGATCGACCGGCTCGAAATTTGCGCGCGCCAGTTCTGCATCGGTCCGGGCCGCTTCCCCAACATCGCCGATCAGCCGGTCGAGACGAACGACATCCTCGCGCGCGATTTCGATCAGGCGTTCGCGAAGGCCCTCGTCCTTGACGTTCGAAAGGCCGTCGACAGCCGACCGGAGCGAAGCCAAGGGGTTCTTCAGCTCGTGAGTCACATCGGCGGCGAAAGCCTCGATATTGTCGATCCGCTGCCGAAGCGACTGGCTCATGTCCGAAATCGAGCGGGCGAGGAGGCCGATTTCGTCATGCCGTGCTGGAAGCCTCGGCACGCGCACCTCGCGTGCCCGTCCGAGCCGGACCCGGTGCGCGGCGATGGCGATGCGCCGCAGCGGCCGGACGATGGTCCGGGCGAGGAATAGCGAGAGAAGGACCGAAAGTATGGTGACTGCAGCCAGGGCCGCGGCCAGGTTGGCCCTCTGGCGCCGGACGACATGGGTGATGAGAACGTCGTTCCTTGTTGAAAGAAGGCTGCTCCCGTCGGGCAGCATTGCTGCGGCGGTAATGACCGGTGTCATGTCGGGCGCTTCGCTGATCGAGCTGACGACCGTTCCGCGGGAGCGGGCGGCGGCGATTTCCGGCCATGCGGAGGCGACATCGGTCTGCGGTTCCTGGAACAGGAACGGAGTGGGCTGACCGACGATGGCGTTGAAGCCGCGGTCCAGGCTTCGAGCTGCGCGTTTCGTCCAGGACTGCCCCAGCGGATCGGCAAGCTCGTACGTCGGGCCGCTGTCCTTCCAGCTGTCAGCGACCAGCGTTCCGTCCGGTGCGAACAGCCGGTACCGGGCCTCCGTCAGCGTGCCGACCTGGCCGAGCCAGTGCAGCCGGAGGTCCGGGCTCTCGAGCCCGGTCGCGGCGGCGGCCAGCTCCACCTCGACCCGCGCCTGCCGCTCGCGTTCGCGGATCAGGCGGTCGCGATAGAGATCAAGGAAAAGCATCGACAGGAAGAAGAGGACGACGGTGAGGATATTCACCGCCAGAATCCGATGGGTCAGCGTCCAATGGCCCGACCAGGCCTGCTTCCGCCGCCGCGCCATCAGGCTTCGAATCTGTAGCCGACGCCGTAGAGAGTCTCGATCGCATCGAATTCCGGGTCGGCGGCCCGGAATTTGCGGCGTATTCGCTTGATGTGGCTGTCGATTGTCCGGTCATCGACATAAACGTCTTCCTGATAGGCGACGTCGAGCAGCTGGTTGCGGTTTTTGACCACGCCCGGGCGCTGCGCAAGCGCTTCCAGGATCAGAAACTCGGTGACCGTGAGCACGACATCACGGCCATCCCACTTCACCTTGTGGCGCGCCGGATCCATCGCCAGCCGCCCTCGCACCAGCAGCTCCGGCTCCGCTTTCTCTTCGTTCGCGGTTGCCTCGGTCTTGGTCAAATCCTGCCGGCGAAGGATCGCTCGAATGCGGGCAATGAGCAGGCGCTGAGAGAATGGCTTCGAGATGTAGTCGTCTGCGCCCATCGCAAGACCGAGCGCCTCATCGAGCTCGTCGTCCTTGGAGGTGAGGAAAATCACCGGCATAGAGCTGAACTCGCGAAGCCGTCGGAGCAGCTCCATTCCATCCATCCGGGGCATCTTGATGTCGAAGACGCCAAGATCGGCAGGATTGTCGGAAAACGCCTTCAGAGCAGCATCGCCATCCGAATAGACCCGGGTAGCGAATCCCTCGGCCTGAAGGGCAATCGAGACGGAGGTGAGGATGTTGCGGTCGTCGTCGACCAGCGCGATTGTTTGGTTCATGGCGCTCCACGCGAAGGCTTACGCGGGGGTGCATCCCGAAACAAGCCGCGCAGACCCGTTTTGCCCCGCAACCTTTTTAACGCTATAGGCGCTGTAGCAACGTAGGGCGGCGGTAACGGTCAGTGATGACCGCCGCCGCCCTCTGTGTTTCTGGAGAGGGGATTTTCACCAGTGAACTGTTGTATCGCTAAATTCGGACTCGATCGCCAGGGCATCGTCACGCCCGCGGAGCTGCACTGGAACCTCACCACTGCGCCGCTGGTAGAGTTCGCAATACAGAGGAATGAAGGGCTGTTGGCGAAGGATGGGCCGCTGGTGGTGAAGACTGGTCGGCACACGGGGCGAAGCGCGCAGGACAAGTTCACGGTGCGCGATGAACTGACCGACAAGGCGATCTGGTGGAACAACGGCAACAAGCCCATGGATCCGGAAGCGTTCGACCGGCTGCACGACGATTTCCTGGCGGCGCTCGGCCAGAAGGACGTGCTGTTCGTCCAGGATCTCTACGGCGGTTCGCAGCCCGAGCACCGGGTCCGGGTACGGGTGATCAACGAACTGGCGTGGCACAGCCTGTTCATCCGGACGATGCTGGTGCGGCCGGAAGCGGGAGAGCTTGCCGACTTCGTGCCCGAATTCACCGTCATCGACCTGCCGAGCTTCCGCGCCGATCCGGCTCGGCACGGCTGCCGCAGCGAGACGGTGATTGCCGTAAACTTCACCAAAAAGCTGATCCTGATCGGCGGCACGTCTTACGCTGGCGAGATGAAGAAGGGTGTGTTCGGGCTGCTGAACTTCCTGCTTCCGCCGCAGGGGATCATGCCCATGCATTGCTCGGCCAATATCGGGCCGAACGGCGACACGGCAGTCTTCTTCGGCCTCAGCGGCACGGGGAAGACGACGCTTTCAGCCGATCCCAACCGGACGCTGATTGGCGACGACGAGCATGGCTGGTCGGACACGGCAGTCTTCAACTTCGAGGGTGGCTGCTATGCCAAGATGATCCGCCTCTCGCCGGTCGCGGAGCCGGAAATTTACGCGACGACGAAGCGCTTCGGGACGGTTCTCGAGAATGTGGTCGTCGATCCGGAGACGCGGGAGCTCGACCTCGACGATCCGACGCTCGCGGAGAACAGCCGCGGCGCTTATCCGATCGACTTCATCCCGAATTCGTCGGACGCGAACATGGGGCCGCCGCCGAAGAATGTGGTGATGCTAACCGCCGACGCGTTCGGCGTGCTTCCGCCGATCGCGAAGCTCACGCCCGATCAGGCGATGTACCACTTCCTTTCCGGCTACACGGCCAAGGTCGCTGGAACCGAGATCGGCGTGACAGAGCCGGAAGCGACCTTCTCAACCTGCTTCGGGGCCCCGTTCATGCCGCGCCATCCCTCGGTCTATGGCAATCTGCTGAAAGAGCGGATCGCCAAGGGCGGGGTCGATTGCTGGCTGGTCAACACCGGCTGGACCGGCGGAAAGTATGGCGTCGGCAAGCGCATGCCGATCCAGGCGACACGAGCGCTTCTGAATGCCGCGCTCGACGGCAGCCTCAAGAATGCCGAATTCCGCAAGGACCCGAACTTCGGGTTCGAAGTGCCTGTGCATGTCGCCGGAGTGGAGGACCGCATCCTCAATCCGCGAAGCACCTGGGCTGACCCGCAGGATTACGACCGCACTGCGGCCAAGCTCGTCGACCTCTTCGTCGATAATTTCGCCCAATTTGCGGAGCAAGTGGACGAGGGCGTGCGACAAGCTGCTCGGCTCCAGCCGACCGTCGCTGAAGCCGAGTACCCGCCTGGTTCGATCCTGACAGGGCAGGTACACCACGTCCTCGTGCTGGAGGATGCCTTGGAATATGACGGCCGACGCTTTAGCTCGCTGATGCAGGTCGCATCCGCAATCACAGGAACGCACTGGTCGGGCCCGAGCTTCTTTGGCTTGAAGAAGCGTAAGCCGGTGCAACGGCTGGCGCCTCAATGAAGCGTCGCTGCACCATCTATACTCGCAAGTCGACTGAAGAGGGGCTGGAGCAGGCGTTCAACAGTTTGGATGCCAGCGCGAAGCCTGTGCTGCCTACATTCTCAGTCAGGCTCATGAGGGCTGGGAGCTGGTCAACGAGCATTACGATGATGGCGGCTGGTCGGGCGGGAATATGGCCCGACCGGCCCTCCAGCAGCTCTTTACCGATATCGCTACAGGCAAGGTCGACGTCATCGTCGTCTACAAGGTCGATCGGCTGACCCGCAGCCTCGCCGATTTTGCGCGGATCGTTGAGGCGTTAGACAAGGCCGGAGCCTCTTTCGTGAGCGTCACACAGGCGTTTAACACCACGGCAGCATGGGCCGGCTGACGCTCAATGTGCTTCTGTCCTTTGCCCAGTTCGAGCGCGAGGTCACCAGCGAGCGCATCCGGGACAAGGTTGCGGCATCCAAGCGCAAAGGGATATGGATGGGTGGGCCGGTGCCGCTCGGTTATCGATTGGAGAACCGGAAGCTGCTGATCGACCAACAGGATGCCGAGACGGTCCGGCTAATCTTTAGGCGATACCTGGAGCTGCGCTCGGTCGGGCGCTTGCCGAAGAACTTGCTGCAGCCGGCATCCGGACCAAGGTTCGAAATTATGCGAATGGCCGAAGCGTCGGCGGCGTCTTCTTCAGCCGGGGACCGCTCGCGTTGCTGCTCCAGAATCCAGTCTTCATCGGCAAAGTCCAGCATCGCGGCGAATTGTTCGACGGCGAGCACGAGGCCATCATCGATCAGGAGCTTTGGGACGGAGTCCAGCAGCTGCTAGCGACCAATCGCGGCGAGTGGCTGCACGATGAGCGCATCCGCTCCCCGAGTCTACTGACCGGCCTCATCTCCGATGCAGACGGACGACCGATGACTCCGGTGTTCACGACCAAGGGCAGCCGCCAGCACCGTTACTACGTCACTCGGCTGCAGCCTGGAGAAGATAAGAAGGCCGCTTGGAGGGTTCCGGCTGGCGATATTGATCAGGCAGTACTGGAGTGCACATCGAAGTTCCTGACTCAGCGCGCAGCCGAAGAGGCTTGATCCAGAAGATCGTGCATCCCCCACCGACCTGACTTAGCTCGGTGTCCCCGAGCAGCGAAAGATCCTTCTGGAAGCGAAGGTCCGGGTTCAACTCAGCGTGTCAGGGATCACGCTGAGCATCGGCAACGAGTCCGAGCAAATCCCGTTGCGCGCCCGATATGCCCGCCGTGGGAATGAACTGAAGCTCGTCGTTGCAGACCAGGGTCCGGAAGGTGAACCAGACCCGGTGATGCTCAAGCTGCTTGCTCACGCGAGTGCTGCTCGCGAAGGCATGCTTGCTGGAACGTCAGACCGCTGGTCTCCCACTACAACAAGCGGCACTATTGGCAGCTGCTTCGTCTGAACTGGCTTGCGCCGGACATCGTCACCGCCATCGCGGAAGGGAGGCAGCCGCCCTCACTGACTGGTCGTCGTCTACTCAGAGCGGCTGACGTGCCGGTCTCCTGGGAAGAGCAGCGCCGCTACTTCGGCTTCGCCTGAACCCATTATAGAATCCGCATCACCATCTGGTGGCTGGGAAATTGCCCCTCGGAGAAACTGGCCGAGATTACGCCTCTATCGACGAGCCAAACTGCTCTCTTGGCCGCGGCCCTGATGCGCAGGTGAGGCGCATGTGCCGGAATAATAGGCACAATTTAGCGAGGCCAAAGCGCGCTCACGTGCTGGGTCCGGGAGAGTACTTTGGAGTGGTGCCGGATGCAGGATTCGAACCCGCGACCTTCGGTTTACAAAACCGCTGCTCTACCAACTGAGCTAATCCGGCCCGCCAGAGGCGCGGGGAGCCTTTGCGTCAAAGGATGCCGAAGGTCCAGCCTTCGGTTCTGGCGAGCTCGCGGGTTAGGCCGCTGGGTGCGAAGGCGCGTGGCTCGTTGCGAGCCAGCTCACGCATCCCGGCGGCGGTCACCAGAGCATCAGTTTGGTGGTCGTTCGGCTGGAAACGCAGTCGGACCGGTTTGCTGCCGAGATTGGCGAGCGCCTGATTCAAGGCGGCCCGCGTCCTAAGCTTCGTCCCCGGCATTCCAGCACGGCGCAGGTAAATGCGTGTATAAATCTCGACCACCGCGCTACCGTGCTCTGGAAGTGAGTCCATCGGCCAGATTGCGACCCTCCCGTGGAGCCTGTGGAGCAACCGCATCCCTGAAAAGCTGGCTTTCGCAACCTGCGCCGCGCCGATGGCGTCGAAGGCGCTCGCCGTCTTGCGACCACCCTGCCGGTTGAGCTGCTGGTCGCATTGGCGGAAACGCATGAAGTTGGCCTTCACCCCATCGGCTATACCGAAATAGAAGTGGCGGCGGTGGACATGCTCAAGGAAACTTGCCGCGCCCAGATCTTCGTCGCCGCTTTTCGAATCCACGTAGGCCCAGAACTCGCGCGCAGTCTTCGGGACGCCCGACTCGCCGGGCAAATATTCGCCTTCCTCAACAATTGGCGGAGCGAAACTGAAGTCGAAGCCGAACAGGGTCGGCCCTCTCATGGCGCGCCTGAGCAGCCAGTGAAGCACCTCTTCGCGCGACCAGATGTGTCCCGGGCGGATCAGCCGCGGCGGTGCTTCGCCGCGCGCTTCGCCGATCGCTATTCCCTTGTGGCGCCTGCCCTTGGCGCCGGACCAGTCAATGGCGACGAAGGACGTGAAGTGCGGAGTCACACCAGCGGCGGCTGATCGTCAGAGGCGGGCGGCGCACGAGGGATGCGGCGGGGCGACGGACGCGGAGCCGCTGGGCCACCGTGCTCCTCCACATATCGCTCCAGAAGCCGTGCGGCGGCGTCGCGGCCGCCGAGGCCGAACGCCAAGGCGACTGCCACTGCCGCCGACCCGAGGATCAATCCGAACGCAAGCATGACGATTTCGTCGGCAAGGCCCATGAAAGTGAGGCCAATCGCGGTGAACAGAGCGATGATCGCATAACGCACCAGCGCCTGCGCGTAGCTGTCCTCGCCGGTAGAGCTGCCGACCAGGCCGGAAATAATCCGGGCGAGAAAGATTCCGCTAACGATGATGAGAGTGCCGAAGATCACCTTTCCGCCCAACTCGGTAATTTCGGCCAGGAAGATGGCGACGGTTCCGCCGCCGAGCGACTGAGCCGCCTCGATTGCTGCAGCGAGGATCACCGCGACAAAGGCAATATTGGCGACGATCCGCGACGGATTGCTCGAGCTTGGAAGAATGCCGGTAGATCGGACTGCATCGTCGAAGCCGGTCGGCGGCAAGATGCCCTCGATCACCGTCTTCACGAACCGGGCGAGCACAAAGGCGATACCGAGCCATAGAGCCGCCGTCAGGATGTTCGGGATTGCGGTGAGAATCTCGTTCAGCATGTTGGTCGCCGGCACCGAGATCGCGTCGATCTTCAGCACGTTCAGAGCTGCAATCGCGACCGGGATGATGATCAGCGCATAGACGAGGATACCGGCGGCCCGCGCGAGGGAATCTCGCGTTGTTCCGGGGACTGTTCCCGGTGGAACCGCCTCGGGCGGAGTACGGACCGTGCCGGCGGTTTCGCCGATACCGATTCGGGCGAGAAAGTTATCGATGTTGGCAGCGATCAGCACGGTTTCCGTCAGCTGGCGGACAATCCGGGCGACGATCAGTCCGATGAAGAAGATGAGACCCGCTGCGAGCAGATTTGGAACGAAGGCGAAGATCTCCGTCACCAGCTCATTGATCGGCGCCAGAATCTGTCCGAGCCCAAGGTAATTCAGGGCGGCCATGATCCCGACCAGCCAGATGATGAGCTTGGCGATCGTGCCGAGCTGATGACCGACCGTTTCTCCCGGTTTGCCCGTGGTATGCTTGCGCAGCGCAGGGATGCGATCGACCAGTCGTTGCATTGCCCACTTCGCCGCTCTCGCCACAATCCACGTTGCGACGAGTATCAGGATGGCGATGATCACCTGCGGCCCCCACTCCATTACTTGCGCGTGCCAATAGGCGTTCGTCTCGGCCATTCGTCAGCTCCCCTGTTCAGTCCCGCCATTCTGTAGCGCGTTGCGCCGTTCTGCCCAAAACTTCAGCCGTTCCTGAACGCGAGCTTCGAACCCGCGATCCGAGGGCTGATAGAATTCCTGTGGTCCCAACTCCTCGGGCCAATAATCGGCGCCCGAAAACGCCTCTTCGGAGTCGTGATCGTAGGCATAGCCTTTGCCGTAGCCGATCTGCTTCATCAGCTTGGTCGGAGCATTGAGGATGTGCGCCGGCGGCATCAGCGATCCGGTGTCCCGTGCTGTCTTCCAGGCGCTCTTCTGAGCGCGGTATGTGGCGTTCGATTTGGGTGCGGTCGCAAGGTAGAGACATGCCTGCACGATCCCGATCTCCCCTTCCGGAGAGCCTAGGAAATCGTACATCTCCTTGGCGGCGAGGCATTGGAGGAGGGCATTGGGGTCGGCCATGCCGACGTCCTCAACCGCGGCTCGCGTGAGCCGCCGGATCACGTACAGGGGCTCTTCGCCGGCGACGAGCATCCTTGCGAGATAATAGAGCGCCGCCTGCGGGTCGGAGCCGCGCAAGCTTTTGTGAAGCGCCGAGATGAGGTTGTAATGTCCCTCGCGGTCCTTGTCGTAGACTGGGACGCGCCTTTGCAGCAGCGCGGCCATGCCAGCGGAGTCGAGCGGCGCCTCGAGCTCCACGTCGAACAGCGTCTCAACCTGGTTGAGAAGGAAGCGACCGTCGCCGTCAGCGCTGGCGATCAGCGCTTCACGGGCGTCGGCGGTGAGCGGGAGCGCGCGACCTACCTCGGCCTCCGCCCGTTCGATGAGAGTCTCGAGAGCTAGACTGTCGAGCCGGTGGAGTATCAGCACCTGACAGCGCGAGAGAAGCGCGGCGTTCAGCTCGAAGCTTGGGTTTTCCGTCGTCGCGCCCACCAGCGTGACGGTGCCGTCCTCGACGAAAGGCAGGAATCCGTCCTGCTGCGCGCGATTGAAGCGGTGGATCTCGTCAACGAACAGGAGAGTCTGCTGTCCGGCGCGAGCCGCGGTTTTCGCTTCCGCGAACACCTTCTTGAGGTCGGCGACCCCGGAGAATACGGCGGAGATCGCCACGAACCGCATTCCGACGGCCGTAGCGAGCAGCCGCGCGATGGTGGTCTTGCCCGTGCCCGGCGGACCCCACAGGATCATCGAGCTGAGCTTGCCGGCGGCGACCATTCGCCCGATCGCTCCTTCAGGCCCGGTCAGATGCTCCTGCCCGACGACTTCGGCCAGGCTCTTCGGCCGCAAACGATCGGCCAGCGGCGCATTGGGCGCGCTTTCCGGCCGCGGGGCTACGGGCGCTTCGTCTCCGAACAGGTCGGCCATCAAAGATAGGATAGAGTCAGCTAGAGAAATTGCACCAAGTCTCTTGCTCCAGATGCATCTAAGATATATCTAAGACGCATCGGAAGGAGATTGGAATGCGCTGCAGATCACATTTTGAACATAAAGGCTGGCATGGCCCCGAAGGGCTGTTTGCGATGCGCGGCGGTCGTGGGTGGCAAGGCAATTGGGGTCCTTTCCATTTCGATTTCGGCGATGAGGGTTCCGGCTGGGGCCACGGCCGGCGCGGGCGCCGCCGGATGTTCGAATCCGGCGAACTTCGGCTGGTCTTGCTGAAGTTGATCGCGGACGAGCCGCGGCACGGTTACGACCTTATCAAGGCCATTGAGGAGTTGACTGGCGGCCGCTACGCACCGAGCCCTGGCGTCGTCTACCCGACGCTAACGATGCTTCAGGACATGGGTCTCATCGAAGAAGCGCCAGTCGAGGGCGCGCGCAAGCCATTCCAGATCACGGCCGACGGTCGCCAACACCTTGAGGAGCGTGCCGAGGAAGCGGACGAACTCATGCAGCGGCTGAAAGAGCTCGCACCGGATCCGCGCCAGGAAGCGGGGCCGGCCATTGGCCGCGCCGTCGGCAACCTGATGGCCGCATTGCGTCATCGCGTCGGGCGGGACGGCCTTGATGAGGACCTGCTGCATGAAATTGCCGCGATCCTCGATGAGGCGGCACAGCGGATCGAACGCGCGAAATGACGATCAGCGGCGGGTTACGCGGGCAATCCGCTCCCGCCGCTCGATGACTCGCAAATAGGTTTTCAGGACGGCGCCGTTGATCTCGTCCCAATCCTGTGTGCGCGCATATTCCAGCCCGGCTTCACCATGCTGGCGGCGAAGATCTGGCTTCCGGGCATAAGTTTCGAGCGCTTCGGCGAACCCTTCGACGTCGCCCGGCTCGACCAGCATCCCGGTCTCATCGTCGCGGACGAGATTGGTCGCGCCGGTTGCGGCGGCCGCAACCACTGGCAGGCCGCACGCCATCGCTTCCAAAGTCACGTTGCCGAAAGCTTCGGTAACGGACGGATTCAGGAAGACGTCGGAACTGGCGACGGCCCGGGCAAGGTCAGAGCCCACCAGCTGCCCCACGAAGATCCCGTTGGGCATGTGCTGTTCGAACCACGTCCGAGCCGGCCCGTCGCCGATCACCAGCGGCCGGTGAGGGACCTTGCGTTGGACCAGGAGGTCGACGGTCTCCGCGAACACGTCGAGCCCTTTTTCGAGCACGAGCCGGCCCAGAAACATGACCGCGAGCTCGTGGTCGGCAATGCCAAGGCTGCGGCGCCACTCGATATCGCGCCGCCCCGGGTTGAACTGTTCCCGGTCCACACCGCGAGTCCACATGTAGATCAGCTTGTTCATTCGCTGTGCCCGAAGTACGGCGGCGGTAGATTGCGCCGGAACGAGCAGAGCATCGCACCGCCGATAGATCCTGCGCATGATCGCGCGGATCAGGGGCTCGAAGAACTCTAGATTGTAGTAGCTGAGGTAGGTTTCGAACCGGGTGTGGACCGAGGCGACCACAGGGATTTTCCGACGCCGTGCCCAGCTGACGGCCCGATGCGCGGCGATATCGGGGCTGGAGATGTGAACGATGTTCGGGTCGAATTCAGCCAGATCCGCCCGTACGCTGGAAGGCAGGCCGGTCGAAAGGCGGTATTCCGCGCGGCCGGGGATAGAAACCGAGGGCAGGGAAATGAGATCGCCAGCCGGCTCGAACGCCGGAGTTTCGGTGGTTGGCGAATAGACTCGTACCGTGGCGCCCTGCCGAAGCAAATAGGCGACCAGCCGGTTCAGCGCCTGATTGGCGCCATCCCGAACATAATTGTAATTGCCCGAAAACAGGGCGATTCTGAGATCGCTCGGTTGCACGGACAAGCCCCTTACCCCGCCCCAGCGCAAAGGCAAATCGCGTGGAATCCTCCGCAATCAAACAGGGGCTGCCGCCCGTTGCCCGGCCGGATGCCCGGCTGTTCATTCTCGGCAGCCTTCCCGGTGATGCGTCGCTGGCGGCGCGGCAATATTATGGCCATCCTCGCAATCAGTTCTGGAGTCTGTTGAGCGGAGTGGTGGGCGAGGACTTACAGTCGCTGGATTACGGGGCTCGTCTGGAGCGGTTGATGCAGCACCGGATCGGCCTTTGGGATGTCGTCGCCGAGGCCGAACGGCCGGGCAGCCTCGATCAGTCGATGAAACGGGTCGGCCACAATCCGCTCGCCGACTTTTTTGCCGCTTTTTCCCAGCTTGAGGCCGTGGCCTTCAACGGATCGACCGCCGCGGCAATTGGGCACAAACTTCTCGGCGGGACCAAACTCAGGCTGATCGACCTTCCTTCCTCCAGCCCCGCGAACACGCGGCCGTTTTCCGAAAAGGCGCTGGCCTGGCGGGTGCTTACCGAATTCGTCTGACGGGGCTTGGCCGTTGCGGAAATTGTCGTCAGAGTCATTCGCATGATCGAAAGCAGCGAAAGCGACCGCCTGTCGATGGTGGACGAGGCGCTGGTTGCCGGAACCATCGCCAACACAAACGGACTCCTGGTGATCCTTGCAAAGCTGGTCGCGAAGGGAATTTTCGACCAGGACGATCTGAAGGCTTTTTCCGACAGCTACTCGAAGCCGCTCGACCATGTCGGGATGCGCGAGAATGAGCTTGTCGGGCAGATGCAGGACCAGATGGAATCCACGTTGGCGGAATTGATGCGGTTCCTTAGCGAACGAAGCTGACATTCGGGATTAGGGAGGCGACAATTCGGCCCACACGAACGCGCTATTGGGTGATCGTTTTCGCGGTGGCGCTCGCGGTCATTCAGTATGTCGACCGGGTCTGCATCGCCAAGGCGATGCCGACGATCCGGAGCGAACTGCATTTCTCCGATATCGCAACCGGCTACATTTTCGGTGCTTTCACGCTGGCTTATGCCTTGTTCGAAATTCCATCCGGCTGGCTTGGCGATCACTTCGGTCCACGCAAGGTGCTTCTTCGGGTTGTTCTCTGGTGGTCCGCATTCACTGCGGCCACCGGCTGGGTTGCGTCGGCGACGGCGATGGTCGTCGTCCGGTTCCTGTTCGGCGCGGGCGAAGCGGGGTGTTTCCCGAACGTCACCAAAGCATTCACGGCATGGCTGCCGCGCCGCGAGTGGTTTCGCGCCCAGGCCGTGCTGTGGGTCAGCGCTCGTTGGGGCGGTGCTGCAACGCCGTTACTGGTGGTTTGGGTATTGGGCCTGACGAGCTGGCGAGTCGCGTTCCAGATGTTCGCACTGCTCGGAATCCTTTGGGCCGTGGCTTTCTTTTTCTGGTTCCGAGACAATCCGCAGGAGCACCGAAGCGTAAATGCCGCCGAACGCCAGCTGCTGGCGCAAAACGCCGCTTTGGAATCGCGCGAAGCGCCCATTCCCTGGCGGCTGTTCCTGAGTTCCTATACCGCGTGGCTGTTGTGGCTCCAGTATGCGGCGCTGAGCTACGTCTGGTATTTCTACATCACCTGGTTCCCAACCTATCTCGACAGC
>Ga0207702_10004329_pt1 | contig 12665 bp, 12 predicted proteins | sample KBSCornC62_FD_184302 | JGI IMG/M metagenome (GOLD analysis project Ga0207702, IMG submission 184302) | Corn rhizosphere microbial communities from Kellogg Biological Station, Michigan, USA - KBS Corn C6-2 (SPAdes) (version 2) | ecosystem: Host-associated > Plants > Roots > Rhizosphere > Soil ...
TGGGTACGATCACCAGCTATTACGGCAATGCCAACGCGCTGAAGACCAATGGTTTCGACCTCACGGCCGAAATCCATATGCCGATCACCAATGGCATTCGCTGGACGAGCAACCTCAACGCGACCTACCTCAGGAAGCTTGAGAAGATCGACGACGACGGCACGGTCGAAGTCTATCAGGGCACCCTGGGTCCCTGCGAGATCACGTCCTGCTCGGGCTCGCCGAAATATAAGGGCAGCTGGCAGAACACGTTCGACTTCAACGGCAAGGCGACGTTCTCGGCCACCGTCAACTATACCAGCGGCTACGACCTTGCTGGTGCGGATGACGGCGGTGTCCCGGGTGACTGCTTGGCCTCGATCGGTGCGGAAGTCGTGACCTATCGCGACAACGCCACGCCGATCCGCTGCCACACGCCGCACTTCATCGACGTCGATGCGACGGCTACCTACAAGGTGGGCGGCAAGCTGACCTTCTATGTGAACATGCTGAACGTGTTCAACGTGAAGGCGCCGTACGACCCGAGCGCGGGTTATGGTCTGTACAAGTTCAACCCGGCCTGGGCCGGTCAGGGCTTCATCGGCCGTTACTTCCGCATCGGCGCCAAGGTCGACTGGTAAGTCGATCCTGGTCTGACCGGACATTGAGGGCGGCTCCTTCGGGAGCCGCCCTTTTTGTTTGGGGGAAGGTGCGCGCCAGTGAACTGGCGGTGCGCCAGCATATCCGACGGGATTTGGGTTGAGCCCGAAGGCTCAGGCGTCGAACAGGCCTGCCTGTCCTGCCGTTGGCGGTGGTTCCAGGCCAAGATGCGTCCATGCACGGCCATTGAGGCAGCGCCCGCGCGCCGTCCGTGCGACCAAGCCAAGCTGGATGAGATAAGGCTCGATCACTTCCTCGATCGTATCGCGGGGCTCGCCCAGGCCGGCGGCGAGCGTCTCCACGCCAACCGGGCCTCCCTTGTAGATATCGGCGATCATGTTGAGATAACGCCGGTCCATCGCGTCGAGGCCGAGCGCATCGACCTCCAGCCTGTTGAGGGCGGCGTCGGCATCCTTGGCCTCAACCACCTCGTGCCCCGCGGCATGCGCGAAATCGCGGACGCGGCGCAGCAGCCGGCCGGCGATGCGCGGTGTGCCGCGCGAACGCCGCGCCACTTCGGCAGCACCATCTTCCGAAATGGCGAAGCCGAGCAGACGCGCGGCGCGGCGCACGACGAGCTCCAGCTCGTCGACGGTGTAGAAATTGAGCCGGACCGGGATTCCGAACCGGTCGCGCAAAGGCGTCGTAAGCAGGCCCTGGCGCGTGGTCGCGCCCACCAGGGTGAAACGCGGCAGGTCGATCCGCACGCTGCGCGCCGACGGGCCCTCGCCGATCATGATGTCGAGCGCGCGATCCTCCATCGCGGGATAGAGGATTTCCTCGACGGCGGGTGCGAGCCGGTGGATCTCGTCGATGAAGAGGACGTCCCCTTCCTCGAGATTGGTGAGCAAGGCGGCAAGATCGCCCGATTTGGCGATTACAGGGCCTGACGTCGCGCGGAAGCCCACGCCCATCTCCCTCGAAATGATCTGCGCCAGCGTGGTCTTGCCCAGGCCCGGCGGACCGAAGAACAGGACATGGTCCAGCGCCTCGCCACGCGCCTTGGCCGCCTGGATGAAGACGCGAAGATTGTCGCGTGCGGCCTTTTGCCCGACGAATTCGTCGAGGCTGCGCGGGCGCAATGCCGCATCGGCATCCTCTGGCGCACGGTCGGCGGAAAGCAGGCGGTCACCTTCGATCATCTTTTGGGGATAGCGCGGCGATGGCGGAGCGTCGATGCCTCGCGTAAGGCGAGCCTATGTCGACCAAGCAACCCTTGCTGATGCTGCTCAAGCAGCCCGCATTCTCGCGTCTCGATCATATCGGCGACTTGTACGACCTGCGCTATGAGCCGGGCCCTGGCATCCGCGCGGCGATCAGCGGCGGGAACGGGATCGACGCGGCGACGATGGACGCCGCACCCGATCTGGAAATGGTTTCGCTGGTGGTGGTGGGCTATGATCGGGTCGATCTCGATCATGCGCGTGCCAAGGGCATCAAGGTCACCAATACCCCCGACGTGCTGACCGACGACGTCGCCGATCTCGCCATCGGTCTGATGCTCGCGGTCGCGCGGCGATTGCCGCAGCAGGATCTGTATGTCCGTCAGGGTCGCTGGGCGAAAGAGGGGCTGCCGCCCCTGACGCGCCGTGCGAGCGGCCGCAAGATCGGCGTATTGGGTCTCGGCCGGATCGGTCAGGCGATCGCCGATCGCGCGCGGCCCTTTGCCTCGGAAATCGGCTATTTCTCCCGCAAGCCACGCAGCGAGGGGGCGAATTATCGATATTTCGCCGATCCGTGCGAACTGGCCGCCTGGGCGGACACGCTGATCGTGGCGGTGTCGGGCGGCCCGGCCACGGCCGGCCTGGTCAGCCGGGACGTGATCCAGGCGCTTGGTCCGGAAGGCATCCTTGTCAATATTGCGCGCGGATCGGTGGTGGACGAGCCGGCGATGGTGGCGGCGTTGGGGGACGGTCGTCTGGGCGGGGCCGGATTGGACGTCTTCGCGGACGAGCCCAACGTGCCAGAAGCTTTGCTGAGCCTCGGAAATGTCGTGCTGATCCCGCATCAGGGGAGCGCGACGCTGGAGACGCGTCAGGCGATGGCCGATCTGGCTTTGGCCAACCTAGAGGCTTTTTTCGCGGGCAAGCCGCTGATTACGCCGATCTAGGGTCCGGACCCTAGCGCGCGGCCTTGCGCAATGCGAGGCGGACCAGCGCGTCCAGGCCGGCGCCCGGGCCAAGCTCGTCGCTTGCCGCCGCCACCGCGGCTGAGGCTTCGGCGGGGCGGAAACCGAGATTGGCGAGCGCCGAGATCGCGTCCGCGCTGGCCGATCCCGCGGCCGCAGGCGCCGCGCCCGGTCCAAGGGCGACACCGCCCACCTTGTCGCGCAATTCCATCGCGATGCGCTGGGCGAGCTTCGGGCCGACCCCGTTGGCGCGCGCGATCATCGCCTTGTCGCCGTTGGCGATCGCGCGGGTAAGCTCATTGGGATCGAGCACCGACAGGATCGCCAGCGCAACGCGTCCCCCCACGCCCTGCACGCTGGTCAGCAGCCTGAACCAGTCGCGTTCGGATGCCGACCCGAAGCCGAACAAGGTGATCGCATCCTCGCGCACCTGCATTTCGGTGAGCAGAAGCACGTTGCCGCCGACCGGTCCGATCGCGGTGAGCGTGCGCGCCGAGGCATAAGCCAGATAGCCGACACCATTCACGTCGATCACGAGATGATCGGCGGCGGTTTCGGCAAGCGTTCCGGAGAGGCGCGCGATCATCGAGTCACGCTAGCCGAGCCTGCGCCGGCTCGCCAGATGGTGCGCGTGCGTGATCGCCACCGCGAGCGCATCGGCCGCGTCCGCGCCTACGATCTTCGTACCCGGCAGCAGCCTCGCGACCATCGCATGGACCTGCGCCTTCTCCGCACCGCCGGTGCCGACCACCGCCTTCTTGACCAAAGTCGGAGCATATTCGCCGACTTCGAGGCCATGCCGTGCGGCAGCGAGCAACACCACTCCGCGCGCCTGGCCTAGCTTGAGCGTCGATTGCGGGTTCATGTTGACGAACACCTCCTCAACCGCCGCACCTTGGGGCTGGTGCGTGTCGAAGAGCGCGCCCAACGCGTCGTGCAGGGCCACAAGGCGCGTGGGCAGCGGGGCGGCACTGTCGGTCCGCACATGTCCGTTGGCAATATGAGCGAGCCGATTACCCTCCGCCCTGATCACGCCCCAGCCGGTGGTGCCCAGGCCCGGATCGAGGCCGATCAGGATCAGCCGAGCTTCTCCATGATCTCGTCCGAGATATCGTAATTGCCCCAGACGGTCTGGACGTCGTCGTCGTCGTCCAGCGTGTCGATCAGCTTGAGCAATGTCGCGGCCTGGGCCTCGTCGACCGCGACCTGCGTCTGCGGGCGCCAGGCAAGCTTCACGCCTTCGGCCTCGCCCAATACCGGTTCCAGCGCCTTGGCGACTTCGTGCAGATTCTCGATCGCGGTCCAGATCGAATGGCCGTCTTCGCCGCTCTCGACGTCCTGCGCGCCCGCTTCGAGCGCGGCTTCGAACACCTTCTCGTCGCTGCCGGCCGACGCGGGATAGCTGATCAGGCCAAGCCGGTCGAAGCCATGGCTGACCGAATTGGGCGCGCCGAGGTTGCCGCCATTCTTGGAGAAACCGAGCCGGACATTGGTCGCGGTCCGGTTGCGGTTGTCGGTCAACGTCTCGACGATCAGCGACACGCCGCCCGGGCCGAAGCCTTCGTAGCGGATTTCCTCGTAATTATCCGCATCGCCGCCCGCCGCCTTGTTGATCGAGCGGTCGATGTTGTCCTTGGGCAAGCCTTCCTTGCGCGCGGTGATCACCGCCGCGCGAAGGCGCGCATTCATGTTCGGATCGGGCAGACCGGAACGGGCCGCGACCGTGATCTCGCGCGAGAGCTTGGAAAAGAGCGCCGCGCGCTTCTTGTCCTGCGCACCCTTGCGGTGCATGATGTTCTTGAATTTGGAATGGCCGGCCATGGGCGCCCGCTGCTTCTTTTCTTGTGAATGGACGGAATTGGTGCCGTCGTCCTAGCGCGCGGCACCGAATCCTTCAACGTCAGGCCAGGCCGAGCGCGGCCTTATAGGTGTCGAGCAGATATTCCGCCTCGTCGCGCGCATTCTTCTCCATCCTCCGCAAGCGGATGATCGCGCGCATCGTCTTGGTGTCGTAGCCTTGGCCCTTCGCCTCGGCGTAAACGTCGCGGATATCATCCGCCATGCCCTTCTTTTCCTCTTCGAGCCGCTCGATCCGTTCGATGAAGAGGCGCAGCTGATCCGCCGCGATCGTGTCCGACATCTGTCTTTCCCTGATTCTGGTGAGGCACGGGACCTAGCGATCCAAAGCGGGCAGGGGAAGGCCGATACTTGTCAGGCTTCCGACAGAATACGCGTTGAATGGGGTGACGGGCAACGAAACCCCCGATAGGGAAGCGCGCATACAGGAGTGGAACCCAAAACGTGGCCGAAGGCAGCAAGGTTCAGTTTTCAGAGCGTGAGGCGCTCGATTTTCATTCGTCCGGCCGTCCCGGCAAGATCGAGATTGTCGCGTCCAAGCCGATGGCAACGCAGCGCGATCTCAGCCTCGCTTATTCGCCAGGCGTGGCGGTGCCGGTGCGCGCGATCGCGGAGGATCCGGCCAAGGCCTATGATTATACCGCCAAGGGCAATCTGGTCGCTGTTATCTCCAACGGCACCGCGATCCTTGGCCTGGGCAATCTCGGCGCGCTTGCCTCCAAGCCGGTGATGGAAGGCAAAGCGGTGCTGTTCAAGCGCTTCGCCGACGTTGACTCGATCGATCTCGAGCTCGCGACCGAGGACGTGGACGCCTTTTGCAATGCGGTGGCCCTGCTCGAGCCGAGCTTCGGCGGGATCAACCTTGAGGATATCAAGGCGCCCGAATGCTTCGTGATCGAGCAGACGCTGCGCGAGCGCATGAACATCCCGGTGATGCATGACGACCAGCACGGCACCGCGATCATCACCGCCGCCGGCCTGATCAATGCCTGTTACCTGACGGGGCGCGAGCTCAAGGACATCAATGTCGTCGTCAATGGCGCGGGCGCGGCCGCAATCGCCTGCACCGAGCTGATCAAGGCGATGGGCGTATCGGCCGACAAGGTGCTGATGTGCGACCGTTCGGGCGTGATCTACCAAGGCCGCACCGAGCATATGGACCAGTGGAAGTCGGGCCACGCGGTCAAGACCGACAAGCGCACCCTTGCTGAAGCGATGGTTGGCGCGGACGTGTTCCTCGGCCTGTCGGCGGCGAATGCGTTACCCGCCGAGATGGTCAAGACGATGGCGAAGAACCCGATCATCTTCGCGATGGCCAACCCCGATCCGGAGATCACCCCACCCGAAGCGAAGGCGGCGCGTCCCGACGCGATCGTCGCCACCGGCCGTTCGGATTATCCGAATCAGGTCAACAATGTGCTGGGCTTCCCCTTCATCTTCCGCGGCGCGCTCGACGTGCACGCGACTGCGATCAACGAGGAGATGAAGATCGCGGCTGCCGAGGCGCTTGCCAGTCTGGCGCGCCAGCAGGTGCCGGAGGAAGTGGCGGCGGCCTATGGCGGTCATGCGCCGCGCTTCGGCCCCGATTACATCATCCCGGCGCCGTTCGATCCGCGCCTGATGGAGATCGTGCCCGCGGCGGTGGCCGAGGCCGCGATGCGCACCGGCGTCGCGCGTCATCAGATCGAGGACATGGCAGCCTATCGCGAGCAATTGCGCGCGCGCCTCAGCCCCGCCACGTCGGTGCTGACGCTGGCGCATGCCAATGCCCGCGCCAATCCCAAGCGCGTGATCTTCGCCGAGGCCGAGGAAGAAGTGGTGCTGCGTGCCGCGATCGCTTTCCGCGACGGCGGCTATGGCACGCCTGTTCTCGTCGGCCGCGACGAGGTGCCCGAAAAGCTCCGCGCCTTGGGCGTGGAAGATCCCGAGAGCTTCGAGCTGCACAATAGCCGCCATTCACCGCTGGTGCCGGAGATGGTCGACTATCTGTACAAGCGCCTGCAGCGCAGGGGATATCTGCGTCGCGAAGTCGAGGGCATGGTCAATCAGGACCGCAACATCTTCGGCGCGCTGCTGCTTCAACTCGGCCATGCCGACGCGATGATCACGGGCATCACGCGCACCTATGGCAAGACGTTGCGTCAGGTACGGCGCGTGATCGATCCGATCGAGGGCCGCCGCCCGTGCGGCATCCATCTCGTAGTGGGCAAGAAGCACACCGTGTTCATGGCCGACACGATGGTGACCGAGCGGCCCGAGCCCAAGGAACTGGTCGCGATCGCCGAGCATACCGCCGCCGTCGCGCGCCGGATGGGGCATGAACCGCGTGTCGCCTTCCTGTCTTATTCGACCTTCGGCAACCCGTCGGGCGAGTGGATCGACAATGTCCGCGACGCAGTGGCCTTGCTCGAAAAGAAAAATCCCGGCTTCGAATTCGAAGGCGAGATGGCGCCCGACGTCGCGCTCAATCCCAACATGCGCCAGAAATATCCCTTCAGCCGCTTGTCGGGCCCGGCCAATGTGCTGGTCCTGCCGGGACTGCAATCGGCCAATATCTCGGCCAAATTGCTGCGCGAAGTGGATGGCGACGCGGTGATCGGCCCGATGCTGGTCGGGATGGAAAAGCCGGTCCAGATCGCGACCATGTCCGCCACCGCATCTGAACTGCTGACGCTGGCGGTTCTGGCGAGCGCGGGGATCGCGCGCTGATTGGAGTACGGTTCAGCATCCGCTGAACCTTCCGTGCGGCCATCAACAAAAAAAGCCGCCGGCCTTGCGGTCGGCGGCTTTTTTTCGAATTTTCGCGCCGGATCAGTGGCCGGGATTGTCGGCGGTGCTCGCCTTGTCGGTGGAGCCTGGCGCGATATTGCCGAACAGTTCCGAGAAGAAGGTGCGGTGCGAACCGAGCACCGGGGTCTTCTTGCCGTACAATTTGACCTCGCGCACCGTCTCAAGTCCGGTGCGCTGGACCGACGAAACGTCGCCATTGGCATCGAAGCGCACCGTGAGCAACGTCTGCGCGACCGGAGTCGGCGTGCTGAACGCAAGGCTGCGCGTGTTGCGTGCCAGATAATACCAGGTGTTGCCGCCGTCCCACTGGCTGTCGAAGGTGGGGCGGCCGAGCGTCTTGGCGACCGAATCCTTATTGTCCACGCCGGCCTGGACCGTGTTGATCAGGGTCGTGTCGATGACATAGCCCTTGTGATCCTGCACCTGGGCGCAGCCCGCGAGGCCAAGAAGGCCGAGCGCCGCGATCGCCCCGCGCTTGATCGATGCCGCCATTCCGTAAAACCCTTTCCCGACGAACCTGATGCCTGGCGGCCTCAGGCTGAACCCAGGCTTAGCCGGCAATGCGCATCGGGATTGCAACCGCGCGCTTGGGCCTCAATATGCGGGGCTTGGCGGCTCCGCAAGCCGGGGCGCACGGAGATGAGGTGAATGGGAGTCTGGGATCGTCTGTTCGGCCGCAAGGATCGCGACGCGCTGACGCCGCTCTACAATGCGGTGGTGATCGAGGCGCGGCGGCCCGATTGGTATCTGGCGGGCAAGGTGCCCGACACGCTGGATGGTCGCTTCGACATGGTCGCGGCGGTGCTGAGCCTGGTATTGCTGCGGCTGGAGGATGAAGGCGAGCCTGGCCGTGCGCCGTCGGCATTCCTCACTGAAATCTTCGTCGAGGATATGGACGGACAATTGCGCGAACGCGGAATCGGCGACATCGTGGTGGGCAAGCATATCGGCCGGATGATGGGCGCGCTCGGCGGACGGCTGGGCGCGTTGCGCGAGGCCTTTGCGGGGGGCGATCTCAACGGTGCGATCGAACGCAACATCTATCGCGGCGCGGTGCCGAGCGAATCCGCGCGTGCGGCAGTGGGCAACGCGCTGATCGATTTGCGACAGCGTCTGGCGGCAATGCCTGCCGCGGATCTGATTGCGGGAGAGTGGCCGGCATGACGCCCGAATTCTCGCGGCCCTTCCGGCTCGACGAATTGGGCGGCGCGCCGCGGGCGGTCTCGGTCGTGGCGGCGGAGAGCGAGCGCGCGGCGCTGGCGGCGCGCTTTGGCCTGATCGGGATCGAGCGGCTCGAAGCGACGGCGGAACTGGCGCGCGAAGGCGATATCGTGACCGCGACCGGCAGGCTTGAAGCGGACCTGGCTCAGGCCTGCGTGGCGAGCGGCGAACCGGTGCCCGCTAAGATCGCCGAGGATTTCGCGTTGCGCTTCGTGCCAGCGGGCGGCCAGCCCGACGCCGAAGAGGTGGAGCTCGAGGAAAGCGATCTCGACGAGATCGACTATGAAGGCGGCTCGATCGATCTGGGCGAGGCGGTTGCGCAGACGATGGCGCTCGCGCTCGATCCATTCCCGCGCGCGGCGGGCGCTGACGAAAAGCTTCGTGAAGCGGGCGTGCTTGGCGAGGAGGATGCCGGCCCGTTTGCCGCACTGAAAGCGCTTAAGGACAAGCTTTGAGGGGCGGATGACGGCCTATTCCGCAGAGCCGATCGTAAGACACGGAAGGGGGCGTGCCGCCACCTGGGAGCGATATGGGCCTGACCTGCTGGCGGTCGGCTTGGTCTTTCTGGCTTATACCACGACAATATGGCTGGCGTTGAAAGCCACCTTTGGCGGGGCACTGGTCGGCGGCGCCGCCAACACCGTGCCGATCATTATTTTCGGAGCCGCGGCGCGCAGCATCATAACCAGGCATCTCATCGGGCGGCCGCCACTCTTTCAGGCAATGGCGCATCTCGCCTTATGCGCCGGGTTTTCTATTCTCTCGCTCTGGCTGCTGCTCGTGTTGCTGGGCATGGTGAACGGCATTTCGACAACCGATTTTGCGGTGCATGCTTTTTCGGGCGGCGGAATGGCATGGCAAGCGCTCGAAGACGTGACCACCTATGCCGTGATTGCTGCCCTGACCTATGCGCGGTTCGGCCGTTCCGCTCATGCCGCTGAGCCGGCGTCGATCATCGCCGATCCCACACCACCTTCACGCGCAAATGGGGAGCCCGGGCGTTTTTTCATTCGCAACGGAGAGGATATCCGCCCGATCGATCTGAACGCCGTGGTCTTGGTGGGAGGCGCCGACGATTATGCCGACGTGACGACGGCGACGGGCAAGCATCTGCTGCGCATGACGCTGTCGGATTTCGAACGGAACCTCGACCCCGCCAAATTCGCCCGGGTCCATCGCTCGTGGATCGTCAATTTGGATTGCGTGGAAAGGGTCGAGCCGGCGGGGGGTGGCCGCATGCTGCTGCACATGAGCACGGGCCATGCCGTGCCCGCCAGCCGTACTGGGGCCCGATTTCTGAGAAACCGGGTCATCTAGCCGGCGGCGAGAGCCGGTTACCGCGCACCGGTGTCCGCTGGCCGATTTTCCATCCGCGTCCTTCGCCGGTGGCTACTCACCAGCCACCGGAGGATAGACATGACGAATTTTCAACAGCGCTTAGCGCTCGCATTTTGCGGCGCGCTTGCCCTCTCTGCCAATGCCAGCGCCGCGAACCCTGCGCCGCCGGCGGAAAATGCCCCTGCCGATTCATCCCAATTTCAAGCCGCTGCCGAGGTACTGCTTCCCGCCTACGCCGCGGCGGCCTCCACCGCAGACCTGACGACCCTCTACCGGCTGCAGCTGGCGGCGCATCGGTATGCGGACGGCATAGCGACGCTGGAGAAACTTCGAAAACGTTATGAGCAGACGGAGCCCGGACGTGCCGATGGGTTGATCCCATGGTTGATCTATACACGCGCCGAGCTGTTTACGGCATCGGGTGACGACTTCCCAAACGCCTTCAAACGGGCATTTGCGGAGCTTTACGGCAATCTGGCCGATCGACGCATGGTCGACATCCTGCCGTGGTGGGACGCCGACCTGGCTGCATTTCAGGCCAGTTCCACCAAAGCCGCCGCAGCATGCGAGGGACACGTGCTGTCAGAGTGCAAGTCCGCCGGCGAGGCGATTGCGGCAGGCGTAGCGCTTATGGCGTGGCAGAGCATGGCTTCGGTCGCGCCGCCCTTGGTGCAGGCCGATATTGACCGGCGGTTCATCGTGGACAATCAACTCCTCATTACCACGCCGGACGGTGCCAAGATCGCCGCCATCCTGGTGCGCCCGCGTTCTGCGGGGCAGGCCAAGCTCGTCTCCCTGCTTAATTTCACCATTTATGCCAAGGATTCTTGGAGTTTCACCGACGCCGTCAAGATGGCGGCTTATGGTTATGCGGGTATGGTGGCCTATACCCGGGGCAAGGGGCGTAGTCCCGGACCCGTCGTTCCTTACGTCCATGACGGAGCCGACGCTTCGACCGTGATAGAATGGCTCGCGCATCAGCCCTGGAGCGATGGGCGCGTGGGCATGTTCAGTGGGAGCTACAACGCATCGACCCAATGGGCGGCAGCGAAGCATCATCCGCCCGCGCTGAAAGCCATCGCGACGAACGCGAGCAACGCGCCGGGCATCGATACGCCCATGCAGGGCAACATATTTCGGAGTTTCATCTATCCATGGCCGTTCTACACGACCGACACCAAAGGGCTGGATGACGCTACCTATGACGATAGATCGCGTTGGGAGCGGCTGAACCGCAGATGGTATATGAGCGGCGCTCCTTATCGCGACCTCGACAAGATCGACGGCAAGCCCAATCCGATATTTGACACTTGGCTCGACCACCCAAGCTACGACGTCTATTGGCGACGTCTGCTGCCTTATGGCCGTGAATTCGCGGCGATAAACATCCCCGTATTCGTCCAGACGGGTTATTATGACGGCGGCATGGTGGGTGCGCTCTATTACCTTGAGCAACATTATCGTTATCGTCCGTCTGCCGATCATCGGCTTTTGGTCGGCCCTTATCATCACGTCGCAATGCAAACCGGGGTTCTCCCGCTAATTGACGGTTATCGGATCGATCCGGCCGCTCGTCTGGATCTCCAGGCCATCCGCCTTCAATGGTTCGACCATGTTTTCCACGGCACGCCGCTGCCGCCATTGCTGCGCGATCGGATCAACTTCGAAGTGATGGGGGCCAACCGCTGGCGCCACGTCGCCTCGCTGTCTCAGATGGCCAAGCAGCGCCTGCGACTGTTCCTGACTGTGCAGCGCGATGATGGGCTCTTCCGGTTTGCCGCCAGCCCTCCTTCCGGGGCGAAGAATTTGCGTCTTGTGGTCGACCTCGCCGACCGCAGCGACGTGGACTACGCACCGCCGCCGGACCGCCCAGACATGCGCAATGCCCTTGCTTTCGCCACCGCACCGCTTGCGCGGGGACTGGAAGTGGATGGCTTGTTCAAAGGGCGTTTGGTCGTACGGACCAACAAGCGCGATTTCGATCTGGCAGTCGATTTCTACGAGCGTCGCGCCGACGGGCAATATCTGCCGCTTGCCTCTTATCTGGGGCGGGTCAGTTATATGCACGATCGCACGCACCGCCATTTGCTGAAGCCGGATCGGCGGACCGTCCTGAATTTCCAGAGCCAGACCGTGACCGCTCGCCTTCTTGCGCCCGGAAGCCGTATCGTCGCGGTGATCGGTATCCCGAAACGTCCGGATATGCAGATCAACTATGGGACCGGTCGGGATGTCAGCGGCGAATCCATTGCCGACGCCCACACTCCGCTTCGGGTCAGTTTCCTGCCTGGAAGCTATCTACAGTTGGGGACACGGACGCAGGCAAAGCCGGTTATGGCCGCGAACTGACTGCCCGACATGTTGCCCAGGAAGGGATCGCGGGCCTGGCGCTCGCGATCCCCCTAGCTCATCCGACAATCGCCTGCGCGATATGCAGGAAGATGAAATAGAGCCCGCCCGCGATCGCCATCGCCGCCGGAAGCGTCGTCACCCACGCAAGCGCGATGTTGCGTACGGTCGAAACCTGCACGCCCGATCCGTTCCCCGCCATCGCGCCGGCGACGCCGCTCGACAATATGTGCGTGGTCGAGACCGGCATGCCCTTGAACTGGGCGAGCAGGATCGTGCTCGCGGCCATCAGTTCGGCGGCGGCGCCCATGCCGTAGGTCAGATGGGTCTTGCCGATCTTTTC
>Ga0207702_10004330_pt1 | contig 12664 bp, 9 predicted proteins | sample KBSCornC62_FD_184302 | JGI IMG/M metagenome (GOLD analysis project Ga0207702, IMG submission 184302) | Corn rhizosphere microbial communities from Kellogg Biological Station, Michigan, USA - KBS Corn C6-2 (SPAdes) (version 2) | ecosystem: Host-associated > Plants > Roots > Rhizosphere > Soil ...
CGCTCGCGCTGGCCGGGATCGCCGCCGTCGGCGGCGGCGCCGCGGTGGCGAAGCTGACCGACCGGTCGATGCTGGCCGGGGGGCTGCGCCAGTTCACCGCCGCCTTCCTGGCCACCGGCGTGGCCTTCGCCGTTGGCCACCTGATCGGCGGGGTGGTGTCCTAGCCCGGGCCTGGGGCGGCGCGGGGAGGGTGATCTCGAACTCGCAGCCCTCGAGCCCGTGGCGTGCTGGCGTGAGCCAGGCCCGTTCGGCCCGCCGGACCTCAGCCGACGGCAAGCCGGTACCCCTCGCCGCGGACGGTCCTGATCAGGTGATCGCCGATCTTCGACCGGAGCCGGCTGACGCACACACCGACGATGTTGGAGCCGGGGTCGAAGTCGTAGCGCCACACCGACTCCAGCAGCTGTCCCTTGGACAGCACCTGGCCGGCGTGCTCCATCAGCTCCTTCAGCACCAGGAACTCGAGCCGGGTGAGCGGCAGCGGGCCACGGCCGATGTCGGCTTCCATCCGGCCCACGTGCAGCGTGATCTCCCCGGCCCTGATGACCCGGTCGAAGCCGCGGAGCTGGTTGCGGACCCGGGCGAGCAGTTCGTCGAGGGAGAACGGCTTGGTCAGGTAGTCGCGCGCGCCGAGGTCGAAGCAGTCCACCTTGCACCGCACGTCGGCCAGGCGGGACAGGACCATGACGGTCTGGCCCGGCCGGTCCCGCAGCAGCTGCCGTAGCACGGCGAAGCCGTCCGTGCCGGGCATGAGCGGGTCGAGGATGACGAGATCGTAGACTTCGGCGCGGGCCTGGCTGAGCCCGTCGGCAGCGGTTCCGGCCAGGTCGGTCACGAGGCCTTCCGCGGCGAGGGCGCGGCCGAGGGCGGACCTTATCGCCGCCTCGTCGTCGATAACCAGGACGCGAGGCCTGGCTACAGACGTCGTCGACTCGGGCGGCGCGCATAGCTCGCGCGCGACGCTCTGGTCGGTCATGGCGCGGCCACCGCCCCGGCCCGGGCTGCGCAACCGTGGAATACCATGCCCACGCTTATAGTACGGATCCCGGATCGTCAGGTTCAAAATCCGCCGACCCTGGACAACGATGGCCTGAATTTGCCGGGTGATCGGTCCGCTGCCGGGACGCCATGGAACCGGGTTTTCACGGCGTCAGAACGCCGTGGATCCGGGGTTTCATGGCGTTCAGCCGACCGGGCGCGGTTAGCCTCACAGAAATTTTCCGGGAGCGTGTCGAATCCCCGTCCCGCCGTTCGAGGCGTAGGCAGAGGGCAGATCGAGACGACGGTCCGCCCCGAACCGAAGGGACGAGCCGTCATGACCAGCCAGACCGCCGTCGGCGCACCCAGCCGGACCTGCACCCCCGCCCAGCGCGTCACCCGGTCGCTGCTCGGTTACGGGGTCCTGGCCGGTGCCGTCTTCGAAGCCTCGATCCTGATCCAGGGGCTGACCAGGCACGGCTTCCGGCTCGCGCACCACGACGCGAGCCTGCTCAGCAACGGGCCGCTGGGCTGGATCCAGATCGCCACCTTCCTGGTGTCCGGCGCGATGACGATCGCCTGCGCCGTCGGGATGCGGCGCGCGATGGCCGGCCGGCCGGGCGGAACCTGGGGGCCGCGGCTGATCGCGATCTACGGCGCCGGGCTGATGGCCGCCGGCCTGCTGCGCGCCGACCCGGCCTACGGCTTCGGCCCGGGGGCACCCGCGGGCAAGGCGGTACACATCAGCTGGCACGCGGCCGGGCACCTGATCTCGGCGAGCATCGGGTTCACCGCCCTGATCGTGGCGTGCTTCGTCATCGCCCGCTACTTCAGCCGGGAGCGACACCGTGGCCTGGCCATCTACTCGCGCGCCACCGGCCTGGCCTTCCTGGCCGCGTTCGCGGGCGTCACCACCGGATCGGATTCCAGCGCCATCGTGCTGCCGTTCTACGCCGGCGTGCTCATCGCCTGGATCTGGATCGCCGTGACCTCCGTCCACCTCTACCGCCGCGTCGGCACCGAACTTACTGGCACCGGGACCGATCCGGCCGCCCATTGACATCCACCCGGGTATACAGCGGAAATACAACGAGAACAGGAGAAAGAAATGCGTTACATGATGCTGCTGTCCGGCACCAACCCGGCCACCCCGCCGCCGCCCGAGCTGTTCGAGGCGATCATGAAGCTGGGCGGGGAGGCCACCCAGGCCGGCGTGATGCTCGACACCGCCGGGCTGCTGCCCAGCGCGGCCGGGGCCCGGGTCAGCCTCACCGACGGCAAGGTGACGGTGACCGACGGCCCCTTCACCGAATCCAAGGAACTCATCAGCTACGCGCTGTACGAGGTCAGGTCGAAGGAGGAGGCCGTCGAGTGGGCCTCCCGCTTCATCAAGGTGCACCGTGACCACTGGGCGGGCTGGACCGGCTCGACCGACGTCCTCCAGGTGATGGGGCCCGTAGACCCCGCCGGACCATGACCGAACCTGGCCACGAGGCCACCAGGTCCGCGATCGAGGCGGTGTGGCGGATCGAATCGCCCCGCCTGATCGCGGGCCTGGCCAGGATCACCGGGGACGTCGGCGCGGCCGAGGAACTGGCGCAGGACGCCCTGGTGATCGCGCTCGAGCAGTGGCCGGTCCAGGGCGTGCCCGACGGACCGGGCGCGTGGCTGATGGCCACGGCCAAGCACCGGGCGATCGACCTGATCCGCCGGCGTGCCGCCTACGAGCGGAAACTGCAGGAAATCGGCCGCGACGCGGCGTTGCGGCCGGAGAATTCCGGGGAGCCTGACGTGGACGCGATGGATGATCACATCGGCGATGACCTGCTGCGGCTGATCTTTATCTCCTGCCATCCGGTGCTGTCGCCCGAGGCGCGCGGCGCCCTCACCCTGCGGCTGCTCGGCGGGCTGACCACCGCCGAGATCGCCCGGGCCTTCCTGGTCCCCGAGGCCACCATCGCCCAGCGCATCGTGCGGGCCAAGCGCACCCTGACCGCCCGGCGGGTGCCGTTCGAGCTTCCGTCGCGGGCCGAGATCCCGGGCCGCCTGACCTCGGTCCTGGAGGTCATCTACCTGATGTTCAACGAGGGCTACGCGGCCACGGCCGGCGAAGACTGGATGCGCCCGCCGCTGTGCGCCGAGGCCATGCGGCTCGGCCGGGTGCTGGCCGGGCTGATGACACGCGAGGCCGAGGCGCACGGGCTGGTCGCGCTCATGGAACTGCAGGCCTCGCGGGTGGGCGCCCGCACCGACCCGGCGGGCGAGCCGGTGCTACTCGCCGACCAGGACCGCCGGCGGTGGGACCGGCTGCTCATCCGGCACGGGCTGCACGCCCTGGTCCGGGCCAGGTCACTCGGCGGGCCGCCGGGCCCGTACGAGGTGCAGGCCGAGATCGCCGCCTGCCACGCCCAGGCCCGCTCCGTGCAGTCGACCGACTGGGAGCGCGTCGCCGCACTGTACGTCGTGCTCGGCCACCTGACGCCGTCGCCGGTCGTCGAGCTGAACCGCGCGGTCGCCGCCGGCATGGCGTACGGCCCGGCCCGGGGCCTGGAGATCGCGGACAAGCTGGTTACCAACCCGGCCCTGGCGTCCTACGCTCACCTGCCCGCGGTGCGCGGCGACCTGCTGGCCAAGCTGGGCCGGCTGGAGGAAGCCCGGGAGGAGTTCGGCCGTGCCGCCGCGCTCACCGGTAACGAGCGCGAGCGGGCCCTGTTCCGCGCCCGCGCCGACGCCTGCGTGACCGCCGTTTCCGGCTCGGGCTGAGGCGGCGCCGAGTCTCCACACCGTCTCCACGTCGGGGACGTAGGGTGCGAACGCGGGCCTGCGTGCTGACGGGGTGTTGATGCGCAGGTTCTTGCGGGGTGCGCACGGGAAGGAGACCCCTGGGTTGGTCAGCCATCTGCTGCAGTCGATCCCGCCCGAGGTGGTCTACCTGATCGTGGGCCTGGTGATCATGGTGGAGAGCCTGGGCATCCCGGTTCCCGGCGAGATCGCGCTGGTGACCGCGGCGGTGCTGGCGACCCAGCACAAAGCGGGTCTATCGCCGGCCTGGATCGCGGCCTGCGCCAGCGCCGGGGCGATCATCGGGGACTCGATCGGCTTCCTCATCGGACGGCGGTTCGGCGAGTCGCTGTTCGGCCGGCTGGGCCGCAGGTTCCCGCGGCACTTCGGCCCGGGACACGTGGCGCTGGCCGAACGCGTCTTCACCAGATATGGCGTCTGGGCCGTGTTCTTTGGCCGGTTCATCGCGCTGCTGCGCATCCTCGCCGGGCCGCTGGCCGGGTCGCTGCGCATGCCGTACTTCAAGTTCCTGGTCGCCAACGTCTGCGGCGGGATTGTCTGGGCCACCGGGATCACCTACCTGATCTGGTACCTGGGCGTGGCGGCGGAGAAGTGGATGTCTCGGGCGTCCTGGATTGCGTTGGTCGCGGCGGTCCTGGTCGGCCTGCTCATCACGCTGCTGATCCGGCAGAAGACCGGGACGCTCGTGCGCCAGGCCGAGGCGGAAGCGCGGGCGGAGGCGGAAGCCGAGGTGGATTTGTCTGCGGTTTCGGGTGCTATCACGCCCGAAACCGCAGACAAAGAGGGGTGATCGACCGGCCGCAGGCGCGGGGGCGCGGGGCGCGGGGCCTGGCGCTGGTTAGGGGGGTGAGTCAAACCAGGGGTTGAGACGGAGGCCGGACGGCACTAAACCGTGCGCTGATGACCCTCCGATGCCGGCGCGCTTAGCGTTCGTCGCAGTGCGATCACCACGGGGCGATCACTGCGGGCGACCGGTGAGGGAGGTCTCCGTCTATGGACTGGATCATCGGTTCGGGCCTCAGGTTCGGGCGGCTGGTGGTGGCGCTGGCCATCGGGCTGACGGTCATCGGGATCGCCCAGCTGCGCTCCGCTCCTGTCGACGTCTACCCGGAGTTCATGCCGCCTTCGGTGGAGATCCAAACCGAGGCATTGGGCCTGTCGGCCGCCGAGGTGGAGCAGCTGATCACGCTGGGACTCGAGCAGGACCTGCTCAACGGCGTGCCCTGGCTGGATCGCATCCACTCGTCGTCGATGCCCGGCCTGTCCGTGATCGACCTGACGTTCCAGCCAGGCACCGACCTGTACGCCGCGCGGCAGCAGGTCCAGGAGCGGCTGACCCAGGCGCATGCGCTGCCCAACGTGGGCAGCCCGCCGATCATGATCCAGCCGACGGCCGCGGCGGGCCGGATCGCCATGATCAGGCTGTCGTCCTCGTCGGTGTCCCCGATCGACATGTCGGTGCTCGCGCGGTGGAAGATCAAGCCGCGGCTGATGGGCGTGCCCGGTGTCGCGAACGTGGCCATCTACGGCCAGCGGGACCGGCAACTCCAGGTCCAGGTAGACCCGAAGAAGCTGCGCGCCGAGCACGTGACGCTCACCCAGCTCATCGAGACCGCGGGCAACGCGCTGTGGGTCTCGCCGCTGACGTTCGTGGAGGCGTCGACGCCGGGTACCGGTGGCTTCTTCGAGTCAGCCAACCAGCGCCTGTCCGTCCAGCACATCTCTCCGATAGCGACGCCGCAGCAGCTGGCCGCCGTGCCGGTCCAGGACTCCGGCAAGCTGCGGCTGGGCGAGGTGGCCAACGTGATCGAGGACCACCAGCCGCTGATCGGCGACGCGGTCCCGGACGGGCAGCCCAGCCTGTTCCTGGTCATCGAGAAGTTCCCCGGCGCGGACACCCTGAAGGTCACCAGGGACGTCGAGGCCGCGATGGCGGACATGGCCCCGGGCCTGAAGGGCATCGCCGTCGACACCCAGGGGTACCGTCCGGCCAGCTTCGTCGAGACCGCGCTGCGGAACGCCGGCTGGGCCGCGCTGATCGGCTTCATGCTGCTGATCGCGGTGCTGCTCGCCATCTTCGCCTCGTGGCGGGCGGCGCTGATCGGCGCGATCGTGCTGCCGGTCTCGCTCACCACGGCGGCCTTCGTGCTGTACCTGCAGGGCACCACCTTCACCACGATCACGCTGCTCGGGCTGGCCGCGGCCGTCGCCATCGTGGTCGACGATGTCATCACCGACATCAACGCGGCCCGCGGCATCACGGCCGAAGGCGAGGCACCTGTCAAGGCGGCGTTCTCCGCCGTGCGCGGGCCGCTGGTGTTCGCCACCTTGGCCATACTGCTCGGCACCGTGCCGTTCCTGTTCCTTGGTTCAGTGGTAACCGCGTTCAGCAGCCCGCTCGTGCTTGCCTTCGCTCTCGCCGTGCTCTCCTCGATGGTCGTGTCGTTCCTGCTGACGCCGACACTGGGCGTGCTGCTGCTCCGTGGCCCCCATGGGCGGCAGGGCGAGCGCAGGCCGGGCCCGCTGACCCGGGGGACGCGGCGGCTCTTCGACCGCGGGTTCGCCGCGATCGGGCGGCCGGGCCGCGCGTGGGCGCTGGCCGGCGTGCTCGTGCTCGCGCTCCTCGCGATCATCCCCCAGGCCACCGGGAACAGCTCCCTGCTCCCGACGCTGCAGGACCGCAACCTGCTGCTGCACGTCCAGGCGCTCCCGGGCACCTCACTGATCGAGATGGACCGCATTACCGCGGCGGCCGGAAACGAGCTGCAGACCCTGCCCGGGGTCAGGAGCGTCGGCACGCACGTCGGGCGGGCCATCGGTTCCGACCAGCTCACCAACGTCAACTCCGCCGAGGTCTGGATCACGCTCGACGACCGGGCCGACTACGCCAGGACCAAGGCGGCGATTACTACGGTGATGCACGGCTACCCGGGCCTGCGGACCGACCTGGTCACCTACTCCGGTGACCGCATCGGCCAGGTGACGGCCGAACAGCGCGACGACCTCGTGGTCCGCGTCTACGGCGCCGACCTGAACGTGCTCCAGCAGAAGGCGGGCGACGTGCGGGCCATGCTCACCCACGTGTCCGGCGTGGCGCACCCCGTGGTGCGACCGATACCGCAACAGCCGACCGTGACCGTTAAGGTCAACCTCGCGGCCGCGCAGCGGTACGGCCTGAGGCCCGGCGACATCCGCCGGGACGCGACCACGCTCACTTCGGGCCTGATCGTGGGCAACCTCTACGAGCAGTCGAAGATCTTCGACGTAGTGGTCTGGGGCGCGCCGCAGACGCGCAGCGACCTGACCGAGCTCGGGAACATGCTGATCGACACGCCGGGCGGCGGCACGGTGGCCCTCAAGGACGTCGCCAGCCTCGCCGTCCGCGCCGAGCCCGCGGCCATCGTCCACGACGACGTGCTCCGCAGCGTGGAGGTGGCCGCCGGGGTCACCGGCGACCCGTCCGAGGTGGCTGCGGCCGTGCGCGCCCAGATCGCGCGGATGCCGATGCCGTACGAGTACCACGCGGAGGTGTTCGGCGGCGCCACGATCCGTAGCTCCGACGCGACCCGCGGGCTCGCCTATGGCGCGGTCGCGCTGGTCGGCATCTTCCTGCTGCTGCAGGCCGCGGTGGCCAGCTGGCGGCGCGCCGGGCTCATGCTGGCCTCGCTGCCGCTGTCCGCCGTGGGCGGAGTGCTCACCGCGCCACTGGCAGGCGGAATCTCGAACATCGCGTCGCTTACAGGACTGTTCGCCGTCATGGCGCTCGCGCTGCGCGCCTGCGTCCTGCTCGGCCGCCGCATCGACTCCGGGGTGGAAGCGGCCCGCGACCGCACCGTGGCGGTCCTGCAGACGGTGCTGGCCACGGCGGCCATCCTGGTGCCGGCCGCGGTCATGAGCTCCGGCCCGGGCCTGGAACTCCTGCACCCGCTGGCCGTGACGATGCTCGGCGGGCTGGTAACCCTGCTCCTCGTCCAGGGGTTCCTGCTGCCCGCGCTGCTGCTGCCCCGCCCGGACCGCACCGCGGTGAGCCAGGGCAGCAGCCACTCGATACCCCAGCCTGCCGGACGCCGGTACCGCGTCCGGGTCAGGCGGACCGCCCACACCGAACGACCGTAAGGAAGGCCCGATGTCACCGAAGCACCTGTCCGTGGCCGGGCTGGTCATCGGCGCCGCGGCGATCCTGGCCGGCTGCGCCACCGCCACCCCGGCCGAGACACCGCCGGCCCTGATCAAGCCGGTGGCCGGCTCGCAGATCCCGCAACTCCAGCTCACGGAGCGCGCGATCCAGCGGCTGGGCATAGTAACCCAGCCCGTTCGGCAGACGAGGGCGGCGGCTCAGCCGGCGCACGAGGTCATCCCGTACGCGGCCGTGGTCTATGACACCGACGGCTCGACCTGGACCTACGTGAACACCGCGGCCAGGACCTACGAACGCAAGCCGGTCACGGTCACTGAGATCGACGGCGAGATCGCGCAGCTGTCCGCCGGGCCGGCCGCCGGCACTCCGGTGGTGACGGTGGGCGCGGCCGAGCTGCTGGGCACCGAGTACGACATCAGCGGGGAAGAATGAACGGATCCGAGCCTCGGGGGGGCGCGGGAGGTTCGTCCCCCCCGGAGCCAGCCGAGCCCCGGTGGACCCTCATGCGGGCGGTCATCAGCTCGAGCCTGAAGTTCCGCTACCTGATCGTCGCGGCCGCCGCCGGCCTGATGATCCTGGGCATCACCTCGCTGCCGCAGATGCACGTCGACGTCTTCCCCGAGTTCGCCCCGCCCCGGGTAGTCATCCAGACCGCCTGCGTGGGCCTGTCCACCTCCGACGTCGAGCAGCTCGTCACCGTGCCGCTGGAGGCCGGGCTGAACGGCATCCAGGGCCTGGACGACATGCGGTCCAAGTCAGTTCCGCAGCTGTCCTCGATCGAGCTGCTGTTCAAGCCGGGCACCGACCTGATGCGGGCGCGCCAGCTCGTGCAGGAGCGCATCGCGACGGTGTCGCCCAGCCTGCCCACCTGGGCGGCACCGCCGGTCATGCTGGCGCCGGTCTCCGCCACCGGCCGCGCCATGCAGATCGGCATGACGTCGAAGAATCACTCGCTCATCGAGATGTCGATGACGGCGTACTGGACGATCAGGGCCCGGCTGCTTCGCGTGCCCGGGGTGGCCAACGTGGCCATCTGGAACGAGCGGCTCCAGCTCATGACGGTGCAGGCGGAGCCGACCAAGATGCAGGCGCGGCAGGTCTCGCTGGAGAGAGTGATGGAGGCCACGTCCGACGCGGTGGACTCCGGCCTGCTCAAGTTCTCTACCGGCGCGGTGATCGGCACCGGGGGCACGATCGAGACGCCGAACCAGCGGATCGGGATCCGCAACGTGCTGCCGATCATCACCCCGGCCGACCTGGCTAAGGTGCCCGTCACCGGCTCGGTGCGGCTCGGTGACGTGGCGAAGGTGGCGGAGGATCACCAGCCGCTGATCGGCGACGCGGTCATCGACGGCCAGCCCGGGCTGCTGCTGGTGGTGGAGAAGCTCCCCTGGGCGAACAGCCTGCAGCTGACGGCGGGGGTCGAGGACGCGATCCGGCAGCTCGAGCCGGGGCTGCCCGGGATCACGTTCGACACCAAGGTGTTCCAGCAGGCCAACTTCGTCAAGCTGGCGATCTCCAACCTCACCCAGGCGCTGGTGATCGGGTTCATCCTGGTCGTGGTCATCCTCGCGCTGTTCCTGTTCGAATGGCGGATGGCGCTGATCAGCCTGCTCACCATCCCGCTCTCGCTGGTGGCCACGATGCTCGTGCTCTACTGGCTCGGCGCAACCATCAACACCATGACGCTGGCCGGCCTGGTGATCGCGCTCGGCGCGGTGGTCGACGACGCGATCATCGACGTGGAGAACATCACCAGACGGCTGCGCGAGGAACGGCTGGCCGGCGGCGGCCGCTCCACCAGCGAGGTGATCCTGAACGCCTGCCTCGAGGTACGCAGCCCGATCGTCTACGCCACGCTCATCATCGTCGCGGCGTCGGTGCCCGTCTTCCTGCTGGCCGGGCTGACCGGGGCGTTCTTCCGGCCGCTCGCCCTGTCCTACACGCTCGCGATCGGCGCCTCGATGCTGGTCGCGCTCACCGTCACCCCCGCGCTGGCCCTGCTGATGCTGCGCGGCGCGAAGATCGAGCGCCGCAAGTCGCCGCTGGTGAGCTGGCTGCAGAAGGGCTACACCGCGGGGCTGTCCCGGATCATCATCCGGCCGGTCGCGGCGTACGCCACGGTCGCCGCGCTGACCGTCCTCGGCATCGCGGTGTACCCGCAGCTCGGCCAGTCGCTCTTCCCCGCCTTCAAGGAGCACGACTTCCTCATCCACTGGGTCTCGCCGCCCGGCACGTCATCCGCCGAGATGGAGCGGTCCACCACCAGGATCAGCAAGGAGCTGCTCGCCATCCCTGGCGTGCAGAGCGCCGGCGCGCACATTGGCCAAGCGCTGCTCGGCGAGGAGGTCGCCGGGGTCAACCTCGGGGAGATCTGGGTCAGCCTGGCGCCGAACGCGAATTACACGGAGGCCCTGGACCGGATCCACGCCGTCACCCTCGGATACCCGGGCCTGTTCCGGGAGGTCCAGACCTACCTGGACGAGCGGATCTCCGAGGTGCTCACCGGCGGCAAGGAGCCCATCGTGGTGCGCACCTACGGCGAGGACCTGAAGACACTGCGGGCGAAATCCGACCAGATCCTCAACCTGGTGAAGTCCGTGCCTGGCGTGATCGACGCGCACCGCGACATCTCGTCGGACGTGCCGCAGGCGGACGTGACCGTCAACCTGGCCAAGGCGGAGAAGTACGGCCTCAAGCCGGGTGACGTGCGCCGGGACGCGGCGACGCTGGTGGCCGGCGAGGAGGTCGGGGACATCTTCCGCGCCGGGAAGGCCTACGACGTGGTGGTCTGGAGCCCGGAGCGGACCAGGCATAGCTTCTCCGACATCGAGAACCTGCCGATCGACCTGCCGTCCGGCGGCCACATCAGGCTGGGCGAGGTCGCCACGGTCGCGCTGCAGCCGAACCCCAACGCCATCGACCGGCAGGGTGACTCCAGGTACCTCGACGTGGGGGCGGCCGTGGAGGGCCGCGACCTCGGCTCGGTGGTCAACGAGATCAGGCAGAAGCTGGGTTCGGTGCGGCTGGCCCGCGGGTACCACGTGGAGCTGCTGGGCGAGTACAAGGAGCGGCAGGCGGCGCAGGGCCGGCTGCTCGAGTCGGCGATCATCGCCGGCCTGCTCATCCTGTTGCTGCTCCAGGCCTCGTTCCGCAACTGGCGGCTCGCCGTCCTGCTGTTCCTCACGTTGCCGATGGCGCTGGTCGGCGGCGTGCTGGCCGCCTGGATAGCCGGCGGGATCATCTCGCTGGGCTCGCTGGTCGGGTTCTTCACCGTGTTCGGCATCGCTGCCCGGAACGGGATCCTGCTGATCAACCACTGCCAGCATCTGGAGGAGCAGGAGGGGATGGCGTTCGGCCGCGAGCTCGTGCTCCGCGGCGCCCGGGAGCGGCTGGCCCCGATCCTGATGACGTCGCTGGCGACCGGGCTGGCCCTGGTCCCGCTCGTCGTGCTGGGCACGCGCCCGGGGCACGAGATCGAGCACCCGCTGGCCGTGGTCATCCTCGGCGGCCTTTTTACCTCCACGCTGCTCAGCCTGTTCGTGCTGCCGTCGCTGTACCTGCGGTTCGGCCACCGGCGGCAGCGGGCGGCGCTTCTTACTGCGGAAACGGAAGGGAACACGTGATGTTCACGAGGTCGCGTTGGCTTGTTTCTGCTGGAGCGCTGGGTTCGGTCTGCGCTCTGCTGGCCGGATGCGGTTCGACCGGGTCGGGGACGGCCGGGGGGGCGAGTCCAGCGGCGGCCCGGTCGGAGGCCAGTCCCTCGAGCGGGGCGGGCCAGCCGGCGGGGGGCAGCCAGCCCGGGACGGTGGCCAGTCCGTCAGCGGGGCCTGATAAGTTCACGGCGCCACTCACGGTCAGCAACCCGATGTTCCCGCTCGCGGTCGGCACCCAGTTCACCTATCAGGGCAGGATCGTGCAGGACGGGGAGAGCAAGCCGCACAGCGTCACTTTCACCGTCACCGACCTGTCCAAGATGGTCGATGGTGTCCAGACCGTGGTGGCCTGGGACCGGGACTTCCTCGAGGGGAAGCTGCAGGAGCAGGAACTCGCCTTCTTCGCCCAGGATGACCAGGGCAACGTGTGGAACTTCGGCGAGTACCCGGAAGAGTACGAGAACGGGAAGTTCACCGGGGCGCCGAGCACCTGGATCAGAGGCGCGGACGGCGCCTACGGCGGCATCCACATGCTGAGTCAGCCCCGGGCCGGGATGAAGTACCGGGAAGGCCTGGTCCCGGCGATCGAGTTCGACGACGTCTCCGTGGTCACCCGCACCGGCCAGCAGACCTGCCTGGCGGGCACCTGCTACAAGCAGGTCCTGGTGGTCAACGAGACCAGCCCCAACGACCCCACCAGCGGCCATCAGATCAAGTACTACTCGCCGCCGACCGGGCTGATCCAGGTCGCCGCGCGCGGCGGGGACTCCCAGGAATTCCTCTCGCTGACCTCGGTAAGGCATCTCGGCCAGGCCGAGATGGCGACGATACGCACTGAAGTAAAGGCCATGGACCAGCGCGCCTACAAGATCAAGGTGTACCGGACGACGAAGCCTGTGCAGCCCCGGGCGAGATGACCGGTCAGGCGGCCAGGCCGTGCCGGAACGCGTAGCCGACCAGCTGGCCGCGGTCGCGTGAGCAGGTCTTGGTAAGCAGGTGGTTGATGTGGCTCTTGACCGTCGCGCCGGAGATGCGGAGCTTGTCCGCGATCTCGGCGTTGGACAGGCCCGCTCCGATCTCGGTGAGCACC